>Ga0209702_10000424_pt1 | contig 87074 bp, 79 predicted proteins | sample FRY01_FD_187210 | JGI IMG/M metagenome (GOLD analysis project Ga0209702, IMG submission 187210) | Freshwater microbial communities from Lake Fryxell liftoff mats and glacier meltwater in Antarctica - FRY-01 (SPAdes) (version 2) | ecosystem: Environmental > Aquatic > Freshwater > Ice > Glacier...
CGCAAAGACCCGCCTTTTAGGTGCTCTGACCAGTCCAAAGCGCTGAAAGCTCCGTCTTTCTGGAAATCTTCGTTTCGCGAAACAGCCTGCTGTCATTGGGGGGATGGGGTTTTCGGTCAAGCACTACGTAGATGAAACTGCTGCTGGCCACGACCAGAAAATACGGCAGCAGATCGTGTACCGGCACGACCAGGGCGTATCCGACCAGGCCACCGAGCATGGTGACGGCACCGGCCAGCGACACCTTGACCAGCGCCGTGCGTCGGCTGCCGGAACCCGCACGCAGCACCACCAGATCACCCATGTGATGGGGTACCTCGTGGGCCAGCACGGCCACGGCGGCGATGAGACCGAGTCGCATGTCGGCAATGAAGGCGGACGCGATCAGGATTCCGTCACCAAAGCAGTGGACCGAATCGCCGGCCAGCACCGCCCAGCCGCCGCCCTGTCGTGCGGTCGGCGCCGCACCATGGTCGTGGGCCGCACCATGTTCATGTCCATGCCCGTGCGCATGCGCTACCTCATGTCCATCGGCGTGATCTGTGTCGGAACCATGGTGATGGTGTTCATGGCCGTGGTGCCACAACTCGGCCTTGTCGAGCAGGAAAAAGAACACCAGCCCGAACAACAGCACGAGGAACAGCCGGTCCACCGCGATGTCGCTCTCAAACGCTTCGGGCAGCAGGTGCATGAAGGCAGTGGCCAACAGTGCGCCGGCGGCCATGCTGAGCATGTGCTGGGTGTAGCGCGCCAACGCGCCGAAGCTCAGAAAAGCGGCAAGCCAGACACTGCCGATACCGGCAGCCAAGGTACCGAGCAGGATTGCGCCCAGGGTCATGGATGAAAACTCGTTGATGGGTAGGTCCGCACCAAACGGACCTGGATCAGGTCGGCGCCCGGCTCAGCTCGCCGGCCCGGCCGGTTCCGAAGCCGTCGCTGAGCCCGAGCCGGCCGCAGATCGGTTACCGGACAGGGAAGTGTCGCAGATTTCAATGCGCTTGATCCCAGTTTGCCCCGACGCCAATCTCCGCCAGCAGTGGCACGCGCAGCGACGCCACCGACGCCATCAGGGCCGGAATTTCGCTGCGCAGCCACTCCACCTCGGCCTCGGGCACCTCGAACACCAGTTCGTCGTGCACCTGCATGATCATCTTCGTGCCGCGGCCCTGGGCATCCAGCACTTGCTGCACCTTGACCATGCTCAGCTTGATCAGGTCCGCCGCGGTTCCCTGCATCGGCGCATTGATGGCCTGGCGCTCGGCGCCACTGCGCCGCGGTCCGTTCGGCGAGCGGATCTCGGGCAGGTACAGGCGTCGGCCGAACACGGTTTCGACATAGCCGTTTTCGCGCGCCGACTCGCGGGTTTCGTCCATGTAGCGCTTGACGCCCGGATAACGCTGAAAGTAGCGCTCGATGTAGTTCTTGGCCGCGGTGTTGTCGATAGCCAGGCTGCGCGCCAGACCAAACGCGCTCATACCGTAGATCAGGCCGAAGTTGATGACCTTGGCGTAGCGCCGCTGCTCGGTGCTGACCTCCTCGGGCGTGACGCCAAACACCTCGGCCGCCGTGGCCCGGTGCACGTCCATGCCCTGGGCAAACGCCTTGACCAGGGCCTCGTCTTCGCTGATGTGCGCCATGATGCGCAGTTCGATCTGGCTGTAGTCGGCGCTGGCGATCACATGGCCACTTGGCGCGACGAAGGCTTCGCGCACGCGGCGCCCTTCGGCCGTGCGGATCGGGATGTTCTGCAGATTCGGGTCGTTGCTCGACAAGCGGCCGGTCACCGCCACTGCCTGCGCGTAATGGGTATGAACCCTGCCGGTGCGCGGCAAGGCCAGTTGCGCCAGCTTGTCGGTATAGGTGCCCTTGAGTTTGGCCAGGCCACGGTGTTCCAGAATTTTGGCTGGCAGCGGAAAGTCTTCCGCCAGCTTCTCCAGCACCTCCTCGTCGGTGCTCGGTGCGCCGGTGGCGGTTTTCTTGACCACCGGCAGGCCGAGTTTGCCGAAGAAGATCTCGCCGATCTGTTTCGGGCTGCCCAGGTTGAACGGCTGGCCGGCGAGTTCATGCGCCTCGGTCTCGAGTTGCATGATGCGCTGGCCGAGCGCGTGGCTTTGCGCCGCCAGCGTCGGCGCATCGATCAACACACCGTTGCGCTCGATCCGATAGAGGGCCTCGCTGCTGTCCATCTCCAACTGGTAGATGAAGGACAACTTTTCGTCGGCCTGGATACGCGGCCACAGCACCAGGTGCACGTCCAGCGTCTGGTCGGAGTCTTCACACGAATACTCGGCGGCTCGCGCGATATCGACCTGGTCAAAGCCGATCTGGTGCACACCCTTGCCACACAGGTCTTCGTAGCTGATGCCGCTGCGCCCCAGGTGGCGCTCGGCCAGGCTGGCCAGACCATGCGGCCGGTGCACCTCGAGCACGTAACTCTGCAGCATGGTGTCGTGCACATAGCCCTGCACTTCGATGCCGTGGTTGGCAAACACATGGCGGTCGTACTTGACGTGCTGACCGAGCTTGCGACAAGTGCCATCTTCCAGCCAGGGTTTGAGGCGGGCCAGCACCGCGTCGCGCGGCAGTTGCTCCGGCGCGCCGGGATAGTTGTGTGCCACCGGCACGTAGGCCGCTTCGCCCGGATGGATGCTGAAACTCACCCCCACGATCTCTGCCCGCATACCGTCCAGCGAGGTGGTTTCGGTATCGACTGCGGCCAGCTCGGCCCCGCGCAAGCGCTCCAGCCAGCCATCGAGCGCGGCCCAGTCGAGAATGGTCTCGTATTGCACGGCGCTGGTGCGCGGCGCTGGCGCCGGTGCATCGGTCGGCTGCGCTGCGTCCCCGGCGTCTTCGCCCGCCGCCTTGGCGGACTTGGCGCCAGCCTTCGGCGCCTCGGTCAGGGAGCGCACCAGGCCTTTGAAACCATAGGTTTCATAGAACTGCCGCAGCCCGTCCATGTCCTGCACACCGATGGTGATCGCATCCAGCGCCGGCAGGCCGTCCACCCACTGCGCCAGATCGCAATCGGTCTTCACGGTGAGCAGGCTGCGCCCGGTCGGCAGCCAGTCGAGCGCCTTGCGCAGGTTCTGCCCCGCCACGCCCTTGATAGCGTCGGCATTGGCGACCAACGCGTCCAGCGATCCATACTCCTGCAGCCACTTGGCGGCGGTCTTGGGGCCTACCTTCTCGACGCCGGGCACGTTGTCGACCGTGTCGCCCACCAGGGTCTGGTAGTCGACCATCAGCCGCGCCGGCACGCCGAACTCCGCTTCGACGCCGGCCAGATCGCGCCGTTTGCCGTTCATCGTGTCAACAATCGTGATGTGCTCGTCGACCAGTTGCGCCAGATCCTTGTCGCCACTGGAAATGATGACCTCGATGCCCTGCGCCGCGGCCATCACGGCCAGGGTGCCGATCACGTCGTCGGCTTCGACACCGGGTACATCGAGCACGCTCCAGCCGAGCAGACGCACCACGTCGTGGATGGGCGGAATCTGGGCGCGCAGATCGTCGGGCATGGGACTGCGCTGCGCCTTGTACTCGGGGTAGATCGCGTCGCGAAAAGTCGGGCCCTTGGCGTCGAACACGCAGGCTGCGTAGTCGGCGGGCACCTCCTTGCGCAGGCTCTGCATCATGTTGATCATGCCGCGGATGGCGCCGGTCGCCGCACTGGTCGGATCGTCCGGCACCGCCCGCAGATCGGGCATGGCGTGGAAGGCCCGGTACAGATAACTCGATCCGTCCACCAGCAGCAACCTGCGTTGCTGCCGCGGTTGTGCCGGCATGTCGATCGTGGCTTGTTTCTCGCTCATGGGGTTCCTTGGGGCTGATTTGCGTCGTGTCTTGCGCCGGGAATGGATTCCGGCAATGCTCGTGTGCATTTTGCCTGCCACGCGAACGGATCGGTGGTTCTACAATCGCGCCATGCGCCTCCCACGTCCCCTAACCACGCTCCTGCTGGCCTTGGCCATGGGTTCGTCCGGCCTGTCCATGGCCCAGACACCTCCCGCCGAAACCGCTGCCCCGACCGGGGCGCCGCGAACCGAACAGCGTATCGAGCGCATCCGCATCGAAGACGCCGGTTCGCGTATCGACGAATTGCGCGTCGGCGGCGAAACCCAAAGCATTGTGGTGTCCCCCAAAGGCGGCATGCCGGCCTACGATGTGATCCCCGAGCGCGGCAACAGCCAGCTGATGCGCGGCGAGCGCAGCAGCACCGGCAATACAGGCGGCACGCGGGTCTGGAAGGTACTGGGCTTCTAAGATTCATGGCGGTCTACACAGAGGTCGCGCCCGCAGAGGCCGGCGACCTGATCCATAGTCTCGGACTCGGACAACTGCATGGCATGCAGGGGTGCGCGGGCGGCATCGAAAACACCAACTACTTTGTCAGCACCGACCAGGGTGAATACGTGCTGACCCTGTTCGAACGGCTGAGCTTCGCGCAACTGCCGTTCTACCTGGCACTGATGAAACACCTGGCCGGTCGGGGCATTCCGGTGCCCAACCCGGCCGAAGACGCCAACGGCGTCTACCTGCACCAGCTCAAGGACAAGCCGGCGACGGTGGTCAACAAGCTGCCGGGCAAGAGCGCGCTGGCTCCCGGTGTCACGCATTGCGCCGCGGTCGGCGACATGCTCGCGCGCATGCACCTGGCCGCTAGCGACTTCGAGCCCGGCCAACCCAATCTGCGTGGCCTGGCCTGGTGGAACGAGAACGTGCCGGTTGTGCTGCCGTTTGTCGACACCGCCCAGGCCGCGTTGCTACAAAGTGAACTGGCCTACCAGAATCACGTGGCGCAATCCTCGGCCTACAGCGCCTTGCCGCGCGGCACGATCCACGCCGATCTGTTCCGCGACAACGTGTTGTTCGAAACCGGCGCCGACGCGGGTGATGACGCTGCGCCGCCAGTGCTCAGCGGTTTTTTCGACTTCTACTTCGCCGGGGTCGACAGCTGGTTGTTTGATATTGCCGTGTGTATGAACGACTGGTGCATCGACCTTGCCAGCGGCGTCGCCGATCCCGTGCGCACGGCCAGCCTGCTGCAGGCCTATGGCAAGGTGCGCCCGCTCAGCAACGCCGAACGCACACTGCTGCCGGCCATGGCGCGTGCGGGGGCCCTGCGCTTCTGGATCTCGCGCCTGTGGGACTTGCACCTGCCGCGCGAAGCATCGATGCTCCAGGCGCACGATCCCGAGCATTTCGAACGCGTGCTGCGCCATCGGGTTCAAACCCCATTGGTCATTTGCGGCACCTGATGCGCCGGCTCGGTGCCGCGCGCGGGGCGTGCGGCGGTTTCGCTGACAATAGGCGGTTGAATCAGGTGCCTTCGGCGCCAGCGGATACCAGTCACCGCGCCATCTCAGACTGGCCCATCACACCATGAAGCTCAATATCGTCCCTGCCCGCACCGGAGTCCTGTGGGTCCGTCTGGGTATCCGCACCTTTTTCCGCCAGCCGCTGGCCCTGTCTGGCCTTTTCTTCATGTTCCTGGCGATCATGTCACTGGCCAATCTGGTGCCGGTGATCGGACTGGCGCTGACCATGGCGTTGCTGCCCGCTTGCACCCTGGGATTCATGGCAGCCACCAAGGAGGCGGATGCCGGGAAGTTCCCGATGCCCATGGTGTTTCTCAGCGCGTTCCGGGCCGGCCGTCAGCAATTGCGCTCCATGCTGATCCTGGGTGTGATGTATGGCGCAGGCCTGTGGCTGATCATCGGTGCCACCAGCCTGGTCGATGGCGGCAAATTCGCCAGCGGCTATATCGCAGGAACCACGTCGCCGGTCGATATCGCGCGCGATACCGAACTGTGGAGCGGCATGTTCACCTTTCTGGCGCTGCAATTGCCGCTGTCGCTGATGTTCTGGCACGCGCCGGCGCTGGTGCACTGGCATAAGGTACCACCGCTGAAAAGCCTGTTTTTCAGCCTGATCGCCTGCCTTCGCAACTTCTGGGCCTTCACCCTTTTCGGGCTGTCCTGGATGGGCTTGATGGTGCTGCTGGTCCAGGTGGTCTACCTGCTGGCCGGGCCGATCGGCAGCCCGCCACTCGCCGGCATGGTGTTTGTGCCGGGCACGCTGATGATCACCGCGATGATCATGACCTCGACCTACTTCACGTTCCGCGATTGTTTCGAGACCACCGAGACCACCGAGGCCAGCCATGAGCCAACACCACCTGCTTGACCGATCTGATCTGGAGGTGTGCTGGCATCAGCGCCGCAGTTTCCTCGCCGCTGCTGCGGCCTGGCCCGCCTCGCCGGTGAGCGCACCGCATGGCAGATCAAGGGCCGCAAAGGCCAACGCGATGGCCGTGGCTACATGGACATGAAGTCGACCCAGCCGCATCCGCTCCCGATGCCGCGCCGCTGAGCGGCATCGGGGTGCAGACTCAGTTGCCGGCCTTGTAGTCGGCGATCGATTTGGCCAGGTCGGCGTATTCCTCGCAGGTCGTATTGCCACAGATCTGCGCCAGCGTCGCCAGGTGCTTTTGTGCTTCGACAGGCTTCTTGTCCATCAGATAGGCCTCGCCGATGTACTCGTGGGCCCCTCTGTGACGCGGATCGAGCCGGATCGCAGTGTTGTAGTGATCAAACGCCTTGGCCAGATCGGGGTTGGCCTGCTTGCGGTAGCTATAACCCAGCAGGTTGTGGATATCGGCGTTGCGCGGTTCGTCACGTACGGCCATGTTGAGCTCGGCCAGGGCCTTTTTCCAATCCTTGGCCTGTATCGCATCGCGCGCCATCTTGATGCGTTCGCCGGCGCCCGGAAAAGTGGCCACGGGACCAGTGTCTGCCGCCTGCGCGGCGAAGCCGGCCAAAAGCGTGCACAACAGGAAAGTGGCGATACGGGTCTTCATTGTGTTTCTCCAGAAAAGCGGGTTGGATGTGCTTCGGTGCCCGCCAGTTCCACGCATCGTACGACGCTGGGCAGGGGCGAAAGTTCAGGGCACTGGCGTGAGCTTGGCCACCGACAAGGCTAGCCACTTGATGCCATGGCGTGGAAAATTGATCTGCGCCCGCGCATCGTTGCCCGCGCCTTCGAGCAGCAACACTGTGCCTTCGCCGAACTTGGCGTGGAACACCTTCATCTTCACGCGCAGTCCGTGGCCACCTTCCGATGCCCGTGCCACCGGCGCAGGCGCCTGGTGCGACGGAATGCCACGACTGATCCCACCGGATGACCAGCCGGACGAGCCGGCGCCGCCGGTGGCGCCGGCAAAGTCGCCAAAGCCGCTGCGCTTGGGCGTGATCCACTTGAGCGCAGCCTCGGGCAACTCGTCGAAAAAGCGGCTGCGCATGTTGTAGCGCGTCTGCCCGTGCAACATGCGGGTCTGCGAGTGGCTCAGGTACAGGCGCTGGCGCGCGCGGGTGATCGCCACGTACATCAGGCGGCGCTCTTCCTCCAGGCCGTCATGGGCGCTCATCGAGTTCTCGTGCGGGAACAGGCCCTCCTCCATGCCACCGATGAAGACGCAATCGAATTCCAGCCCCTTGCTAGCGTGCACCGTCATCAGTTGCACTGCGTCCTGGCCTGCCTGGGCCTGGTTGTCGCCCGACTCGAGCGCGGCGTGCGTCAAGAAAGCGGCCAGCGGCGACAAGGTCTCGCCGGTCTCGGCGTCGGGCGGCGGCGCCAATTCGTCGATCGGCAAGGCCACGGCGTCGCGCCCGAAACCCTCCTGGGTGACGAAACTCTCGGCCGCGTTGACCAGTTCTTCCAGGTTCTCGATCCGGTCCGCGCCTTCGCGTTCGCCCTGGTAATACGTGATCAGGTCGCTGTGCTGGAGCACCAGCTCGATGATTTCGCGCAACGACAGCCCCTGGGTCTGCTCGCGCAATACGTCGATACGCGCAACGAACGCACCCAGGTTGGCGCCGGCCTTGCCCGACACGGCGCTGGTCGCATGGTGCAGTGATTTGCCGGAGCTGCGCGCCGCGTCCTGCAATTGCTCCAGAGAGCGTGCGCCGATGCCGCGCGGCGGAAAATTGACCACGCGCAGGAAACTGGTGTCGTCACCGGGGTTCTCGAGCAGGCGCAGATACGCCAGCGCATGTTTGATCTCGGCGCGCTCGAAAAAGCGCAGGCCGCCGTAGACCCGGTACGGCATGCCGGCATTGAACAAGGCGGTCTCGATAACCCGGCTCTGCGCATTGCTGCGGTACAGCACTGCGATTTCCTTGTGGTCGATGCCGCCCTGCACCAGTTGGCGCATCTCGTCCACCATCCACTGGGCCTCGGCAAAGTCGCTCGGCGACTCGTAGACCCGCACCGGCTCGCCCGGCCCCTGGTCGGTACGCAGGTTCTTGCCCAGACGCTTGGCGTTGTGGCTGATCAGCGCATTCGCGCTGTCCAGGATGTTGCTGTAGCTGCGGTAGTTCTGCTCGAGTTTGATCTGATGCTGAACACGAAACTCGCGCACGAAGTCGGCCATGTTGCCGACCCGCGCGCCGCGGAACGCATAAATGCTCTGGTCATCGTCCCCCACGGCCAGCACACTGCCGGTCGGGTGAAAGGCCGGATCGGCCGCCATCGATGCGCCGACGCCCGAGCCGGCCAGCATCTTGATCCAGGCGTATTGCAGCTTGTTGGTGTCCTGGAACTCGTCGATCAGAATATGGCGAAAGCGCCTCTGGTAGTGCTCGCGGATCGGGTCGTTGCCCTGCAGCAGCTCGAAACTGCGCAGCATCAGCTCGCCGAAGTCGACCACGCCTTCGCGCTGGCACTGTTCCTCGTACAGCTGGTAGATCTCGATTTTCTTGCGCGTATCGGCATCACGCGCATCGACCATGTTGGGGCGCAGCCCGTCCTCCTTGCAGCCGGCGATGAACCACAGGGTCTTCTTGGCCGGAAAACGCTCGTCGTCGATGGCGAACTGCTTCATCAATCGCTTGATCGCCGACAACTGGTCCTGTATGTCCAGGATCTGGAACGCCTGCGGCAGGTTGGCCATGCGGTAATGCGCGCGCAGAAAACGATTGCACAAGCCGTGGAAGGTGCCGATCCACATGCCGCGCACGTTGACCGGCAACATGCTGGAGAGGCGCGTCATCATCTCCTTGGCGGCCTTGTTGGTGAAGGTCACCGCCAGCACGCCGGCCGGTGAGACCTGGCCGGTCTGCAGCAACCACGCAATGCGCGTGGTCAACACCCGCGTCTTGCCCGAGCCAGCCCCGGCCAGGATCAGTGCATGTTCGGCGGGCAAGGTGACCGCGGCGCGTTGCTCCGGGTTGAGGTGGTCCAGCAGTTTGCCGGCAGTGTTTGAATCAGTAACCATGGCGCAATTGTAGGAACCGCGACGGCCGCAGACATGCTGCTAAACTCAATCACCGGGCCCAAGCATTTGTGGCCCGGTTTTTCGTTTCTACGCCAGCCATTGGCGCAGCAAACCGACCGACCGGGCCCAATCCAAGCGCTCACCTGTTCACGCCAACAGTCCGCTAACGCTTGAGAGAAACCATATGGAAATATTTGACTACGAAAACATTCTGCTGCTGCCGCGCAAGTGCCGCGTGGAAAGCCGTTCGGAATGTGATGCCAGCACCGTATTGGGCGGGCGCAGCTTTCGTATCCCGGTCGTACCGGCCAACATGAAGACCGTCGTCGACGAGACCATCTGCGTCTGGTTGGCACAAAACGGCTACTTCTATGTGATGCACCGCTTCGACCTGGACAACGTCGCCTTCGTGAAGTCCATGAAGGCGCAGGGTTTGTATTCCTCGATCTCGCTGGGCGTGAAGAAGGCCGACTATGACACCGTCGATCAGTTTGTCGCCCTCGGCCTGACCCCTGACTACATCACGATCGACATCGCGCACGGCCACGCCGACAGTGTGAAGAACATGATCGAATGCCTCAAGGCCAAGTTGCCTGCGGCCTTCGTGATTGCCGGCAACGTCGGCACGCCCGAAGCCGTGATTGATCTGGAGAACTGGGGCGCCGATGCGACCAAGGTCGGCATCGGCCCGGGCAAGGTCTGCATCACCAAGCTCAAGACCGGTTTTGGCACCGGTGGCTGGCAGTTGTCGGCGCTCAAGTGGTGCGCCCGGGTGGCGACCAAACCCATCATCGCCGACGGCGGCATCCGCGATCATGGCGACATCGCCAAGAGCATCCGCTTCGGTGCCAGCATGGTGATGATCGGCTCCATGCTGGCCGGCCATGAGGAAAGCCCGGGACAGACGGTTGAGGTGGACGGCCACCTGTTCAAGGAGTACTACGGCTCGGCCAGTGACTTCAACAAGGGCGAATACAAACATGTCGAAGGCAAACGCATTCTCGAGCCGATAAAGGGCAAGCTGCTTGATACCCTGATCGAGATGGAGCAGGACATTCAAAGTTCAATCAGCTACGCCGGTGGTCGCAAACTGATGGATATACGCAAGGTCAACTACGTCACGCTGGGCGGCGACAACGCCGGGGAGCACCTGCTGATGTAACCGTGCTGGCGCGGCAACGGCGCCGCGCCACACTCCCGCCTGTGTCAGAGACCGAGCAGTTCGTTGCACATTTGGTGCAGCCGACTGTCGGGGTCGACCAGACTGCCCAACACACTGAAATGGTTCAGTCCGGGTAAGACCTCGCAGACCGGCACAGCCTTGAGTCCCCATGACCCCTGGATCAGCCGGTTCTGACGGACAAATTCCGCACTCTCGTCGCCGCCACAGACGCTGTGAAACACCCCATGGGCAGGCTGCGGCATCCAGGCCGGGCTAGCCTTGACCGCATCGTCAAGCGTGAGACGCAGCGACTCCTGCAAAAACGGTGTGCGGCGGATCGCATCGAGCTCGTACAGGCCGGAAATCGACAGCGCATTCTTGACCAAATCTTCTGGCAGATCTGCAGCAACCGCCTTCCAGACGCATGCCAGCATCATCGCGGCCAGATGCCCGCCAGCCGAATGCCCGGCCACCGTGATGCGCGTCGCATCGCCGCCGTATTGGGAAATGTTGCGCCAGGTCCAGACCAATGCCTTGACCATCTGCAACGCGATATGAGGCACCGTCACCGGGTGTTCGTCGGTGCCGGGACACAATGCGTAGTTGGGCACCACGACACAGGCGCCCGCATCGGTGAATTCCGGGGCCACGAACGAGTGATCGGACTTGTCGAGCGAACGCCAGTAACCTCCATGCAGAAACACCAGCACCGGTGCCTTGCCGGCGGCCCCGTCGCCCTCGGCGCGCGGACGAAAGACATCGAGTGTTTCACCCTCCCCCAGACCATACGGAATGTCCAGATGGGCACCCGGCAACTGGCGCGCCACGATCGAGTGCACCGTCCACGTCGACAAGTGGTGCGCAAAATCGGGCACCAGCGCACGGTTGTTGTACATGCGGTCGTACCACTGCGGGTCGTGTTGTTCTGCCATGGATGTCTCCCGTTCCGTGAGGTCGCCATGCGCGACCCTGGAATCCTTTGCGGATGGGTCACGCTGGACAATGGTAGCGTGCCGTGGCATGCCCGTCGGCCGCATGGCGAAGCATCCCGACGCCTTGCCACGATCCCCCTGCAGTTCCAGCCCTGCACCACTCCGGGAAGCCGCAACGCGCATGTCGCCGGCCTCTGGGCCAAAGCAGGGCTTGCCATCGGCCACCCATCGTGGCTAGAATTATTTCTGGTTGGGGGGGGTAGCTCAGCTGGGAGAGCGCTGCGTTCGCAATGCAGAGGTCGGGAGTTCGATCCTCCTCCTCTCCACCAACCAAAATCTCCCCTCGGAGATCGTGTAAGTCGTTGATTTTGTATCGTTTTTTCAATTTGCTACACAAGAGTGCTACACCGCACTCGAAATCATGACCTGCATCCACCCCTACATGCTGCACGCGAATAAAGAATACCGTGGGCCTGCACGATCAAGCTCGCTGACTGGTTTTGACAGCTGGTTGGGCTGGCCCGAGCTTGTGGCGCCGCGGCAACCCGTCCGATCCCACTGTTGTACTCAAAAGCGCCGCCCACTGAATGCTGCCTGCGGTCGCAGATTTGCTCCATGCCGGCGACCATGCACTTGCGCAACTAGGGAGAAAACGGCGAGAAATACAGTTTCATGCGATGGGACTCCGGGTTGAACGGTAAGGAAGCCGCTGCCTGGTGCCGGGTTCAGGAGGCTGGAACCGGGCCGGTGGAGGCGCGCACCACCAGCTCGACATCAACCCGGGTAGCAGCCTGGACCGTCTGTTTCTCCAGGCTGGCAATGATCCGGTCGGCCACGGTTTCCCACATCTGCTGGGTTGGTACATGCAAGGTCGTGAGCGCAGGATGGATATGGCGCGCCATCTCCAGGTCGTCGAAGCCCACGATCGACAGTTGGCGCGGCACGTCGATGCCCATGGCTGCGGCTTCCAGCAATGCGCCAAATGCCAGCACGTCATTGCCGCACAGGATGGCCGTGGGCTGCGGCGTCGTCTCCATCAGTCTGCGAAATCCCTCTCTGGCCTGCGCCAGACCATATTGGCGCTCGACCAGATGCTGCGAGGCAAGTTCCAGACCAGCCTGCGCCAGCGCCTGACGCACGCCAGCCACGCGGGCAGCGGCGCGGTCGTTGTCCTTCGTCACGCCGGCCAGCATGGCCATGCGGCTATGCCCCAGGTCCAACAGGTATCGCACCGCCTTGCCGATAGCCAGGGCGTTGTCGAAGCCGACGCAGATTCGGCCTGGCTCGGCCGCGTAGGTCAACGCGTGCACTGTCGGCAATTCGCGCTGGCGCAGGAATTGCAGCAGCTCCGGGCTCTGCCTCATGCCGCACAGTGCCAGTGCATCGGCGCCGCGCGTAACCAGGTTCATGGCCTGGCGCATCTCGGTGGCAATGTCATAGCCGGAGGTCGCGATCAGCAGCTGCAGCCCTGAATCGGCCAGCCTCTGTTGCAGCGCGTCGATGGCCTGCGCAAAGATCGCGTTGTCGACTGTTGGAAAGATCGCACCCACGGTCCCACTGCGCTGCAGCTTCAGCGACCGCGCCCCGGAGTTGGGCACATAGCCCAGCCGCGCAACCGATTTGAGCACGCGTGTCCGAAGACCGTCACGTACGGCTTCCGGCCGGTTGAGCACGCGCGACACCGTCGCGGTGGAAACCCCGGAATCGTTGGCCACATCTTCGATCGTTGGCGGGCCGGCATCCTTGGACTGCATGCTGGTGAATGTAATCGGTTTCCTATTGCGGTTGTATCGCATCAGGATGGTTTTCATAAGGGAAAACACTGATGCAACCGCCCTTGACCATCAAAAATCAGAGTTTTATAATAAATTTTTGAAATCGATTACAAATCGTCTCATAGCGATTCACGGCATTGCCGCCCGTCGCCGGAACCTTGAACCGCCCATGGAAGGAACTGCTTCATGCCGATCGAATATCTGAAGAAAGCCAGCAAGACTGCCGAGACCGAGACCGCGACAGCACAGAAGGTCGTCACCGAAATGCTGGCCGACATCGAGCAACGCGGCGAAGTCGCTGTGCGCGAGTACGCCAGCAAACTGGACAAATGGGATGGCGACATCATCATGTCGGCGCAGGCGATCGACGCGGCGATCAAGGACATCCCTGACAGCGTCAAGCGCGACATCGAATTCGCATCCAGGCAGGTCTACAACTTTGCGGCGGCGCAGAAAAAAAGCGCGCTCGATTTCTCCACCGGCCTGCACGAGGGCGTCACCGCCGGGCAGAAGGTGATCCCGGTCAACGTGGTCGGCTGTTATGCGCCGGCCGGTCGCTACGCGCACATCGCTTCGGCCTACATGACGGTGGCCACAGCCAAGGCGGCAGGCGTCAAGACCATCATCGCCTGCTCGAGCCCGTTTCGCGGCGGCGGCATGCACCCTTATTTGCTGTATGCGTTCAAGACCGCGGGCGCCGACATCATCATGACGCTCGGCGGCGTGCAGGCGATCGCCACCATGGCATACGGCCTGTTCACCGGCAAGCCGGCCGATGTGGTCGTTGGGCCGGGCAACAAGTTCGTCGCCGAGGCCAAGCGCACCTTGTTCGGCAAGGTGGGCATCGACGTATTCGCTGGCCCCTCGGAGATCGGCATCATCGCCGACACAAGCGCCGACCCTGCCATCGTCGCCAGCGATCTCGTGGGCCAGGCCGAACATGGCCATGAGTCCCCGGCCTGGCTGTTCACGACCGACAAGGCCCTGGCCCGGAAGGTGATGCAACTGGTGCCGGAACTGATCGAAAAGCTGCCGCCCACCGCCAGGGACGCAGCCGGGTCGGCCTGGCGCGACTACGGCGAGGTCATCGTCTGCGGCACCCGGGAAGAAGTAGCCGAGATCTCCGATCGTTATGCCAGCGAGCATCTGGAGGTGCATGCCGAAGACCTCGACTGGTGGCTGGAAAGGCTCACCTGTTACGGCTCGCTGTTCCTGGGCGAGGAGACCACGGTCGCATTCGGCGACAAGGCATCTGGCCCGAACCATGTGCTGCCCACCAAGGGGGCGGCTCGCTATTCGGGTGGGCTGTCGGTGCACAAGTTCATGAAGGTGCTGACCTGGCAGCGCATGACCCGCGAAGCCAGCAAGGAAATCGGCCTGGTGACCGCGCGCATCAGTCGGCTCGAAGGCATGGAAGCCCATGCCCGCACCGCCGACGACCGCCTGGCCAAGTATTTTCCGGGTCAGTCGTTCGAACTCGGCGAGCCGGTCTCGGTTTGATCGCGCCGGTACCTGCAAATCTTTCCATGCTTGCTCCCGCCGCCCTCGCCGCCTTCTCGCTGACCGGCCTGCGTGCCGTCGTCACCGGGGGCAACGCGGGCATCGGCGAAGCCATGGCGACCGCGCTGGGCCGCGCCGGTGCCTCGCTGTTGCTGGTGGCGCGCCGCGACACGGAACTGCAGGCGGCGGCCAAGCGACTGCGCCTGCAGGACATCGTCTGTCATACGCTGGTGGCCGACCTCGGCCTCACAAAGGACCAGCCGGGCATCGGCGCGCGGATCGCGGACAGCGGCCCGGTCGATATCCTCGTCAATGCCGCCGGCGTGAACCTGCGCCAGGGCTTTGGCGAGATAACGCCAGAAACCTGGGAACTGCAGATCGCCCTGCATCTGGGCGCGCCGTTCTTCCTGACCCAGGCACTGGCGCCCGGCATGGCTGAACGCGGCTTCGGGCGCATTATCAATATCGCCTCGCTGCAGTCGACCCGTGCATTTTCCGACAGCGCCCCATACGGCGCCGGCAAGGGCGGGGTCGTTCAGCTGACGCGCGCCATTGCGCAGGAATGGTCTTCCCGTGGCATCACCTGCAACGCGATCGGGCCCGGTTTCTTCCCGACCGCGCTGACCGCGCCGGTCTTCGCCGACCCGGAACTGGCCGACAGGCATGCCAAGAGAACAGCGATCGGCCGCAACGGCCGCCTGGAAGACCTGCACGGCGCCACGGTATTCCTGGCCAGCGCGGCCAGCAGCTACATCACCGGCCAGACTCTGATGGTCGACGGCGGCTACACGGCCCAATAAACCCGAATCGAACCGATACTGAGCAACCCACCATGCAATCCCTGGTCTATACCCAGCCCAACGAAGTGCAACTGCAGGACCGGCCCGCGCCGGTACTCGCCGACGGCGAGGTCGTGCTGCGCATCGACGCGGCTGGCATCTGCGGCTCCGACATGCATGCCTACCATGGCCACGACCCGCGCCGTAATCCCGGCCTGGTGCTGGGGCATGAGTTCGCCGCGACGGTGCTGCAATCGGCCGCGCCGCTGTGGCGCGTGGGCCAGCGCGTGACCGGCAACCCCTTGATTACCTGCGGGCGCTGCGACTACTGCCTGCAGGGCCGCGACAACCTGTGCGTCGACCGGACCATGGTCGGCATGAGCCGGCCCGGCGCGTTCGCACAACAGATGGGTATTCCCGGGCGCTGCCTGATCGCGCTGCCCGACAGCCTGAGCGCCGTCTCCGGGGCGCTGACCGAGCCGGCGGCCACCGCCCTGCATGCGATCAACCTGTCGATGCGCGCGCTGGTGCGGCCGCTGCCCGAGTGCCGGGTGCTGGTGATCGGTGGCGGCGCCATCGGCATGCTGTCGGCTCTGCTGCTGAGAAATTACGGGGTGGACCAGCTGCAGGTGGCCGAAGTCAACGATCTGCGGCGCGCATCGCTCGAGCGCCACGTGCGCTGCGGCACTTTCGATCCGCGCAGCCACACGCCCACCGAGTCGGGTTTTCACTTCGTCATCGATGCCGTCGGCAGCGCCATCACGCGCACGTCCGCGCTGGCTGCCGTCGCCCCTGGCGGCGTCGTGATGCACATCGGCTTGCAGGACTGGGCCAGCGAGATCGACATGCGCAAACTGACACTGGCCGAGATCACACTTCTGGGCACTTACACCTACAGCATGGCCGACCTGCGCGCCACCGTGGACGCGCTGGCGCGCGGCGCTTTTGGCGACCTGTCGTGGGTCGAGCGGCGGCCCCTGGCCGATGGCGCGCAGGCGTTCGACGATCTGCACCAGGGCCGCACCGCTTCGGCCAAGGTCGTGCTCGAGCCGAGCCATTGACACTGCGCCTCAAAACTGCAAACCTCTCCAGGAGCACACCGCATGGCACCATCGACAAACCCACCACGCAGGCTCGGCCGAGTCTGGCTGGCATTGGCGGCCCTGTTCACCTGTCTTTACGCGATCAATGTGGCATTGCGCATGCTGCACATCAAGCAGGGCATCACGATCTGGCGCGTCAACGATGTCGGCGAGTTCGTTCTGGTACTGATCGCGATGGCATTCTTCGTCGCGGGTTTCCTCGCGATCGAGAAGGCCTCACGCTGACGTTTCTAAGCTTTTCCCACCCACCACCTAGGAGACACACATGAACAAACCCAATCACATCTCTGACCTGCAGTCAGCCGAGCGCCGCCGCTTCTTCGAAGTCACGAAGCGCTACGGCTTCACCACAGCGGTGCTGGCCGCCACCGGCGGCTTCCTCTGGTCGAATCCGCAAGTTGCCCATGCGGCCGGCGACGAGGCGGCCAAGGCGAAAGCAGCCAAGCACAGGATGATATTCGGCACCGAGTACAAGGAAGACGCCTTCCACACCTACCCGATCATGCAGACCCAGTTCAAGGACAACCTGGAGGCGCTGAGCAAGGGCGAGGTCTATGTCAAGTTGCATCCGGCCGGCCAGCTCGGCGTCGGCGGTGCGCTGGCGCAGAAGGTGCAGGCCGGCACCATCCAGGGCGGCGCAGTGTCGCTGTCCAACTTCTCGCCCTTCACTCCGGTGGTCGACCTGATCAACATCCCGTTCTGGTGCGGTGAGAACCAGAGGTTCGCCAACCTGGTCACCTCCGCCGCCTGGAACAACGAGATCACGCCCAAGGTCACAGCCAAGGGCTACAAGCCGATGTTCTATTTCACCGTCGACCCGCGCACGGTGGCAGTGCGCAAGGGCTTCGGCAAGATCGTCAAGACGCCGGACGACATGAAGGGCATGAAGATGCGGGTTCCGGGCTCCAAGCTGCTACAGCAGTTTTACCGCCTGGCCGGAGCCAACCCGACCGTTGTGGCCTGGGGCGAGACGCCCAGCGCACTCAAGCAGGGCGTGGCCGATGGCCTCGATCCGGCGGTCGGCGCGCTCTATACCTTCGGCTTCATCGACATTCTGGAGGCCATCACTTTAGTGGAGTCGGTGCCGGACGCACAGATGTTCGCGGCCAACTTCAAGTGGTTCGAAAGCCTGCCCAAGAACCTGCAAACCGTGTTCGACGACGCCAGTGCCAAGACCCAGGCCGAGAGCTTCGCGCAGATCCTGGTGGCGCGCAAGAACTCGATGGACGCCATGGGCAAGGCCGGCGTCAAGTTCTACACACCCACCGCGGCGGAAAAGCAGAAGTGGGTAGAAGCCTGCGGCGAGCAGCGCGCGGATTGGAACGACATCAAGAAGGAGCTGGCGGGCTCGATCGAGATGTTCGACAAGCTCAAGGTCGCCGCCAATACCAAGGGTCCGATCACCGTCGCCGGCTGACCTCCCTGGACAGGCAACAAAGGGTGGCCTTTGCCACCCTTTTTTCAAGGCAAATCCCATGCGCAATCTGCTACGGCAACTCGACGACAACGGTGAACGCTACCTGATGCTGGTGTTCTATTGCTTTATTGTGTTCGTCATCGTGATCGAGGTGTTCCGGCGCTTCGTGCTCGACTTCTCGTCACTGTGGGGCGAAGAAGCGGCGCGCTACGCCTTCATCTACCTGGGCTGGATCGGAGCCTCGCACTGCGTCAAGCAGCGCGCCCACATCCGCTTCGATGTGATGCTGCACATCTTGCCGAAGCGCCTGCATGGCTACCTGTATCTGTTTGGTGAGTTCTGCACCCTGGTGTTCGCCGGCTTCGCGCTGTACTGGTCGATGGAGACCATCGCCACGCAGATCCAGTTCGACACCCTGACACCGGCGCTGCGCATCAGCCAGGTCTGGTTCGAGGCGGCGATTCCTCTGGGCTTCTCGATGATGACGGTGCGCCTGTTCCAGTCCGTCCGGCGCGACATCCAGGACATCCGTGCCGGCCGTGAGGCCTTCGCAGGCACGCTGCTGTTCGATTGACACTGACCGGTACATCACACCATGCTTGTCACCCTGAGCCTTGTTTTTGTCCTGCTGCTGCTGTTCCTGGCAGTACCGTTCTGGGTCGCGCTCGGCCTGGGCACGATTGTGCTGCTGCTGAGCACCGGTGCGCTGCCACTGTCGCTGCTCGGCGAGGCCTTGTTCCAGGGCGTCGATTCCTTCGCCCTCATCGCCATACCGCTGTTCGTGCTCACCGGCGACGTCATGGTGCGCTCCGGACTGGCCTACAAGTTGCTCGACTTCGCCGAAGCGACGACCGGCAGCTTGCGCTCCGGCTTTGGCACCTCGACGGTGCTGGGCTGCGGTTTCTTTGCCTGCATTTCCGGCTCGGACGCAGCGGACGCTGCCGCGATCGGCCGCATCACGATGAAGCGATTGGTGGAGCTGGGTTATCCCAAGCCCTATGCCTGCGCCCTGGTGGCCAGCGGCGCCTGTACGGGTGTGCTGATTCCGCCCTCGATCGCCTACATCATCATCGGTCTGGTGCTGGGCATTTCCTCATCCACCCTGTTCATTGCCGCTGTGATTCCCGGATTGCTCGTGCTGATGAGCGTGGTGGTCACCAACGTGGTGATGAACCGGATTCACGGCTACGAGCACTCTGTGGGCCAGTTCTCGCTGCGCAAATGGTTGCGCGCCTGCAATGAGGCCAAATGGGCCTTGTCGATTCCCTTCATCATCCTGGGCGGCATCTATTCGGGCATCTTCACGCCCACCGAGTCTGCTGCGGTGGCGGTCGCGGTCGCGCTCTTGATCGGCATGTTTCAGCGCACGATTTTGCTCAAGGACTTCCCCGCCATGCTGGAGACCTCGGCCCGCGTGAACGGCGTCATCCTGCCCATCATTGGCGTGGCGATGCTGTTTGCGCAGGCGCTGACCATCCTGGACGTGCCGCAGGATTTCGTGCGCACGCTGACATCAGTGACCAGCGACCCAGTCGCGTTGACCTTCGTGATGCTGCTGATCTTCATCATTGCCGGCATGTTCATGGAGACCACGCCCAACATCGTGATCCTGGCGCCTCTGCTGTACCCGGTGGCAAAGGAAATCGGCATGGACCAGATCCATTTCTGCGTCTTCATGATCACCTCGCTTGGCCTGGGCTTCATCACCCCGCCGATGGGGCTGAACCTGTTCGTGATGGCCGGGCTGACTGGCACGCCGATCATGTCGATCGCGCGCCGCGCCATCCCGTTCGTGATCACGATGGTCGGCGTCTCGATCCTGGTCGGCTTCGTTCCCGGTTTGTCGCTCTGGCTGCGGCAGTGACGGAATCGGTGCCCGGCGCATCCGACTGTGCGGGGAACGTCACCGACTCAACAGCCGATCCCAATAGCCGTCCGTGGAAACGGGTCAAGACCAAAACTTGAATGTACGGCCTGTTCGGCTCAGTCTGATCCCTTGCCGGCCAGCGTGGCCAAAGCAACCGAAGCGACACGCGCCAGCAAGGAGTCCGCACGCGAGGTCAACACGATGGGCACCTTGGCGCCCAGAACCAGGCCGGCGCATTCGCCGCCACCCACGTAGACGAAGCTCTTGTAGAGCATGTTGCCGGCGTTGAGGTCGGGCATCACCATCAGGTCGGCGTCTCCGGCCACCTGGGACTGCATACCCTTGATGCGTGCGGCCTCAAGAGAGAACGCGTTGTCGAAACCAAACGGCCCCTCTACCACTGCGCCAGGCCAGGCGTTTTCTTTCGCCTCGTTCACAAGCGCCTGCGCATCGAGCGTGGCGGGAATGGCAGGGTTGACCGACTCGAGCGCCGACACGATGGCCACCTTGGGCGCCGGCACACCGAGTTTCTGCAGCAGCGTCACCGCATTGCCCAGCACGTCGCGCTTGGTCTTGAGGTCAGGTGCAATGTTGACCACGCAGTCGGCCAGTGCCAGCAGCTTGTGGTAGCGCGGCAGGTCAAACAGAAATGCGTGGCTGATCCGTTTGCCGGTGCGCAAACCCGTTTCGCGATTGACCACGGCCGACATCAGTTCATCGGTGTGCAGCGAGCCCTTCATGAGCGAGGTCAGCGCGCCGTCGTTGACCATGCGCACGGCATGGGCGGCGGCGGCCGCCGGCTCATCCGAGGCCGGCTCCACACACTCAAACATCGCCAGATCCACACCGGCCGCCTGTGCAGCACGCGCCATCGCCGCGCGCGGGCCGATCAGGACCGGACGCGCAATGCCATGGCGGGCGATCTCAGCGGCGGCCAACATCGCCAGCGCGTCGCAGGGATAAACCAGGCCCAGTGCAGGGGCGGCGGTTGCAGCCTGCTGACTGGCTTGGCCAATCAACCCCAGCAGCCGGGGGTGTTGCGCCCCCAGCTGACGGGTGTCGATGGGGCGGGACTCATGCGTTGGAGTCATGGTCTTGCGCCCCGGGTTCAAACGTAGTCTTTGTACTTGTCGAGGAAGCGAATTGGTTTGGCCAGCGCATCACGGCGGAAAGGGTCACCCAATTCGCGGGTACACATGATCTCGATGACGCAGGTCTTGCCTTCGTTCATCTGCATGTCGGTCGCCTTCTTGAGCGCAGGACCCACATCTTCCAGCTTGTCGACCACGATCGCTTCTGCACCCATGGCCCGGGCCATGTCCGACCAGCTTTCGTTTTCGAGCTCGTCAGCCACGAAGCGGCGGTTGTAGAAGTCGACCTGGTTCTTCTTCTCGGCGCCCCACTGGCGGTTGTGGAAGACCACGGCGGTCACAGGAATGTTGTGGCGAACCGCAGTCAGGAGTTCGACCATGCTCATGGCCCAGGCGCCGTCACCCGCGTAAGCGATGGCAGGACGATCCGGCGCAGCCAGCTTGGCGCCAATCATGGTCGGCAGGGCGTAGCCACAATTGCCGAAGCTCATCGGTGCGAAGAAGCTGCGTGGCTCTTCGAAACGCAGGTAACTGTTGGCCACCGAATTGATGTTGCCGATATCGGTGGACACCATGGCGCGTTTGGGCATGGCCTTTTCCAGCTCGCGCAGCACCTGGCGGGGGTGCAGGAAGTCGCCACCGTTGAAGGTTTTTTCCTTCTTGTTCTCTTCGATCATGTCCAGGCTGTACGCATCCTTTTCGTGCGTCCACTCGTCAAGTTCCTTTTCCCAGGCTGCTTTCTCGCTGGCGATGGTCTTGGCGCGCTCGGCCTTGTTGGCGTCGCAAGCCAGGGTCTTGCCGTTCAGGCGCTTGGTCAGTTCAAGGGCGGTCGCCTTGGCATCACCGCAGATACCGACGGAGATCTTCTTGACCAGACCCAGGTTGGTGTGATCGGTTTCGACCTGGATGATCTTGGCGTTCTTGGGCCAGTAGTCCAAGCCGTGCTGTGGCAAGGTGCCGAACGGGCCCATGCGCGAACCCAAAGCGATCACCACGTCGGCCTGCGCGATCAGCTTCATGGCGGCCTTGGAACCCTGGTAGCCCAATGGACCCGCCCACAACTCATGGCTGGCGGGGAACGCGTCGTTGCGCAGGTAACCAGTCACCACAGGGGCGCCCAGGCGCTCGGCCAGTGCCTTGCACTCTTGCACCGCGTTGCCCATGACGACACCGCCACCGGCGAGGATGACCGGGAACTTGGCCGTGGCCAGAAGTTCGGCTGCAGCGGCCAGGGTGGCTTCACCACCGGCGCCGCGGTCCACGCGCATCGGTTGCGGGATCTCGCACTCGATTTCGCCGTAGAAATAGTCGCGCGGGATGTTGAGCTGGGTCGGGCCGTTGTCGCTCATGGCGCGGTCAAAGCAGCGCGCCGTGTACTCGGCCATGCGCTTGGGGTGGGTCACGTGGCCCTGGTACTTGGTGAACTCCTGGAACATCGGCAGTTGGTTGGCTTCCTGGAAGCCGCCCAGGCCGATGCCGGTGGTGCCGGTCTCGGGCGTGATCATCACGACCGGGCTGTGTGCCCAGTAGGCGGCGGCAATCGCCGTCACGCAATTGCTGATGCCGGGGCCGTTCTGGCCAATCACGACACCGTGACGACCGCTGACGCGGGCATACCCATCGGCCATATGGCCGGCGCCTTGCTCATGCACCACCGGAATCAGCCGGATGCCGGCCGGTGCGAAGATGTCCATCGCGTCCATGAAGGCGGAGCCCATGATGCCGAACATGTCGGTCACGTTGTTGGCGACCAGGGTTTCGACAAAGGCCTCGGACGGGGTCATTTTTTGCACGCCGGTCACGGCGGTGCGGGCTGCCGGCGCGACGGGCTTGGATGTGGTCTTGGTGTTCATGAAATGGGTCTCCTGCACGGTGTTGGGGGTCGGGCACGTGGCCGGACGGGTGTCTGGCTTGGTGGCAAATATAGCAGCGGCAATCCCACGGGTCAACACAAATATCAAAAATTGATACGTGGTGTACAAATATTCGGAATATGATTACATTTGAAGCACCATGAAGCTAGTACGAAACAACACCACGTCGATCGCCGATTCAGCCTCGGATACGCCGACGCTGCGCCTGTTTGCGCTGCTCGAACTGCTCGCCGCAGGTGACCGGCGCCACTCGCTGCAAAGCCTGGTCGATGAAACCGGCATGCCCAAACCGACCTTGCACCGGATGCTTCAGCAACTCGAATCAGCCGGGTTACTGCAACGCGACAGCGACGGCCGGCACTATGGCACCGGCTCGCGCCTGCGCCGGCTGGCCGAGAATTTGCTGTTCCATGACAGCCAGCATGGCGCGCGCCATGCGATGTTGCGTCAGCTGGTCGAGCAGGTGGGCGAGAGCTGCAACATTACCGCCCTGTCCGGCAGCGAGGTCATCTACCTGGACCGGGTCGAGACTGCGGCGCCGCTGCGCTTTTACCTGCATGCCGGTTCGCGGGTGCCGGCACATTGTTCGGCCAGCGGCAAAGTGTTGCTGGCGCAGATGCAACCGGCGCAACGCAAACGACTTTTGGGTGAAGCGCCGCTGGAGCGCTACACCGCCACCACGATCACCGCGCTGGAACAATTCGAGAACGAAATTCGCCAGGTCCGCAAGCTCGGCTATGCGCTGGACAACGAGGAGTTCCTGCCAGGCCTGCTGTGTATCGCGGTGCTGGTGCCGCGCCAGGACGGGATCTCCAACCTGTGTATTGCCGCACAAGCGCCGATCATGCGGTTGACGGCCGACAAGGCGCGCTCGATGTTGCCGGCCTTGCAGCAGGCTGCCGTCGCACTGAGCCGCATCGATGCCGAAACCTCTGCCAACCGCAGCGTTTGACGACGCTCCATCTATTGCTTAGCGACCGAAGGACACCATGACCCCATTGACCGAGCAACAGCCCACCCTGCAACTTTCCGTGCGCGAAGTATTCGGCATCGACTCCGACCTGACGGTGCCCGCCTTCAAGGAACGGGACGAACATGTACCCGAGATCGACCCGGTCTACCGCTTCAATGCGGACGTGACGCTGGCCATACTGGCGGGTTTTTCGCGCGACCGGCGTGTCATGGTTCAGGGCCTGCACGGCACCGGCAAGTCGACCCATGTGGAGCAGGTGGCAGCGCGGCTGAACTGGCCGTGTGTGCGGGTCAACCTGGACGGCCATATCAGCCGGCTTGACCTGGTGGGCAAGGACGCGGTGGTACTCAAAGACGGCCAGCAGGTCACCGAATTCCAGCCCGGCATCGTGCCCTGGGCGCTGGAGCGGCCGGTGGCGCTGGTGTTCGACGAATACGATGCGGGACGTCCCGATGTGATGTTCGTGATCCAGCGGGTGCTCGAGCGGGACGGCAAGTTCACGCTGATGGACCAGAACCGGGTGTTGCGTCCGCATCCGTATTTCCGCCTTTTCGCCACCGCCAACACGGTCGGCCTGGGCAACCTGAACGGGCTCTACCACGGTGCGCAGAAACTCAACCACGCGCAAATTGACCGCTGGAACATCGTCGCATCGCTGAACTACTTGCCGGCGGACGAAGAGGCGGCCATTGTGCTGGCACGCGTGCCGTCTATGGACAACGACAAGGGCCGGGCGCTGGTGCGCTCCATGGTCGCCGTGGCCGACCTGACACGCAAGGGTTTCGCCGCCGGCGACATGTCCACACTGATGTCGCCGCGCACCGTCATCACCTGGGCCGAGAACGTCGAAATCTTCCAGGACACGGCACGCGCGTTCCGTCTGTCCTTCGTCAACAAATGCGACGAGGCCGAACGTTCCATCGTGGCCGAATATTTTCAACGTTGTTTTGATCTGGAACTCGGTGAGTCGTACGCATTGGGTGGTCAGGTAGCGTGAACGCCGATCGGCCGCACTCAGCCAGCGCAAACCGCAGCCTGCTTCTGGAGGCACGCCTGTGAGCCAGGCACAGGCGCTCGCGCGACACCAGCAACGTGTCGAAGAGCTGTGCGCGGCATCTATCCGCGCGCTCAGCGCGCAGGTGGATCTGCATTTCCGCGGCCGGCGTCTGCACCGCGGCCAGAAGGTGTTGCCGCTGTTTGCACCGCACCTGCATCCGGCACTGGAGTCGGCCGACTTTGCGTCGTTCCGTGGTGCTGCCGACGGGCTGGCACTGCGCCTGCGCCTGAGTGACGGCGCGCTGCACCAAGAGCTGTGCCCGTCAGATCCGGTGGCGCGGCTGGTATTTGAGTTGCTGGAGCAGTTCCGCGTCGAGGCGCTGGTGCCCGATACCATGCCTGGCGTGCGACGCAACCTGCACCACTGTTTCAATACCTGGGCGCAAGCATTTCACGATGGCGGCCTGACCGACGGCGTCAGCGGCATGCTGATGTTCGCCGTCGCGCAGGTCTGCCGGGCACGCGTCACCAACGAGCAGATTCTGGAGCAATTCGAAGACATGCTGGAGTCCGCGCGCGGCGACCTCAGCGGCTTGATCGGCGCGCAACTGGCAGTGTTGCGGCGGGCGCGGCATGAGCAGGCCCACTACGCCGTGCATGCGCTGGCGATTGCTGCGGCAGTGGCGGGTCGGCTGCAGGATCTGGTCGCGCAGGCCGGCCAGTCGCAGGCGAGCGGCGAGAACGACGCCGTGTCGGCGTTCGCGCTGCTGATGGACATCCAGGGCGAACTGACGGAACGTTTCGCCACTGCCGTGTCGGGGCGCTCCCGGGTGCTGGAGGCTGCTGGCGGCGGCTACCAGGTATTCACCACCGCCTATGACAGCCAGCGCGATGCAGCATCGCTGGTGCGCAAGGATTTGCGCCTCGAATACCGCGAACGGCTGGACAAGCGCATCCGCGAACAGGGCATCAACCTGATGCGGTTGTCGCGCGAGTTGCGCGCCTTGCTCGCGCTGCCGGCGATCGACGGCTGGGATGGCGGCCAGGAAGAAGGCCAGATTGACGGTCGTGCTCTGGCGCAGTTGGTGGTGTCGCCGACCGAGCGGCGCCTGTTTCGCCTGCAGCGCGTCGAACCCCGGGCCGATTGCGTCGTGACTTTCCTGATCGACTGCTCAGGATCGATGAAGCAGCACATCGAGACACTCGCAGTTTTGTTGGACGTGTTCGTACGGGCGCTGGAACTGGCCGGTGTCTCCAGTGAGATCCTGGGCTTCACCACCGGCGCCTGGAATGGCGGGCGCGCGCACAAGGATTGGCTGGCTGGCGGTCGGCCCGAACATCCGGGCCGGCTCAACGAGGTTTGCCACATGGTGTTCAAGGACGCCGACACTGCCTGGCGCCGGGCCCGGCCCGACATCGCCGCCATGCTCAAGGCCGACCTGTTTCGCGAAGGCGTCGATGGCGAAGCGGTGCAGTGGGCCTCCAGCCGGCTGTACGCGCGCACCGAGGAGCGCAAGCTGCTGGTGGTGGTGTCGGACGGCTCGCCGATGGACAGCGCGACCAACCTGGCCAACGATGGGCATTACCTCGATCATCATCTGCGCGACGTGGTGCAGGCAATCGAGTCGGGTGGTCGCATCGGCATCTACGGGCTGGGCGTCGGCCTCGACCTGAGCCCCTATTACAGCCGCAGCCATGTGCTGGACCTGGAAATGGCCACGGCCAACCAGTTGCTGCGTGAGATCGCGATGCTGATCGGGAGTCGGGCCCAGCGCTGAGCGGAGACCCGAATGTGTGTCGCGCGGCCTAAAGTGTCGCGCGGCCAAAGATGGGCTAACGTTAAAGTAGCGTCGCCATCCGATCCGCCGCCGCACGCAGCGCCGGCAGGCGCGCCACCAGATCGTCAATCGTGACCCGTGTCGTCGGTGCGTGTACCGCGATCGTGGCGCGCACCGTGCCCTTGGTGTCTCGCACTGGCACCGCCATGGCGATCAGTCCGGTGACGAACTCCTCGCGGTCGAACGAATATCCCTGCTTGGCGATCGTCTCGCACTCCCGATTCAGCGCATCGATCGAAACCAGAGTGTGGTCGGTCATGGCCTGCAGCTTGAGTGCCTCCAGGAGCGTGCGACGTGCCTTGGGCTCCATTGCCGAGAGAAACAGTTTGCCGCTTGCGGTGCAGTGAATCGGAACATGCACGCCGACATCGAGTGTCAGGCGCCAGGGCCAGGGTGCCTCGACCCGGTCGAGGTAGAGCACATTGGCGCCGTCGAGCGTCGTGAAGTTGCAGGTCTCCCCGACCTCGGACACCAGCGCGGTGAGCACCTCGTGGCGCACACCACGCACGGTCCCGTGGTTCAGCGTGTCAAGCGCCAGTTTTCGCAAGGCCGCGCCGACGACGAATGCGTTTTCGTCGACGTCACGGGCGACGAACCCACATTCCTGCAACTGGGTGCAGATCCGGTGCACGGTGCCCTTGGGCAGGTTCAGCGCGTGCACCAGTTCAGCCAGGGTCATCGGTGTGCCATGGTCGGCGAGTACCGCCAGCAGTCGCAGACTGCGTTCGGCGGAGGAACCGGTGGCTGCGTCAGGTTTAGGCAGAAATGAGATCGACATCAGGGGAAACACCAATAGTGGAACGATTTGCTCCGTAAATAATACATCCAAAGAATCTTAACTGGAACGTTTCGTGCCGTTTTTCTAAACTTCGCGTTTCCGTACTGAAAGCCAAGACAAGGAATTCCCATTGTGACCGCGGATGAGTTTGACTACATCGTCGTGGGCGCCGGTTCGGCCGGTGCCGTGCTGGCGGGCCGTCTGAGCGAAGACGCGGCCACCCGCGTGTTGTTGCTCGAAGCCGGTCCGCCCGACAACTCGTTCTGGATCCACCTGCCGATCGGGTATGGCAAGACGATGTGGAGCAAGACCTACAACTGGTGCTACCACACCGACCCGGACCCGAACATGAACGGGCGCAAGATCTACTGGCCGCGTGGCAAGACGCTGGGTGGATCGAGTTCGATCAATGGCCTGATCTATATTCGTGGCCAGCACGAAGACTACGACGACTGGGTCAGCCAGGGCAACCCGGGCTGGGGCTCCAAGGATGTGCTGCCGTATTTCATCCGGTCCGAACGCAACCAGCGCGGCAAAAGCGCCTACCACGGCGACGGCGGGCCTTTGTCGGTGTCCGACATCGGGGCACGCGACCGGCTGGTCGAGGCTTTCATCGGCGGCGCCGGCCAGATCGGCGTGCCGCGCACCGAGGATTTCAATGGCGCCACCCAGGAAGGTGCCGGTTACTTTCAGCTCACGACCTGGAAGGGCTGGCGCTGGAGCACGGCCAAGGGGTATCTGCGACCGGCGCGTGGTCGCTCCAACCTGCAGGTCGAGACCGGCGCACAGGCCGCTGGTGTCGTGATGCAGGGCAAGCGCGCGGTCGGGGTTCGCTATCGGCAGGGCGGCGTCGACAAGACGGCTGCCTGCAAGGGCGAGGTGCTGTTGTCGGCCGGCGCGATCCAGTCGCCGCAGCTGTTGCAGTTGTCGGGCATCGGTCCGGCCGATCTGCTTAAGAAACACGGCATCGCCCTGGTCCATGAGCTGCCGGGTGTGGGCGAGAACCTGCAGGACCATCTGCAGATCAGACTGACGTTCGAGGCCAACATCCCGACCACCAACAATCAGCTGAATTCGCTGTTCGGACAGGCCAAGCTTGGCTTGCAATGGCTGCTGCACCGTTCGGGTCCGTTGGCCGTGGGAATCAACCAGGGCGGCTGCTTCATGCGTGCCTTGCCAGATGAGGCGACCCGCCCGGACATCCAGTTCCACTTCGCCACGCTGTCGGCCGACATGGCGGGAGGCAAATTGCATCCCTTTTCCGGCTTCACGATGTCAATCTGCCAGCTGCGGCCTGAGTCGCGCGGCCATATCCGCATCCGCTCCAGCAATCCGTTCGAGCCACCGGAAATGCAGCCCAACTACTTGTCCACCGATCTGGACCGGCGCACCGCAGTTGCCGGCCTCAAGGCGGCGCGCGCGATCGCGGCGTCCGACGCGATGCGACCGCTGATCAAGCGCGAGGTCAAGCCCGGGCCGGACGCAGCTGACGACGCCGCGTTGCTGGAGTTCTGCCGCAACAACGGCGCCACGATCTTTCACCCCAGCGGCACCTGCGCCATGGGGCCGGACCCAGCCAAGGGCGCCGTGGTGGATGCGCGCTTACGCGTGCACGGCGTCGAGCGCCTGCGCGTGATCGACTGTTCGGCCATGCCGACCCTGGTGTCCGGCAATACCAATGGCCCGGTGGTGATGATGGCCGAGAAGGCCGTCGACATGATCCGGGAGGACGCCCACCAGCGTTGACCGTGTTTCGTGCCGCGCCAGGGTCGAAGTCGGCCTGGTGCCTCGTGTGCACATTTCCTCCGACCTCAGGTAACCCGTCGTCGTTTTCCACTTCGGCTATTTTTTCAGGAGACATTTCATGGCAAAGACTACCCCCTTGGACCGCCGCGGCTTCATGCGCATCGCGGGTACTTACGGCTTGACGTCCACCGCCTTCGCGGTGGCCGCCTACGTCGGACCACTGACGCTGGAAGGCGTTGGCAAGGCTGCCGCGCAAACAGCGGCATCACGCTCGGGCGCATCGGTGATGAACCTGAAGTTCGGCGCCGCCGGATTCAACGAAGACAACCTGAAGATCCAGGAGTCGGGCCAGCTGTGGTTCGCCCAGCAGCTCGAGAAGCGCTCCGAAGGCGCGCTCAAGATCGAGTTCATCGGCAACAACGCGATCTGCAACCAGGGTGACTGCATCAAGAAGACCCAGCAGGGCATCGTCGACATGTTCACCGCCAGCACGCAGAACTCGGCCGGATCGGCGCCGTATTACAACGTGCTCGATTTTGCGTACATGTTCCCGACCCGCGCGGCGCAACACCACTTCCTGTACAGCAAGAAGAGCGAGAAGCTGCTGCGTGAGCCGATGCGCCGCCTGCACAACATCCAGTTCCTGTACAGCCACTGCGAGCTGCGCGGCCTGATGATGGGCAAGAAGTTCGAAGGCAAGCCGCTGATCACCAGCGTAGAGCAACTGGCCGGCACCAAGAACCGGGTCACCGGCACCCAGCTGGGCCGCATTGCGATGACGCTGATGAACCTGAACCCGACGCCCATCGCCTGGGAAGAGACACTGGACGGCCTCAAGCAGGGCCTGATCGACGGTGCCGAGACCTGGATGGGCGCAGCGGCCTATGCCAACATGTCGCCGGTGTTGTCGCAGGCGGTGGACCTGCGCTTCTTCTGCGGCACCGAACACACGGCGATGAACTACGCCACGTTCAAGAAACTGCCAGCAAAACTGCAGGACCTCGTGCTCGAGACCTCCTACGACGCGCAGCAGTACACGCAGAAGAATCAGGAGCGTGCGCTGGTCGAAATCGTCGGTGCGGTGCCGAACCCCGGTCCCAACACCGTGTTCGGCAAGGCCGGCGTCAAGGTGGCCACGTTGTCGGATGCCGAATTGAAGAAGGCCGAGATGATGTGTTCGCCCGAGTTCCAGCCCAAGCCCTGGGAAGAGTGGCGCGAGCGGCTCAACAAGATGTCCGGTGGACACGACGTCTACAAGGAAATCTACGGCATTGCGCGCGAGATCCCGGCCACGATGGCTGCGGTCGACGTCAAACCGGTCAAGTGGTGGAAGAGCTGATAAGGCTATGACACGCTGCTGATGCAACGGGCGGTGCGGCTTCGTCGGAACCGCCCGTTGCTCATCCAGACTTTCAACAAGGAGTTCCCGTCGTGAACCTGGTCCTGGCCCCCATTCGCTGGCTCGACAAGCATGCCGAACGTTCGCTGATCCTGGTCGCCTACTCGGCGATGGCGTTGATCATCATATTCGCTGTGTTCGAGCGTTTCATTCTCAAACACATGGTGCCCTGGAGCACCTCGATACCGATCTACCTGTTCCTGTGGGTGACCTGGATCGGTTGTTCGCACAATGTGCGCCAGCGCACCCACCTGGTGTTCAACGACATCCGTCTGCGCATGTCCTACGGCAAGCAGTTCGCCTGCCTGATGCTCGATGCGCTCCTGTGGATCGTGTTCGGCGCCATCGTGTTGTTTTACACGATCGAACAGGTCCGGTTGGTCGAGATGAACTTTGCCATCGTGCAGGGTACCGACAACGTGATGCAGTGGTGGTTTTACCTGGCCACGCCGCTGGCCTGGACCTTGCTGATCATCAGGGTGTTGCAGAACGTGGCCGACGACATCGGCCGCTACCGCCGGCACGAGCCGTTTCTGGTCGATATCCAGGCCATCGGCCAGGGCTGAGGAGGCATCATGGATCAAGGTTTATTGCTTGGCCTGCTGTCGGCAGGCGTCGTGGTTCTCTTTCTGATCGGCGTGCCGATCTTCCTGGTCCTCGGCTACTGGGTGGTCGGCGCCTCGCTGATCATCGACTTCACACTGGCCAACGTGGGTGTGACGCTGTTCGAGGGCCTGAACTTCTTCGGCCTGCTGTCGTTGCCGCTGTTCATCCTGACCGGTGACCTGATCGCAGCGGCCGGCATCGCCCGGCGGCTGGCGGACTTCGCCCACTCCTGCGTGAGCTGGATGCGCGGGGGCCTGGGGTTGGCGACGATCTCATCCTGCGGCCTGTTCGCGGCGATCTCGGGCTCGAACTCGGCCACCACCGCCACCATCGGCGGCATCATGCATCCGCTGCTGGAGAAAGACGGTTACGACAGCAAATTCGCCGCGGCCACAGCGGCTGCCGGCGGCACGGTGGGCATCATCATTCCGCCGTCGATCATTTTTATCGTTTACGGCTTCATGATGAATCTGTCCATCTCGGACCTGTTTGTCGCCGGCATCCTGCCCGGCCTGCTGATGGTGATCTCGATGATGGGCGTGTGCTGGTTCATGTCCCGGCGCAATGGCTGGGGCTCGATCGAGCCGCTGGATATGTCGCGGGTATTGCGCACGGCGCGCCGGGCCTACCTCGGATTTTTCGCCATCTTTGTCGTGATCTACGGCATTTACTCGGGCACGTTTTCGCCGACCGAGGCCGCTGCCATCACGGTGGGTTTCTGCCTTCTGGCGGGCTTGCTTCTGACCCGTGAAATCAAGTGGCGCCAGTTGCCTGACATCCTGCTGCGCTCTGGGCAACTGACTGGCATGCTGGCGCCCATGATTGCCATCTCCATCGTGATGCAGCAGGTGTTCGGCCTGCTCGGGGCCGCCGAGTCGGTCGCTGCCTTCGTTGCATGGTTCGGCGACAGCCGGACCATTGTGTTGCTGGTGTGCATGGGCATCGTGATGGCGGCCGGCTGCATCCTGGAGAGTCTGCCGGTGACGGTGATCTTCGCGCCCATCCTGGCGCCCATCGCGGTGGCGCATGGTGTCGACCCGATCCACTTCAGCGTGATCTTCCTGGTCGGCGCGGCGATCGGCTTCATCACGCCGCCGTTTGGTCTGAACTTGTTCGTAGCCAGTGGCGTGACCGGCATTCCTTATTCAAAGCTGGTGCCGTTCGCGCTGATGTACCTGGGCGGCCTGCTGGTGGCCTGGTTCCTTACCGCCTTTGTGCCGTGGTTCTCACTGGCGCTGTTACCCAACATCGGTGGATGAGCAAGCACCGCCGAGACGTCAGGATCCTGTTCTGACATGACGCTGGCCACCCCGCTGACCACGCTGATCCTCATCGGGCTGCCGGTGGCGATCGGTGCTGGTCTGGTGCGGGGGTTTTCCGGTTTTGGTTTTTCTGCCCTCACCGTGGCCGGCGTATCGCTCTTCATGGCCCCGGCGCCGCTGGTGCCCGCCGTGCTAATTCTTGAAGTTGTGGCCAGCCTGAGCGTCTGGCGCTCCGCGGTGCGCGCGCTGGATGCGACGTGGCTGCGGCCCCTCATTGTGGGCAACTTGTTTTTTGTTCCCCTGGGTGTGCTGATGTTGGCCTATCTGCCCGGTGTGATGCTGCGCCTGGTGGTGGGACTGGCCTTGCTGCTGACGGCACTGGGCCTGCGGGCGCGCGGTGACCACCGCATCGACCCGACCCGGTCCGTGAAAGGCGCGACCGGCGCGCTCTCCGGCTTGCTCAATGGACTGGCCGCCAGCGGTGGTGTGGCGGCTGCGCTCATGATGACAGCCACCAACGTGCCGCCATTGGCCCTGCGCGGCACCATCATCACCTTCCTCGTGTTCGGCTGCAGCTATACCCTGCTCTGGGCCGGGCTGATCTCCGCAAGTGCCGGCGCCGGCTTCAATCTGTTTGGACCCGATACCCTGATCTGGGTGGCGGTGCTCGCGCCGGGCATGTTTCTGGGCATGTGGATCGGGCGCAAAGCTTTCGTCGTCGCCAACCCCAGGCGCTTTCGCCAGCTGGTGCTGAACCTGCTCATCCTGATGTCGGGCCTGGGCGTGGCACGCGCGCTATTCGATCTGATGCAGCAAGGCTGACCAGGCAAGCGCCTGGCCGAAGCGCGACGCGTGTCAGTGTTCACAGTTCCAGTGCTGCGGCGAAACAGGCGCTGCCACACCAAATCGCTGGTGCGTGCGGTGCAGGGCATGGTGGAGCTGGGATCGGCTGTGGCATTCTGGACTTAAGGAAGCACTGAAATTGGCACTACCGTTGAATGCGCGTGCCTCCTACGATCTTCCCATCCTGTCACCCTGGCGTCATGGTGCCAATTCACCAATCAAAGGAGCCCCATGGCCCAGTACCTGAAGAAATCGAATCCTCCGCTGGAAAAGATTGTCACCGAAACCGGCGCCACGGTACAGCGCATGCTGGCCGAGATCCAAGCCGGAGGCGAAGACGTGGTGCGCCGCTATGCGCGCGACTTCGATGGCTGGCACGGTGACATCGTGCTGGGAGCAGACGCGTTCGCCAAGGCCGAACGCAGCCTGTCCGAAGGAGTCAAGTCCGACATCCGCTACGCCCGCGACCGTGTCTGCGGATTCGCCCAGCTGCAGCGCGATTCATTGCACGAATTCCACAGCGAATTGCGGCCTGGCCTGCGCGCCGGCCAGAAGCTCATTCCAGTGGGCACGGCGGGCTGTTATGTGCCGGGCGGACGCTACGCCCACGCGGCCAGCGCGGTGATGAGCGTGGGCACGGCCAAGGTCGCCGGCGTGAAACACATCGTGGCCAGTTCGCCAGCGCACAAGGATGCCGGCGTGAACCCCGCCATCCTGTACGCGATGCAGCTCTGCGGCGCCCACACGGTGCTGGCCCTGGGCGGCGTGCAGGCGGTGGCCTCGATGGCGTTCGGCTTTTTCAGCGGCCACAACGCCGATGTCATCGTGGGCCCTGGCAACCGCTTTGTGGCCGAGGCCAAGCGCACGCTGTTCGGCCGGGTGGGTATCGACGTGGTGGCCGGTCCGACCGAATCTGCCATCATCGCGGACGAGACCGCCGACCCCGACATCGTGGCGGCCGACCTGGTAGGCCAGGCCGAACATGGGCCGGATTCACCCGTGTGGCTTATCACTACCTCACGCGCCCTGGGCGAAGCGGTGATCGAGCGCGTACCGGCCCTGATCGCCGCCCTGCCCAATCTGGCGCGCGAGGCGGCCACCGTGGCCTGGCGCGATTACGCCGAGGTGGTGGTCTGCGACAGCCGCGACGAGGCAGTGGCGGTGAGCGACCGTTATGCCTGTGAGCACCTGCAGGTGCTGGCGCAAGACCTCGACTGGTGGCTGGATCGCCTGACCAATTACGGCTCGCTGTTCCTCGGCGAAGAAACCACGGTGGCCTACGGTGACAAGTGCGCCGGGCCCAACCACATCCTGCCAACCAAGGGTGCGGCGCGTTACTCGGGTGGCCTGTCGGTGGGCAAATTCATCAAGACGGTGACCTGGCAAAGGCTGGACCGCGCCGCCTCGCGCGAAGTTGGCCAGGTGGCGGCGCGGATCTCGCGGCTCGAAGGCATGGAAGGCCACGCACGCACCGGTGACATCCGGCTCAAGAAGTACTACCCTGACGAAGCCTTCGAGCTGGGCACGCTGGGTGGCCACACACAAAACACCTGAACACCACAGCGCTATCGACATGGATCGAACGACCGCACATCCACCCGCTGCCGCCACAGAAGACGGTCTCTGGTTCGGCAAGGATCTGAGCCAGCCCGAGGCCATCCCCGAATCGGGCATCGCCCGTGCGGTTGAGCTGATGCGCAGCGGCCGGTTGCACCGCTACGGCGAAAACGGCGGCAGCGAGCCCGAACCCTCTCTGCTGGAGCAGGAGTACGCGGCCTATGTGGGCGCGAAATACTGCGTGGCCTTGAACTCCTGCGGCGCAACCCTGTTTGTGGCGCTCAAGACACTCGCTGTAGCGCCGGGGGACAGGGTGCTCACCAGCACCTTCACCCTCGCGCCGGTGCCCGGCGCGATCGCCCACGCCGGGGCCGATCCGATATTGGTCGAAACCACCGCCGGCTACACCACCGACCTCGCCGACCTGGAACGCAAGGCCGCACGCAGCGGGGCGCGGGTATTCCTGATTTCACACATGCGCGGCCACATTACCGATATGCAGGCGGTACGCGAAATCTGCGACGCACACGGCATCGCAGTGGTCGAAGACTGCGCGCACACCATGGGCGCGCGCTGGGACGGCCGCGCCAGCGGCACCTGGGGCAAGATCGGCTGCTACAGCACCCAAACCTACAAGCACATCAACTCGGGCGAGGGCGGCCTGCTGGTGACCGACGACGAAGACGTCTGCGCCCAGGCGATCCTGTTCTCCGGCAGCTACATGCTCTACCACCAACACCTGGCCCGTCCGGCCGACGCGGTGTTCGATCGCTGGCGCTACACGACCCCGAACTTCAGCATGCGCATGTCCAACCATGCGGCGGCGATGTTGCGCCCGCAGCTGGCCGATATGCCACGCCGCGCCGCCGCCTGGAATGCGCTTTACGCCAAGCTGGTTCGCGAATTGAGCGGCGTGCATCAGCTGTCGGTGCCTGCCCGGGACCCACGCGAAGAGTTTGTTGCCAGCTCGATCCAGTTCACGCTGGCCTTGAGCGCCGAGCGCATCGAGCGCTTTCTCGCTGGTTGTGATCGACGGGGTCTGCACATCAAATGGTTTGGTCGCAGTGAGCCGCAGGGCTTCACCAGCAACTACACGCACTGGCGTTACCTGCGCCAGACGCAGGACGTGCCGGCGTCGCTGCCCCTGATGGCCGGGCTGTGCGACATGCGCATTGCGCTGTCGCTGACAGATGACGACTGCGCGCTGATCGGGCGCATCGTGCGCGCCGCCTTGACCGAGTCTTGATCGCCACCGCCTGAACTTGAGCATTGGGCGGAGGCTCACCTCGTGAGTTCACTTGCTGCGGCCAAACAGCAGGGGTTGCTCGATAGGCTGGTTGAGTGCACCCTGAGCAACGACATCGCCCCAGCACACCCGATAGGGAAGTCCATCTGCTGCCAGCGTTGGCGGCCCGAGGGAATCCGCTCGGCTTGGCAACCACGGGCACACCATTTGCCCGAAAATGGCATTTCGCCAAGGGCAAACAGCCGCCACATAACAACCAGAAACATTCATGGCTCAACAACTGCAAGGCGCAATGTGGAAGCAGCTGATGCTGCGCTCCGCCAGGGAAAACCTGACACTGCAGGCCCAGATTCGGGAGATGCTGGTTTCGGCCATTCTGGACGGTCAACTGAAACCAGAAGAGCCCGTGCCATCCAGCCGCGAGCTGGCCAGCCACCTGGGCGTTGGGCGCATCACCGTGGTACTCGCTTATCAGCAGTTGGCCGACGATGGTTACCTGGAGTCGCGCGAACGCAAGGGGCACTTCGTCAGCGCGGCGCTGACCGACAGGCTTGCCAGGCTACCGGTTGAGTCGGCGGCGGACTCTGCCCATTCACCCACAGACTGGTCCAGCCGGCTGCGCCTGCATCCGGCCGCGCAGCGCAGCATTGTCAAGCCGGCCAACTGGCAGCAGTACCCCTACCCGTTTCTTTACGGCCAGTTCGACGAATCGCTGTTCCCCACCGCCGCCTGGCGCGAGTGCTGCCAGAAGGCGCTGAGTGTGCTTGACATTCGGGAATGGGCGCCCGACCAGATCACGCGCGACGACGAGTCGCTGGTGCACCAGATCTGCACCCGTGTGCTGCCGCGCCGCGGCGTCTGGGCCACGCCAGACGAGCTCATCATCACGGTGGGCGCACAACACGCGCTGTACATGGTGGCCGACCTGCTGATGCGCAGCGACACCAAAGTGGCGATTGAAGATCCTGGATATCCGGATGCACGCAACATTTTTTCCTGCCGTACGCAAAATCTGAGCCCTTGGCCCGTTGATGCGCAAGGCCTGCCGGTGGACGATCGCCTGCGTGGCGTCGACTACGTCTACACCACCCCCAGCCACCAGTGCCCCACCGGCGTGACCATGCCGCTGGAGCGCCGCGAAGCCTTGCTGCGCGTGGCCAACGAATCGGATCTGGTGATCATCGAAGACGACTTCGAGAGCGAAAACAATTTCGAAGGCAACCCGATTCCCGCGCTCAAAAGCCTGGACCGCAGCAACCGGGTGATTTACATCGGCAGCCTGTCCAAGAGCATGGCACCGGGCCTGCGCATTGGCTACATCGTGGCGGCGCCCGAGTTGATCGCCGAATTGCGGGCCCTGCGCCGGCTCATGATCCGTCACCCGTCCACGTTTATCCAGCGCAGCTTGTCCCTGTTCATTTCACTGGGGCACAACGACGCCCAACTCAAGCGGCTGGCCGTGGCACAGAAAGAGCGCTGCGCCCTGGTACTGGAGGCTCTGGCACGCCATGCTCCATGGTGCACTGTCACGGTGCCCAGTGGCGGTGGCTCCTGCTGGGTGCGCCTGCCCGATGACCTGCCGGCCCCGGCATTGGCGTTGCGTGCCGAGAAAAGGGGCGTGATTCTGGAGCCCGGCGACGTGTTTTTCCACGCCGACAAGCCCAGCGGAAATTACCTGCGCCTGGGGTTCCAGTCGATCAGCGCCGGCGTCATCGACGCGGGCATTGCCACGCTGGCGCAGGTGATGCGCGAGATGCGATCGAGCCAGGACCTCAGCCCGCAATAACCGGGCGGTCCTTTCGGTAGGCGTTTTTGACGGCGATCTTTCCATTCTTGAAGGTGAACACGTCCACCATGCGGGCCACCACGCGCGAACCATCCGCCTTGGTGCCACTGAAGGTGCACTCGGTGACACCACGGTCGCCGGCCACGAAGTGATCCGCATCCAGCCACGCGGCGTCAGGAAAGGTCTGCCAGGCCATTTGAAATCCTTCGCGCACCGCCTCGCGCCCCTTGAAGCTGCGGCCCAGCTCGTCGGGTCCCGCCACCGCGTGAAATGCACAGTCGTCTGTCATGAAACCCATCAGGGCTTCGATATCGTGGGCATTCCAGGCGGCGCCAAAGGCTTCCAGGGTTTTCACGTCTACGGGTTGGGCGGTTTGGGTCATAGGGTTTCCAATGGTTGCGTGGCACGCATGGTTCTTTCGAACCGTGAGACACCGACAATACCCGCAATGGGTGATCGCGAATTATGTTCAATCAGGCAATGGCGCATATAGATCCAGACCGGTACAACCGTTAAGACCAAAGGATCGGCTCGGTCGTTGGCTCCATGGAAAACGCAGAACTGGCACTAGCCCAACGCTCTGCGCCGTGTCTATGCTCCAACACAGAGTCCCTTGCCCGTTGCCGCAGAAAACGGGACTGCTACTTTTGCCGAAGCCTTGGTCGAAAACCCCAGCACACGCGCCAGCGCGGTACACCCCGGAGATTCCTTTGATGACCGCCACACAAAAGCGCAGCAGCGTGCTTGGGCCCTACGTGCCCACCTACGACCCCTTGGTCGCCAGAGACCCAGGCCATGGGTTCGACTACTCGCCTACCTATTGGGTGGCCACGGCAGGTGCACCGCCCGAAGACGACGGACCCATTCAAGGCGATACCGATGCCGATGTGGTGGTGATCGGCGCTGGCTCCACGGGCATGTCGACCGCGATGTATCTGGCGCAGGAACACGGCATCCAGGCCACCGTGCTGGAGGCCAACCAGTCCGCCTGGGGCTGCTCCAGCCGCAGCGGCGGCCAGGGGCAGAACGCCAGCGGGCGTCTCTCGCGGGCGCAATGGATTGAGCGCTGGGGCGTGGACGTGGCCAAGCGCCTGGATACCGAAATCCGAACCGGTTTTGAAAACTTCAGGCAACTCACGCAAGAGATCGATTGCGACGCATTTGATGGCGGTCATCTTTATCTGGCCCACCGCCCGCAGAAGCTGGAATACCTTGCCAAGATGAACCAGGTGCGCAAAGAGGTGTTTGGCTACCAGTCGACCATGCTCACAGCGCATGAAGTGCGCGAGCAGTATTGCGACGAACGCGAACAGTTGGGTGCCCTGCACGAAAAGGAGGGCATAGGCATCCACCCGCTGAAATTCACTTTCGGTCTGATCCGCAAGGCCCGCGCTCTGGGCGCCAAGCTACACCCGGCCAGCCCGGTTCAGGGCTGGTCAACCATCAACGGCGTACACCACCTCAAGACGCCGGGTGGCACCGTCCGTGCCAAGCGCGTCGTGGTGTGCACCGGTGGCTACACCGGGCAAAACCTCAACCCGATGCTGAAGAACAAGATCTTGCCCATCTTGTCCAACTCGGTGGTCACACGCCCGCTGACCGAAGCTGAACTCTCGGCCTGCAACTTCAAGTCGCAGGCCTTCATGACCGACACACGTACGCTGCGTTTCTACTACCGATTGCTGACGGACAACCGACTGCAAATTGGCAGCCGCAGTTCGATCACCGGTGCCGATGCCGAAGACCCGGTGCATCTCAAGCTGCTCACCGACGCCATCGCACGCAAGTTCCCGCCTCTGGCCGGCATCCAGATCGATTACTCGTGGTGGGGCTGGGTTGACGTGAGCCATGACATGATGCCGCGCATCGCACGCCCGGACCCCAAGCAGACGGTCTGGTACGCGGTGGGTTATGGCGGCAACGGCGTATCGTTCTCCACCTGGGCTGGCAAGCGCATTGCCGAACGGGTGGTCGGCAAGGACGCCGGCCGGGAGGTCTTCAATCTGCCCATTTACAGTTCGAAGCTCGAATACCCGAACGTATTCAACCTCATCCGCTCGGAAGCGTTCGCGCCATTCCGGCGCTTCGGCCAGTTCTTTCTGTACAAGTGGTACTGGATGCAGGACGAAAAGGCCTGAGCCTCATAGTTGGCAGCCCGACCGGCCAAACGCCATCCCAAAAGCGCTCCGCTTGCGGGGCCGTGCTTCTTCCAACCGGGCGAAAATCCGATCAGTCCCCGGAGCTGAGCCGCCAATCTGCCGCATCGATGGGCAAGAAGGCCTCAACCGCCGCGGCGGCGATCACGTGCGTGGTACCTTGCTCCGCATCGTGCACATTGAGTCCGCCGTGCACGGCCGTGACCTCGGCGCGGCCACGCGGCAGTTCGGCGGCAACCACAGCAAGGTCCACCTTCTCAGGCTCCTGCACGCCGATGGTGACCTGCACGCGCATGTCGCGATGGTCGTAGCCAAGGGACTTGAACAACACGATAGACGAATGATGCAGTGCGTCCTGCACGGCGCGGCATGCGGCCTTGGTGTAGTCGAGGCCGTAAAGGTCGTTGCCGGTACCCATTTCCAGGATGATGCGCTTTTCAGGCATGGCTCGGCTCCATGTCGAATGACACAACGATCGCGGCATTGGCAATCACGCTGATTCCGTCCTTGTCGCGCCGGGGAACATCCAGGCCACCCTTGACCACGGTGACCGCCAGCTTGCCGTACGGGAAGATTTTCAGCAAAGCCTCACAGTCCACAGCGTCCGGTTGTTGCACACCGATTTCGACGTCGATGATCATTTCCTCGCGCGGAAATCCAAACGCATCGGCGACGTTCAGCGAGTTGTGCCACAACGCATCGCGGATGGCGCGCGCTGCGGCTTCGGTGTAGTTGCGGCTGCGGATCGACGTGCCCATGCCGAACTGCGTCACCACTCTCTTCTTGGCCATGGTTCAACCCTCTCGTGTCTGATGCAGCCACGCTGGCGGAAGGGTCGCCTGCAGCTGCGGGTTACTGGAAGCCCGTGCACGGATCCACGTCGGGCACACGCGTTGGAGCATCACTGCGCCTGGTAGCTGCGGGTCGCCACCGACCACGCGATCCGGCAGGTCTGCCAGGCGCCGTGATTCTTGTTGACCGCTGTCTTTTCCGAAATCGATGACCTTGACGATCATGGGGAGAGTCCTCAGGTTTGTAAAAAAAAACGGCGAATGAGGCAATCGAGAGGACTGCATTTGCGAGCGATCACGTCGCGCACAACCCACGACAGACCCCCGAGCTTACCCTAGGTACCCCACGGCATTCTCCTCTGGAGATCGATCTTGGCTCTATTGAATTGCGAGGCTTGGCTCTACCTTGAAAAGACCGGTGGGAATGCTTTCGGGTTGTCGTCGACGAGGAACGCAGCTGGCTGAACCAGCATTGGGCAGGCCGCTCGATAGACAGTCGCAAAGATAGTCAACGCAACGTTCAAATCCAGGAGTCAACATGGCAAACACCTTCACCAAAATCGCCCTTGCAGCCGCAATTGGCGTAGCCGCAACAGCCAGTCTTGCGCAGCCGAAAGAGATCACCGTCGCGTATTTCCTTGAGTGGCCCATGCCCATGCTGGCAGCCAAATCGGCGGGTACTTATGACAAGGAAATGGGCGTCAAGGTCAACTGGCGCTCGTTCGAAACCGGCACCGCGATGTCGGCGGCCATGGCCTCTGGTGATGTCCAGATCGCGGTAAGCCAGGGCGTGCCGCCGTTTGTGGTTGCGGCCTCCGGTGGTCAGAGCATTCAGGTTGTGGATATCGCGGTGAGCTACTCGGACAATGACAACTGTGTGGTCAGCAAGAAGCTGGAAATCAACAAGTCGTCGGCCAAGGAACTGGCTGGCAAGACAGTGGCCGTCCCGCTGGGCACAGCCGCTCACTACGGCTTCTTGCGCCAGATGGCCCACTTTGGCGTGCCCATCAGCAGCCTGAAGGTGATCAACATGGCTCCGCCTGAAGGCGCAGCGGCCTTGGCCCAAGGTTCGGTGGACTTTGCCTGTGGCTACGGCGGTGGAAGTGGATTGACACGCATGAAGGAATACGGCAATGTGCTGCTGACCGGCAAAGAAAAGGAAGCGCTTGGCATCCTGGTGTTTGACGTGTCATCCACTCCCGCAAATTTCGCCGCTGAGAACCAGACGCTGCTGGCCAAGTTCCTCAAGGTGACCGCGAACGCCAACGCGCAGTGGAACGCCAAGAAGGACCCTGCCATGCTGAAGATCATCGCCAAAGAATCTGGTATGGATGAGGCTGCCGCTGCAAAAGCGATTTCGACCATGGAGTTCCCGTCGATCAAGGATCAGTTGTCCAAGCAATGGTTGGGTGGCAACGTGCAGACTTTCATGAAAGGTGTGGCCGAGGTGTTCATGACCGCTGGCAACATCAAGAAGGTGTTGCCATCCTATGAAAATTCGGTCAACACCGGCCCGCTGAAACAGGCCGCCAAATAGAACTTGCCTGGACTGCCGGCCCTGGACCTGATTTCCAGGGCCGGCATTTTCGATCCCCTATAGGAGTGACCGGTGAGAGATTTGCATGTCCAAGACGTGTCCATGCGCTTCCGCCTGCCAGATGGCAAGGCGGTGCAGGCTCTGAAAAATGTTTCGCTCGAAATCAAATCGGGTGAATTGGTGTCGATCCTGGGTCCGTCCGGCTGCGGCAAGACGACGATGCTCAAGATCATTGCCGGCTTCCTGGCTCCCACATCCGGCAAAGTGCTTCTGGGCGACAACCAGGTAACGGGTCCTGGCCCCGAGCGCGGCATGGTATTTCAGCATGGTGCGCTGTTCGAGTGGATGAACGTACGCAAGAACGTGTCGTTTGGCCCCGATTCCAAGGGCATGCCCAAGGCGGAGTCCAACAAGATCGTGGATCACCTGCTCGATGTAGTGGGTCTGCAAGACTTCAAGGAAAAAGCCATTTACGAACTGTCGGGCGGCATGCAACAACGCGTTGCACTGGCCCGCTGCCTGGCCAACGACCCGGACGTCATCCTGATGGATGAACCCCTGGGCGCGCTCGACGCGCTGACGCGGGAAAAAATGCAGGGCCTGGTGTTGAAACTCTGGAAAGAGACTGGCAAAACCATCATTCTGATCACCCACTCCGTCGAGGAAGCCCTGCTGCTGGGCCAGCGCCTGGTGGTGATGGCGCCGCGCCCCGGCCGAATCCACAAGGAATACCGCCTTCCGTTCGCCGAGGCGTCGGTGGGCGCTGACCTGCGCACGGTCAAACTCCAGCCGGAGTTTGGCAAGACGCGCGAAGAGATCCTGACGATGATCTGGGACATGGAAGAAGAAATCATGGGCCGTACGGAAACAACATGACTGTTCTACTCATCTACATCGCCCTGTTTGCGGGCGCCTTCTTCGTGGTGCACCAGATTCGCAACCGCCAAAGCAAGGCGTCCGATTTCACATCGCTCAAAACCGTTACTTTCGGTGATGAAAGTGCCGTGACGGCTGATCGCCTCGCCTCCATCGTGTCGATCGTTGCGGTTCTTCTGATCTGGGGGGCCTTCACAGGCTCCAAATTGACACCGCTGCATGTGCCGGGGCCGTTCATTGGCGACACCAGTTTCACCTACACCTTGCAGGCCCCGGATGGAGCCAAGGATGACGCGAAAGTCTTGATTCGGGTGTTTCCTGTTGACCAGCAAGGAGAAATGCCAGAAATCGAACCCGGTGACGGTTTCGCCAAAAACGACGCCGAGATGGTTCGCGCATGGCGCTCGGTGCTGATTCCGGTGGATCAGAACGACGAAGTCAACCGCGACGCAGGGGCCGGCATCATTGCCATCAACGGCCAGAGCGTGAAGCCTGGGGACAGCGTGAACGTGGACAACGGCGTGGTCACCTTGAGTTCAAAAGGCACGCCCAACTTCAAACCGTGGTCAGGTTGGCAGATGGAGCCCGTCTGGCTGCCAGCGCCCGAGGCCGTGTTCTATCGACTGATTGATGTCTACAACAACGGCTACCAGAACTTCACGCTGGTGGAGCATTTGGGCGCTTCTCTGTTGCGCGTGGTCATCGGCTTTCTGCTGGGCGCCATCGTCGGCATTCCGCTGGGCTACGCCATGGGCCTGTCCAACTGGTTCCGCGGCTGGTTCGATCCGATCGTCGAGTTCATGCGTCCAGTGCCCCCATTGGCGCTGATCCCACTGGTCATCATCTGGGCCGGCATTGGTGAGGCGGGCAAGATCATCCTGCTGTTCCTGGCTTCTCTGTGGATCATGACCATCGCGGCGCGGGCCGGGGTGTCGGGTGTACAGCTCTCCAAAGTGCATGCCGGATACTCGCTGGGTGCTTCGAAGTGGCGCATCCTCACGCGCATCATTGTGCCGAATTCGCTGCCCGAAATATTCACCGGTGCCCGCGTGGCCATGGGGGTGTGCTGGGGCACGGTGGTGGCCGCTGAACTGGTGGCCGCCGAAAAAGGCGCCGGAATGATGATCATGGTGGCCTCGCGCTTTCAGCTGACCGACATCGTGATCATGGGCATCATCCTGATCGGTGCCATTGGCTATTCGATCGACATCCTGATGCGCAAGATGGAAACCGTCTTGGTGCCTTGGAAGGGAAAAGGCTGATCGGCAAGCATCCCGGCAGTGCGGCGATTTTTCAATCCCAACTTCCCTGGCAACGACCTCTGCTGCAGCGCTATCAGGCGGCAGCAACCGAGCAACCGCTCGATTGTTGAATGTCTGTCCATACTTCGCCACTGATTTCCTTCATCGCCGCTAACGAGGTTCTTGGTTCTAATAAGGAGACGGCAACTACTGTGACGCGCGTGTGGGGCCGGCCAACAAGGGCGCGGCCCTTGGTTCCGGCCGGCACCACCTGGCGACGATCTGATCTTGGCCTCGCAACGTTATTGAGACATTACTATTGCCGTTTCGTTGTGCTTCGTTGGAGGAATGATGCGAATGCTGAAAGATGTCGGGATCAGCCTTTAGCGCAATTGCAGCTGTATCTTTTGAGAACTTGATATTTGTGAAAGGCGAGGAACTGGTCAGCTACTTCAATAAGTCGCCCGAGAGCCCCTTGGCGTTCTGCAGCAAGTGTGGATCGTCACTGTTCGGAAAGATACCTGATCGGCAGCTGTATCACCTGCGCGCAGGAATCCTGGACGATGAACCTACGCAGAAGTCGACCGCAAGTTACTACTTCGGTTCGCGGTCACGATGGCATGATCCGGATGGTCAGATCGAACGTCACGACACGTTGCCATCGCGGCCGAAGTAGCCAAGCTCGCGTTCAACCTGAGTGCCCTCGGATCAGTGACGAAGTCGAAATTCCGGGCTGCTGACGGTTTCATGAACACATTGTCTTATGTGGACGGAGGGCCCGCAGTGGTCATGCCCCGGATGACCAGGCCATCGTGCACAAGCTCGACTTTGGTACGCACAACGATGGCTTTGGCGGTGTCGCTTGCCCGATCGGCATACGCAATGCCGATGGCCATATCTATCGCCTGGTTCAGGTGCAAGGTGTCGGCGAGACGGTGCGACTGATCCGCGCCATGCAGATGTTGGGATTCACCGAAGAAGACCACGAGGCGCCTGACCAAGGCTGCCACGCCACGTTCCGACGCCGGCAAAAACCCAGCCACTGAAGCGGCCATCAGCGGACCGGCTTGACGGGGTGCCACGCGGTGGCTCCCTTATCATGCACGTCTTTGCCTTCACGGACGGACGATCCATGTACCACCATCTCCCGGTTTATGCAGGAGACCCGATCCTGTCGCTGCACGAAGCGTTTCTGGCCGATCCACGGCCCAACAAGGTCAGCCTCAGCATCGGTTTGTATTTCGACGAGCTAGGCCGTCTGCCAGTACTCGACTGCGTGCGCCAGGCCGACCTGAAACTGCGCGAGCAAGAACGCCCCAGTGGTTACCTGCCAATCGAAGGTGCGCCGGCATACCGGGCGGCGGTGCAGCGGCTGGTGTTCGGCGCCGACCACCCCGCTATTTCGCAGGGCCGAATCGCAACCATACAGGGTGTCGGCGGATCCGGCGCAATCCGGATTGGTGCGGACTTCATCAAGAACTTCATGCCCGACAGCGAAGTCTGGATCAGCGACCCGACCTGGGACAACCACGAGTCGCTGATGCAGGGGGCCGGCCTCAAGGTCGGTCGGTATCCGTATTACGACGCCGAAAGCAACGGCCTGCGCTACGACGAGATGCTGGCGTTCTTTGGCAAGCTGGCTTCTGGCAGCGTGCTGTTGATGCAGCCTTGCTGCCACAACCCGACCGGCATCGACCTGTCGCGCGAACAATGGGCCGGGGTCATTGAGGTCATGAAGAAAAACAGCCTGATTCCTTTTCTCGACATGGCCTATCAGGGCTTTGGTGCCGGTGTCGAAGAAGACGCCTGGGCGGTGCGGGCCATGGTGGATGCCGGCCTATGCCCGCTCGTGACCAATTCGTTCTCTAAAAACTTCTCGCTTTATGGCGAGCGTTGCGGCGGCCTGTCCGTGGTCTGTCCGACTGCCGAAGAGGCCGATCGTGTGCTCGGTCAACTCAAGGCCGGAATTCGCCGGGTTTACTCCAGCCCGCCCCTACACGGCGAGCAGTTGGTTGCAACCGTGCTCGACACGCCAGCGTTTCACCAGCGCTGGATCGAAGAGGTTCAGGAAATGCGTGAACGCATCCTGCGCATGCGTGTGTTGCTGGCACAACGCCTGACGGCCGGACTGCCCGGAATGTCGCTCGACTTCCTGACGGAGCAACACGGAATGTTCAGTTATACCGGCCTCACGGCGGCCGAGGTCGACACGTTGCGCGACAAGCACGGTATCTACCTGGTGCGTTCGGGCCGCATGTGTGTCTGTGGACTGAACGAGGGCAATGTACAGGCGGTTGCCGACGCGCTGATCGTGGTATGGAAGGCGCGCAGTTGACACGAGCTGGCGCCATGCCGCTGGCTGCTTGCCATGCTCATGTGCGGCCTGGGTGCCTGCGCCGGCACGCCATCGGATGATCCGATCGGCGCCCGCTCTTCCTTGGTCTGCCCGGTCGCCGCAGCGCAAGGCAATGGCGGAGCGCCACCTCGGTGCCACGACGTTCCCGCAGCTTGCCAATGTCAGGAAATGTAGTGCGCCTACGGTCGACACGGCGCGCACCGCGCTGATCGCCATCGAAAAAGCCTGCCGGTCTTGCGACCGGCAGGCTTTCAGGTGGGCAGGGCCCTAAAGATCAACCGCGTGCGGGGCGTGCCGGACGAGCTGGACGGCGTGCAGCGTCGCGCGGACCGAAGCTGGCGCCAGCGCCAGCACGGTCACCGAATCCACCCGAAGGTGCATGCGACGGCCGCTGCTGTTGGCCAAATGCCGGCTTGCTGCCGCCACCAAACCCAGGTTTGCCACGCGGCGCGAAGTCGTTGTGCGGCGCGTGTCCGCCGCCATCACGGGGACGCCCAGCGGCTCCCGGAGGGCCAAAGCTGCGACCACGCGACGGCGCATTGAAACCGCCGCGGCTGTTGTCACGGCCACCGAAGTTGGAACGTGGACGGGCATCGGGCATACGTTGCTGCGGCTCCAGGCCCGGAATCACTTCTGCCGTGAACTGCTGGCGGGTATAGGCCTCAATGTCGAAGATCTTGCGGCGATCTCGGAACTCGGCCATGGTGACAGCAAGACCATCGCGGCCGGCTCGGCCGGTACGGCCAATGCGGTGCGTATAGTCCTCGGCCTTCATCGGCAGGCCGAAGTTGAACACGTGGGTGATGGTCGGAACGTCGATACCGCGTGCCGCCACATCGGTGGCAACCAGGATCTGCACATGACCTTCGCGCAGCGCCGTCAGGCGCCGGTTGCGCATACCCTGGTTCAGGGCGCCGTGCAATGCGACGGCGCTGAAGCCCGCCTGCTGCAGGTCGGCGGCCAGTCCGTCACACTCGATCTGGGTGCTGGCGAACACGATGGCCTGATTGATCGTGGTGTCACGCAGCCAGTGGTCCAGCAGCTTGCGCTTGTGAAACGCATTGTCTGCCCAGAACAGCACCTGCTTGATGTTCTGATGCCGCTCCTGCGGCGAGTCAATCTGCACCCGCTGGGGTTCGCGCATCACGCGGGCCGCCAGTTGCTGGATGCGGGGTGCCAAAGTGGCGCTGAACATCATGGTTTGCTTGCGCTCGATGGTCAGTTGATTGAGCTCGGCGAGATCATCAGCAAAACCCAGGTCGAGCATGCGGTCGGCTTCGTCGACCACCAGGAATTGCACCTGGTCGAGCTTGATCTGCATCGAACGCTGCAGGTCGAGCAGACGCCCCGGTGTTGCGACGACGAGGTCTGCATTCTGCAAACGCGCGATCTGCAACTGGTAAGGAATGCCGCCCACGACGTTGGCGATACGCAGGCCGCGGCAATGGCGCACCAGGTCGATGGCATCTTGTGCCACCTGCTGCGCAAGTTCGCGCGTCGGGCACAGAATCAGGGCACCGGGGGTGGCGGCTTTGAAGTTGCGGCTGCTGGTTGGGTCCTTGCGGCGTGGACGCTTCGGTGCGGCTTCACCGCGAGCCTCGGCCTCGTCGCAGGCGCGCTGGAACTCCTCACGTTCTGCGGTAGCGGCCTTGACCTGCTGGTCCAGCAAGGTGTGCAGCACGGGTAGCAGGAAGGCAGCAGTTTTGCCGCTTCCGGTCTGGCTGGACACCATCAGGTCGGTGAATTTTGCGGCCTTGCCGTCGTCGGACAGGCTCTGCATCGCCGTTGGAATGCATTTTTCCTGTACCGGGGTGGGCTGGGTGAATCCCAGATCCCGCACGGCCTGGATCAACTCGGGCGCCAGGCCCATTTTTTGGAAACCGTTGGGCTCTTCGGCCGTCACGGCATCATCAACCAGAACCTCGGACGGTTCGGTGAATTCGGCTGGTGCAACGGCCATGGCCGTGCTGCTGGATTCGGTGGAAAGGTTTTGCTCGGGCGAAAGCGCGCCGTGCACATCAAATGCGTCGTTCATGTATAGATCTCACACGATCCCATCCGCACGCGGGGTACGGACTCGTCGTTTATGGTCAAAAAAACATCAACCATCAAACGAAACTCAGCGCCATCCAACGTGGCGGCAGCCAGGGGCTGCACTCTTGAGGGGCCTATTCAAGGGGCCCGATGTGTGAGGGGAGATGCACTAAAACACTGCCGGGTGGCAGCGAAGCCGCCGATTATGGCATGGATGCGGGTTTCTACCTAATCTGTCATGCGAATGAAGTGTTCGCGGTAGTACACCATCTCATCGATCGACTCGTGCACATCGGCCAGCGCCGTGTGACTCTGCTGCTTCTTGAACCCGGCAGCCAAGGCCGGGCGCCAGCGTTTCGCCAGTTCCTTGAGCGTGCTGACGTCGATGTTGCGATAGTGGACAAACGCCTCCAGACGCGGCATGTAATTCGCCAGGAACCGGCGGTCCTGGCTGATGGTGTTGCCACACAGGGGCGAGCAGTTCTTGGGCACGTAACGCGCCAGAAAGTCCAGGATTTTCTGCTCCGCCTCGGCTTCACCCAAGGTCGAAGCCCGGACCTTGTCGATCAGCCCGCTCTTGCCATGGGTACCCTTGTTCCACGCATCCATCTGGTCGAGCAGCGCGTCGCTCTGATGAATCACCAGCACCGGGCCCTCAATGCGCGGCTCCAGTGACGGACCGGTGACGATCACGGCAATCTCCAGCAGTCGCTCCGTGTTCGGCTCCAGACCCGACATCTCGCAATCGATCCAGACCAGGTTCTGGTCGGACTTTTCCAGTGACACAACAGTTTCTTCCATGGCCGCAATTGTCGCCCATGCCGACCGGGCCTTCGATTTGCACCTAAACTCCCAGTGATGTTCTCTACCCTGTGTTCGTGCCGTGTTTGACGGCGCTGTTTCTCCCGATCCGTGGCTCACGTCGACCTTTGTCGCCGTCCTGGTCGTCGGCATGTTGCTCAAGTCATGGCTGGCATCGCGCCAAATCCGGCATGTGGCGCGAAACCGCGATGCCGTGCCTGCCACGTTTGCGGAAAAGGTCTCGCTTCAGGCCCACCGCAAGGCGGCCGACTACACCGTCGCCAAGACACGCTTTGGCCTGATCGAACTCGCACTGGCTGGCGCCATGTTGCTCAGCTGGACCTTGCTCGGCGGACTCGACGCGCTCAACACGACGCTGATACGGCTGCTCGGCCCCGGCATGACCCAGCAACTCGCCTTGCTGACCGCGTTTGCACTGATCAGCGGCCTGATCGAATTGCCTTTGACGCTGTACCAGACCTTTGTCATTGAAGACCGCTTCGGCTTCAACAAGATGACACCGCGGCTGTGGCTGGCCGACTTGGTCAAGTCGACGCTGGTGGGCGTGCTCATCGGCCTGCCGATTGCGGCCCTGATCCTCTGGCTGATGGGTGCGGCCGGTTCGTTGTGGTGGTTGTGGGCCTGGGCTGTGTGGATGGGGTTCAACCTGTTGTTGCTGATGGTCTACCCGACCTTCATCGCCCCGCTGTTCAACAAGTTCAAGCCACTGGACGACGAATCGCTCAAGTCGCGCGTCACCGCACTGATGAACAAATGCGGCTTCGCCGCCAAGGGGCTTTTCGTTATGGACGGTAGCAAGCGCAGCGCCCACGCCAATGCCTACTTTACCGGCTTCGGCGCCGCCAAGCGTGTCGTCTTCTACGACACCTTGCTGGCCAAGTTGTCGCCCGACGAGGTCGACGCCGTGCTGGCGCATGAACTGGGGCATTTCAAGCACCGCCATATCGTCAAGCGCATCGTGTCGATGTTTGCCCTGAGCTTGGTCGGCTTTGCCTTGCTGGGCTATCTCTCCGGCCAGACCTGGTTTTACACCGCACTGGGCGTGCGCCCGAACCTGATCGCCGGCGCCCCCAACGACGCACTGGCGCTGCTGCTCTTCATGCTGGTGGTGCCGGTGTTTACACAATTCGTCTCGCCCGTCTTTACGCAGATCTCGCGCAAGCATGAGTTCGAGGCCGATGCCTTTGCTGTGGCGCAAACCAGCAGCGCGGATCTGTCCACCGCCCTGCTCAAGCTGTACGAGGACAACGCCTCGACGTTGACGCCAGACCCGGTGTACGTCAAGTTTTACTATTCGCATCCGCCGGCAGTCGAGCGACTGGCGCGGATGACGGCCTGAAACCCTGGGAGCCTTTATGAGCAGCATGATCAAACGCGTGGACTGGTCAAGCGTTACACGGCGTGCGCTGACGGCCACGCAAATTGTCTCCAAACTGGCGCAACTCGAAGGCTGGACCTTGCGCGGCGAAGACGCGGACGTGGCCATCGAGAAGACTTACCAGTTTGCCAACTACTACGAGACCATCGCCTTCGTCAACGCGCTCGCGTTTGTCGCCCATGTGTCCGACCACCACCCTGAACTGGCCGTGAGCTACAACCGTTGCGTGGTGCGATTCAATACCCATGATGTCCAAGGCATCTCGGAAACGGACTTCCAATGCGCCACCGCTGCAGACGCTTTGCTCGCATGAAGCGCACTGACCGGGCCGCAACTTGAGCCCCGGCAACGCATTACAAGGCGGTTTGATCGTCGCCAACTACGGGCGGCATTTTCTGGTCGAGACCGCCGACGGCCGCCGGGTCATCTGCCATTCCCGCGGCAAGAAGAGCCAGGGCGTGGTCGGCGACAAGGTGTTGTGGCAGGCGTCGCAGGACGAAGGCACGATCGAAAAAATCGAAACCCGCCGCAATCTCTTTTACCGCCAGGACGACGTCCGCACCAAGTCGTTTGCGGCCAACCTCGACCAGGTGTTGGTGCTGATCGCTGCAGAGCCGGTTTTCTCCAACAACCAGCTATCGCGCTCGCTGATCGCTGCCGAGGCACAAGGCATCAGCCCGCTGATCGTGCTCAACAAGAGCGACCTGTCCGAACCTTTCGAACGGGCATGGGCGCGGCTCGCACCCTACCAGGCCATGGGCTATACGGTTCTTTCAATTTCGCTGCGAACAGACCAGGCCGCGGCATTACAGACCCTGCAGGCACGGCTAACGAACCAGACCAGCCTGGTGCTGGGCCCCTCGGGTGCGGGCAAGAGCACCTTGATCAACAAGCTCGTTCCGGGCCTGGACATTCTGACCGGCGAGTTGTCCCAGGCGCTGCGCGCCGGCAAACACACGACAACCAGCACCACCTGGTACTGGATCGACGACAGCCACACGTCGGCCTTGATCGATTCGCCGGGCTTCCAGGAGTTCGGGCTGCGCCACATCGATGCGATGCGCCTTGCCCGCTACATGCCCGATCTGTCGGCCCATGCGGACCACTGCCGCTTCTACAACTGCAGCCATCTGCATGAACCGGGATGCGCCGTGATGGCCGCGGTGCAGGGACAACCACAGATCGAAGGCGAACCCATCAGCGCCGATCGTTACCGCATCTACTCCGAATTGTTTGCCGAGTTATCCGAGTCGCGATATTGACCTGGCAACGGCTGGCTGCACTCAACCCAGCAGACGCGCCAGGCTCAGCAAGGCAAGCAACACCATCCACATGACGACGGTGCGCCAGACCAGTCCCACAACAATACGAAGGTGTCCGATTTCGGGCGTCATGCCTGCCTTCAGGGTCTGCGCGCCCATCGTCGCACTGCCATCGGATACACCGCTTCCGTCACTCGAGGCCAGGTCGGCCACCGGCCCCATGCGCAGATTGATGGCGCCCGCGGTAGACGCCAGAATCACGCCGTCGTTGGTCACCCGCTCGCGGCGTTCGTAGTTGCGCCAGCTGTCGATTGCTTCTTCGAACCCGCCTGTCACGGCGAAGCCGATGGCGGTGATGCGCGCCGGCAACCAGTCCAGCACATGCCAGGCGCCGCTGGCAACCTGTTGTGCCGCCTCGCTCACCGGCCGAACCCGGGTCGCCTTCTCACGCGCCCAGTACCGCGGCACATACTCGGCCAGTCGATAGGCCACCGCGCCCACCGGACCGAGACCGAAGGCCGCCAGCACCGAAAACCAGGCCAGCACGCCAAATACATGGCGATGCGCCGCGATGACCGAATGCTCGACAACGTGGCGCACGATCTCGCTTCTGGGCAGACCATCGGCATCCACCTGTTGCCAGCGCGCCAGGCGTTCGCGCGCCAGCGACTCATCACCGGCCTCCAACGCGTCGCGGATTTCCGTGAAATGGTGGCTGAACTGCCGAAAGCCCAGGCAGTGGTAGAGAACGAGGGTGTTCCACAGCACCGCCAGGGGCCAGGCCGTCAGGCCTGCGAGCAACCAATACATGGTCAGGACCGCCAACGCCGGCAGCAGCACGGCGACGCTCCAGGCCAGACCGGCATGGTGCGATTTGCCAGCGTCGAAGGTGCGCCCGCACCAGCCGACCCAGGCCCGCATGGCCGAATGCACCGTATTGCCGCGGCCGACCGGCCGCGCTTGCTCCAGCAGCAAGGCAATCAGGATGGCAATAAAGCTCATGCCGGAATGATACGTGCTGACACCATCGCAAAAGCCGGCGCGGCCGCAATCCGGAGACCCGTCGTGGCGTCAGGCCGACAGGAAGCGGTAAAAATTGCGCAACATGCTGGCGGTGGCGCCCCAGATGAAGCGCTCGGTCGTGCCTTGCTGGTAAGGCATGGACAGCCATTCGCGCGATGTGCCATGAAAGTCCACCACATGATGCCGGTGATTAGCCGGGTTCATCAGGTAGGCCAGTGGCACCTCGAATATGTCATCGACCTCATGCACATTGCGTCGGAACGTGAAACCATCACGCAGCAAGGCCACCACCGGGGTCACTATGTAGGCACTGCCGGTGCGGTACACCGGTAGGGTTCCTAGCACATCTACGTAGGCGGCATCGAGCCCGATTTCTTCCTGCGCCTCGCGCAAGGCCGTACTCGTAAGATCCGGATCCGTGTCATCTTGCTTGCCGCCAGGAAAGGCGATCTGTCCGGAATGGCTGGACAGATGTGCGGTGCGTTGGGTCAGCAACACCATGGGCTCGTCGCGCATCACAACCGCCACCAATACGGATGCCGGTGTCGGCGTCCGGTCGGAAAAACGGGGCTCCTCGACAAACTCCGGCACCCAGACCCGTGGCGCAGTGAACCGCTGTTGCAACGCGGCAGCGCCCAATTCGGCCCGATCGACGGCCGGCAAGTGCGTGTCGACACGCACGACCGGCACCTTGCGCGGATCGAAGTTCGGCAAGCTGGACAAGGTGGCTACGTGCGGCGGCAACGACAAGAACAAGGGCTCCACAAACGAAAAAACCGCCTCGCGCGATGGCAGGAGGCGGTCTGGTACGGATCTCGATCCGGCTTATGCAGCGGTCGTCGCGACCTTTTTCGGTGCCAGTTTTTCCTTGATACGTGCCGAGCGGCCGCTGCGATCACGCAGGTAGTACAACTTGGCACGGCGGACATCACCGCGACGCTTGACTTCAATACCGGCAATCAGCGGGCTGTAGGTCTGGAAGCTGCGCTCCACGCCTTCGCCACTGGAGATCTTGCGCACGATGAAGGCGCTGTTCAGGCCGCGGTTGCGCTTCGCAATCACCACGCCTTCATAGGCTTGCAGACGCTTGCGTGTACCTTCGACAACCTTGACGCTGACAACAACGGTGTCACCAGGGGCGAAATTGGGGATGGTCTTGCCGAGGCGGGTAATTTCTTCCTGCTCGAGAGTTTGGATGAGGTTCATGATTTCCTTGATGGATCTTGTTCGCGCCAGCGTCGACATGACGCAATAGGCAACCCTTAAAACAATGGGTTGCGGCCGGACAGAGGATCGAAAAGCCTTGGATTATAGCCCGGCTTTTGCCGACTTGGCCAGGTCTGCTTGAGATGCCGGATCGGAAGACGCGGAAAGAGCCTGGCGGTCACGCGCGCTCAAATGTCCGCCCAGCCGCGCCCGCTCCAGCAGGTCGGGGCGCAGCGTCTGCGTCAGACTCAGACTTTGGTCGCGGCGCCACCGGTCAATATTCACATGATGACCCGACATCAACACATCGGGCACTGACCTGCCCTGCCACGACTCCGGCCGGGTGTAATGCGGGCAGTCGAGCAAGCCGTCAAGTTGCGGATTGAAACTGTCCTGCTGGTGGCTTTGCGCATCACCCAGCACGCCAGGCTGCAGCCGGGCAACCGCATCGAGCAAGGCCATGGCAGCAATCTCACCGCCAGACAAAACGAAGTCACCCAGGCTGATCTGCTCGTCGACATGGGCATCGATGAATCGCTGGTCCACGCCTTCGTAGCGCCCGCACAGCAGGATCGCCCCCTGGCTGGTCGACCAGCGCTGCACCGACGTATGGTCGAGCGGCGCGCCCAGCGGCGAGAACAACACCACGGGCGCATCATCCCCGCGCTGGGCCCGCACATGCTGCAGGCTCTTGTGCAAGGGCTCGGCCATCATCACCATGCCCGGACCACCGCCGAAGGGTCGGTCATCGATCCGGTTGTAGTTGCCCTGGGCAAAGTCACGTGGATTGCAGAACTGCACATCGGGCGTCGACGCCTCGAAGGCCCGACGCGTCACGCCGACCTTGAGCATCGGCACAAACAGTTCCGGAAACAGGGTGATGACGTCGAATCGCATGGCGCGATCAGTAGTCTTTATGCCAGTCCACTGTAATGCGTCGGCCTTGCAGGTCGACACCGTCGACATGGGCCGCGACAAAGGGAATCATGCGTTCCAACACCTTGTCGTCGGACGTGTACTGCATGACCAGCACGGACTGGGCGGCATTCTGGATCAACTCGCTGACGTGTCCGAGGGACTCGCCTTCGCGATTGATCACCTCGAGCCCGATCAGGTCGACCCAATAGAACTCTTCGGCTTGGGTACTGGGAAAACTGGAGCGGCGGACAAATACCCGTGTGCCGCGCAACTGCTCCGCCGCATTGCGGTCGTCGACATCGTGGGCGCTGGCCACCACGGTGCCAGAATGGTCCTTGGATTCGCGCACGCGCATGAGCCGCGTTCCGTCAAATGACTTTGCACCCCGGTCGGGGGGCAGCAAAAACCACTGACGAGAAGAGAAAAGCGCCTCGGGCTGACTGCTGAAGGCCAGCACCTTGAACCAGCCCTTGACACCCCAGGCGTCACCGACCCGGCCCACCTCCACGGCATCGGCCGGCAGGTCAACGGAATCAAATGGGGGGAACATCGGGCTGCAGGGCCTGACCGCAAGGGTCAGGCCACCTGCGCAAAGACGGTTCAGGCCGCTTTCTTGGCTGCTTGCTGCAGCAGACGCTCGACTGTCGGGGAAGCTTGGGCGCCAACACCTTTCCAGTACGTCATGCGGTCCTGGGCGATGCGGATGCTTTCCTCGTTGGCCGTGGCGATCGGGTTATAAAAACCGATACGCTCGATGAAACGGCCATCACGGCGCGTACGCTTGTCGGCCACAACGATATTGAAGAACGGGCGTGCCTTGGCACCACCACGGGAGAGTCGAATGACGACCATGATTATTCCTTCGGGGGGCGGCGGAAATCACTTTCCACCAAAATTTCGGCGTTGAGACACGTAACATGGCCACCCGGCCAGCAACACGCTGAAAAGCCTTCCATTATATGGGCATTGCGACGCCCTCTGGAACAACTGATCGACAAGCTGCGACGGAAGGCCCTATCGGCTCCGTTCCAGGGCCGCTGAGTTCGGCACACCGCTCAGCGGTTCAGGTTCTGAAATTCGAAAACGTGCTGGAAGCTATAAGCCAATGCCGACACCAGCGCCGTCGTGCCCAGCAACATCGCCACAACCATCATGCAGATCGTGAACCAGCGGGTAGCACCCGCCACCGCCTCCGGGTCGGCCGCCGGATTGAAGCGACGGTTCCAGCGTTCGGTCGACGTCAGACCGTACACGATAGCTGTCAGCGCGCAGGCGGCAAAAACGAAACCCAGCACCGGCGTCAACAACCATGCGATCTGATCGTCGACACCGAACTGCCGGGTCCGGAGCACCCCGGCAACGCCCACCAGCGTCGGCAGGGGCAGGACCCAGCCCCACACATCGCGCCAACCGTGGAGATAAAACCGGTGCAGGCCCAATGGGCCGCCCAGCAAGGCGAGCAAGGTCGCGACTGATTTGTTTTTCATGGCGTGAATTGTCAACCCGAACCGGGCCGGAAGCCGACGGCAGCAACAGGCCTGCGAATCACGGGCGGGAGGTTGATGGCCAGCCACACCCTGCGCACTGGCAGCCCGCTGTGCGACACCCTGCAGTCAGGTGTGGCACACCCGCGTTTGCGATGAGGGACGCCATCAGATCCGGCAAAGGCAGCGCTGCCACCGGACCCGCGGCCAACCCAACGACTAACTCGCCGTGGAGGTTTCCTTGACGCCGGCCGCGGCGTCGGTGAAGGTCCCGATACGGTCGAAGTTCAGGTACTGGTAGATCGTGTCGCTGGACGCGGTCAGCACACCCATGTCGACCATGTACTCTTCCTTGGTCGGAATACGGCCGAGCTTCGAGCAGATCGCAGCCAGCTCGGCCGAACCCAGGTATACGTTGGCGTTCTTGCCCAGACGATTCGGGAAGTTGCGCGTAGATGTGCTGAACACCGTCGCGCCTTCCTTGACCTGCGCCTGGTTGCCCATGCACAAGCTGCAACCGGGCATCTCCATCCGGGCGCCAGCACTGCCGAGCACGCCGTAGTGACCTTCTTCGGTGAGTTGCTGCGCATCCATCTTGGTGGGAGGCGCCATCCAGAGCTTCACCGGAATGTCGCGCTTGTTCTCCAGCAGCTTGGAAGCCGCACGGAAGTGACCGATGTTGGTCATGCAGCTGCCGATGAACACCTCGTCAATGGTAGCGCCGGCGACTTCACCGAGCGTCTTGACATCGTCGGGGTCGTTCGGGCATGCCACGATGGGCTCATGCACATCCGCCAGGTCGATCTCGATCACAGCGGCATATTCGGCATCCGCGTCCGCCTTCATCAGCGCCGGATCGGCCAGCCAGGCTTCCATGGCCTGGATGCGGCGCTCGATCGTGCGTACATCCGAGTATCCACTGGCAATCATCCACTTGAGCATCGTGATGTTGCTGGTGATGTATTCGATGATTGGCGCCTTGTCCAGATGTACTGTGCAACCTGCAGCCGAACGTTCTGCCGAAGCGTCACTGAGTTCAAACGCCTGCTCCACTTTCAGGTCGGGCAGACCTTCGATCTCAAGGATGCGACCGGAGAAGATGTTCTTCTTGCCTTGTTTGGCAACAGTCAGCAGCCCGTCGCGAATGGCATACAGCGGGATGGCATTGACCAGGTCACGCAAGGTTACGCCCGGCTGAAGCTTGCCCTTGAACCGCACCAGCACGCTTTCGGGCATGTCCAGCGGCATCACCCCGGTCGCGGCGCCGAACGCCACCAGGCCGGAGCCGGCCGGGAAACTGATGCCAATCGGGAAACGGGTGTGGCTGTCGCCGCCGGTACCCACGGTGTCGGGCAACAACATCCGATTGAGCCAGCTATGGATGATGCCGTCCCCCGGGCGCAAGCTGATGCCACCGCGATTGCTGATGAAATTCGGCAACTCGTGGTGCATCTTGACGTCGACCGGTTTCGGATAGGCCGCGGTGTGGCAGAACGACTGCATCACCAGGTCGGCACTGAAGCCCAGGCACGCAAGGTCCTTGAGTTCGTCGCGTGTCATCGGACCCGTGGTGTCCTGCGAACCGACCGAGGTCATGCGGGGCTCGCAATAAGTACCTGGGCGCACGCCCTGGCCTTTTGGCAGACCAACCGCACGACCGACCATCTTCTGCGCCAATGTGAAACCCAGCTTGCTGTCGGCAGGATTCTGCGGCAGGCGGAACAAGGTACTCGGCGCCAGGCCCAGCGCCTCACGCGCCTTGGCCGTCAGACCGCGACCGATGATGAGCGGAATACGTCCACCGGCACGCACTTCGTCGAACAACACCTCGCTCTTGAGCTGGAACTCGGCGATCACCTTGCCATCCTTGAGCGCCTTGCCGTCGTACGGACGCAGCTCAACCACGTCGCCCATTTCCATCTGGTCCACGTCAAGCTCAATCGGCAGCGCACCCGAGTCTTCCATCGTGTTGTAGAAAATCGGGGCAATCTTGCCGCCGAGGCAGACGCCTCCAAAGCGCTTGTTCGGCACAAACGGAATGTCCTGGCCGGTGAACCACAGCACCGAATTGGTTGCCGACTTGCGGCTGGAACCAGTACCGACCACGTCACCAACATAGGCGACCTGGTTGCCGCGCGCGCGCAGGTCCTCGATGAACTTGACCGGGCCGCGTTTTCCTTCCTGCTCGGGCTCAACGCCGGGTCGCGGATTCTTGTGCATGGCCAAGGCATGCAGCGGGATGTCGGGCCGACTCCAGGCATCGGGCGCCGGTGACAGATCGTCGGTATTGATCTCGCCCGCCACCTTGAAAATGCTGACCGTAATGCTTTTCGGCACCTCCGGTCGGCTCGTGAACCACTCACCGTCGGCCCAGCTTTGCAGGACCGCCTTGGCATGCACATTGCCCTTGTCGGATTTTTCCTTGACATCATGGAACTGGTCGAACATCAGCAGCGTGTTCTTCAGGCCTTGGGCCGCCACCGCAGCCAGATCGCTATCGTCCAGCAGGTCGACCAAAGGGCTGATGTTGTAGCCGCCGAGCATGGTACCCAGCAGTTCCGTGGCTTTCTCACGGCTGATCAGCGCGCATGTTTCTTTGCCATGGGCCACGGCCGCCAGATAGCTGGCCTTCACCTTGGCTGCATCGTCGACACCCGCCGGAACGCGATGCGTCAACAGATCGACCCGCTCGGCACCGTCGCTGGAGGCGTCGCCTGCCGGGGTCTTCTTGAGCTGCTCCACCAATTCGGCCACCTGTTCGGCCGACAAAGGCAAGGCCGGGATTCCCAGCGCAGCGCGCTCTGCAACGTGGGCACGGTAGTTTTCCAACATGTTTCTCACTCCTGGTCAATAACGTAGTTTTGCTTGGGTTGCGGCGGGCACCCGATCGGGCCCCCGCTTCGTTTCATTTCTTCACGACGGCGGTCGACGGCGCATCGTCCAGCACGCTGGCCTGCGGAGTCCTGCGCATCTCCTCAGCCACCTGCAACTGGATCGCACTTTGGCATTCATCAGCCACACGCCGGCCCAGCTTCTGATTCATCAACATCGACTTGTTGGCCAGTTGAAGCCAGACGATGCCGGCTGACTTGTCTTCGAGCCGGATCGCGCCGGTGGTGGTCAGCTCCGGCGACAGGCGGTAACGTAGCTTGCCGATGCGCAGGTTGAAAAATCCGATCGCGGCGGGGTCGGCCTCCAGCACCACGGTCTGGCCCAACTCGCAAGGCAAGGTGCCAACCTGAACCATGAGCGCGGTTTCAAGATGCGCCGCGGTCAAACCCGAGTTCTGAGCCATCGCGCCGGACGCAAGCAGCAACGACGACGCTGCCATGCCAAGACATGTTTTCATGAACGGATTCCTCGCAGTTGGAAAAACCGCATTATTGCAACGCCACGGCAAAATGTCGCCTTGCGGTCTCCGGCAAAGGCTGCCCCGTGCGAAATGCACGCTCCAGCACATGCCAGAACAGGCGATAACTCGCCCTGTCGTGCAATTGGCCCTGGTAGGCAATGGGTGCCCAGTGGGCGGCCTGGGCCCGATCGATGATCTCGGCCGCCACCGCAACATCACTGGCGCGTGGGGCAAAAGCCGACAGGATGGGTCTGATCTGGTCCGGGTGGATGCTCCACATCCGCGTGAACCCCATCTGTGTGGACGCGGCGCGGGCCGCTTTTTCAATCACTGCTGCATCGCGAAATTCGGTGACAACACAATGCGAGGGCGCCTTGCCATGCGCATGGCAGGCCGATGCGATCTCAAGCTTTGCGCGAACCACCAGCGGATGGGTGAACTGGCCCTCACCGGACATGCCATCGGCCGGGATCGCACCACCATGGGCCGACACGAAGTCCATCAACCCGAAGCTGATCGACTGCACGCGCGGATGCGCGGCAATCTCGAACGCCCGGTGCACCGCCGCCGGCGATTCCACCAGCACATGCAAAGGCAAGGCATGCACGAGAGGATCGGTCGTCGCCTGCGCAAGCGCCTGCACGGCACGTTCGACATCGGCCACACACTCCACCTTGGGAATCATCAGGTGACTCAACAACGCACCGGCACCGCGCGCAATGGTCAACACGTCCGCGTCAAACGCCGGATGGTCGACCGGATGAACCCGCACCGCCACCCGGGGTCGGGCAACATCGTCCGCCGCCCGGTCGAGCCCCGCCGCCGAACGGACCAGTTCGACCACGCACTCGGCATGCTCCTGCTCTGCGCCCACCGGTGCACCGTCTTCGCAATCGAGCGTGACGTCAAACACGCAGGCGCCGAACTCCTGTGTCAGCTCGGCCTGCATGGCCAGACTCTTGCGCATACGCGCCGGTACCCCGCTGTAGTGGTCACACACGGGCAAGAAGCCCGTGGTGGCCTGGGCGCCGAGCAGGACGTCGCGCGGGTGCTGCACAAATTACAGCAGGTGCGCCACGCCGGCCTGTTCTTCCTGCAACTCCCTGAGCGTCTTGTTGATGCACTCCTGACTGAAGGCATCGATATCCAGACCTTCGACCAACTTGTACTCGCCGCCCTCGCAGGAGACGGCAAAACCGAACATGGTGTCCTTGGGAATGCCGTACTGGCCGTCGGAAGCAATGCCCATGGTCACCCATTTGCCCTGTGTGCCTAGCGCCCAGTCGTGCATGTGGTCGATGGCCGCATTGGCCGCCGACGCCGCCGACGACACACCACGTGCGGCAATGATGGCAGCGCCACGCTTGCCCACTGTCGGCAGGAAGGTGTTGGCGTTCCACTCCTGGTCGTTGATCATGTCCTTGACCATCGCACCCTGGATAGTGGCAAATCGATAGTCGGCGTACATGGTCGGCGAGTGATTGCCCCACACCACCAGTTTCTCGATGTCGGACACGGCCTTGCCGGTTTTTGCCGCGATCTGGCTGAGCGCCCGGTTGTGGTCCAGGCGCAGCATGGCGGTGAAATTGCGGCGCGGCAGATCGGGAGCGCTCTTCATGGCGATATAGGCGTTCGTGTTGGCGGGGTTGCCAACCACCAGCACCTTGACATTGCGGCTGGCAACGGCGTTGAGTGCCTTGCCTTGGGCCGTGAAGATCTGGGCATTGGCCGCCAACAGATCCGAACGCTCCATGCCTGGGCCACGCGGACGGGCACCCACCAGCAAGGCATAGTCGGTGTCCTTGAACGCGGTCATCGGGTCGCCATGCGCCTCCATGCCGACGAGCAGCGGGAAGGCGCAGTCTTCGAGCTCCATCATCACGCCCTTGAGTGCGTTTTGCGCCTTCTCGTCAGGGATCTCCAGCAACTGCAGGATCACCGGCTGGTCGGCGCCCAGCATGGCGCCACTGGCAATACGAAACAGCAGCGCATATCCGATCTGACCTGCGGCACCTGTGACAGCAACGCGAACGGGCCTTTTACTCATGATGATGACTCCAGAAAAGTGAGGAAACCGGAACAGGAAGCTGGCGAAGATCGCCAGCTTCCTGTCAAAACCCGGCAAGTTTACCTTTGAACTTCCCGCTCCGTCAATTTGTCTTATGTCTTATATAAGATATGATTCACCCGACTTTCGCGCCCTGCTTTGCGGTGGCTGCGCAAGCCCGATCGCCATGCAAACCACGCCCCACATCGACCCCGCCTCCGACCCGCCGTTCAACACGGCCGGTGCGGGCGCACCGTCGTTCAGCCCGCTGTATCGGCAGATCAAGGGACTGATTCTGAAGAGCCTGCAGGCCGGCGAATGGAAACCCAGTGAATCCATTCCCAGCGAGATGGACCTGGCCGCGCGATTTCGCGTCAGCCAGGGCACCGTACGCAAGGCCATCGACGAATTGGCCTCCGAGAACCTGCTGGTGCGGCGCCAGGGCAAGGGGACCTTTGTCGCCACGCATTCCGAGCAACATGTCCAGTATCGATTTCTCAAGCTGGTGCCCGACTTCGGCGATGTGGGTCAGGAAGGGCCCGCCGAGCGCGAAATCATCGATTGCCGGCGCCTGCGCGCCAGCGCTGACGTGGCGCGGGCGCTCGCCCTGCACACCGGCGACGCCGTATTGCAGGTGCGACGGGTGTTGTCACTGGCGCATGAACCCACCATCCTGGAAGACATCTGGCTGCCGGGGACCCCTTTCAAGGGACTGACAGCGTCGCGCCTGGCAGCTTACGACGGACCGATGTACGCCTTGTTCGAAACCGAATTCGGCGTGCGCATGGTACGGGCGCAGGAGCAGATCCGGGCCATTCTGCCGGACGAGGATCAGGCCCGATTGCTGCAAGTGACAACTGCCACCGCGCTTTTGAGCGTCGAGCGTGTGGCTTTCACCTATGATGGGAAGCCGATGGAAATGCGCCGTGGCCTGTACCGGACCGACAAGCACTACTATCGCAACGAGTTGCAATGAGGCAAGAGCAGCGCGGCGCGGCGCAAGAAACCCGTACACGGGAAATACGCCCGCTGCAAGCCCGGCGTCAGCAGATCAGGTTCGAATAGAATTTTTGACTTGGCGCAATCAGATGCATCCACCAGATCCGACGAGAAAACAAACCCATGAATGAACTGGACCCCAGCGCACGCGCATCACGCCCCGTGTTTCGCAACATCAACGCATTCAAGGATCTGCCGACCTATCGCCTGCCCTTGGCCGGCCTGGTCTCCATCCTGCACAGGATCAGCGGCGCGCTGATGTTCCTGCTGTTGCCGTTCATCATCTGGATGTTCGACATGTCGGTGTCGTCGGAAATCTCCTATGCCCGGCTGATGCACGCTTTTGGTGCCGTCGGCAGCGGCTGGTTCCTGAAGCTGATTGCACTGGCGTTGATATGGGCCTATCTACACCACTTGATTGCCGGACTGCGCCATCTGTGGATGGACATGAGCCATGCCGCCGTCAGCAAGGAATTCGGCCGTAATTCGGCTGCCACGACGCTGGTTATCAGCATCGTGCTCACCGTGGTCCTGGGCGCCAAGCTCTTCGGCCTGTACTGATCGCGCAAAGATCCCCGGTTTTACCGGGTGCCTTGCGCTACCGATGCGATGGCACCCCCGATTGAAAGGAAAGCATTTCATGGCAGTCAATTTCGGTACCCGCCGCATCGTTGTCGGCGCGCATTACGGCCTGCGAGACTGGCTCAGCCAGCGCGTCACGGCCGGCCTGATGGCCGTTTTCACCTTTATCGTGTTGGCCCAGGTTCTGCTGACCCGCGGTGAGCTTGGGTACGACGGCTGGGCCGGCATCTTCGCCGCCCAGTGGATGAAAGTCATGACCTTCGTGGTCATCGTGGCCCTGCTCTACCACGTCTGGGTCGGCATTCGCGACATCTGGATGGACTACGTGCAGTCCGTTTCCGTGCGCCTGCTGCTGCAGGTGGTCTCGATAGCCTGGCTCGTCGGCTGCGCCGGCTGGGCCATCCAGGTGCTCTGGCGGCTTTGAGACGCAAGCGGCGAAACTCACTACATTCCGACCCCATTCATGATCAAAACCATTTCCAAACGCAAATTCGATGTCGTCATCGTCGGAGCCGGCGGCTCCGGCATGCGCGCATCGCTGCAACTCGCACGCGCCGGACTCAATGTCGCCGTGTTGTCCAAGGTATTCCCCACCCGCTCGCACACCGTGGCGGCGCAAGGCGGCATCGGCGCCTCGCTCGGCAACATGAACGAGGACAACTGGCATTACCACTTCTACGACACCGTCAAGGGCTCTGACTGGCTCGGTGACCAGGACGCGATCGAGTTCATGTGCCGCGAGGCGCCCAAGGTCGTGTACGACCTCGAGCACATGGGCATGCCGTTCGACCGCAATCCGGACGGCACGATTTACCAGCGGCCGTTTGGCGGCCATACCGCCAACTACGGCGAGAAATCCGTGGAGCGCGCCTGCGCCGCAGCCGACCGCACCGGCCATGCCATGCTCCATACGCTCTATCAGCAGAACGTCAAGGCCAAGACCGCATTCTTTGTCGAATGGATGGCGCTTGACCTGATCCGCGACGCTGACGGCGACGTACTCGGCGTGACGGCGCTGGAAATGGAAACCGGCGAACTGCACATCCTGGAAGCCAAGACCACGATGCTGGCCACTGGCGGCGCCGGACGCATCTTCGCCGCCTCCACCAACGCCTTCATCAACACCGGCGACGGCCTGGGCATGGCAGCACGTGCCGGCCTGGCGCTCGAGGACATGGAGTTCTGGCAGTTCCACCCGACCGGTGTTGCCGGCGCCGGCGTGTTGCTGACCGAGGGTTGCCGTGGCGAAGGCGCCATTCTGGTCAATAGCAGTGGCGAACGTTTCATGGAACGCTACGCCCCGACCCTCAAGGATCTGGCTCCGCGCGATTTCGTGTCGCGCTGCATGGACCAGGAGATCAAGGAAGGCCGTGGCTGTGGTCCGAACAAGGACTACGTGCTGCTCAAGCTCGACCACCTGGGCGCCGACACCATCATGAAACGCCTGCCCTCGGTACACGAGATCGGCGTCAACTTCGCCAACGTCGACGTCACGCGCGAGGCTATTCCCGTGGTGCCGACCATCCACTACCAGATGGGCGGTATTCCGACCAACATCCATGGCCAGGTGGTGATGCAAAAGGATGGCAACGACAACACGCCGGTGCAGGGTCTTTACGCCGTGGGCGAATGCTCCTGCGTCAGCGTACATGGGGCCAACCGCCTGGGCACCAATTCGCTGCTCGACCTGCTGGTGTTCGGCCGCGCGGCTGGCAACCATATTGTCGAATTCAACAACAAGAACAAGGTACACAAGCCACTGCCGGCCGACGCCGCCGACCAGACGCAGGTGCGTCTGGCCCGGCTCGATGACGCCCGTGACGGCGAATATGCACAAGACGTGGCCAACGACATCCGCGACACCATGCAGGCCCATGCCAGCGTGTTCCGTACCCAGGCCAAGCTGGACCAGGGCGTGACAGCAATCGCCGCGCTGCGCGAACGGGTGGCGAACATCGACCTCAAGGACAAGTCCAATATTTTCAACACCGCGCGCATCGAGGCACTCGAGGTCGAGAACCTGATCGAGGCGGCCCAGGCCACCATCGTGTCAGCAGCGGCACGGCGCGAGAGCCGTGGCGCCCATACGGTCGACGACTACGGCGACACGCCGGAACACCCGAACGGGCGCAACGACGCGCAGTGGATGAAACACAGCCTGTGGTATCGCGAAGGCAACGAGCTTCGCTACAAGGCCGTGCAACTGAAACCGCTGACGGTCGACTCCGTCCCGCCCAAGGTTCGCACTTTCTGAGCGCGCCACCGAATTTGATCGTGCCCCTCTCGCGCTGGTGATCCTGTCACCAGCCATCCCGACCGGAGTTCAACATGCAAAAACGTACGTTCAAGATCTATCGCTACGATCCAGAAAAGGACACCAAGCCCTACATGCAAACCATCGAGGTCGAACTCGACGGCAATGAGCGCATGTTGCTGGACGTCTTGATGAAGCTCAAGGCTGTAGACCCCAGTATCTCGTTCCGTCGCTCGTGCCGCGAAGGTGTCTGCGGCTCCGACGCTATGAATATCAATGGCAAAAACGGCCTGGCCTGCCTGACCAACATGCTGACCTTGCCCGGCGTTATCACGCTCAAGCCGCTGCCGGGCCTGCCAGTCATTCGCGACCTGATCGTGGACATGACGCAGTTCTTCAAACAGTACAACTCGATCAAGCCCTACCTTATCAACGACAACGTGCCGCCCGAGAAGGAGCGCCTGCAAAGCCCGCAGGAGCGCGAAGAGCTCAACGGTCTGTACGAGTGCATCCTGTGCGCCTGCTGCTCGACCGCCTGCCCCAGCTTCTGGTGGAACCCGGACAAGTTCGTCGGGCCGGCTGGTCTGCTGCAGGCATATCGCTTCATTGCCGACAGCCGCGACGAGGCGACCGGCGAGCGTCTGGACAACCTAGAAGACCCGTATCGCCTGTTCCGCTGCCACACGATCATGAATTGCGTCGACGTCTGCCCCAAAGGGCTGAATCCGACCATGGCGATCGGCAAGATCAAGGAAATGATGGTTTACCGGACGGTATGAGCCGTCGGTGATCAGGAGTCCGATTTTGACAAGCCGTGCCTCGGAGCCATTGCTGGACGAACGTGCACTGAGCAAGCTGCGCTGGCGCTGCCGTCGCGGCATGCTGGAGAACGACCTGTTCCTGGAACGGTTCTTTAACCGGCACGGGCAAACCTTGACCGAACGGCACGGGCTGGCACTGACCGAGCTGATGGACCTGAGTGACAATGATCTGCTGGACCTCCACCTCGGGCGGAAGGCACCGGCAGATATAGATGCAAGGCTGGATCACGCGGACATTGTCGAGGTCCTGGCCATGTTGAGAAAATCTAACTGAAAGGGTGAATTATGAAACTGGCTGACAACAAAGCGACGCTGTCGTTCAGCAACGGATCTCCGAACATCGAGTTTCCTGTCTATACCGGCACCGTCGGTCCGGATGTGGTCGACATCCGCAAGCTGTATGCGCAGACCGGCATGTTCACGTATGACCCGGGTTTCATGTCGACCGCGGCTTGCGAGTCGGCCATCACCTACATCGACGGCGACAAGGGCGAACTGCTGTATCGCGGTTATCCGATCGAGCAGTTGGCGACCAACTGTGACTTCATGGAGACCTGCTACCTGCTACTGTACGGTGACCTGCCCAACCAGGCAGCCAAGACCGAGTTCAATGATCTGGTCACCAAGCACACGATGGTGCACGAGCAGATGCATTTCTTCGTGCGTGGCTTCCGCCGCGATGCGCACCCGATGGCCATCCTGACCGGACTGGTCGGTGCCTTGTCGGCCTTCTACCATGACAGTACCGACATCCACAACCCCGAGCACCGCAAGATCTCGGCGATCCGGCTGATCGCCAAGATGCCGACGCTGGTGGCAATGGCCTACAAATACAACGCTGGCCAGCCGTACATGTATCCGCGCAACAACCTCAGCTATGCAGGCAACCTGCTGCACATGATGTTCGCCAATCCGTGCGAGGAATACGTTGTCAACCCGGTGATCGAGCGTGCGCTCGATCGCATCTTCATCCTGCATGCCGACCACGAGCAGAATGCGTCCACGTCCACGGTGCGCCTGTGCGGCAGCTCCGGCACGAACCCGTTTGCAGCCATCGCCGCTGGCGTTGCCTGCCTGTGGGGTCCGGCCCACGGGGGCGCGAATGAAGCGGCCCTGAAAATGCTGGAAGAAATCCAGGTCATGGGCGGCGTCGAAAAGATCGGTGAATTCATCAGCCAGGTCAAGGACAAGAACTCCGGCATCAAGCTGATGGGCTTCGGCCACAGGGTCTACAAGAACTACGATCCGCGCGCCAAGCTGATGCAGGAATCCTGCAAGGAAGTGCTCAGCGCGCTGGGTCTGGAGAACGACCCCTTGTTCAAACTGGCAATGGCACTCGAGAAAATTGCGCTGGAAGACGACTATTTCGTGCAACGCAAGCTGTACCCGAACGTCGACTTTTACTCCGGCATCGTGCAGCGCGCGATCGGCATCCCGACGTCGATGTTCACCGCCATCTTCGCGTTGGCCCGTACGGTCGGCTGGATTGCCCAGCTCGACGAGATGATCGGCGACCCCGATTACAAGATCGGTCGCCCGCGCCAACTGTTCACCGGCTCGTCGCAGCGCGACGTGGTGGCCATCGGCAAACGCTGACCCAAGACCCTATTCGCAGAGTGACAGGCGTCGCCCGCCCGTGAGGGGGCGACGTAAAATTGCGCTATACCGGAATGGAAGCCATGAGCCGCACGTTGTACGACAAGATCTGGGACGAGCACATCGTCCACACCGAGGAAGACGGCACGTCCGTCCTCTATATTGACCGGCACCTGGTACATGAAGTCACCAGCCCACAGGCCTACGAAGGTTTGCGTCAAGCCGGGCGCAAGGTCTGGCGCGTCAGCTCCGTGGTCGCCACGGCCGACCACAACACGCCCACGACAGGATGGGAGCTCGGCTACGACGGCATCACCGACCCCATCAGCCGTGAGCAGATCACCACACTGGACGCCAACATCCAGCAATACGGCGCGGCCGCGTATTTCCCCTTCCTCTCCAAACGTCAGGGCATCGTGCATGTGATCGGCCCCGAGAACGGCGCTACCCTGCCCGGCATGACCGTGGTTTGTGGCGATTCCCACACCTCGACCCATGGCGCTTTTGGCGCCCTCGCCCATGGCATCGGAACCAGTGAAGTCGAACACGTGCTGGCCACGCAGACCCTGCTGACCAAGAAGGCCAAAAACATGCTGCTTCGCGTCGAAGGCGTGCTGCCGATAGGCTGCGTCGCCAAAGACATCGTGCTGGCTATCATCGGCCGTATCGGAACCGCCGGCGGCACCGGATACACCATCGAATTTGCCGGCTCTGCGATTCGCGCGCTGAGCATGGAAGGCCGTATGACGGTCTGTAACATGGCCATCGAGGCGGGCGCGCGTGCGGGCCTGGTGGCGGTCGACCAGAAGACTATCGACTACGTCAAGGGCCGGCCATTGGCCCCTACCGGGGATGCCTGGGACCACGCAGCCGCGTATTGGAAAACGCTGCAATCGGATCCGGACGCCAAATTCGACGCCGTGGTCGACCTCGATGCGGCAACGATCGTGCCCCAGGTGACCTGGGGCACCTCGCCGGAGATGGTGCTGGGTGTGGACGGTCGCGTACCAGACCCGGACAAGGAGAAAGACGCCAGCAAACGCGACGCAATCGAACGCGCGCTGGCCTATATGGGGCTGGAACCCGGCAAAGCCTTAAGCGACATCTATGTCGACAAGGTCTTCATCGGCTCGTGTACCAATAGCCGGATCGAAGACATGCGCGAAGCCGCGGCGATTGTAAAAAAAATGGGCCGGAAGGTCGCCAAGAACGTCAAGCTGGCCATGGTGGTGCCGGGTTCCGGGCTGGTCAAGCAGCAGGCGGAGAAAGAGGGCCTGCACGAAATCTTCAAGGCCGCCGGCTTCGAATGGCGCGAGCCCGGCTGCTCCATGTGCCTGGCCATGAATGCCGATCGGCTCGAGCCGGGTGAGCGTTGCGCCTCGACCAGCAATCGCAACTTCGAAGGTCGCCAGGGTGCCGGCGGGCGGACCCACCTGGTCAGTCCCGCCATGGCTGCAGCAGCTGCCGTGCACGGCCATTTCGTCGATATCCGCAGATTCGTCTGAGCCCGGGTACGCAAACCATGAAACATTCCCTGCTTTTCGCCAGCGCGCCGTTGCTGACTGTCGCCTGTGCCGCTTGCAATAACGTGCATGGGATGGGGCAAGATCGGCAAGAGGCCAGCGAGAAGAACCACGACGTCGTCGAGAAGAAATGATGCAGAAATTTACCGTGCACAAGGGGCTGGTCGCGCCGATGGATCGCGACAACGTCGACACCGACGCGATCATTCCCAAACAGTTCCTCAAGTCGATACGAAAGACGGGATTCGGCGAGAACCTGTTCGATGCCTGGCGCTATCTGGATCCAGGCTTTCCGGGCCAGGACCCGACCAGCCGCAAGCCCAACCCCGACTTCGTGCTGAATCAGCCACGCTACGCCGGGGCCTCCATCTTGCTGGCACGCAAGAACTTCGGTTGCGGTTCGTCGCGGGAACACGCGCCATGGGCGCTGGACCAGTATGGATTTCGCGCCATCCTGGCACCGAGTTTTGCAGATATCTTCTTCAACAACAGCTTCAAGAACGGCCTGCTGCCGATCGTGCTGTCCGACGTCCAGATCGGCGCGCTGTTCGACGCGGTAGCGGCTTATCCTGGCTACAGCCTGACGGTCGATCTGGAGCGCCAGGTCATCGTGCAGCCGCAGGGCGAGGAAATCGCCTTTGACGCGCAGCCGTTTCGCAAGTACTGTCTGCTCAACGGTTTCGACGACATCGGACTGACCTTGCGTCATACCGACAAGATCAAGGCATTCGAGGCCGAACGCCTGGCTGCCAAACCCTGGCTGGCCAATACTTTTCCTTGACACAAAACACAACCATGAAGATTGCGATCCTGCCGGGCGACGGCATCGGAACAGAAATAGTTGCGCAGGCCGTCAAGGTGCTGGGAGCCCTGGACCTGAAATTCGAAATCGAAACCGCCCTGGTAGGCGGCGCCGCATACGAGGCCCACGGCCACCCGTTGCCGGAATCGACGCTGAACTTGGCCAAGCAGTCTGACGCCATCCTTTTTGGCGCCGTGGGCGACTGGAAATACGACAAGCTCGAACGTTCGCTGCGCCCGGAACAAGCCATTCTTGGCCTGCGCAAGGCCCTGGGTCTGTTTGCCAACCTGCGTCCGGCGATCTGTCATGCACCACTGGTGGATGCCTCCAGCCTCAAACCCGAACTGATCGCAGGCCTGGACCTGTTAATCATCCGCGAACTGACCGGTGACATCTACTTCGGCCAGCCGCGTGGTCGGCGCACCGCGACCGACGGGCATTTCCCCGGCAGCGAGGAGGCGTTTGACACCATGCGTTATTCGCGCCCGGAGATCGAGCGCATCGCCCATGTGGCCTTTAAGGCGGCGCGCAAGCGCGGCAAGAAGGTCACCAGCGTGGACAAGGCCAACGTGCTGGAAACATTCCAGTTCTGGAAAGATGTGGTGACAGAAGTCGGCCTCGAATACCCCGATGTCACTCTCGACCACATGTATGTCGACAACGCGGCCATGCAATTGGTCAAGGCGCCCAAGAAGTTCGACGTGGTGGTCACTGGCAACATGTTCGGTGACATCCTCAGCGACGAGGCTGCGATGCTGACCGGCTCCATCGGCATGTTGCCGTCGGCCAGCCTGAACGCCAGCAACCAGGGCCTGTACGAACCCAGCCATGGCAGCGCTCCGGACATCGCCGGCCAAGGCATTGCCAATCCGCTGGCCACCATCATGAGCGCGGCCATGATGCTGCGCTTCAGCCTGAACCAGGCCGAAGCCGCCGATCGCATCGAAGCCGCCGTAGCCCAAGTACTCGAACAAGGCCTGCGCACGGCCGATATCTACAGCGACGGTACGACCAAGGTCGGCACCGTCGAAATGGGGGATGCGGTTGTCAAGGCTTTGCGGGGTTGAGTCCCCTACAATTGCACGATGATTTCCATGGCAAACCTTCGCCCCAGCGCCGCTTTGGCGCGGCACCGTGACGGTTTGCCATCTGGCTCGTCCATTACCAAGACGACCACCATCAAAGGCTGACGCAGCCCGGTTCGTCGCGCCCTACCCGGCTGGACGAGCCGGATAGCTGAATAGCTCCACAAATTCAGTTTGACAAAGGGTGATGCAAATGCGCGGCGCAAGGAAAGTAACGGGTCTGGTCGGCTGGCGCGGCATGGTTGGCTCCGTGCTGATGGATCGTATGCAGGCCGAAGCTGACTTCGATCTGATCGAACCGATCTTCTTCTCGACCTCCAATGCCGGTGGTGACGCCCCGGCTTACGGCAAGTCCGGCGAGCGTCTTCAGGACGCGATGGACATCGCCGCACTCAAGCGCTGCGACATCATCATCACCGCCCAGGGTGGCGACTACACCAGTGCTATTTTCGGCAAGTTGCGCAGTGCAGGCTGGAACGGGCACTGGATCGACGCGGCCTCGAGTCTGCGCATGCGGGAGGACGCCGTCATCATCCTCGATCCGGTCAATTTGCCGGTGATCCAGGCCGCGATGGCCAAGGGCGGGCGCAACTGGATCGGCGGCAACTGCACCGTCAGTTGCATGCTGATGGGCGTGGGCGCGCTGTTCAAGGCCGATCTGGTCGAATGGATGAGTGCCATGACCTACCAGGCAGCCTCTGGTGGCGGCGCACAACACATGCGCGAGTTGCTGACCCAGTACGGCAGCCTGAACACCGAAGTACGCACATTGCTTGACGATCCGCACTCGGCCATTCTGGAGATAGACCGCAAGCTACTGGCACGCCAGCAGTCGATGAGTGCCGCTGAAACCGCGAATTTCGGCGTTCCGCTCGGTGGCAGCCTGATCCCCTGGATCGACAAGGATCTGGGCGACGGCATGAGCCGTGAGGAATGGAAGGGGGGCGCCGAAAGCAACAAGATCCTCGGGCGAGGCCCCGGCTTCGAGGCCGCCGCCATTCCAGTGGATGGATTCTGTGTTCGTGTGGGTGCCATGCGCTGCCACAGCCAGGCACTCACATTCAAACTGAAAAAAGACGTGCCTGTCGCTGACATCGAGGCCATGATCGCGGCCGACAACGCCTGGGCCAAGGTTGTTCCGAACAACCGCGAGGCAACGATGGCACAGCTGACCCCGGTCGCGGTCACCGGCACGATGGATATTCCGGTTGGTCGCATCCGCAAGCTGGCCATGGGCCCCGAGTATGTGGGTGCTTTCACCATCGGCGATCAACTGTTGTGGGGCGCAGCCGAACCCTTGCGGCGCATGTTGCGCATATTGCTCGAGCGCTGATCCTGCCCCATGACCATCCGGCAACACATTGCGTGCATCCCAATGCGTTGCCCTATGACAACAACCAGGCCGGTATGCAGGGAGTGCCGAGGGTGTGGAAAGATTTGAGCACTTTCTCACCTTGTCAGCCTAAAACATTGATGTTATGGTCCTTTTTAAGGTTAGAGTGTCGCGGCATCTGCACCCACATTACGCCGTCGTGGTGAAGTGCGCGAGCATCGGAGGCTACTAAATTGATCCCTAAGTCACATGGCTGGCGCAAGACCGCTGTTGCATCCTTGGTCTTTGCGCTGTTTGGCCTGCCCGCGTCATCGGCCTTCGCACTGGCACTTGGACGTATTACCGTTCAATCGGCACTGGGAGAACCGTTACGGGCCGAAATCGACATCCCGGAGATCAATGCCGACGAGGCGGGTTCGCTCAAGCCGACCATCGCTGCGCCCGGCGCCTTCCGGGCCGCCGGCCTGGAGTACAACCCGGCATTGGCCGGTATCCAGATAACGCTGCAACGGCGTGCGGACGGGCGTGCCTACATTCGCTTGGTCAGTGATCGGGCGGTATCGGAGCCCTTCGTCGACTTGATCGTGCAGGCCAGTTGGGCCAGTGGCCGAATTGTTCGCGATTACACGATCCTGCTCGACCCGCCCACGCTGCGTGCGCGGACCCCTGCAGCGCCGATCGCCCCCCAAGTCGCGGCCACGCCGGTCGCTCCGGCCCGGGTAACGCCTGCACCTGTCGCTCCTGCGGCTGCAGCAACCGCACCGGCAGCACCCGCCCGTGTTGCGGCGGCGCCGGCTCGACAGGCCCAGAACCGGCGCGTGTCTGTGCAGCGTGGCGACACCGCCAGCGAAATTGCACGCGCCAACAAGCCGGCTGAGGTGTCCCTCGACCAGATGCTGGTGGCATTGCTGCGTGCCAATCAGAACGCATTCATCAACGGCAACCTCAATCTGCTCAAGGCCGGTGCCGTTTTGACCATGCCTAGCGATGAGCAGGCGAACGCGACATCGGAGGCAGATGCCTCCCGCACGGTCATAGCCCATAGCCGCGACTTCAACGATTTCCGCAACAAGCTGGCCAGCAACGCCCCGGCACAAAAAGTTGAATCCGCCGATCGTTCTGCCGGCGGCGCGATCAAGGCCCAGGTCGAGGACAAACGCAGCACCACTGCAGTGCCCGACAAGCTGACATTGTCCAAAGGCACGGCCGATGCCAAGGCGGCCGAGGAGAAGCTTGCGCAAGCGAAAGCCGCGGAAGATGCGGCGAAACGGACGGCAGAACTGGCACGCAACGTCAAGGATCTGAGCAACATCAGCGCAGCATCGGCTGCGTCTGGCACCGCCACACCGCTGGCCGCGCCAGCGCCTGCCGCATCCGCACCGGCGGAACCTGCGGCGCCATTGACTATCACGGCCGCAACGCCATTGCCCGCTGTATCCGCGGTGGCCGAAATCACGCCAGCCGCTTCAGCAGTTCCAGCACCGGCGCCCGCAGCGGTGGCGGCACCTGCTCCGGCAGCCGAACCAGGAATGCTCGATGCATTGCTGGACAACCCCCTTGCGCCGTTGGGTGGCGGTCTGCTGATCGCATTGCTGGCCGGTCTGGGTTTTTACAAGGTTCGCCAGCGGCGTGATGCGACCGAAGTTGACAGTGCTTTCCTGGAAAGCCGCCTGCAACCAGATTCGTTTTTCGGCGCCAGCGGCGGACAACGCGTGAATACCAACGACGGTGCTGTCACCGGATCGTCCATGGTCTATTCGCCGAGCCAGCTCGATGCCGCTGACGATGTCGACCCGGTGGCAGAAGCCGACGTCTATCTGGCCTACGGGCGTGACCTGCAGGCCGAGGAAATTCTGAAAGAGGCTTTGCGCACGCATCCGGGTCGCATCGCCGTGCACCAGAAGTTGCTCAACATCTATGCCAAACGCCGGGATACGCAGGCATATGAAGGTATGGCCAAGGAAACGTTCCGCCTTGCGGGTGGAGATAGCCCGGAATGGGCCCGCATCTGCGAACAGGGGCAAGGCATAGACCCGGCCAATCCGCTGTATCGCCCTGGCAGCAACCCCGCGGCAGAAGTTTCGACGTTGGCGACCAGCCCGATGGGCGTCATGGCTGCCGGAAGCATGGCAACCCAGAAGATCGATCGGTCCGCCGAACCCGTGGAGGCACAACAATCGGCCTCGGTCGACCTCGACCTCGACCTTGATCTCGATTTTTCGCTCGACGAAGAACCGGTCAGTGCGATCGAAGAAGTCCGTCCAAGCCAACTCGAACCCACGGTCGCCATGCCATCGGTGGAGTCGCAGCCCGCCGATCTGGATGTCGACTTCGGCGTATCGACCGAATCCATGACGGTTCGCCAACCCAACATCGAGCAACCGGTTGAGTTGGCTCTGCCCGATATCGACAGTTCCGACGACACCGTTGCGCTGGGCAACGTAGACAGCGACGACTTCCGCCAACAGGCCGCCGTGAGTTTCGGCTCCACCAGCCCCTCGCCCTTGTCCCTGACCGACGAAGACGCCACCGTCACGCCGGCCGGCAGTGGCAATGCCGGCGCCGGTTTTGACCGCACGGTGCAGAGCGAGCTGACTGCATCGCAAACACCATTCAAGCCGCCGTCCGAGCCCGAGGGCGGTATGCTGGAATTCGACCTCGGCACCTTGTCGCTCGACCTGGACGCCGGCGAACCCGGATCCGAACAGATGACCTCCGAACCAGAAGACCCCCTGGGTACCAAGCTGGCGCTGGCCGAGGAGTTCGTCTCCATCGGGGATGACGATGGTGCGCGGGCCTTGATCGAAGAAGTCATCTCGGAGGCGACTGGTGACTTGAAGGCCAAGGCACAACGTGCCCTGGCCAGCCTGGGTTAAGTGCGCGCAATTCGCGCACTGACCGCTGTTCCTGTTTTGCTGGCGTGAGAATCGCGCTCGGCGTCAGTTACAACGGGCGGGCATACCAGGGCTGGCAGAGCCAGTTGTCAGGGCAGACAGTGCAGGACCAGCTGGAAAAGGCCCTGAGCCAGCTGGCTGCCCATCCGATATCGACGCTGTGCAGCGGCCGCACTGACGCGGGCGTGCATGCGCTGATGCAGGTGGCGCATTTCGATACCTCGGCCGTCCGGCGCGAGATCTCCTGGGTCCGTGGGACCAATGCCTTGCTCCCCCGCGATATCAGCGTTGAATGGGCGCGTGAGGTCCCGGCGGCATTCCACTGCCGGGCCAATGCCTTGTCGCGCCGCTATGCCTACGTGGTCTTTCAGTCGCCCGTACGTCCAAGCGTCGACCACGGACGCGTCGGTTGGGTCATGACACCACTCGATCTCGACCGGATGCGCGCCGGCGCGCAGCATCTGATCGGTGACCACGATTTTTCTTCCTTCAGGGCATCGCAGTGCCAGGCCCTGTCACCCGTCAAGCAGATGCGCAGCATCACGATCACCCAACGCGGGCCCTACTTTCGCATCGAGTTCGAGGCCAACGCCTTCCTGCACCATATGATCCGCAACATCATGGGTTGCCTGATCGCCGTCGGCGCCGGCAAGCAGCCGGCCGACTGGGTGCTCGAGGTGCTGCATGCGCGCGAACGCCGGCGTGCGGCGCCGACATTTTCGCCCGATGGCCTGTATTTCCTGGGGCCGCGCTACGACCCGCAATGGGGCCTGCCTGAGCGCGTCGCCGCGTATGATGGACTTCCATGATGGTTACGCTGCCTGGCTTGCACCGCACCCGCATCAAGATCTGCGGCCTGACCCGCGAACAGGATGTCGACGCGGCCGTGCGCGCGGGCGCCGATGCCATCGGATTCGTCCGTTATGCGCCCAGCCCCCGGGCGGTGTCGATCGAACGCGCGGTGGAACTCGCGGCTCGCCTGCCCCCGTTCGTCACGCCGGTCTTGCTCTACGTGAACGAAGATGTCGACCGGATCCGGGCCGATTGCGACCAGTTGCCCGGTGCCTTGGTGCAGTTTCATGGCGACGAAACCGAGTCGGCATGTCTGGCGGCAACCGATCATGGGGCCCGGGCCTATATGCGCGCTGCGCGCATTCCACTGGGTGTGGAAGCGGCCCTGTTCGATCTCGTAAAATACGCATCTTCATTCAAGAGCGCCAGTGCCATCCTGCTCGACGCCCATGTCGAAGGGTTTGGTGGTGGCGGCAAGGCATTCAATTGGTCACTGCTTCCTCCAAGCGTCAACTGTCACCTCGTCTTAAGTGGTGGACTCACGCCTGCAAACGTGACCGATGGCATCTTGCAGGTGCGGCCGCGTTGTAAAACGCTGGCCGTCGATGTCAGCTCCGGCGTCGAGATGTCCAAAGGCATCAAGGACGCCGGCAAGATCCATCAGTTCGTCGCTGCGGTTCGCGCAGCCGACGAGCAACTTGCAAGGTCCCCTCATGCTTACCTACCAACAACCTGATCCGACAGGCCACTTCGGAAAATACGGCGGCAGCTTCATCAGCGAAACGTTGACACTGGCCATCGAAGAGCTTCAGCAAGCCTACGCGCGCTACCAGCACGATCCGCAGTTCGTTGCCGAGTTCAAGTACGAGCTCGCCCATTTCGTCGGACGCCCCTCGCCGATCTATCACGCCGCGCGGATGAGCCGCGAACAGGGCGGTGCGCAGATCTACCTCAAGCGCGAGGATCTCAACCATACTGGCGCGCACAAGGTCAACAACACCATCGGCCAGGCCATGCTGGCCCGACGCATGGGCAAGCAGCGCATTATTGCCGAGACCGGGGCCGGCCAGCACGGCGTGGCCACCGCCACGATCTGTGCGCGTTACGGACTCGAGTGCGTGGTCTACATGGGAAGCGAGGACATCAAGCGCCAGAGCCCCAATGTCTACCGCATGCATCTGCTGGGCGCCAAAGTAGTTCCGGTTGAAAGCGGCAGCAAGACGCTGAAGGACGCGCTTAATGAGGCGATGCGCGACTGGGTTGCCAACGTGGACAACACCTTCTACATCATCGGCACGGTGGCCGGGCCACACCCCTACCCGATGATGGTGCGTGACTTCCAGAGCGTGATCGGCGAGGAGTGTCTGCGCCAGATGCCCGACATGCTGACAGATCAATCCTGTCACACGACCCAGCCCGATGCGGTAGTGGCCTGCGTCGGCGGCGGCAGCAATGCGATGGGCATCTTCTATCCCTACATCCCGCATGAAGGCACCCGGCTGATTGGTGTCGAGGCGGCAGGTGAAGGCCTGGACAGTGGTAAACATGCGGCGTCACTGCAACGCGGCAGCCCGGGCGTGCTGCACGGCAACAGGACCTACATCCTGCAAAACGACGACGGCCAAGTGACCGAAACCCACAGCATCAGCGCCGGTCTGGACTATCCCGGCGTCGGACCAGAGCACGCATGGCTCAAGGACATCGGCCGTGCCGAATATGTGGGCATCACCGATGCCGAAGCCTTGCAGGCCTTTCACTACCTGTGCCGCACCGAGGGCATCATCCCGGCACTCGAATCCAGCCATGCAGTGGCGTATGCGATGAAACTCGCCAAAACCATGCGGCCGGACCAGTCCATCCTGGTCAACCTGTCCGGACGCGGCGACAAGGATATCGGCACCGTTGCCGACCTCAGCGACGCCGAGTTCTATTGCCGTCCCAGTTGCAAGGGACAGGCCGTCAAGGGGGGGGTCAACGTGGCGACGCCCGCTACCGGAGTGCGCGTATGAGCCGCATCAAAGATGCTTTCGCCAGGCTCCAGGCAGGTCAGCGCAAGGCGCTGATTCCGTATGTGACCGCTGGATTTCCCTTCCCCGACATCACACCCGAGCTGATGCACGGCATGGTCGAAGCGGGTGCGGACGTGATCGAACTCGGTGTGCCGTTCTCCGATCCCAGCGCCGACGGCGCGGTGATCCAGAAGGCAGGCGACAAGGCACTGGCCGCGGGTATCGGAATGCGCGAGGTACTGGACATGGTTCGCGTCTTTCGCCAGAAGGACGACGCCACGCCGGTGGTGCTGATGGGTTACGCAAATCCGATTGAGCGCTACGACCAGATGCATGGGTCGACCTCGACCGACAAGGGCAGCGCATTCGTGCGCGACGCAGCAGGCGCTGGCGTGGACGGCCTGCTGATCGTCGACTACCCGCCCGAGGAATGCGACGCCTTTGCGGGCGAACTGCAGCGCAACGGCATAGATCTGATCTTCCTGCTGGCTCCCACCAGCACCGAACGGCGCATGGCCCAGGTGGCGGCGGTCGCCAGTGGCTATGTCTACTACGTGTCGCTCAAGGGTGTAACCGGCGCCGGCAATCTCGATGTAGCGGCAGTCGAAGCGATGTTGCCGCGCATCCGCCAACACGTGAAACTGCCGCTGGGCGTGGGTTTCGGCATACGTGACGCGCAGTCGGCCTGCGCCGTGGCCCGAAGCGCGGACGCCGTCGTGATCGGCAGCCGCATCATCCAGCTGATCAATGACCTGCCACGCGACCAGGTGGTTCCGGCTGCACGCGACTTCCTGCAAGGCATCCGCGGCGCACTCGATCAGCAGTCGGCACAACAGACATCGTCCACCAGGACACAGGAGTAGACCCATGAGTTGGTTAGAAAAACTGCTTCCCCCCAAGATCCAGCACACCGACCCTGCCGATCGGCGCAGCGTCCCCGAAGGCTTGTGGATCAAGTGCCCGAGCTGCGAAACGGTGCTCTACAAGACCGACCTGGAACAGAACCAGAACGTCTGCCCGACCTGTAGCCGCCACCACCGCATCGGCGCCCGTGCCCGGCTCAACATGTTCCTGGACAACGAAGGGCGCTTCGAGATCGGCCAGGAGGTGATCCCCGTCGATCCGCTGAAGTTCAAGGACAGCCGCAAGTACCCGGAGCGTCTCAAGGAAGCCATGGACAACACCGGCGAGACCGATGCGCTGGTCGTCATGGGCGGCACGGTGCACAACATCAACGTGGTGGTGGCCTGTTTTGAGTTCAACTTCATGGCCGGCAGCATGGGCTCGGTGGTCGGCGAGCGCTTCGTGCGCGGCGTGGAGACGGCGATCGAGCAGAAAACCGCCTTTGTATGCTTTACCGCGACCGGGGGCGCCCGCATGCAGGAAGGACTGCTCAGCCTGATGCAGATGGCCAAGACCAACGCCGCACTGACCCGGCTGGCCAAGAAGAGCCTTCCTTTCATCAGCATCCTGACCGACCCGACCACCGGCGGGGTCAGCGCCAGTTTCGCGTTCATGGGTGATATCGTGATCGCGGAGCCCAAGGCCTTGATCGGGTTTGCCGGTCCGCGCGTGATCGAATCCACGCTGCGCGTCACGCTGCCGGAAGGATTCCAGCGCTCGGAGTTCCTGCAGGAAAAAGGCGCGGTGGACATGGTCGTCGACCGGCGCGAACTGCGTAAGGTGGTGGCCAACGCGCTGGCCATGCTGCAGCGCCAGCCGGCCGACGCAGTCTTCTGAGCGGTCGCCGGCGGCCTGGCCGTCGGACGGCGGTCAGGCCATCATGCCCGCGAGCAAGGACTCCAGCACGATCCCGCCCACCTGTAACAGCACAAGCAGTACCAAGGGCGACAGATCGATGCCCCCCACCAGGGGCAGGATCCGGCGGATCGGCTGCAGCAGCGGCGAAACCAGGCGCGCCAGCAAGCCCATCATCGGCGAATGGGTCTGCACCCACGACAACACCGCATACACGATGACAAGCACGCTGAGCCCCGACAAGGCCAAACGCACAACGCCGAACAGCGCCAACACCAGCACATGCGCGGGGGACCCATGGCCGCCGCTCATCAGCCATAACACGGAGTACTGCGCCAGTTGGATGAGCAGCGCCGCGATCAGGCTGGCAGTGTCCAGCCGCCCGACCGCGGGGATCAGTCGCCGCAACGGCACCACCAGCCAGTCGGTCAGCGCAAATATCAGCGGCCCGATCGGGTTGCCCGAGCGCGCCGACAGTGGAACCCGGTGGTATTGCATGTACAGACGCAGCAGACACAAGCCCACCAGGAGCCCCGCGGCGATCTGCAGCAGGAAGCTGAAAATTTGATAAAACATGTGTCCGTCAAAGTGGTGCCGCACTGGCGATAATAGGAAGCTTTTGCGCCCATGGCCGCGCCTAGCGCGACATGGGTGGGCCTTTATAACGCACAACGCCGTGGCCGGGTATCCGCTCCTGCCTCGACACCTTTCTTGCAACCCTGATGACCCGACGCAGGCTGCCCCGATGACAACCGGGTGCACCGCTGTCCCACTGCCATGTCCGACCAGCCTACGACCGAACCGATTCTCGACGACAACCAACTGATTGCGGAGCGACGCGAGAAACTGCAGGTTCTGCGCGCGCGCCAGGCCCAAGGCCAGGGAGTTGCCTTCCCCAACGACTTCAAGCCGACACACACGGCCGCCCAACTGGCACAGGCCCACGCCGAGCAGTCCGCCGAAGAGCTCACAGTCCAGGCACCCATGGTCAGCATCGCCGGGCGCATGATGCTCAAGCGCGTCATGGGCAAGGCCAGCTTTGCCACCCTGCAGGACAGCACCGGCCGTATGCAGGTGTACGTCAAGGGCGAGGAAATCGGCGCCGAGGTCTACGAGGACTTCAAGCACTGGGACCTGGGCGACATCGTCGCCGTACAAGGCCGCATGTTCCGTACGCGCACCGGCGAGTTGTCGATCCATGCCACGTCGCTTCGCTTGCTGGTCAAGAGCCTGCGCCCGATGCCGGACAAGTTCCATGGCATCCATGACCAGGAGGTGAAGTACCGCCAGCGTTATGTCGACCTGATGATGGACGAAACCACGCGCCAACGCTTCGTGGCACGCAGCCGCGCCGTCAGCGGGATTCGCGACTTCATGGTCGGCCATGGCTTCCTTGAGGTCGAGACGCCGATGCTGCACCCGATTCCGGGCGGTGCGAACGCCAAACCCTTTGTCACGCACCACAACGCGCTGGACCAGGAGATGTACCTGCGCATTGCGCCCGAGTTGTATCTCAAGCGCCTGATCGTCGGCGGCTTCGACCGGGTGTTCGAGATCAACCGGAGCTTTCGCAACGAGGGCATCTCGGTACGGCACAACCCCGAGTTCACCATGATGGAGTTCTACGCTGCGTACTGGAACTACCTGGATCTGATGGACTTCACCGAGCAACTCGTGCGTGACGCGGCGCAAAAGGCTGTCGGCCACTTGCAGCTCAGCTACGGCGGCAAGCCGGTCGATCTGTCCAAACCGTTCGAGCGCCTGACCATCGTGCAGGCGATCGAGAAGCACACCGATGCTGGTGCCGGCGCCCATGACGCGAACTTCCTGCGCGCCGCGCTGCGCAAGCTTGGCAAAACGGATGAGAAGGACCAACTGGGTAAGCGCAGCCTGCCCAGCCTGCAGGTGATGTATTTCGAGGAGACGGTGGAGCACTTGTTGTGGGAGCCCACCTTCATCTGCGAGCATCCGGTCGAAATCTCGCCACTGGCCCGCGCCAGTGACCAGAATCCGGAGGTCACCGAACGCTTCGAGCTCTACATCACCGGGCGCGAATTCGGCAACGGTTTCAGCGAGCTCAACGACGCCGAAGTGCAGGCTGCCAGGTTTCAGGCCCAAGTCGAGGCCAAGGAAGGCGGCGACGATGAAGCCATGTTCTACGACCACGACTTCATCCGTGCGCTTGAGTACGGCATGCCGCCGACCGGCGGTTGTGGCGTCGGTCTCGATCGCCTGATGATGCTGTTGACCGACAGTCCCAGCATCCGCGACGTGATTCTGTTTCCGGCCCTGCGGCGCGAAACACCGGTGAACTGAGCGCACGCGTAAGGCGCCTTTCCATGCGGATCCGCTCCCATCTCACCGGCCTTTCGACGAAGGCTCGGACTTGTTGGGACATGCCATGAGTTGGCGCCAATCCTGGAGGGTCGCCGCCCTGACCGCAATGCTGTGGTTATGCCCATCGGTGCATGCGCAGCAGCAAGGAACCACCACGGGGGCCGGCGCCGTCGCCCCGGCCCCCGCCACTCTTTCGAGCGACGCCAATGGGCTCAACCGACTCATCATCCGCTTCCGCTCCGCTGCCTCGGCTACGCTAGGTGTGCGGGCGCAAAGCGCCGATGCAGACCCCGCGCAGCTGATCCAGGCCCTGGGCAAGCCGCGTCGCCCATCAGCGCACTCAGACCCGTTGGTCGAACTGCGCTACCACCGCTCGGTCGCTCCCGGTACCCATGTCGCGCTGACCAAGCGGCGCATGAGCCGCGTGGAACTGTCTGCCTATGCACGCGAGCTGGAGCAGGACCCACAGGTGGCGTCGGCAGAAGTGGACGAACGGGTCACGGCGCAGTTCACACCCAACGACCCCGATTTCACGCTACGCCAGTGGAGCCTGCGATCAGTGGCCAGCGGCGCCGGCGCCGCGAACTTCGCCGCGGCCTGGGACCTGGCAACCGGCGCGGGCGTCATTGTTGCGATCCTGGATAGCGGTTTTCGGCCCCACGCAGACCTGTTCGCCAATATCCTGATCCTGGCCGGATACGACTTCATCGGTGCCGACCCGGACGGCACATTCACGACGGCCAACGACGGCGATGGCCGCGACAGCGATGCCCGCGACCCGGGTGACTGGAGTGCGCAAGGCGACTGCGCGCCATCGAATTCCAGCTGGCATGGCACCCATGTCGCCGGCATCGTGGCCGCGCAAGCGAACAACAGCCTTGGCGTGGCGGGCGCGGCCTTCAATGCCAAACTGCTGCCGGTACGGGTACTGGGCGTGTGTGGCGGTTACGTGTCAGACATTGCCGCCGGCATGCGCTGGGCCGCCGGACTGCCGGTCCCGGGCATTCCGGCCAATACCCAGATCGCCAAGGTGCTGAACATGAGCCTGGGTCGGCCCGGGAACTGCTCGCCGACCTTCCAGGATGCCGTGACCGAGGTCCGCGCCGCTGGCAGTGTCATCGTGGCAGCCGCCGGCAATGACAGTGCCATGGCCATCCTGCAACCAGCCAACTGCATTGGCGTGATCGGCGTCACCGCCCACACCATTGACGGCGACAACGCCAGTTACGCCAATATCGGCGTGGGCACAGCCATCAGCGCACCCGGCGGCGGCAACGGCGCGCGGGTCTTGGGCAGCGGAGCCCCCATCTACTCCACCAGCAATACCGGAACGACCACACCGGGGCTTGACAGCATCGAGGCCAAACGCGGCACCAGCATGGCCACCGCCCATGTTTCTGCTGTGGCCGCGCTGATGTTCCAGCGCAAACCTGCCATCACGCCCGACGAGCTTCACTCGCGCCTGATCAACGCGGCGCGGCCCCACCCCGCAGGCACTTACTGCGCCGGCCTGTTTACCTGCGGAGCCGGTCTGCTTGATGCGGCCGCGGCGGTCAGCGACGTGCTGGCCGACACTGCCCCGGTTGTCAGCGCGCGCCATGCACCTGCAGGGGTTGCGCTGGGCGGTAGCACCGTGCAGATCACAGGCACAGGTTACGCCGGACTCCTCGGCCCGGCCATTGCCTCGGTGTCTTGGACCCAGATTGCAGGAACGTCGGTGGCGCTGAGCGGCGCAAATACCCCCACCGCCTCGTTCACAGTGCCAGTGCCCGCCAGCGGCAACAGCCTGGTGTTTCGCTTCCGTGCCACCGCCCTCAACGGTCAATCGGCTTATGTCGACCTGACCGTGCTGTCGAACAACACGCCACCGCAGATGGCCGAAATTGGCTCCCTGGTGGTGGTCGAAGGCAGTCCGCTGAGTTTCACCGCCACGGCAAACGACGCGCAGGGCGACGCCATCACCTTCCACGCCAGCGCACTGCCACGGGGAGCCACTTTCGACGGCGCGAACGGCAGTTTTGTCTGGGACAAGGCCGGACCGGTTGGCAACTACACCATCGGCATCACGCCCAGCGACGGTTTGCTCAGCGGCGACACCCGCTATGTAGGCATCACGGTTGTAGCGCCCGGGTCCGGCGGCGGGGGGGGCGTGTCAGGCCCGCTCGAGCTGGGGGCACTGGCGCTGCTGCTGGCGCTCTGGTGCGGCAAGGCTGCGCTGCGCCGTCAAACGCGTATGGGCCGAATCGACCGCGCCCTACCAAAGGCGCAAAGCGCCGCGCACTGACACCACGGCGCGGCCGCCGGCCACGCCGCTCAGGGAATGAGGTCGAGCGAGCGCATATACAGGGGTTGCACCATCAGCGCATCCCAGTCGCACCCGAAGGGCTGCGGCAGCAATTCGAGCCGACGCTGTTCGCTGGCAGGTGCAGCGTGCCAGAAACCGGCCTGCATCGCCTGTGTCATGCCCTCGAGCAACTCGTCGATCGCAGTATTGTCGTCCAGACACTGGTTGCACAACAACACCAGATCGCAGCCAGCTTCCAGCGCCGCCACGGTGGCCTGGGCGTAACTGACCGGCCGGCCATCGAGCTGGCGGGCACCGGCCATGCTCAGATCGTCGCTGACAATGGCGCCGCCAAACCCGAGCCGAGTGCGCAACACGTCCTGCAGCCAGCGCGCCGAGAATCCGGCAGGCCGTGAATCCACCCGCGGGTAGACCACATGGGCGGGCATGACGCTGGCAAGGGCCGTACCGAGCCAGCCGTAAGGTGCGGCATCGGCTGCCAGGATGGCTTTTAGGCTGCGTTTGTCGACCGGCATGTCGATATGCGAGTCGGCGGCCACAAAACCATGGCCAGGAAAATGTTTTCCGCAGTTGGCCATGCCGCTTTGCAAAAGCCCTTGCATCAGGCTCTTGGCCAACACACTGACAACCGATGCGTCGCGCGCAAACGCCCGGTCGCCAATCACGCCACTGGGGCCATAGTCCAGATCGAGCACCGGCGTGAAGCTCAGGTCCACACCACAGGCACGCAGCTCTGCGCCCAGCACATAGCCACAGGCCGTTGCCGCGCGCATGGCCTGCAAGGCGTTGGCCTGCCCATCCGAGCCCGGCTTTCCCTGCCACATATCGCCGAGCACGCGCATCGGCGGAAGGTGCGTGAAACCGTCGGTCTTGAAGCGTTGCACCCGCCCGCCTTCATGGTCCACCAGAATCAACAGATCACCTCGCAGACGCTTGATCTCGCCGCACAAGGCCGTCAGTTGCTGGCGACTGGCCCAGTTGCGGGCAAACAGGATGATGCCGCCTACCAGCGGATGCTGCAGTCGGCGTTGGTCGATGGCCGACAGCTGCAGGCCGGCGATGTCGATAATCAGCGGGGCATGGGCATGCATGGTGCAATCACTTTAAAAACGGGTACCCGTTCGGGGGCTGGAAAGACCGGTCCGGACGTGGTTCAGCATCGGGTTTCGACCACACAGAAACTGGCGGCGTAGTCGGTCTCGTCCGTCACGCTGACATGGGCTTGCAGACCCTGGGACTCGAACCATTGGCGCAGTTCGCCGTGCAACACGATGCAGGGCTTGCCGGCGTTGGCATGGCCAGCGGGCAGTTTGTCGATTTCGCACAGGCGCCAGGTCATCGGCATGCGCATGCCCATACCGATCGCCTTGCTGAATGCTTCCTTGGCACTGAAACGGGTTGCCAGGTAGCGTACGCCGCGCTCCGGCCAACGCACACTGCGGGCTTGCCAGGTCGCCAGCTCACCGTCGCTGAGGATCTTGCGGGCAAAACGCTCGCCGTGTCGCTCCAGGCTGGCGCGAATGCGCCGCACGTCGCAGATGTCGGTTCCGATGCCGTAGATCATGCGCGTCCCGACGCATCGGCAACCGCGGCATCGATGCAGCGCAGGTAGTCCTGCACGGCGCCGGCATAACCGAGTTCCAGTGCGTCAGAAATCAGCGCATGACCGATCGACACCTCCTGTACCCCTGCAACTC
>Ga0209702_10000425_pt1 | contig 87035 bp, 65 predicted proteins | sample FRY01_FD_187210 | JGI IMG/M metagenome (GOLD analysis project Ga0209702, IMG submission 187210) | Freshwater microbial communities from Lake Fryxell liftoff mats and glacier meltwater in Antarctica - FRY-01 (SPAdes) (version 2) | ecosystem: Environmental > Aquatic > Freshwater > Ice > Glacier...
TTCCTTTTAAAACTCCTTCGCTACCTAATACTCCTTTTTCGCACATCGCTTTTAATGCTTTTTGTAATATATTTTTTGAAATTTCTTTTCCAATCCTTGTGTGAATATCTCTAATCGGAGTTGGTCTATAAATCTTCACATCTTGATAAATCAATTCTTCCAAACGATGATTTTCTATTCGTTTAAGATTTGTTTTCCCTTTAAAATTAGCTTTCTTTAAAAATTCAGGGTTCACTAAATATTCGGTTCCTTTTGTTTTGCCTTTGTTTATTATTAACTGCAAATCCATTAATCTTCCCAACCAATTGGTTACCACGTTTGGTGTGTCGGGCAGATTTAATTCTTTTGAAAACTGTAATGCAGAAATGGAGTTGTGTTGCGCAATTAATCCCATGGAAATTAATTCTTTTGAGTTGAGTACAAATTCGGCATTGGCTCTATTTATTAATGACACTATTTCGGGTTTTGAAATGCGTTTGTTAATTGTAAATTTCACAGAATCATCGCCTTGAAAAGAAATGGGAATATGCTTGGCATTAGACAATAAAACTTGGTACATTTTGTCTATACCCGAACCTTCTTTATCCATTAAATGTAAATCATAAAAAACCTGTGCTAAATAAGGATTCCGTCTCACATTTTTGTGCAAAACATTGGCAGGCGTTACACCAATAGGGAAAAGCCCTGGGTTAACAACTTCCAAACGGTCAGCAAATAAATTGATAAAAATATCGCCTCTTGTGGTGTAAGGTCTATGAACCAAAGCATTTGCCATCAACTCCCGAATTACTTCTTCTTCATAATTGGGGACGAATTTTCTGAACATGCCATCGGCAACATCAATGCCTTCCTTCCAATCTGGTATTTCAGTCCATATAGCTTCGATTAATTCTTTAGGATTGAGGTCGTGATTTTCCCAAAGTAGCTTGTTTACTTTTTGTTCTCTTTCATCAAATTTCAAAAAATGAATAGTTGGTGCATAAAGTAATTTAGCTCTGTCGTTTCTTTTGCCAAGCCAAAGCACACCAAGATTAGTAAGGAAACCATCTTCGGCAAAAAAATAGTGGTCTAACAACTCTTCGTCTGTTTTTTGTTTTACATGGGCAGATGCTCTACTGGAATCCTTAATGTCCTGTCGAAATTTTGAAAATTTAGACGCCTCAATTTCCGAAATAGAAATTCTTGTTTTTCTAGTTTCCCATATAAAGGATGGCTTATCAGTGAACAAACGAGATAGCTCATCTGGAGGCAATGGCACACACGCATCATCACTTCGGTAATAATACTTTCCATCGGTAGTGGCTGCAATAGTTGAGGAACTAAACAAAATTTCTATTTTTATAAATTCACCACCGTTATCGGCTGTTTTAATTGTTGTATTTACGCCAACATTAACCGAATTTTCGGCAATTTTCTTTTTAATTTTGAATGGTAAGTCCGTTTCAATTCTTTGTATTGCAGAAGGCAAAACCTCACCATCGGCAATGCCAATGAGTATAGTTCCGCCACGACTATTGGCAAAGCAAACACAATCCTTTGCCAATTCCTTCCAATCGGCTGTTTTACCAGTTACGGTATCTAATCGTTTCTTTTCTATGTATTGGTTTTCTCTCATTCCTCTTTAAATAGTTTGCAAACATCGGCAAAAGATTTTAGTTGATTCTTTACTTCTTCCCATTTTTCTTGCTTCACATAAACTGGGCTGTAAGTGTATTCGCTTTGTGCTTTATTAATGTCTTTGCACCAAGTAGCAAGCCGTTTTATTTTTCTAACATCGTCTAAATCTTCCCGCCCTTTTGTTTCTAAAATGTAAAAGGTATTGAGCGAGGTTTTTATAAAGAAGTCGGGAAAGAATGAAGCAATATTTCCGTTTTCTTTTTGGTATTCAATGCTAAAGTTTACACCACCTTCGCCAAAAGTGTTTTTAGCAAATGAAACTACATCATCAAACCTGTTTTCGCAAAATGAAGCAAATTCCAATTCAAACGGGTTGTCCCCAATTATTTTGTTGAATACCGATTTTTTTGGAACAAGAAAAGGCTGGTTTTCTGCAATCTTTGGTTTAGTTAGTTTTAGTGAAATAAAGTTTTTAACTTCTGCTGTTCCTTTGTCTGTTATTGTCAATTCGTCAATGGCTTTTTTGAAAGTAGTTTTCAAAATTTCCTTTGTTTGAATTTCTGAAAGGTTTCTCATGGTTTGAGGGTCGGATAAAGAGATCTCTTTTGTGAATAGTTGGTATTTAATAAAGCTTTCCACTTTTGGATAAAGGATATTAAAACCACTAACCAATCGGCTGTCTTTTAAAATGGCAGAAGTAAAAAAGCCAATTACATTTCTGTAATCGGGTGTTGTGTCTTTGAAAATTGTTTTATGAGAAAAATCGCCATCAATATCATTGAAAACAATTTCTTTCAATTCTTCGGTGCTGAATTTTTTGAGTGCGACTTTTTCATTCTTGAATATACTTACATCAATTAATTCAAGGTTTTTAAACTCTCTGTAAATTCGTGGACTCATTACTGGAATAGGAATATCCAAAGCCTCTAAATCTTTGTTAGGATTTTCTTTATCCACTTCCACAATTACTGGCGACTTGGCTTTCGAACCTTTGCCCATTGGGCTGTATTGAAATTCTACACCTTCGGTTTTAAGACTTTCAACAAATTCTAAAAACGCGGGTGTTCCAACAACCACTAATTTTTCGGGCATTTCCAAAGAAAACATCTTTCGCAAACCCCTACCAATCGTTTGCTCGGGAAGGATTTTAGAATCAGCACCAAAAGGACGAAGCCCCACAATGGTGGTTACATTTCTAACATCCCAACCTTCACGAAGCATTAAAACCGAAACAACAGCTTTATATGGCGAATGGTCTTTGTCTATTTCGTCAGCTGCTTTTCTTAATGTTTCTAATTCTTCTTTGTCTTTTTTACTTGATGCAGTTTCTTTTATTTCACCAGAAGTATTGGTATGAATAGTCAAAACAGCATTTTTCATTAAAGGATAGTTGCTTTCCAAAAATGCAGCCGCTTGGTCAGCTTCTTTGGTGCTCATTGTCATGATGAATAAAATAGGCGTTTTATGATTTTTGAGTTCTTCGTATTGCTGTTCCCATTCCAAATAACCCAAATGAATGTAATCTCTATAGCGTTCTACAAAGTCGGAAGAATCTTTTTCTTGAATTTTCTGTCTTGATGCTTCGTCAGGCAATACTGGCGACTTTACAACATTTTGCTTGATAGCTTCAACTAATGGATAGTCGCAAATAGTTTGAACGAAAATAGCACCATTGTTATGTTTTGGAGTAGCGGAGTAGTCTGCTTGCAGACTTATTCCGTTTCCGTTTTTCAATTTTATCTTGTTGCTAATATCTTCAATACTTGTAAACCAAGCCAAAGAACTATCATGTATGTGATGGGCTTCATCATTCAACACAACCAAATCTTTAATCTTGTCGCTTCGCATTACTTTACCAAGGTCTAAACCTTTTGAAGTATCTGCATCGGGTTTTGGTTTTACGCCTAAAAATGTTGTTTCAAAATTTTGTTCGTGTTCTTGGTTGAAAAATACACGATGAATATTTGTAAGGAAAATATTTCCAGATGCTTTTATTGGTTTTAGGTCGTCTTGGATATGAAGCGTTAACTGAAAATCGTTTTTCCAGTCTTTTTCAACATAGCCATTGTCAGGAAAAAATGGCTCATCAAAAAACATTTTCAATCCGTCAAAGTCTTTGCGTAAACGGTTTAAAACAATAATGTTTGGAGCAATAACCAAAAAGTCTTTTGATAAAGTGCTGTCTGCTTCATACAGTTTATGAAAGTAAGACCAAACAAGTGTCAAGCCCATTACTTTGGTTTTACCAGCACCAGTCGCCATTTTTACAACATAGCGGGTCCAATTTTCATCAAACATTCCTGTGCTAACACGCCCGGAAGAGTCGAACTTCATTAACTCATATTTGTCTTTGGCTTTAGCAACTTCATACAAGTAAATAATTGATTCTATTGCCTCGCGTTGCGCGAAGTAAAAACTAAATTTGGTCTGCCCGATTAAATGTTCCTGATTGAACCAGAAGTTTAGTAATGATTTAGAAGTTTCAGAAGCACCATTATAACCATCATCTCTCCATTTTGCAACTGCACTTCTGATTTTATAAACCAATGGTGGCAGTAGCATATTGTATGCTTTGCTTTCCATTTGGCTTTGTGTTGGTGCCCACCTTTCATTCGGTGTCAATATTTTAAATGGGTCTGATAGCTGCATTTATTACTTTTAAAGTTTTTTAAATAACGAAATAAGGCAAACACATTAAGTTTTTTAAATTTAATTAATTCGCAAATAATTGTCTAATGCAAAAATATATCTTTTAGGTTTTATATCTATTTCAAGTTATTCACATAAAACTTATACCGTTGTATCAATTTCTCCAATTCTAAAGAGAAATTAAACATCATTAGACAAAAAATTCTTTCGCCCGTTTTATTTCTTCACTTTCTTAATTGGTGTGCGTAGGCTCCTCATTTTTAATATTATCCTAGCGGCAATCTAAAGTAAATATTGTATATTTATGCATGAAAAAAAATCATTTTAGAACGGTTAGTGAATCAGTAAGATTTACTTTAGATTGCAGCAAGGCAAAAATCACTAAAAAAGTGAATCGCATATTATTTTGTGTAATTTGTTTTAATTTCAAGTTCATAAAACCCTGAAGTTGTATAAACGCTAACCGACTTAAATTGATTTCCTTTTTTCTTACTTGGAACAAATTTCACTTCTATTTTGCTGGAGTCAGATGGCTGAATAGGTGTGCTTTGCCATTTTGTAATCACGCATCCACATGAGGTTTGAATATTTTCAATTGTAATTTCCTTGTTGCTTATGTTGTAGCAAGTGAAAGTTGTTTTTAAAGTGTCCGTATTGTTTATGTTTCCAAAATCATGGCTGGTTTTGTTCCACGATAGATCACCAGGAAATGGAATTAATCCAATTAGAAAAAAGGCGAATAATAATTTCATTCAAAAAAAAATGTTGTGAAACAAGGTTTCACAACATTTTATATAAAGTTTAATTGATATTAATTACTAGGTTTAATCATAATTCCTGGCTCAATTGGATCAACTTTTGCTTTTTCTTGCACTTCGCATTTAAAAGACAATTCGTGTGTTCCGCCATTGGTTGTTAAAGTAACTTTTTTGTGGTTGACACCAACTTTTCCGGCCGTGTTAAAACCAACTTTGATTACAGCAGATTTTCCTGGCATAATTGGCTCTTTAGAATATTCTGGCGTTGTGCAACCGCACTCAACAGTATGGTTTTGAATCAAAACAGGCTCTTTTCCAGTATTTGTAATTACATAATTAGTGGTTACTTGCTCGCCTTCTTTTGCAGTGCCAAAATCATGAAAAGTTTTATCAAATTTTACATCATAAGCTTTGTCAGACAAAGCAACTTTTTCAGATTTAACTATTGGCGTATTGTTGGCTGGTTTGCTTGTTGATGTAGTAGCAGGTTTGCTTGGTTTTTTAGGTTTTTTTGGTTGAAATGCAGAGATTGATACGATTAGCAATGCTGCAGAGCATAAAATAAATAATTTTTTCATAATGGGTTATTTTTTAGGGGTTATTTTTTTTCTTTAAGTTTTTTTGCGTCTTCTTTAGCTTTTTTATTAGCGGCTTTGTCTAAGTTTTTTTTCACTTTTTTTCCTTCTTTGGTTTTGTAATAAACTTCAAGTTCAGCTGCTTTTTTAGCATCTTCTGCTTGTTTTTGAACCAAATAAGCGCTGTATTCAGGTTCTGGAAGCACGATGCCAGAAATTGACAATATAACTTGTCCTTCTGAGGTTTGAACAGTTACATTTTTTGAAAATGTGCCTGGAGATGATGCGTTAAAAGTGGCAGTAATTGTTCCATCAGAACCTGCTTTGTATTCTCCGCCTTTCCAATTTGGAGTTGTGCAACCGCATGATGCACTCACATTGTCTAATGTAAAACTTTTAGTCCCTACATTTTTGAAATTATAAGTGAAAGAAACGGGTGTGTTTTGTTTAATGTTGCCAAAATCGTGCGATTTTGTATCAAATTGAACAATTTCAATGTTTTGGTTAGAAATAACAACCGGAACTGTTGGCATTTGGGGCGGTGGCAGAAGTTCTCCTTGCGCAACTAATTGTGTACTGAGTCCAGAGATTAAGATTAAATTTAGAATTAAATGTTTCATTTTTTATATTATATTATTGGTTATTTCAAATTTCGTACCATTTTTAGTTTTTTAACTAAAAACTTTACAAACTTATAAAAACTTTAGGTTAATTTTGTATTTTATTTGAAAAAGTTTTGAAATCGTATGTAAAACCCAAAAAACATTTAGGCCAACATTTTTTAAAAGATGTTGAAATTGCCGAAAAAATTGCCGGAATGTTTAAAAAAAATTTTCAGCCAAATCATCAAATTACAGAAATTGGTCCTGGCATGGGGGTGTTAACAGATTATTTAAAAAATGATTATAACAACATCACCCTCGTAGAAATTGACAGAGAATCTATTGCTTACTTAACAGAGCGATATAAAGACACTGATATAAAAATTATTGAAGGCGATTTTTTAAATCAAGAGTTATTGGACACCTTGGTTCAACCCAACACTTTTATTATTGGCAATTATCCATATAATATCAGTTCTCAAATTGCTTTTAAAGTGTTGGAGAATAAAGAGAATATCATAGGTTTTGGTGGTATGTTTCAAAAAGAAGTAGCTGAAAGGCTTGTGGCGCCTAAAGGCTCGAAAACCTATGGCATTTTGTCTGTTTTATTAGGTGCCTTTTATGACAGTGAATATTTGTTTACTGTAGAGCCGCATGTTTTTAACCCACCACCAAAGGTAAAATCGGGGGTTATAAAATGTGTAAGAAAAGAAAATATTGTATTGCCCTGCAATCAAAAACTGTTTTTTGATGTTGTGAAAACTGCATTTAATCAAAGAAGAAAAACTTTGCGAAATGCTTTACATAAATTTAATATTCTAGAAACGGATGAATTTGCTAAATTGCGAGCCGAGCAACTAAGTGTTGATGATTTTATAAAAATTACCCAATTTATTGAGAAAAGCCTATGATTAGCAGTCCTTCAAAAGAACAAATTTTACAAGAAGTTCAGGAATTTTTGGTTTCTGGACATGCCAATTCATCAGAAATTTTTTTAGATAACCATCGTCCCGAAGACATTGCAGAAGTGTTTTGGGACTTAGAAATTGATGACACTAAAAAAGTTTTTGATTTTTTAGATAAGAAAAAAGCCGTTAGCGTAATTAGTTCGTTGGATGAAGAGCTGCAAGAAAAATTACTCAAAAATTATAGTGCAGAGGAAATAGCAAAAAGCTATGTAGATTTTTTAAATTCAGATGATGCCGTAGATATTCTGAATTTGTTGCCCATCAATAAAGCACAAGAGGTTTTGTCTTATGTAGAGGATCCGGTTTATTCCAAAAATTTGGCAGTGATGCTACATTATGATGAGGATATTGCAGGCGGTTTGATGGCGAAAGAATTGGTTCAGGTAAAACACAACTGGACCGTTAGCCAATGTATTGAGGAAGTTAGAAAACAAGCCGAGGAGGTGGACAATGTGCACACCGTTTATGTTGTAGATGACAACGATGTTTTAAAAGGAGTTGTTTCGCTAAAAGACATTGTTTTATCTAAAGCACACACCTCGGTTATTGAAATTACAAATACAGATTTTATTTCTGTAAATGCATATTCCACCGGTGAAAATGTTGCTCAAATAATGAGTAAATATGATTTAATTACCATTCCTGTAATAGATAGTTTGGGTAGGTTGATTGGTCGAATAACGATAGATGATGTAGTTGATTTTATAAAAGAGGAAGCCGATAAGGATTTTCAGTTACAAGCTGGTCTGAGTGGTAGTGTGGAAAGCAGCGACAGTGTCTTAATTCTTTCGCGTGCAAGATTACCTTGGTTAATGATTGGTCTTGTTGGTGGTTTATGCAGTTCTATGATTGTTTCCAATTTTGAAACTGATATTTCGTTATTGCCTAAGTTGGCTTTTTTTATGCCTGTTGTGGCAGCGATGGGCGGCAATGCAGGCGTTCAGTCGTCAGCTATTATTGTTCAAGGACTGGCAAACAACACATTGGTAAGTAAATTTATTCTACCAAAATTAGGCAAAGAGTTTACGGTTTCTTTCCTTAACGGATTAATATGTTCGGCTTTGCTATTAACATTTAATTTGATTGTTGGCCATGGTTTCGACCTTAGTTTAGTGGTTAGTACAGCTTTAATTACTGTTATAGTTTTTGCTTCCATTTTAGGCACAATAACGCCTTTATTGCTGGATAGATTTAAAATAGACCCTGCACTTGCAACAGGTCCTTTTATCACAACAATAAACGATATTATAGGATTATTTGTATATTTTTTGTTGGCAAGGTTGTTTATTGACGCATTTTAAATGTGTATTTTTATTTAAAAAAATTTGAAAGCCGTTAGACCATATTCTTTTAAAGGCAAATTTTTGGCAGGCATTATTGTTGTTTTTTGTTCGCTGCTTTCTGTTTTTATGTTTAAAAAATGGCGTAATCCAAGAGTTTTTGAAGAAAATGCAAGAACCATGAATTGGAAAGATTTAATTTATTTTGCTTATAAATATTATTTCAAACCGCCTTTTTCCGCAAAACAAACAATTATTGATCATTTTAAAAAAAACAGTGTTTCCCCCGCAGAAATTATTGATGCTGATTTAACCATTTCCATTGGAGGCGATTTAATGCCTTATGATTTAATTAATGAAAAAAACTGCAAAAATCTTTGGTCAGAAGTTGGATCTGCTTTTTTTGGTAGCGATATTGTTTTTGCAAATTTAGAAACCCCAATAGATATTGATCAAAAGCTTGGTTTTGTGCCCGAAATCATGCTCAATGACATGCACTTCAATGGAAATGAAGATTTGTTTAACATTTTTAATGGTAATGGAAAATTCAAAGGTTTTGATATTTTAAGTGTTGCCAATAACCACTCTTTAGACATGGGCGACACTGGGTTGTTAAATACACTTTCTTTTTTAGAGAAAAAAAACATAAAACACACTGGCGCAAAAAAGAAGGCAGAGGACAATGGATTTGAAATCATAGACAAAAACGGCATTAAAACTGCTTTTTTGTCTTACACTTATTCTTTCAATCAGTTCGAACCATCAAAACAATTGCCATATTTAGCTAATATCTTGCCGCTAAATGTTGCCAATTGTAATATTGAAACCATGCAAAACGATACAAAAAAGGCTAGGCTTATGGGTGCAGATTTGGTGATTTGTGCCTTACATTGTGGCAATGCCTATCAAGCATATCCTAATCAAAACACCATCGATTTATTTCAACGAATATTTGAAACTTGTGGCATTGATATTATTGCTGGTGGACATCCGCACAATTTACAGCCTTTTCGATATTACCAATTTAAAGACCCATTTACACAAAAAAATAAAACTGGGTTTGCCATTTATAGTTTAGCCGATTTTGTGGCTTATGATATTTTTACATGGTGCCAATTAAGTGCTTTTTTAAAAATAAAAGTAAAACGAAATGCCAATCAGGAGACTGTTTTTAGTGTAGAAGTAAATCCATTGATTATGGAACGAAATAACGAACAATTGGTATTGAAAGATGCTAGTAAAGTGTTTTCAAAAACGAATTTAGATAAAAAAGATCAATCGCTAAAAGATTTGGCTCGGGAAATTGGCGCAATTTAGTATTGTATTTTAAGTTAATGAAAAGCCTTATAATTCTGAAAAATATTGCCACGAATGCAAAATTCTGCTGCCATACCAGCTAAACATTTCGCCATCCACTAATCTTATTTTTGCTTTTGGCAAAATATGTTGCAACTCTTCAATGTGTTTTTCTTTAAAAGGGTAGGGTTCGGATGAAAGAAAGACTGTGTCTGGGTTGAGTGCTATTATTTCAGATTCTTCTAAGGCAGGATAGCGCGCTGTGTTTTCTAAAACATTAACATAACCGCTGCAATTCAAAAGGGTATTTATAAAAGTGTCATTTGCAGCCGCCATGTATGGTTTTTTCCAAATAAAGTATAAGCAACGGCCTTTGAAAATTTGTTTTATCTTAAAACTTTGATTTATGCCAGTAATAATTTTAGCAGCTTTTTCTTCTGTTTGAGTGATTTTTCCCAAAAGCTCAATCATTTTATTGTTTTCCTCAATCGTAACAATATCGCTTGTCCATACTGGAAATTTCTCCTCTAATGTTTCAACAATTTCTTTGGTGTTTTCTTCTTTGTTGCAAATAATTAAATCAGGATTTAGGGCAATAATTTTATTGAAATCAACTTTTTTCGTGCCGCCAACTTTATTTGCATTACCAAAAAATTCTTTCGGATGAATACAAAACTTTGTTTGCCCTGAAATACTGTCTTTTAAACCCAAATCATATAATAGTTCCGTTTGCGATGGCACAAGTGAAACAATCCTTTTTGGTGGATAATTGCAAACAATTTTTTTGCCCAACATATCAAAAATAGTTTGTTGAGGCATCATAAAAATAAAGTTAGATTTTAATATTAAAGATTTCCTCTGTTTTCTTGCTCTCTTTCAATGGCTTCGAACAAGGCTTTGAAATTACCTTTTCCAAAAGATTTTGCGCCTTTTCTTTGAATAATTTCGTAAAACATGGTTGGCCTGTCTTCCACAGGTTTTGTAAACAACTGCAACAAATAGCCCTCGTTGTCTCTATCAACTAAAATACCCAATTCTTTTAATGGGCCTAAGTCTTCCTCAATTGGCCCCACTCTGTCTAACAAATCATCATAATATGAATTTGGCACTTTTAAAAAATCGACACCACGAGACATTAAATCTTTTACTGTAGCAACAATATCTTTGGTTGCAATAGCGATGTGTTGAGTGCCTTCGCCTTCATAAAATTCAAGATACTCTTCCACTTGTGATTTTCTCTTGCCTTTTGCAGGTTCGTTGATAGGAAATTTCACAAAACCATTTCCATTACTCATTACTTTACTCATCAATGCAGAATATTCAGTAGAAATATCATTGTCATCAAAAGACAGTATGTTTTTGAATCCCATAACCTCTTCATAAAATTTAACCCAGGGATTCATTTGGTTCCAATCAACATTCCCAACACAGTGGTCAACATAAAGTAACCCAGCCGTTGGTGGATTATAGGTGGTTTCCCATTTTCTAAAACCAGGCATAAATACGCCTTTATAGTTTTTTCTTTCAATAAAAAGATGCACCACTTCGCCATAAGTGTGAATACCACTCATTCTAACTTCGCCATTTTCGTCTGTCAAAGTTGTAGGCTCTAAATATGATTTGCCACCTCTTTTTGTAGTTTGTTCCCAGGCATCGTAAGCATCGTCAACCATTAAAGCCAATGTTTTCACCCCATCACCATGTTTTAGATGATGTGCTGCAATTGGCGAATCGGAATGCAAAGGCGTTGTAAGCATCAAACGCATATTGTTTTGTACTAAAACATAACTCGCTCGATCTCTAACACCTGTTTCTGGTCCAGCATAAGCCAAGCTTTGAAACCCGAAAGCTGTTTTGTAATAATGTGCAGCTTGTTTGGCATTGCCAACATAAAGTTCAATATAGTCGGTGCCTGACAGTGGCAAAAAATCTTCGCTAATGCTCATTATTAATAGAATTTATATCTTTGGTCTTTTACTTTAGCAGCTTTTTTCAAAACTTCATACGCTTGATAAGCAATTTGTTGTTTTTTAGAAGAATATAGAATTTCTTGTCTTGATTGCAAAGAAACTGGGTTTTCTGCTTTTTTAAATTCTGAAACATAGATTAAAGAAACACCAACATTGCTAGTTAATGGGCGGCTCATTGTTTTTGGTTTTAATCCAAATGCATAACCAACCAAAGAGATGTCATTACCCGTTCCTTCAACAGCTGCTGCGTTAAAATACAATCCATTGATAGGAAAGGCCACTGTTTTTAATTTCGTAGCTATTTCTTCTATATTTTTGCTCGATTTTTTAGCTTCTTCTATTTTGACAATTAGTTTTTCGGCTTTTTTCTCATTCATCACCTCTATTTTAACACGGTCTTTCACATCCTCAAAACTAGATAAACCTTCTTCTTTTATTTTAGTCAATGTAGCAAGAATGTAAAACTCATCTGTGATAATAATATCTGATACTTCGCCTTTTTTTCTATTTTCGTTATACGACCAAGTTACAACCCCTTTAGTGCCTGGTATTCCAGTCATCATTTTGTCGCTAGGTTTAATATTATTAGCAATTGATTTGTTGAATTTATATTTCTTCAACACATTTTCAAATTTGCCAGCATCTCCATCTAATTGCTCTCTTACTTCAGCCAATTTATTATAAATACTGTCTAAAGTTTCTGATTTCGCATCAATTTTCTTTCTTATGCTTGCCAATTTTATCAATTGATTAGAAGGGCTTGAGGTTAAAACAAACAATGTTGGGCCATAAGGTGTTTTTAAAACAGCATAACTTCCAAGTGACATTGATTTAACGGCAGTGTTTATTTCTTTTGATTGAGTACCTTGTCTAAACCATTTTAAATCGCTTACTGCTCCTAATTTGCCTTGAAAATATTTGTCTTGATAGAAACCAAAAGCGCCATTTGGGTCTGTGTTTTCTGCTGCTATGCTTTTTGCATTAGCAATTGCGGCAGCTGTATCGGCACTAGTTGTTCCAGAAACAGGGATTTGAACCATTATTCCGTTGTAATACATTACGGAATCCGTTTTTTTGTCCAAAACTTTATATATGCTAAATCCTCCGTCAAAGTATAACGGACCAACCACACTGTCTTTTGGCACACCAAACAATTGTTTTTCTATCATTACATTGTATGAACCTCTTGATTGAAAATAAGGGTCTTGTGGTTCTTCGCTATTCAACATTGCAAAAGAAGTGTCATTTCCAGGCTCACTGAATCTTGGAAATAAATTTATTAAATCATTTTTTATGGATAAAGTATCGTTAGAAGAAGGTACTAAACTAATCATAGTATATTCTAAATCTCTTGACTCTTCTTGTTTATAATCGTTCTTGTGTTTTTTAAAGTAGGCTTTTAAGTCGCTTTCTTCAATTTTAATGTCTTTGTCTTCTATGCTAGAAAAATTAAGTGTTAAAGAGGTGCCATTTATTTGATTTGAGGATGCATAATAATCATCTTCAGCATCCAACGAAGTTGCATATATAGATTTTGACAGCAATGAATTGTATTTTCTTGATTTTACATCAAACACAATTTGATCGATAATTAAATCGAATTGATCCATCATTTTTGGATCTTTTTTAGCCACTTGGTTTTTAAATTGAATCACATTGTTTGGGTTAAAAACACCATCTTGACTAAAATATTGCTTGATTGTTGGATGCGCATCATCGGAATACAACAATTTGCCTGCCTCATCTTTACCCACTGTAATACCTATTTTATCATATTCTTTTTCAATTAAATAAGATTGAATTAATTGGTTCCAAGCATAAGTTGATGCTTGTTCTTTCTTTTCTTCAGGTGTTCCGCCTTGTCCTCCAGCTTCTATTTGGGTTAAAAGTGCGTTGTACTTTCCGTCAAATTCGGCTATTGTAATTGTGTTGCCATCTATGGACCCAACACTTTCTGAGCCTGATGTGAATGAACTTTTTCCGGATAATAAATCTGATAAAACAAACAGCGCTAGCGTTAGCAAAACTACTACCATTACCCACTTGTTACTTCTTAATTTGTTGATTATTGCCATTTTTTTCTTTAAAGGTTTGCAAAATAATGCTTTTAATCCCTAAAAATCAAATTTTTTTTAATAAATCAAATGATAATTTACTTAGCAAGAAAATCTTGAATTAATATTTGCTGAAATGTCTTACCTTTTTTCAAAATTTCCAGGCTGTCATTTCCTTTGTTATTGCAGTAATATGATGCATTAAAGCCTTCATTATTAAATAATAAATTGCCAATCTTATTTATTCTTCCAAAGCCATTGTTGTACTGATATTGTGCAAAACCACCTGGGTTTAATGCCCCCGTTTGCCATCCATATTGCCCTTTATTTTCTTTTTTGCTTAACAAATTGGAAACTATTGTTTGAGAAACAGGCATTTTTATTTGAGTTTTGTATAAATGGGGGCTTAAAGCACCACCCAAAATGATTAAAGGAATGTGAAATTTTTTCTTATCAAATTGCTCTAAATTGTCCAATCCAATATCGTGTCCATGGTCGGCCACTAAAACAATAAGTGTGTTTTTATACCACGGTTTTTGTTTGCAGTATTCTATGAAGTTATTTAATTCAAAATCTGCATAGCGTATCGAGTTTTTGTAGCCGTACCAATCGTCTTTTTTTAGATCTTTCGATGTAAAAGGCACATCAAAAGGTTCGTGGCTGCTGAGGGTTAAAATGCCACTAAAAAAAGGGGCTTTTACTGAGTCGAAATAAGTTTTTGTTTTGTTGTATAAATTGCCATCGTGGGCGCCCCATTTGCTGTTGAGTTCTTTTTTTACAAAATTGAATTTATCAATAATGGTTTGTGTTTCGTTAAAAACCAAATAGGATTTCATGGATGCAAAATCGACATCGCCCCCATAAAAGAAACTGGTTTGATAACCCTGTTTTTTAAAATCTTTAATAATACTTGGCAGTTTTTGCATTTTTTCTGGAAAAACAATTACCGAAGACATAGGCTGCGATGGATATCCACTAAAAATTGAAATCAATCCTTTCTCTGTTCTATCGCCACTTGCGTAGCAGTTTGTAAATGATAAATTTTCTTTTGCTATGGCATCCAAATAGGGCATGCAATTCATTTCGCCCGAAAAATATTGGCTTGCACTGGCCGTGAAACTCTCAAGCATTACAACAATAATATTGGGTTTTGTTTGATTTGTTATGGAAAATGTGTCTTGTTCGCTTAATTGTTCCCTAAAATTTTGAATGGCTTCGTTTTCTTCATAAAACAAATGGTTTTTTGAATAAAGGGACGCTGTATTGTTAAAAATGTAATAACTAGCGTTCCAAAAACTATTGGTAGCGGCCGCATTTTCTATTTTTTGGGATGAATAAAAAGCCGAAGACTGGCTTATCGTTTTTACACCCACGCCACCTCTTATTCCTAAAAAGACGAAGCCCATTATTAATAAGCTAATAGGCAACATTTTTCTGTTGTCAAGATTTCTGGTAAGATTTGTTTTAAAAAATTTGGCAATTGAATATCCCATGAAAACGCCTAAAATAATACCCAAAAGAATGGTTTTAGGAAAATTTACTGCTCCCGAAGACAATGCCATTTCTTTAGGGTGCGATATGTAAACCAGCACTTGGCTGTTAAATTTGCTGCCCCATTGTTTAAAGAGTTCGGCATCGCTTATTGTGATTAAAAACACTAATAATACACCAAAATAAACACTTGTTTTATAAACAATGTTTGGCCATTTTTTCTGTGCAATTTGTTCGGACAAACAAACGAGTAGGGGCAGAGAGATTAGATAGCCAATGGCAGATATATCTAGAAAAAATCCTTTAAATGTGCTTAAGAAAAATACGCTAAAAACAGACCCTACGAAGTCTGTTTTTAAATAAAGAATGAAATAAATTCTACTAAAGCAAAATAACAAATAGAAGAGTAATGATAATTTTATGGTTTGCTTTAAAAAGTTCAAAATTTTTAGCCCGAATTGGAAAGCAAAATTAAGAAATTATCAAGTATTTGTTAATTTTATTTTTTAAAACCCTGCCACAACCTTGTCTTTTGGATATTTTACCTCGAAACTGAATCTTATTTTTTTGCTGTCTTTAGGCTTTATAGGCATGCGCCATGTTAAACTACCTGTTACTTCGTTGTATTCTGCTTTGCCGGCATCTATTAATGTCACTTTTATATTTGGGTCTTTCGAAACCGGAATTTGGTCTTCCACTTCAAAATCTAAGACAATGTTTTTGGTGTTTCTTACCGTAACTTCAAATGTTTTTGTTACGACTTTAAAATCTCCCAAAATTGTTTCTTTACATTTCTCTTTAATTTGTTCTCTTTTTATAACAATGGATTTGTCTCTGCCAAGATTAATATACAAAGTATCTTTAGAACTCATTGGATTGATGCTCGTTGTGCCAATAAATGTTTCATCAAAATAAATTCTTGCGTTGCCAGGTATTAAATTTAGGTCTTCCCAATTGGCAATTTTCCCCATCAAAAAAGCGTCTTTCTCTAATTTTGGTACAGATAAATATACCAAATCTGTATTTATTTCTGCGGTGTTGATAATCACCTGATGGGCTTTGTTGTCGCTTTGAATATTGTATCTTTGTTTAATTTCATATTCCGTTCTAAGCAAATTTCCGCTCACCGTAAAAAGCGATTCTATTGTGTTGATTTCATTGTCTTTTTTATTTTCAAAATCCAAATCATTTCTCTCCATGTTTGTTTTTCCTATATTATTGTAAGCCGCAACTGGCGACATTTCTTTCTTTTTATACAAGTTGTTTGTATAACTATTTGGGTAGCCAAAAATTAGGTTCCATTCTGTTAAAATGGGTTTGGTGTTGCCCAAGGTTGGGTTGTTGGTGGACAAAACCATGGCCACATCTTTCCAATCTATGCCTGTGTTTTGATACACTTGCGCACGATAAACCATCGATATTTTATTAACTCCAGAGCTAGCTTGAATATCATAAATTGGCATCCAACCGGCATTGGCAACAAAATATTTTAAAGACAAATTGCCCGAAATTGGCAACGCAGCCTCCAGCGTAATCACAATTTGATAGACAGGATTTTGCTCTGTTTGGTTTGTGTTTTCTCCATTGTTTTGCACATTCATTAAATAATCCCTCCTGCTGCTTAGCGCCATAGAAAGCTTACTCAACTTGTTCTTTTTTCGCTCAATAATCATAGCTTGCTCATCGATATTTGTCAGCCTGCTGCGCAACAAATCTAAACTCGACTTTAACAATCCAATAGAATCTTTGGCAAATTCTCCACGCATTAAACGATTATTCAACAACAAGTTTTTCTCTTTCTCAAACCCTATCATTTTATTGCCACAATCTTTCAATAAGTAAGCCACTTCCTCAATAGAATCATTGATTTTCTCAATTGTCAAAGCATATTTATTCACATAGTTTTTAGGTTTTTCTGGCTCAGGATAAAAAACATTTTTTCTGGTATCAATAATCAAAGCCCCTTTAAAAAATGCAGAAATAGATTGCTCGTCTGCATAAGGCGACACCCCGTTTACAATAATTTGGTTGCTGCCTTGCCCAAGCGCAATGGGTTCAAAATAGCTCAATTCTGCCCCGCTCAAATACACGGTTGCTTTATTTGGTTTAGGTTTAATGGTTTTAATACCTTGCCCAAAAACACCCGACACAGTTCCTAATAGGATAAAAAATATAGTTTTCATGTGGAGTTAATACCACAAAGTTGCAAAAGGTAAATTGTTTTTTTCTGTTGATGGGGTACAAACAGAAACCTAGTAAAATAGAGGGCGGACGATATTTTGCACCAGTAAGTCAAAATTTTTTAACGGTCAGATATAATTTTTCTTTGATTAGAGATGGCTTTGCAGCGGTTAGATTATGTGTTGGTGTAGTTTTATGTAAACAAATAGGAGGGAGAGGTTGCTTTGCAGCGGTAAGTTAATATTTAGAATACTGCCTACATAAACCGCTGAAAATTATTTTGGCGATGGTTAATAAATTTACCAAGCTATATTTTTTTATCAAGCCGAGTCGCAATCCTTTCTTCAAAAAAAAGCGAAACTATTTCACCTTTCCTATTATCTGAATGTACTTAACACTCTTGTCATTTCTTAACACTTTGTATTGATAAACCGCTGCAAAATCGGGTTCTAAAAAATGTTGAAAAACAACTTTTTCGCCCAATTCAAATGTGCCAATAACGCCCCTTGTTATCTTAGCGTTTGCTTTTGTATAGAAATAATATTCTGGGTCGTAGTTTAATGAGATGTAGCGCAAAGGCTCTTCTTCCTTGTAATTTCTCAAAAAACAACTCAAATCGTAATGGTCTAAAGACAATTTTAGGTTTTTATGATAAACTATAAACTGAAATTTATCTATAACGGAAGGCATCATGGCTATGGGGATTAAAACCAGGGCTATTTTTTTAAATAAATCTCGCTTGATTGCTGAAGTGGCTTGAAACAAAAACACTGTGATGATTAAACAAATGATAGACAAAAGAGGCATGTCGTACCAATGAATTTTTGTTTTAGAAACACTTAAAATAAAAATAAACCCTGCAACAAAGACGGATAAAAAACAAAGTTTTAAATTCTTTTTGAATAAAAACCACAACATGGCAGGGATAAAAAGCACCACAAAATAATTTAGCCTCTCAAAAGCTAAATTATTGAGATAGTAACTCCACGGATGGCTATGCCCCTCTATCACTTCGTTGAATCGGCCGCCAAAATCATTCAGCCACATTTGTTTTAAATAGCCTTCACTAGCATTTTCTCTCAAAAAACAAAACAAAAGAAAAGGCAAAACAGACAGAAACAAAGCCACCGATAATTTTAAAGCCATTTTCCACCTTTTTTGCATCAATGGAAAAACCAGAAGCAGAGGAATTATCATTAATCCTGCCGCACTTTTGCTCATTGCGGCAAGCGAAACAAAGGCCACCATCCATAGCAAAGAAGACTTTTTTCCATCAAAATAAAACCTTGTGTATTGATAAACAGAAAGTAAAACAAACAGGCTTAGCAACGCATCAAAATCGCCTGTCATGCTGCCATGCAATTGTATAAACCCACCCGAAACAGAGAGAAATAGCATTGCCAAGCCGCCCCAATAGTATGATTTTGATATTTTGAACATCCAAAACCCTAAAAAAATCATACACAAAAATCCCGCCAGGGCAGACGGAAAACGCACCGCCCATTCGTTAACTCCAAACAAAGCCATGCTGCCACACTGAAGCCAAATCATTAGCGGGGGCTTAGTGTTCCATAGGTCGGGGCGATTTTCATAAGTTGTAACCAAATACGATTTATTAAGGTACATTTCGGCCGCATTAACCGCCAAACGCGACTCGTCCCATTGCACAATTGGCAGTTTTCCTAAATTATAAAACTGAAGAAAACCAACATAAAACACGGCTAAAAACGCAAACCCAACGCCAATCTTAATACTTGTTGTTTCGCCTTCGGCAAATTTTTCATTCATTTTTCCTTTTATTGCGCTTTTTTAATGCTACAAATGTAAGGGCTGTTTTAATACAAAACAAACCTGTGTCATGTGAAGTAATACTTTCTTAAGTTGATGGTCTTTGCTGCAATATTTACCAAATCAACCAAGTAGAATTTAATCCAGCCTTGCTTTACAATTTTTCTTTAGGTAAAGCTGGTATCGGTATCAAAGAAATTATTTCAAAAGCGATTTGCACCTTTCTTAATTCAAGAGGTGGTTTCCTTTTTATTGGCTTTACGGATAAAGGAGAGATTCAAGGACTTAAATATGACTACAAATTAACTGATTGAAAAAACCTAAAGGACTTTTTTTCAATTTGAATTTGACTGAATGCTTTCTTATTTTCTTTCCTTTTCTTTTAAGAGCAATGTTGTCGTACAGTTTTGCGAACTCGAAGGAGAAGAAATTTTTGTTGTAACATTTTCACCAAATAAACACAGACCTGTTTTCTTGAACGGCAAACAGGAAAGTAATTTTATGTTCGTGGCGAGTCATCTTCTCAGCCACTTAATGACATTGAGAAGATTGTAAACTATTGTATTGACAAATTGAATCGTCATTCTACAAATAAAGACGATTACCCTTTAACTCGTTTCGGCTTTGCGAATTGCGATTTAAGCTTTTCTCTTCATGGCCACTTCTATATATTAAATGTAGAGTTTTTTAGATGTTTACCAAACATATCTTACACCCAAAGCTGCGCCCCAACCAAAACCACGGTCATAGCCAACAAAATTAAACATTGGGCGAGAGTCTATGCTTAAAAGAATGGGCGCACCAACTTTTTTGAAATCAAATTCCAAGCCAATCTGTCCACCTAAAGCAAGCGTTGCGCCACTTTGTTTTGTATGATGTTTATCATCCCAACTATACAAACCTATTGCTGCGCCTGGTCCTGCATACCAATTTAAACCACTAACAAAATGTTCCAATTCCAATGGTAAACGCCTGTAAATGACATGTTGTTGTAATATTTTCTCTCACGAATGCCCAAGTCAAATTCAAATCTGTTTTTCTTTCCAACACCAAGTTGGTAGGAGATTTCTACATCATTAGAATATCCATTGCCTCCGAGACGAATACCTAATGCATGAGGGTTTACTTGCGCTTGCGTGTTAAAACTGAAGCCAATTAGAGCGATTAGGATGATAGTTATTTTTTTCATTTTATTTATTTGTGTTATTTTGGTTTAAAAATTTGGATTTATAGAGTCTATTAATTTGTTGTGGCAAAATTAACCTATGTGAGATGCTTCTGTCATACACAAATCTATTTTATTCTTACATCATTCACACAAAATAAAAGCCTGTTTTCAATAGAATGGAATGCTACAATAACGCAAAAAAAATCCTCCTTGCAAAAATGCAAGAAGAATTTTTTAAAATATTGGGAACTAAAAAAGTTAGTCTTTTTTAGGTGGCTTAGCAATCGTTTCACGCATATCCGTGTCTGCTTTAATGTTTTGCATTTTATAGTAATCCATGATACCTAAATTGCCGCTTCTGAAAGCCTCTGCCATTGCTTTTGGAATTTCTGCCTCTGCTTCAATAACTTTCGCTCTCGCTTCTTGTGCCTTTGCTTTCATTTCTTGTTCAAGGGCAATTGCCATCGCTCTGCGTTCTTCTGCTTTTGCTTGCGCAATGTTTTTGTCAGCTTCTGCTTGGTCCATTTGTAATTTTGCACCAATGTTTTCGCCAATGTCAATGTCGGCAATATCTATCGAAAGAATTTCAAAAGCCGTTCCTGCATCCAATCCTTTGTTTAAAACACCTTTAGATATTCTATCCGGATTTTCTAAAACCTCTTTATGGTTCACAGCCGAGCCTATTGTGGTAACAATTCCTTCGCCAACCCTTGCTAAAATAGTTTCTTCTCCAGCACCACCCACCAAACGAGAAATATTTGCTCTCACAGTTACTCTTGCTTTAGCTATTAACTGAATACCATCTTTTGCCACCGCAGAAACAGGAGGCGTGTCAATCACTTTAGGGTTAACACTCATGTTCACAGCTTCCAAAACATCTCTGCCTGCTAAGTCAATGGCCGTGGCAGATTTAAAATCTAGAGGAATATTTGCTTTATCAGCACTAATTAAAGCTGAAATAACTCTAATTACATTTCCGCCAGCCAAGTAATGTGCTTCCAACATATCGCTGGTTACATTTAATAATCCTGCTTTTGTAGCATTCACCAATCCTTTAACAATAAGGTCTGGCGGAACTTTTCGCCATCTCATAAAGATGAGGTCTAATAGGGAAATTTTAACTTTTGAAAGTATCGCACTGAACCACAATCCCAAAGGAACGAAGTAAAGAAATACGAAAAAAACGATTATCGTAATGATAATGCCGCCAAACCCAAATAATTGGGTGGGAATTTGTAAAATGCTCATGTTGTCTTTTGTTTAATATATATTTTGTTATTTTCTATTTTGAATATTTCTATTGCCGAACCTGTTTCAACAAGTTCGCCCATTGTTGTGGCTTCTATTTTTAGGTTTTTTATCACTGCTTCTCCCATCGGACGAAAGTTGCTAAGCGCAACACCCGTGTCACCAACAAATACATCTGGCAAATAATTAACCTTGCCATCAATATTCTGTTTTAATGATGCTTTTTCCCAAACTCCACTTTTTGCAGCTATAAAAATGCCAGCAATTAACATTAATATTAATCCTGCCAATGCCAAATGCCCCGACTCGTTGCCATAAATATTATAGATTTTTAATAGCGCATAAAACCAAGCTGCACCACCCAAAATACCGGTAACAAAACCTGGGGTTACAAAAAGTTCAAGTAAAATTAAAACCAAACCCAATAGAATTAAAATTATAATTAAAGCCGTAGTCATATTATAGTTGAGTTAATATTGTTTTTAACGCTTCTAAATTTGGAATTTCTCCAGCATTTTCAAGCACTTCTGCATATTTTACAACGCCTTCTTTGTCTATCAAAAAAGCAGATCTTTTAGAAACGCCCTCCATGTTTAAAACAAAGCTTTCGTATAGACATTCGTAACTTTTTGAGGCTGTTTTGTTAAAATCGCTCAATAAATCAAAGTTCAGTCCTTGCTCTTCTTTAAACTTACCTAAAGAAAAAAGCGAATCGACAGAAATACCATAAACCTCGGCATTCATGTTAGAATAATTTGAAATATCGTCTCTAACACCACAAAGTTCTGCTGTGCAAGTAGATGTAAACGCTAATGGAAAGAAAAGTAAAACAACATTTTTTCCTCTTAATGAAGATAAAGTAACTGCTTGTTTTTCTGTGTTAAAAAGTGTGAAATCTGGCGCAATAGTGCCAATTGAAATGTTAGACATAATAAAATTAAAGTTCAATATTACTTGTTTTTTAAATACAAAGCAATAAAAAAGGATAATTGTATCAAATAAATCGGTAAAGAGAGTTTATTTATTGGAAATTTTGCGGATTTTAGATAAATGTAATGAAAAATGAAGCCAGAAACAAACCATCCAATATAATTATGAATGGGCACTATGCCGTTATTCCAATTCCACATACCTTGTCGCATTGCGAATGGTTCAATAAAATAATCTAACAATACCATTAAAATAGCTGCGCTCAAGCAATGTAGCATTGGGTCTTTGGTTACTTGTTCAGCAATTTGTCGGGTTAGATATATAACACTAACCCACGAAACAAACATCATGATTGGGGTTTTTAAATAATTGAATCCAAGTGTTGTGCCATATTGATAGTCTCCAAATATTAACCCTGTTTGCGTACCTACAACTTCTAAAAAATAACCGGCTATGCCAATCAGGATTGTAGAAATAACAAACTCTTTGCTCCATTTTTTATGGTAAAGAAACAATACGATAAGTGTGAAACATTGGTTTACCCATATTAAGTTACGCATTAGGCTCAGCGTTTCCGGAATGTAAAATCCTGCAAAACCTACCGTATATACTATAAACATTAACCAACCCGTGGTAATTGGTTTTATTTTTATCGCCATTTTTATTTTATAACAACTTCTTTAATAATTTCATAACCCGCACTTTCGTTGACCAAGCCAATAATTTTATCTTTATTAAAATTGCATTCATTTTTAACAATCGATGAATTGAAATACAAAAATAATGTATCGTCTTTCACATATAATAGTGTCGTATGTTTAGAAATTGTATTGCCCATTATTTGCGGCCATTTTTCTTTTATAATGCTTTCTTTTAACCCTTTTTGAATGCTTTTTTTATTCATAAACTGATCCAAAGCTTCGGAAATAGTAAAGTTGTGTTTATTTTTATCAATCATTTTGTTTGGGTAAATTTAATTCTACGAAATTGATACTTTTATTTTTATTATCAAAATATTTTCTAACCCTTTCAGAATGGGTGTCTGTTATGATTATTTGACCAAAGTTTTGAGCACAAACCAAGTCAATTAGTTTTTCTGCTCTTTCTTCATCTATTTTTTCAAATATATCATCAAGCAATAAGATTGGTTTTTGATTGTCAATTTCTGCTAAATATTGATGCTGTGCTAGTTTCAAAGCAATAATAAATGATTTGTTTTGCCCCTGAGACCCAAATTTTTTTATTGGAAAACCATCAATTTCAAAACTTAAGTCATCTTTGTGAATACCAGTTGTTGTGCGCTCCAAAATCATGTCCTTTTTTAAACTTTCAGCTAACAATGTTTCAAAACTTGTAGTGTTCAACTCGCTGATGTAGTTTAGTCTAACGGTTTCATTTCCAGATTGAATTTCTAAATAATATTTGTTAAACAATTCTTGCAACCTTAACAAAGCCAATTGTCTTTTTTCGTGAATATATTTTGCTGGTGGAATTAGCTTATGGTTATAACTGTCAATAATTACTTGGTCAAAATGATTGTGTTGCGCAAATAATTTTAACTGCTTGTTTCTTTGTTCCACAATTTTTTGATAATCAGAAAGGCAGTTTAAATACATTCTGTCTGTTTGGCTAATTGTAATATCCAAAAATCGTCTTCGTTCTTCGCTGTTTCCTTTAATTAATTCAATGTCATCGGGTGTTATCATAATAACATTAATTAAGCCTATGTGGTCAACTAGTTTTTCATATTGTTTGCCATTGTTTTTCAGTTTCTTCTTCTTTCCTTGTTCAATAACCATTTGCAAATCAAAACTTGAGCTGCCTTCAAATTGCGCATTTAGCGAAGCCGTTGTTTCATTGTGTCTTATAAGCTGATAATCTATGGGGTTAAAATAGCTTTTGCAAGTGCCCAATAAATATATAGCATCCAGAATATTGGTTTTTCCACTGCCGTTTTTTCCTGTAATGCAGTTAATATCAGCATTTAGCGAAATTGAAAACTGGCTGTGGTTTTTAAAATTATATAGAATTAAATTGTTTATGCGCACTTGTTTGTTGGTTTAATTAATTTTAGTACATTTGCCGTTAATATTTTTTACGAAATCATGGCAAAGGCTGCAAAGATAAAATTTAATAAAGAAACATACTTACAATGGTATGAAATAATGTTTTTGATTAGAAAGTTTGAGGAGAAATCTGCTCAGCTTTATGGTCAGCAAAAAATAAAAGGCTTTTGTCATTTATATATAGGACAAGAGGCAATTGTGGCGGGAATGGTTACAGCAAGTTATAAAGACGATAAGTTTATAACCGCATATAGAGATCATGGACACGCTTTAGCGCTGGGCGTTAGTGCGGATTCTTGCATGGCAGAATTGTTTGGAAAAGCCACAGGATGTACCGCTGGAAAAGGTGGAAGTATGCACTATTTTAGCAAAGAGCATAATTTTATGGGCGGACATGGTATCGTGGGCGCGCAAATTCCAATGGGTGCTGGCATTGCATTGGCAGAGCAATATAACGGAACAAAAAATGTTTGTATTTGCTTTATGGGCGATGGCGCTGTTAGGCAAGGAGCATTGCACGAAGCCTTTAATATGGCAATGTTATGGAAACTACCGGTTGTATTTGTTTGCGAAAACAATGAATATGCAATGGGAACATCTGTAGAAAGAACCACCAATGTTTTGGATATTTATAAAATAGGTTCGGCTTATGAAATGCCAAGTTTTCAAATAGATGGCATGCAATGCGAAACCGTTCATGATTCAATAGAAGAAGCGGTTAACAGAGCAAGAAAAGGCGATGGGCCTACTTTTTTAGAAATAAAAACTTATAGATACAAAGGGCACAGCATGAGCGACCCTGCATCATATAGAACCAAAGATGAACTAGCGCATTATAAAAATTTAGATCCAATTGAAACAACCAAAGTTACTATCTTAAAGCAAAAATTTGCTACTGAGGCTGAGTTGGAAGCTATTGAAGAAAAAATTATGGAGACGGTAAATAAATCTGTAGAATTTGCAGAAAACTCGCCATATCCTGACGCATCTGAAATTTACACAGATGTTTATGATGGAGAATATCCTTTTATTATGGATTAATCGAAAAAAAAGTATATTTTTGCAAACTTTTTAAGAAAAAAATAGATGAATAACAAAGAGACTGAATCAAACAAACAAGAAGAATTAGAGATACAAGAAACTAGCCCATCTAAGGTAAGTTTGTTTATTGACGATATAAAAAACTGGATTAACCAACAAAACAAGGTGTTCTTTTTTGGAATAGTTGCCATTATTAGTGTTACAGCACTTTATGTTGCTTACACTTATTTGTATAAAATGCCAAAAGAGAAAAAAGGATTGGAAGCATTATACATTACTCAAGAGTTGTTTGATGTTGATTCTTTTAACTCCGTTTTAAAAACCGCCCCAAAATTGGCCGCTGAATACAGTGGAACAAAAGCCGGCAACCTTGCAAATTATTACGCAGGAGTTTCATACTTAAGAACCGGAAATTCAAAAAAAGCGATTGAATTTTTAAGCGATGTTTCATTTAGCGATAGAATGATGAAACCGCAAGCCATTGGATTATTGGGCGATGCTTATATAGAAAGTAAAGATTTAGAAAAAGGATTGAAACAATATTTAAAAGCGGTTAAATCTTCGAAAAATGAATTGTCTGAAATTTGGTGGTCAAAAAAGGCTGCTAGAGTTTACGAAAAACAAGAAAATTGGAAAAGTGCTTTAGCAATTTATGAAGATTTGTTGGAAAAATATAAAACCAACGAAGATTTAATAGATTTGCCAAAACACATTGCTCGCGCAGAAGCAAAACTTGATATCTATTAATGTCAACAGTATTAAAAAATTTATCTGAGATCTCAGATTTACCCAATGCCGAAAGTTTTACTTTTGGCATTGTTGTTTCCGAATGGAACACAGAAATTACAGGCGCATTGTTAGAGGGGGCTTTGGCTTTGTTAAAAACCGCCAATGTTCGTGAAGAAAATATTAAAGTTATGAGAGTGCCAGGCACTTACGAATTGGCTTATGGCGCTCAAAAACTTGCGATAACAAAAAAATATGATGCCATTCTCTGTTTAGGATGTGTTATTCAAGGCGAAACCAAACATTTTGATTTTATTTGTGATGCCGCAGCTAATGGCATTATGCGGGTTGGGTTAGACAATCTTTTGCCAGTTATTTTTGGTGTTTTAACAACCAATACCCAAGAACAAGCGCAAGCGCGCTCAGGTGGAAAATATGGCAACAAAGGCGCAGAAGCGGCCTATACAGCCATTAAAATGGTGTCTTAATTGTCATAAGTCTGTCATTTTTTGAGAATTTTGTTCCTTTTGCATATAAAAACTTGTGTTGCAAATTTATTGTCATAAATTGCAACCATAATTCTATTTTAAAAAACATGAAAAAAATACTACTCTTTTTATTCTCATTAGCCTCTATTTTTTTTAAGGCAAATGATGTTCAGTCTCAAAACATTGTTTACAGTGACACTTTTATTAACGGTTCAACATACGGCTCGGGTACGCGGCAAGCAGATGATTGGGGTACCTTCAGGTCATTGTTGGACACAAGTACTCAAACTTTTTTAAAAGTAACATTTCGAGGTACTTTTGATCAAACAGGAAGAACCTGTTCCGATAGAACCGCAGTAAGACGAATTGCACAAGCACTTAGAGACAACGCTACCGCCAATATTTCATGCAATGGTTTTACATGGATGACTGGCAATTGTGGAGCTAGCCTAGATTTAACGGTTGGAGGGGGCGTATGTAATTGTAACAATGGATGGAGCATTAGACCCAATGCCAATGTTGGCAACAACTGGGGTGGTGTTGCTTCAAATACATGTGGAAGTCCTACACAAAGATTAACTCTAATATTTGAAAAACCATCTAAGCCAAATGATATGGGCATCAGCGGTATGACCCGTTTAGATTTTTGCAATTACACACAAACATTAAATGCCACTGCTAGCAATTTTGGTACTACTCAAATTGATAGCTTTAGATTATATTGGACTATTAATGGTGTTTTGCAAACGCCAAGATATATTCAAAGCAGATTGGGAAGAAACAGAGACACCATTATTAACTTAATTACAAATATGTCTTTAACTGCTAATACCACTTACAGATTTAGAGTTTGGACACACAGACCAAATAATCAAACGGACAGTGTTGCTGAAAATGATACATTAAGATATACTGTAGCTTTTTTAGGCAATCCAAATGCTCCCACAACTATAAATTACGATCAATGTGGTAATGGAATTCCACGGTTAATTGCCACGCCAAATTCTAGTGCCGATTCGATTTTATGGTTTTCTCAATCAATTGGAGGTAATTTATTAGGGATAGGAAGAAATATTCCTGGGCCTTTTTTAACAGCGACTCGCACTTTTTTTGCCCAATCAGCAAAATTTCAAGCACTTACTACATTAAGGCCTTCTGCATCAACGGCTGTAAATGTCAATCAATCTGTGCCTTATGGTGGCATGCTTTCCGCAACTGCTAATAAACGCGTAATTTTAGATAGCTTGTCTATGAGGATGTGGTACAATACATTAGCAACTCCCATTAATTATGAATTGTATTTCAGAGTAGGTACATTTAATGGCTTTCAAACTTCAGCAGATTCTTGGACGCTATTGTCTTCAGGAACATCTGCTCAATTCCAAAGAGGAGGCCAGTTTTTTGCGCGCGTTCCTGCCAATAATTTTGTTATGGACGCCAATGTAACCTATAGTTTTTATTTTGTAGCAACAGGCAATTGTGTGGCTTGTTCAAATGCAGGTCCCGCTGTTTCGGATGCAAACATGACAATTGCAGGAGGAGGTTCAATTATTATTGGACAATTTGGTTCTCAGCAGGTTTTAAATAATTGGCACCCAGAAATGGCTATGATGTATAAAGTAGCATGTGAATCTACAACTAGAATTCCTTTAACCATTACTGTAAAACCCCGTCCAATTGGCGCATTAGTAAATACAGGAACACCATTTCAAGGACAAGTAAAGCTTGGTATTCCATCTGATCCAGATATTATAGAAATAGGCAAAACTGTTACTTATGAAATGGTTCCACCAACTGGCTATACAAATGCTGGCCACGGAACTACATGGGGAGTTAACAATATAGTAGCTAGAACTAGAAGAGGTGTTATTGTGCCTTCAACTGAGTATAGTTTTGTTGCGCCATCTGCAGGGGGCTCAGGAAAATTGACATTTGTACCAAAAGCAGCTTTATTAGATAGTTTTATAACCTTCTCGTTTAATTATTCGGATTTAGGCCCTCATTTTTGCGATTCAACAATCAGGAGAACTGTAGTTGTTGCACCAACACCCAAAGTTGATTTTAAATTTCCAGCTTCAATATGTTTAGGCGAAGCCACATTATTTGAAAATACATCAACCATCCATTCAGGAAACAGCACTTTTGTGTGGAGATTTGGCAATGGCGACACTTCAGATTTGAATAGCCCTGTATATGAATATAATAACTCTGGCGTTTATCAAGTAAAATTAGAAGCCACAAGTTTTCCATGGAAAGTAAAAAAAGACACCACTATAACAGTAGAAGTAGGAGAGTTGCCAACAATTTTCTTCCGTATTAATAATAAATGTGATGGAAATGCTATAACATTTTTAAATGGTACAACGGTTGGAACAGGTAGTTTGTCTTATGAATGGGATTTTGGAGATGGGTCTGCAATTTTTAATACCAACTCATCTGCGGTTCCGCCAAAAACTTATCCAGGTGCAGGTGTTTATAGAGTAACATTAATTGCAGATGCGAATGGGTGCAAATCAACTTTAACAAAAAATGCGTATGTATTTGCAAAACCAGTTGCGAACTTTACGGCTCCAACAGTCGCAGTTTGTGCTAATACAGCCATTAATTTTGTGAATACTTCAACTATTTCATCAGGATTGCAAGGTTCATTATGGAATTTTAATGATGCAGGCAAATTGTCAACCGCAACAAGCCCTTCTTATACTTACACATCTCCAAGAACATACCAAGTAACCTTAATTTCAGTTTCAGAATTTGAATGCAGAGACAGCATCAAAAAAACAATTACAATTGCACCAAGTCCAAAACCTAATTTTATGGGCGACCAATTATGTGACAATAAATTGACTAATTTTTCAAATACAAGTGTTGAGGCATTGACAAATCCTGTTTATACATGGACTTTCTCTGATGGATTTACCTCTACACAAAGAGAGATTGTTAACAAATCTTGGGCAAACAACGGGCCGGTAACAATAAGTTTGAAATCAAAATATTCAAACAATTGCGAAGCAACCACTACAAGAGTGATAAACATTTTGATACAACCAAAAGCATCATTTGAGGTTGCAGATATTTGCTCTGGCGAAACAGCAAGATTTGTGAATACTACAACAGGCGACAGGGCAAATATTCAATACGCATGGGATTTTGGAAATGGCACGGATGTAGTTCCAGCTCCATTGCGAGTGTTTACAAACGCAACAACACAAAGCTACACTGTGAAATTAGCGGCTAGTTATTTGGGTGGTTGTTCAGACACTTTCTCAAAAACATTGAATGTAAGCGAATCTCCTATTTGTAATTTCACTGTAAAAAACCATGGTAATTTGAAATATACTTTCACTCCATCAAACACAACTTACACAAAATATGAGTGGTTTACGGGCGAAGGCGGCTATTTAAACAGTCCAATTTCAACTTATACCTATTCTTATAATGGCAACTTTGTTGTGAAAATGAAAGCTACAAACCAAGCAGGTTGCGATTGTGAGATTACACGAACTGTGGAGGCAAATACATCTGTAAAAAATGTTGTAAACAGCAATGGTATAAGCATTTATCCAAATCCAAACAATGGTACATTCACAATTAGCAATGCCAACAGCAGCGCAATGACAATTGAGGTTTATAATGTATTAGGTTCTAAAGTTTTGAGCAAAACTAGTGAAAGCGGAAGTGCTTTAATTAACTTAAATACAGAATCGAAAGGTGTTTATTTAGTAAAAGTTAGCATAAATGGTGTAACAACAGTGAATAAAATTACCGTAACAAACTAGTAGTTAAAATAATTGATTTACAAAAGTCCCTTGCCGATGCAAGGGACTTTTGTTTTTTTTACAAGTATTTTTGTTTTTTAATTTAAATTTTTTTTAATTGGAAATATGTTTTATATTGCAACCATAATTTTATTTTAAAAAACATGAAAAAAATACTACTCTTAAATTTATTATTTGCGGCTTTTTTAAGCACATTTGCTCAGGCAAACATTGCCACAACCGCAACTGCATCATGCAACACCACTAGTGGTGGAACAACTTCTGGCGGGGGATGGAATTGGGTCAACATTAATAATGGTGTAAACAATTCTTGTGGAAGTCAGGAAGCATTCATCTGGACGCGAACTCCACCGGCATCAACTGATTACATGGATTGGACATGGACATCGCCAAAGACAATTGGAAAAATTATTTTTCACAATGCTTGGAACAATACTAGAAACATGACAGGTTGCCAAGTTCAATATTGGAACGGAAGCGCATTTGTTAATTGGTATCAAACTTCCAATTCTCAAATTGCACAAGCTTGCATAGATTCTATCTCTTTTAATCCTATTACAACAACAATTTTAAGAATAACGGATATTAAAGCGTCTGGAACAGGACAGACTTCAAACCTAAGTTGGAGAGAAATTCAAATCATTAATGCGCCAAACACAAATTATGACGCTGGTGCAGGTAGTTTTTCTATTCTAAATATATGTAATTACACCCAAGCCCTTAGCTGCAGAGTTTTTAATTATGGTAAATTTAATTTAGACAGTGTTATGTTACATTGGTCAATTAACAACACCTTGCAAACACCAATTAAAGTAAAAGGTAGGATTAGGAGATTTAGAGATACTTTAATTTCTCTAAATCCTTCGTTTTCTTTAGTGGCAAATACTACCTATAATTTTAAGGTGTGGACGAGTAGGCCAAACAATCAAACTGACTCAGTGCCTCAAAACGATACACTAAATTATAGTGTTAGTTTCTTTGGCAATCCAAATCCTCCCACAGCTTTAAATTATGATCAATGTGGCAATGGATTTCCACGATTAATTGCCACACCAAATAGCAGTGCCGATACTATAATGTGGTATGATAGTATAACTGGTGGTAATCTTTTAGGGATTGGACGAAATATTCAAGGGCCATTTTTAACATCAACTCGCACTTTTTTTGCGCAATCAATTAAATTTGGGGGTTCTGTTAATGTTGGGCTTGGCAATGGAGGAACTACTATATTATCTAATAACACGGGCGCATACAATGGCTATGTTTTTAATGTAAATTGTATAAATAGTTCTTTAGTTGATAGTATAACTGTTAGATTGTTCAATAATACAAATCAAAATAACTTATTAGTTTACATTAAAACTGGCACTGCTGTCGGTTTTCAAACAAATTCTGCTGCTTGGACATTGGTTAATTCAGAAAGAGCAAGATTTTTTAATAAAGGAGGCCAGTTTTTTGCAAGAATTTCAGCAAAAAATTTATTCTTAACTGGTGGCGTGCTTTATGGTTTTTATGTAACAACAGACCCAACCTCAGGAATAGGCAATGATCTTTTTGCAAAAAATGGCACTATAACTGCTGGAAATGCAAATTTGTCATTTACAGGAATAGGATATGTTTATGGTTTATTTGGTACTCAAGGATTGTTTAATGGATACTCTGGAGATGTTGAATTTATGGTAAAAAATAATTGTACTAACACCTCTAGAGTAGCATCAACCATTACTGTAAAACCCCGTCCAATTGGCGCATTGGTAAATACAGGAACACCATTTCAAGGACAAGTAAAGCTTGGTATTCCATCTGATCCAGATATTACAGAAATAGGCAAAACTGTTACTTATGAAATGGCTCCACCAACTGGCTATACAAATGCTGACCATGGAGCTACATGGGAAATTAACAATATAGTAGCTCGAACTAGAAGAGGTGTTATTGTGCCTTCAACTGAATATAGTTTTGTTGCGCCATCTGCAGGCGGCTCAGGAAAATTAACATTTATACCAAAAGCAGCTTTATTAGATAGTTTTATAACCTTCTCGTTTAATTATTCGGATTTAGGCCCTCATTTTTGCGATTCAACAATCAGGAGAACTTTAGTTGTTGCGCCAACACCCAAAGTTGATTTTAAATTTCCAGCTTCAATATGTTTAGGCGAAGCCACATTATTTGAAAATACATCAACTATCCATTCAGGAAACAGCACTTTTATTTGGAGATTTGGCAATGGCGACACTTCAGATTTGAATAGCCCTGTATATGAATTTAATAATTCTGGTGTTTATCAAGTAAAATTAGAAGCGACAAGTTTTCCATGGAAAGTAAAAAAAGACACCACTATAACAGTAGAAGTAGGAGAGTTGCCAACAATTTTCTTCCGTATTAATAATAAATGTGATGGAAATGCTATAACATTTTTAAATGGTACAACGGTTGGAACAGGTAGTTTGTCTTATGAATGGGATTTTGGAGATGGGTCTGCAATTTTTAATACCAACTCATCTGCGGTTCCGCCAAAAACTTATCCAGGTGCAGGTGTTTATAGAGTAACATTAATTGCAGATGCGAATGGGTGCAAATCAACTTTAACAAAAAATGCGTATGTATTTGCAAAACCAGTTGCGAACTTTACGGCTCCAACAGTCGCAGTTTGTGCTAATACAGCCATTAATTTTGTGAATACTTCAACTATTTCATCAGGATTGCAAGGTTCATTATGGAATTTTAATGATGCAGGCAAATTGTCAACCGCAACAAGCCCTTCTTATACTTACACATCTCCAAGAACATACCAAGTAACCTTAATTTCAGTTTCAGAATTTGAATGCAGAGACAGCATCAAAAAAACAATTACAATTGCACCAAGTCCAAAACCTAATTTTATGGGCGACCAATTATGTGACAATAAATTGACTAATTTTTCAAATACAAGTGTTGAGGCATTGACAAATCCTGTTTATACATGGACTTTCTCTGATGGATTTACCTCTACACAAAGAGAGATTGTTAACAAATCTTGGGCAAACAACGGGCCGGTAACAATAAGTTTGAAATCAAAATATTCAAACAATTGCGAAGCAACCACTACAAGAGTGATAAACATTTTGATACAACCAAAAGCATCATTTGAGGTTGCAGATATTTGCTCTGGCGAAACAGCAAGATTTGTGAATACTACAACAGGCGACAGGGCAAATATTCAATACGCATGGGATTTTGGAAATGGCACGGATGTAGTTCCAGCTCCATTGCGAGTGTTTACAAACGCAACAACACAAAGCTACACTGTGAAATTAGCGGCTAGTTATTTGGGTGGTTGTTCAGACACTTTCTCAAAAACATTGAATGTAAGCGAATCTCCTATTTGTAATTTCACTGTAAAAAACCATGGTAATTTGAAATATACTTTCACTCCATCAAACACAACTTACACAAAATATGAGTGGTTTACGGGCGAAGGCGGCTATTTAAACAGTCCAATTTCAACTTATACCTATTCTTATAATGGCAACTTTGTTGTGAAAATGAAAGCTTCAAACCAAGCAGGTTGCGATTGTGAGATTACACAAACTGTGGGTGCAAATACATCTGTAAACAATGTTGTAAACAGCAATGGTATAAGTATTTATCCAAATCCAAACAATGGTACATTCACAATTAGCAATGCCAACAGCATCGCAATGACAATTGAGGTTTATAATGTATTAGGTTCTAAAGTTTTGAGCAAAACTAGTGAAAGCGGAAGTGCTTTAATTAACTTAAATACAGAATCGAAAGGTGTTTATTTAATAAAAGTTAGCATAAATAGTGTAACAACAGTGAATAAAATTACCGTTACAAACTAATAGTTAAAATAATTAATTTTCAAAAGTCCCTTGCCGATGCAAGGGACTTTTGTTTTTTTTTAAGGTTTTTTGTTAAAAATATTTTTTTATTTTTTTATTCGAAAATTAATATATATTTGACCCATAAATTTTATATACAATGAACTTAAAAAAGTTTACTTTAATGATTGCTGTTTTAATGTATTCCATTAAAATATTTTCTCAATGTAGCAGTACACCTGTGTATTGCAACCCTACCTTTACCAATATTAACACCTTTAATATTGGCCTTCAGAATGTTACCTTTGGGTCAACAATTAACAACTCGACAACTGCATTAGGAACAGCCCCCAATTATTTTGATTTTACAAATCTATCTTTTTCGGCCTCGGCAGGTGGAACAGTTAATTTTTCAATTACTAATGGAAGCGGAAACTCAACCCAAGCAAGAATTTTTATTGACTGGGACCTAAATGGCACCTTTGGTGCAATCAGTCCAGAAATGGTTTGGTCATCAGGAACAACAACAGCCAGTTCAATTGTTTCTGGAAGCTTTAGCATACCAAGCGGACAATCAACGGGTGTTTACCGAGTGCGTGTTGTTGGAGATTTAGGCGGCAGTGGTGCAAATCCTTGTGCATTAGGTTTTGGAGAAGTTGAAGATTATACCTTGATTGTTACTTCGTCAACTATGGATGGTCAGGCTGTGATTAATACTCTGCCTGTAAAATATGTAATGGGCAACAATACCATTGCGATGAGAATGGCAAATTTAGGAACATCAGCAATGACTTCGTTAAAAATTGGGTATAGATTAAACAATGGCACACCTGTTGTTCAATATTTAACTGGACTGAGTGTTGCAGCAGGTAGTTTATACACCGCAACTTGAAACTATGCTATTTAGACAGTATTATTAGATTTAGAGTAGGAATCGAGGATTTTGGACCTAGTTTCTGCGACACCATTATTGAAAGATTTGTGGTAGTTGCCCCAACGCCAAATACAAACTTTGAATTCCCTGATACTATCTGCTTAGGAACTAACACTACATTTAAAAATTTAACCACTATCCATACTGAAATAGCAAATTATAAATGGTTCTTTGGAACACCAAACAATGATAGTTCTGATATTCAAGACCCTGACTTTGTTTTCCCTGCAACAGGTGTTTATAATGTGAAATTAACAGCAATTAGTGAGCCTTGGAAAGTTAGAAAAGACACAACTATTACGCTGACAATTACAGATGTTCCAAATGTTAAATTCAAAGTTTTGAACCAATGTGAAGGAACGGCAGTAAGTTTCCAAAATCAAACGACTGTTATTGGTAACGGACTTGTTAGATATGAATGGATATTTGGTGACAACTCACCAAACTCAACTCAAAATAGTCCTACGCATTTATATGCATTGCCAAGAGCTTATAGGGTAACATTAAATGCTAATTATAGCGGTTGTAAAATATCGTTGAGCAAAAATGCTTATCAGTTTGCTAAGCCAGTGGCTAACTTTATTGCGCCAATTCCAACATGCGCAGAGACTGAAGTTAACTTTGTTAATACTTCTACATTATCTTCAGGTAATTTGGGTTCAATTTGGGCATTTGGCGATGGGGATATTTATACTTTCAACCAAGCAAAACATGCTTATAAAACAGACGGTACTTTTAATGTTAAATTAATAGCTGTTTCTGAGTTTGATTGTAAAGATTCCATCACTAAACAAGTGCAGATTAAAGTAATGCCTAAGCCTGCATTTACATCCGACCAGTTTTGTAGCGGTTTGCCTACTGTTTTCACAAACACGACTGTTGAAACAGTGCCAAGTCCAATTTACACTTGGAATGTAAGCACAGGGCTTAGCTCAAATGCGAAAAGTATTACACAAAATTGGCCAAATGCAGGTATTTATCAAGTTAAATTGAAAACACAATTTACCAATGGATGTATTGCAGAAATTAGCAGAAACATTGATGTATTAATTCAACCTAAAGCTAATTTCACAGTTAATGATATTTGCGCAGGCCAAACCGCACGATTTGTTAATTTAACAACGGGTGATAAACAAGGCATTCAATATGAGTGGGATTTAGGCAATGGCACTTCAACGGATTTCTCTCCAGTAAGATTATATAATAATACATTAACAGAAACATATACAGTTAAGTTAAAAGCTTCATACCCTGGTGGATGTTCGGATGAAATTACTAAAAATTTAAATATTACAGAATCTCCAATTTGCAATTTCACAATCAAAAACAATGGTTTCTTGAATTATACTTTCACACCATCAAACACTAACTATATAAGTTACGAATGGTTCTTAGGTCAAGGAGGGTATTCAACTGTGCCCATTACTTCATATACTTATAGCATTCCTCGTGATTATTTGGTAACAATGAAAGCGAAAAATGCAGCTGGTTGCGATTGTGAGATTACGCAAAAGGTTAAAGTTTCGACAGGTTTAAATGACAAGAGTGTTCAAAGTGGAATTAGTGTTTATCCTAATCCAAATAATGGAATGTTCACAGTCGATAATCTGGAAAATTCTTCAATGAAAGTAGAAGTTTACAACTTAGTAGGCAGCAAAATCCTTTCTCAAACATCAGAACAAGGCAAGCAAGAAGTTAATATGACTGCCGAAGCAAGTGGTGTTTATTTAGTTAAAGTTACTGTAAATGGAATAACTAATAACTTTAAAATTACGATAGCTAACTAATCCGTAATTTTAAATAGGCTTATTTAACGAAGTCGCTTGCATTTGCAAGGGACTTCGTTTTTTATATCATAAAACTACAAAAGGGTTATATCAAACTGCAACGACAGGTTTTGCCCTCAAGAGCTTAAAAATATTTCTCCTTGGCTTGCTTTTTTAGCAAATTCTTGAATCGAATTGCTTTTTAGCTCATCCAAAAAACTTTGCCTTAAGCGGCTCTGCAGTATAATGCAAAAAGGCTTTAGTGGATTGCACTCAAGAAGTCCCATTACACATTCATTAAATTTTTAGAGTCCGTCAAACTCCTTAATAACAATAATCAATTTTTGGACTTTATTTTATTTTGTTAGAAAAAAACCACAATCTAGTCCTTTTTGAGAAGAAATTAAATTAGTTTTAGCCATTTTTTTCAAACTCTTTCCAATATTCTGGGAATGATTTTTTAACCGCTTCTCCATCATCTATTGCAACAGTGGTTTTGTAGGCAAAAAGACTGCAAGCCATCACAATTCTATGGTCGTCAAAGCTTTTGATTGACAAACAATCGGGAAATTCGACATTCGTTGCATCAACAACAATATTATTATTTTCTTTTATAAAGTCAATTTTTAAGGTCGCAGTATTTTCTTGCATTGCCAATATTCTGTCACACTCTTTCAATCTGAGGTTTTCTGTGTTAATGAAAATTGCTTTTTTGCCTAAAGCAATAACTGTGGCACAAAGTGCAGGAAACATATCAGGACAGTTTTTTACATCAAATGCTAGTGGTTGTATTCCATATAGTTCTGCATCATATTCGATAGTAATGCCCTTATCATTTTCTATTGTATTCACTCCAAAATGCCTGAAATATGCAATGGTAATTGTGTCCGCTTGAAGTGATTTTATATTTAATTTATTGAAGAAATAACTGACTTTTTGATTGACAGCGCAAGCCGCATAAAAAAAAGCGGCACTGCTCCAATCACTCTCAGCCATAAATGTTTCTGATGCTCTATATTGTCCTTTTTTTACCTCTATGGTTTCTTCGATTTTCTGATATTGAATGCCGTATCTATGCATCAAATTTAAAGTTATGTCTATATAAGGTTTTGATACTGCTACCCCTTCAACATAAATATGTAATCCATTTTCAAAATAAGGTGCAATGAGCAAAATTGCACTTAAATATTGGCTACTGATGTCAGATTTTATGTTAACCGATTTTTTGCTTTTATCAATACCTTCTTCTATTCTCAAGGGAGGAAAACCTTCTTTTTCTGTATAAGTAATTTTTGCACCTAGCTGTCTTAACGCATCCACTAAATCTTTTATGGGCCTTTTTTTTAAACCCTCATAGCAATCAATTGTTTTTTGAATGTTTCTTAAACAACAAAACGCCAAATAAAAACGATAAGGTGTGCCTGCATCTTCGCCATTGTTCGTTTTTTGCAAAAGCAAGTTTCTAAACACAACCGTATCGTTACTTTCCGATAGCCTTTCAGAATCTAGCTGCAATTCTGCCAACCCATAAATCATTAATAACCTAATAGATTCACTTTTAGACTTTGGCAAGTCAATAGAAACTTGTTTTTTTGTTTCAATTAATATTTTTTCTAAGCGTGTCAATGTTTTTGTTTTGCAAACATAGTAATAAAATGGCTCATCTAATATTTGTTTTAAAAAAAGTTAGCTGTAAATTCATTTAATTCTTAGTTCATTTAATTTTTAAATTAAAGCATGAACAGTCTTATCAATTTGAAACAAAAGGTTTTGGCGTTTTGAAATTGTAAGAGTATGAATTAATTACAAAATATAATCAATGCACCATTTACAAAAAAAGAAACCTAAGCTAGAATCCAATTAAACTTATATTCCGTTTTTGGAACTACAATTCTGTCTGCAATTTTTGTCATCCTGGCTGGCAAGGCCATTACATAGTCGCGTGCTTTCTCTGCTTGGTCATTAAAGTTTGTTAACGATTCAATGTTCCAGTCTTTTATTAGTGAGCGCATTATGTCAATATAATCATGGGCAGTATAAACTCCAATTCTTTGGGCAGCGTCACTAAAATTCCCGAATATACCTGTTTCTGTACCCAATTGTCTTAAACATTGAGAAGGCATCAATATTTTGCTACGCATCATGGTTTCAAATGCAATCATCATGTTACTTGGGTCTAATTCAAATATTTTTGTAACAAACAATTTATATGCTTTAGCATGTCGAGCTTCGTCTGCTGCCACAAGCCCACAAAGTTTTGAAAGCATATTATTGCCGTCTTGTTTTGCAATAGATGCCACTCTTCTATGTGAGATATTGGTCGCCATTTCTTGAAAACTCGTGTAAACAAAGTTTCTATATGGATCGTCTGCGGCAAGGTTGTCAAAACCATCAGCAATTAAATATTGTGTCGAAGCTTCAAACTGACGCATGTCTATTCGTCCGCATAAATATAGATAACGGTTTAAAACATCCCCGTGCCTATTTTCTTCTGCTGTCCATCTACGCAACCATTTCATCCATCCATTATTTTCATATTGATTGATACCTCTAACGCCCGCAAGCCATGTTTCATAAGTAGGCAATGCTTCTTCGGTAATGGTATCTGCAACCAAAACTGCTAAAAAATCGTAAGATAAGTTTTGCGCTTGTTCTTGAATTGTTTTTAAGTCGGCTATAAAAGATGTGTCAGATGTTAGCGGCAAAAGTTCTGCTGCCTGCCAGTTAGATTCTATTGGTCTAAGATACTCTTCACTTATTTGGTCAATGTTTTTGCCAATGTGAAGCATCACTTCTGATTGTCGGTCGCTTAAGGAATTTATCATTTATTGAAAATTAGGCAAATATAATACTAATTTAACCATTTATTGGTCTTAAAGTTTTGGGTTTTTTCAAAATAAGATGAATTATCACATCACTTTCATGTATTTTTATAGATTTATATGTGTCAGTTTTTAGTGAAAAATAGAATTCCTTATTTAAAGATTTCTTAACCCCACAAAAATATTCCCGATTTGTCCACAAAGTTTTTTAGTGGCGCTTAAATTCTTTAATTTTGCCAAATTTTTATCCTCAGATATGCCCAAAGACAACTCCATAAAATCAGTTTTAATTATAGGAAGCGGACCAATTATCATTGGCCAGGCTTGTGAATTCGACTATTCAGGCAGCCAAGCTGCGCGTTCTTTAAGAGAGGAGGGTATTGAGGTGTCGCTTATAAATAGCAATCCTGCAACCATCATGACCGATAAAGTGACGGCAGACCATGTTTACTTATGGCCACTGAATTGTCAAAGTATTGAAAAAATATTACAAGAGCGAAAAATTGATGCGGTTTTGCCTACAATGGGCGGACAAACGGCTCTTAATCTTTGTATAGAAGCAGAAGATTTGGGTATTTGGGAAAAATATAATGTTCGTATTATTGGAGTGGATACGGCTGCTATCCAAAAAACGGAAAATAGAGAATTGTTCCGAAAGTTAATGATAGAAATTGGAATTGGTGTTGCCACAAGCGGCACAGCAAATTCTTATTTAGAGGGAAAAGAAATTGCCCAACGAATTGGTTATCCTTTGGTTATCCGTCCTTCTTTTACACTTGGTGGAACTGGAGGCGGTTTTGTGAACAATAAATCTGAATTAGACGAAAAGCTTAGAATTGGACTTGAAGCTTCGCCAACCCACGAGGTTTTGGTTGAACAAGCTGTTATTGGTTGGAAAGAATATGAATTAGAAATATTGAGGGATAATAAAAACGATATAGCCGTTATTTGTACGATAGAAAACCTAGACCCAATGGGGATTCATACGGGCGATAGCATCACCATTGCCCCAGCAATGACAATGAGCGACACTTGCTATCAAAACATGAGAAACATGGCTTTCAAAATGATGCGCAGCATCGGTAGTTTTGCTGGTGGATGTAATGTGCAGTTTGCTGTAAATCCAGAAAATGAAGATATTATAGCGATAGAAATTAACCCGAGGGTTTCTCGTTCTTCAGCTTTGGCTAGCAAAGCAACAGGCTACCCAATTGCAAAAATTGCTTCAAAATTGGCAATTGGCTATAATCTTGATGAACTTTTAAATCCTGTAACAAAAACAACTTCTGCGTTTTTTGAACCTGCAATTGATTATGTAATCATAAAAATACCCAGATGGAATTTTGATAAATTTAAAGGTGCAGACAAATCGCTTGGTTTGCAAATGAAATCGGTAGGAGAGGTGATGGCCATAGGCAGAAGTTTCCAAGAGGCTTTGCAAAAAGCTTGTCAATCTTTAGAAATAAGCAAACATGGATTAGGCGCAGACGGCACGGGCTCAAGAAATTTGGCTGAAATTGTTCATAGTTTAGAGTTTCCAAGTTGGGACAGATTGTTTCATCTGAAAGATGCTTTAGAAATGGGAGTTCCAATAACTTCCATTCAAAAACTTACTAAAATAGACCGTTGGTTTTTAGAGCAAATTGCAGATTTAGTAAAAACTGAAAAAGAGATAAGGAAATTTACCTTGCAAACTTTGCCCACAGAGCTAATTAGAACAGCAAAGAAGAAAGGTTATAGTGATTATCAAATTGCCTATTTAATTAAAAATTGCACAGAAGACGAAGTGTATGAAAAAAGAAAAGCCCTTGGTATTCGCAGAACCTATAAAATGGTAGATACTTGTGCAGCTGAATTTCCTTCCCCTACCAATTATTTCTATTCTTGTTTCGAGTCTGAAAATGAGAGTATTCGTTCTGAAAAGAAAAAAGTCGTTGTTTTAGGAAGCGGACCAAACAGAATTGGTCAAGGCATTGAGTTTGATTACAGTTGTGTGCATGGATTATTGGCTGCCAAAGAAAGTGGTTATGAGGCTATAATGGTTAATTGCAATCCAGAAACGGTTTCTACAGATTTTGATATGGCCGATAAACTCTATTTTGAGCCAGTGTATTGGGAGCATTTATGGGAAATTATTGAACATGAAAAACCTGAAGGCGTTATTGTTCAATTGGGAGGACAAACGGCACTAAAATTGGCTGAAAAACTGCACGAAAAAGGGATAAAAATAATAGGCACATCATTTCCAAACATGGATATGAGCGAAGACAGAGGATTGTTTAGTGATTTGCTGAAAGAACTTGATATTCCCTACCCAAAATATGGAGTTACAGAAACCGCAGACGAAGCAGTAAAAATAGCAAATGAAGTGGGTTATCCTGTTTTGGTGCGCCCTAGCTATGTTTTGGGTGGACAGGGTATGAAAATTGTTATCAACGATGAGGATTTGGAGGCAGCTGTTATCGGTTTGTTAGGCGATTTACCAGGCAATAGAGTCTTGATCGACCATTTTTTAGACAGAGCAGAGGAAGCTGAATGTGATGTTATTTGCGATGGAGAAGATTATCATGTGATAGGCATGATGGAACACATTGAGCCTGCGGGCATACATAGTGGTGATAGCAATGCAGTGTTGCCGCCTTTTAGCCTTAGTGGAGATGTGAAACAAAAAATGGAAGAATATAGCAAAAAACTTGCTTTTTCTATGAATATTAGAGGGTTGCTGAATATACAATTTGCGATAAAAGATGAAAAAGTTTATGTGATTGAAGCCAACCCTCGTGCTAGCCGTACAGTGCCTTTTATTTGCAAAGCTTATGATGTACCATATATCAACATCGCTACCAAAATTATGTTGGGTGTAAACAAACTAAAAGATTTTAATATTCAACCAAAACAAGACGGTTTTGCTATCAAAATTCCTGTGTTTTCTTTTAGTAAATTTCCTAATGTAAACAGAGAATTGGGGCCAGAAATGAAAAGTACAGGCGAAGCCATTCTTTTTGTTAAAGACATTAAAGACCCAGAATTTAGGGAAATATACAGCAAGAAAAGCATGTATCTGAGTCGCTAAATTTTATATAAGGTTTGAATTAATGGTTAATTCAAGTTGGAAGACAATATGTTAAAAGTCTAATTAAAGTCGAACCCCAAATTTATTTACATTTAAAAGGGTCTTCTCCTTTTTTGTTTTTTGTTTTTTTATCCCAACAAAAATTCATATCATAGCTTTTAATGTTTATAATACTCGATTGAACACTAACTCCTCTTTTGCTATCAGGTGCAAAAACCTCTTTGGTCTCAAAGGGTTTTACATTATAAAATTCTAAGATTTCAGTTTGTGCAGTGTCTTTGTTGGATTTAAGATATTCAATATAAATCTTTATAAAATCAATATTGTAGGCACTAGTATTGGTGACCATCAGTTTTAAATCATCAATTCCACCAAATTCTTTTTTTCTAAAATTATTGGCTTTCAACGTTATGAATTTTTCCCAATTTATTCTGTAGGTCTTTTTTTCAGCCTCCAAAGTGGCATCATTAATCATTTTAATGGTGTCAAAAGACTTATTGCCTTTAATAGAATCAGACTTATTTATGGTTAAGCTATCGGTTATATTATTAGTCTGCAAATTGGTTTCATTTTTATCTTTTTTGTCGAAAACAAGCCAAATAATGAGCAATGCAACTAAAATGAAACCAGCTGTAAGCCAAAGTTTGTTATTGTTTTTAGATGAAAAAGTAATTGAGTTTATTTTTTTAGACAATGGAGGGGTCAAATCAAGGGTTTTTTGTGGCTCAATGCTGTCCAGATTGGGAGTGGCGATATTTCCAACCAAATGTTTCAGCTCTTCTACTTTACAAATGTTTATCCATCCTGCAATACCTTCGTGCCAAATCATTGTGCTTTTGTAATACTTGTTTTTGCAAAAATCAGTATAAGATATTGGGCCATAAATGTCAAAACCATTAGAGTAAAAAAGTTCTTTGATTTGTTTCTTTGTCATAGTACAAAAATACAAAATACTTTAAAGTTTGGCAACTTCTATTTTAAAATAATATAAGTTTACATATAAAACGGGTTATACTAAAATTATTGAACCTTAATCGGTTATAAGTTTTGTCGCTTGCAGAGGATGCCTTTCAAACGAAATTGATTGTAAAACGGGTTTTTTGAATTATTTAATGAAGAATCAAAATTATCAAATGAAAAATGCCTGATTTCTTAAGGATACATACTTTGCTGATTGATTCAAAAAAAATGGACAATCAATGATGCTTTTTATAACAAGTTGAATGATAAATTGGTTAAGAAAATTGAAAATAAAACAAAAAAAATGCAAATCAATTTTAATAAACAAAAAAGGAAAGGTTAGCAAAGAAGCCATTAGAAAAGAGGAAGATTAAGTCCTATTTCCAATTTACAATTCCCAGTTTTCATTTCTCCATTTACAATTATCAGTTCTGCAATTCTCAATTGACTCTATTTCCCCACAATAAGCACTGGTATTTTTATGCGATGTCGTACTTTCTCTAAAGTTGTGCCAAACAGAATGTCAGAGAATCCTTTGTGTCCATGGGTTGCCATTACTAATAAATCTGCTCGGCAAACTTTTACCAGCCTAGGGATTTCTTTTTTTGGATTTCCATGACCTAATGCAGTTTCCACTTTAAATCCATTTTGTTCTAAAAATAACTTGTATTTTTCTAACTGAATAATGTCCAAATGGCTTTCATGGTCTTTAATCTCATTGCCTAACATAATAGCGCCTGCAGATTCCACAACATGGATTAAAATAATAACAGAATTTTCATTTGTTTGAAATGATAATTGCGAAAGTGCATTGTTGTCTGAATCTGAAAAGTCTAGAGCCACCGCTATTCTGTCATATTTCAGTTGTTGCAATTCAGGCTCCAAAATGGTTTTGCAGTGTGGTGTTCTTGCTTTGCGTTCTTTGTTTTTTAGCAAAATTGGAGAAAGCGTTACATATAATAAAACAAATAAAGCCGACAAAACGATTGGGGTAACTATAACTAAAATCAATACTTTTGAGTTTGGAAATATTGTCAAAAGGTTTTCTATTTCATCAAAAACAAGTTTTATATTTAAAGAAACAATAATTGCGGCACTTAGCCACGCCAAAGCTTTTATTTTGGGTCCAATAGCAAAAGTGCCCATACTTTCTTTATTACTTACAAAATGGATAAGTGGAATAATGGCAAAACCTAGTTGCATACTTAATATAACCTGGCTTAAAATCAAAAGTTTTCCGGTTGCCGATTCGCCCATGTAATAAATGGCAAATAGACTTGGAACCACTGCAATCAAACGGGTGATAATGCGTCTTACCCATGGCTGAATGCGCAAATTTAGGTACCCTTCCATTACTATTTGGCCAGCCAATGTACCCGTAATTGTAGAACTTTGGCCAGCTGCAATTAATGCCACAGCAAATAAAATGGGGGCCCATTGTGTGCCAAGCATAGGTGCCAATAATTGATGGGCATCTTGTATTTCAGCAATTTCAAAGTACCCGTTTTTATGAAAAGCAGAGGCAGCCAAAATTAAAATAGCCGCATTCACAAAAAAAGCAAGGTTGAGGGCAATTGCAGAGTCAATAAAATTAAATTTAATAGCCCTTTTAATATCAGCTTTAAGTGTGCCAATCTTTCGAGTTTGCACCAAGGCGGAGTGGAGATATAAATTGTGTGGCATAACAGTGGCCCCTATAATACCGATGGCTATATACAAAGCGTCAGAATCGGGCAAGGACGGAATTAAACCCTTTGCTACCTCCGCCATTTCAGGTTGAGCAAAAATCATTTGGATAAAAAATGATAATCCCACCATTGCCACAAGGGTAATTATAAAAGCTTCCATTTTTCGAATGCCAAAATTGATTAGAAATAAAAGAATAAAAGTGTCTAATACACTTATAACAACGCCCATCATTAGAGGAATGTCAAATAGTAATAGCAACCCAATTGCCATACCCAAAACCTCAGCCAAATCGCAGGCGGCAATTGCAATTTCTGCCAAAACATACAAATACGCGTTTATATATTTAGGATAAGTTTCGCGAGATGCTTGTGCCAAATCTCGCCCTCTAACGATTCCCAATCTAGCACTCAAGCTTTGTAATAATAAAGCAATTAAATTGCTCATCAATAGCACCCAAATTAATGTATAGCCGTATTTACTGCCTCCAGCTATGTCCGTTGCCCAATTTCCAGGGTCCATATAGCCTACACTAATTAAATAGGCTGGCCCTAAAAAGGCAAAGAATTTTCGCCAAACACCTTTCTTTGTTGTGGTGTCAACACTAGCGTGCACTTCGGATAACGATTCGGTGTGGTTATTAGATAATTTCATAACCTTATTTGACCAATATGTGTTGCGCAACTATTTGGCTCACAAATTGGTGCTTGTCGTGTTCCATTTCCAACAGCATTGAACCATCAAAAGCCACAATTTTTTTTACTTTAACTTGTTTGCCAATTGTTAAGCCTAGTTCATTCAAATGCTGAAGAAAATCGTCTTGATGTTTGTTTACACCATTAATTTCAACTGCTTTGCCTATTTCAATTTCAGATAATGGTTTAGAAATATTGGGTGTAATTTTTCCGGTTTTAGAAGGAATGGGATCGCCATGGGGGTCTAAGTTTGGCATGCCTAAGAATTTTTCCAATCTGTCTATAAGTTCTTCCGATTTTATATGCTCCATTTGCTCGGCCACATCATGCACTTCGTTCCATTTAAAATGCAATTTGTCAACTAAAAACACCTCCCACAAACGGTGGTTTCTAATGATGTTTAAAGCCAACTTCTTGCCTTTTAAGGTCAATGTAACGGCTTGGTATTTTTGGTAGTTAATAAGATTTAACAAAGCCAACTTTTTTAGCATATCTGTTACGGTGGCTGCTTTCGTCTTCAGGCCTTCGGCAATTTCGTTGGTGCTTGCGCCTTCTGCCTTCTTCTCTATTATTTTATAAATACACTTCAAATAATTTTCTTGAATTTGTGATAACATTGTGTTTTTTTGTTTTTACAAAAGTAAGTATTTTTAGATTAGTCTAAAAATATATTTTTGCTTGTAGTGAGTAGGAGGTTTGATGGGCAAAATTATTAAATAATAGGATATTTACAATAACTAAAAATGGAGGTTGTAAAAAAAGCAATAATTTATTTTGTTAGTAATTTTTTTATTTTATCTTTGCACTCCCTAAACAGAATGGTGTGGTAGTTCAGCTGGTTAGAATACTGCCCTGTCACGGCAGGGGTCGCGGGTTCGAGTCCCGTCCACACCGCAAGAAAACGCTTTATTTTATGGAGCGTTTTTTTATTATGGAAAGATTTTTCGTTTATATAATTTATTCAGAAACCCATAAAGTTTATTACAAAGGCTTTAGTTTAGATGTTATACCAATTCTAATTTTAAAATAGTCCAAACTATTTTGTCCCGAAGTTTCGGGAGTAAATGCCGATTGAAAATAATAATAGTTCAATTTAATGAAATTAATATGGGTCTATATATTATTTCATTTCGGTATTATTCAAAGATTATTGGACCACAACAATGGAAAAAGTGAATATACAAAGCATAAAGCACCATGGGTGCTGGTTTTTTTCACCTCTTTTAACACAAAAACAGAAGCTTTAGCAAAAATAAATAGCTTAATAAATATCCATTAAAGAATATTGTCTAATAAATAGCTTAATAAGTGTTATTTATACCAAAAAAGACTTTTTTTAACCCTCAAAAAACAAAAAAACCAGTAAATTAAATCTACTGGTTTTTTTAATAAGTTTTGAAAAAAACTAATGCTGGTGATTGTGCTCTTTCAAAGATTCGTAAAACTGCTCGATTGTTACCTTTTTGTCTTTATAAGAAACAATTTCTTTTATCTTATCGTATATTTTCTTTTTCAAAGCTATGTCGTTCATTTGTTCAACATAATCTCTCTTTTTTAGATTGTCGTCACTGAATTTTTTAACAAATTCAAATTCAGGATTTTGCATACCATAATTTCTAAAAACAGACAATGTGTAGCCAATAGATGCCTCTTGAATGTCATCCATTTCCACTTTAATGTCAAATTTAACAGCCGCTTTTTCTCTAATTAAAATATCTCTTAACACTTTTGCTTCGCTATCATATTTTTCATCAATCGTTTCAACAGAATAGTTCGCTTCTTTTGTGTTTAGCAACCATCTTTTCAAGAAGGCATCTGGTAAATTAAAAGCATGTTTTTCTGTCAACAAATGGCCAATCATGTGGTCTAAATGTTGTCCGCTTTCGCTTTTGTAATAAATATCAAGATTTTCTTTAATTTTCGTTTTAAAGTCTTCGATACTTGAACAAACACCTTCGCCCATTACCTTGTCAATTAATTCTTGATTGACAGTGGCAGGCGTTCTCCTAGAGATGTTTGTTACCTTCAATTTAAAATTATTGCTGATGTTTGCAATGGCATTTTTATCAATACCTAAAGATGAACTAATAACAGTGTCGTTATTGTTTAGTAAAGTAAAAATATTAACATCCATTTCATCTTCTTTTTTTAACCCAAGCATTTTAGCTTTTAGGTCTTCGGCTTGAATCAGTTCTGGCGTAAATGAAATGGTTTTGTTAATTAATCCACCTTCAATTACCGAATTGTTTTCATCAATTTCAGAAACCTCAGCATATATAATGTCTTTCTCTTCACTAATTTCCACATCGGCCATTTCGCCAAAACGAACAGTCAATGATTCAACTTCTTTTTCAACTTCAGAATCTTCAATCTCAATAACAAATCGTTCTAACTCGTCTTTCTCTGTAATGTTAAATTCAAATTGAGGCGCTAAGCCAATATCAAAAGCTAATGTAAAATCTTGTTTATTTTCTAAATCAATATCCGATTTAAAATCAGCGCTGGGTAAAGGCTGTGCAATAATGTCAATATTGTTTTCTTTAAGGTAATCATATAGTTTTTGACCAGCCAATTTGTTGATTTCATCAACCAAAATACTTTTGCCATACATGCTTTTTATCATGCCAATGGGCGCATGACCCACTCTAAAGCCTTTTAAAACGGCTTCTCTTTGCACTTTTTTTATTTCTTTTTCTACAGCTGAGGCGTAATCATCCTTAGCCAAGGCAACAGTTAGGGTTGCGTTTAATTCGTCAATTTTATTAAAATTTACTTCCATTATTGATTGTTGTTAAAATGTAAAATAGGTTGAAACAGGGTTTAGATATGTTGATTTTTAGATTAAAAATATTCATTTAAAGATAGCATCAAAACCCTAAAATATTCTAAAAGTATTAGTATAAATTAAAAAGTGCGGATGAAGGGACTCGAACCCCCACGCCTTTCGGCACCAGATCCTAAGTCTGGCACGGCTACCAATTACGCCACATCCGCATTTTTTTTCGGTTTATATCTTAGTTTTTTAGAACGGGTTGCAAATGTAGTTATTATATTATTATTTTCCAATAAAAAATTTGTGCATTTTTAAATAATCTAAAAAATACAATTGGCTGTTTCCCCTAAAAAGTTGATTAAGCATCATTAAAACCAATGTGCAATAATTATTAAACCATTCAACAATAAAACAATTTATCTATTATTACAATAACGTCTCGAAAGCTTTCGGGAACCAATCAACAAATAACTAATATCTTTCAAAAGAACTTTATTCCTTCTTTATTGTTAGCTTTGCACTTTGTTTTGAAAAAAAGCGCATGAATATTGGAATTGTTTGTTATCCCACCTTTGGTGGTAGTGGTGTTGTGGCTACAGAATTGGGCAAAGCCCTCGCTGCAAAAGGCTATTTTGTTCATTTTATAAGCTACAGTCAGCCTGCAAGGCTCGATTTTTTTAATCCAAATATCTTTTTTCATGAGGTGTCAATATACAAATATCCGTTGTTTGAATATTTGCCTTATGAAACAATTTTGGCAAGTAAAATTGTTGACATTGTAAAATCCAATAAACTAAATTTGTTGCATGTGCATTATGCTATTCCCCATGCCAGTGCGGCCCTCATGGCTCAAAACATTTTGAAAGAACAAGGCATTAATATTCCCATAGTAACTACATTGCATGGCACGGATATTACGCTTGTTGGAAAAGACCCAACCTACGAACCTGTGGTTTCATATTCCATCAATCACTCGAATGCTGTAACAGCTGTCTCGGAAAGTTTGAAAAAAGACACCTACAAAAATTTTAATATTGATAAAGATATAAGTGTTATTCCAAATTTTATCGATTTTAATAGATTTAAAAAGCAAGAAAAAGCACATTTTAAAAAAGCAATTGCACCCAACAATGAAAAGGTTTTGGTTCATACATCCAATTTCAGGAAAGTAAAAAGAATAGAGGATGTTATTAAAGTCTTTTTGAAGGTTGGCTATGAAATTCCTGCCAAACTGTTGTTAATTGGCGATGGGCCAGAGCGCACGCACATTGAAATTTTAGCAAAGGAATTGGGCGTTTTTGATAAAATTACTTTTTTGGGAAAACAAGAGCAAATAGAGGAGATTTTATCCGTTTGCGATTTGTTTTTGCTAACCTCTGAAACAGAGAGTTTTGGCCTTGCTGCGCTGGAAGCCATGGCTTGCGAAGTGCCTGTTATTAGCAGTAATGCGGGCGGTATTCCTGAGGTAAACGAGCATGGTGTTTCGGGTTATTTGAGCAATGTAGGTGATATTGAAGACATGGCAAAAAACGCGCTCTTGATTCTTAAAGATGAAGCCACCCTTGCAAAATTCAAATTAGGTGCGTTGAATAAAGCTTTGTCATTTCATATTGATAAAATATTGCCAATGTATGAAATAGTTTATGAAGAGCTTGTTGGGGAAGATGCAAAATGTTATTTGAAAAAATAAAAAACTTTAATTGCCTGTAGTTTGTTAATAAATGACTTTGGAAAACTCTGAAAATCAAATAGACCCCTTAAAAAAAGACGCTTTGTATCAAGGATTGGACAAGTTTTCGCCCATTCCATTAAGTGTTTCTTCACCCAAAATAAATCCAATTGACAAAAGATTGGTGAAAGCCACTGCTTTTGAGTCGATGCAACACCATGCCAATCAACAAATTGATTTAATAAAACAACAAGCGGAGCTTTTAATGCAACAGGCTCGCAAAATTGAGGATAGATTGGTGATTTCGAGAAAAATATACGAAGCCGACTTGAACTTTGAACCAGTTATAAATACCACCTATCATGTTTATGAGAAACAAGGTAGAACGGTTCTTTCGCTAATATCTCCAATCGAATGGGGCAGCCGATTGCCTTTTGATGCGCACATTTGTTCCGCAAAATTATTGGCAGACAAAAGTTGGGAGTTAATTTAACCCAATTTATGCATTAAAAACGAACAAAGTGAGTGAACTATTTTATTTGCACTTTAGGCTAGCCAAACCTTTAAAAGTGTTAGGCTAACAAAAACAATAAATATTAGTAAAATAGTTTGTGGTTTTCTTTTCTGAGCAAACTTGACACCATATTTTGCCGAAAATGCTGCAATGAATCCAATAGGTAAAACTACTTGCCACATGATATAACCAGTTTGGAACCCTCCACTCATTATTTCTTTAGGGCCAATGATTAAATAAAACACAATTAATGGCAATGCAATAATAGGTATAATGGATAGCGACAAACCTGTAGAGAATTTTATGGGCAATTTTAGCACTTTGTTGAAATAGGGCACCATAATGACACCTCCGCCTAATCCTGTTAAAGCAGTAACAGCCCCTGTAATAAATCCAATAGGCATTAAATATTTTACGGATGGTAAAACGACTTTTTCAGGATCTTTTTGTTTTAAAAAATAGCTCATCAGCATTCTTACAACCGTTAAAATTATTAAAATGGTGAAAAACGAATTAAAAATTCTTTTGTCCGTAATATTAAATTCTTTGATTAAATAGCTAGTAATTAATGATGTTATTACTGCCGTAAATCCAACAATAAGACTGGTTTTTGAGTCAGTGTTTTTAACCTTTAACTGCTCATACCAGCCAAAAACACCTACGATAAAAATAATAAACAAACTATTGGCAATAGTATATGCTACAAAATCATCATCCGCAACTTTGTCTTTAATAAAATATTGAATTACAGGCACAAAAACCACACCGCCCCCGACACCTAACAATCCTGCCAAAAAGCCACCAATTACCCCCGAAATAAAGAAAAGTAAAATTAGTTGGAAGTCCACTATTTAACAGTTAAAACAGATTGATAATTTATAGGCGAAGAAAAAATTTCTAATGCCTTTAAAATATTCTTGTCTTGTGTAAAAGAGTTTAAAAACAAAGATTCTTCATAATAGTAGCGCCTAATAATTTCATTACTTATCAATCTTTTTAGTTCTATTTTTTGAGTTAACACATCTTTTATAAATTGCTCTTTCAATTTCAATTGAATAGATTGAACATCGATACTAATAGGCGCAAATGAGTTGTCTTTTTCAGCTGCTTGTTTTAAGGCGATTAGCTGTTTTTCAACATCTGATTTTTCTTTAAAGTCTTCGAGTTTCACAAAGTTTACAAAATCTTCAAAGTCTTTGTCACTAATTATAAAAGCATTTAAATTACCAATCGATTCATTTTTGTTTCTATATAATGTAGCATAATCAAAAACCAAATAGTTTTTTTCGAGCAGTTGAGCAGTTTTGCTAAGTTTTACGGCCTCTTCAATAATATCTGGTTTCACACCACCGCCATCTAAAACAATTCGCCCATTTTTTGTTTTGAATTTTTTTCTAAGACTATCTGGTAAAATAGTGGCTTTGCCATCTTTTCCTTTTTTGCCATAATCCAACTCTTGAATACACCTGCCTGATGGGATGTAATATTTGGCAATGGTAACTTTCATTTGTGTTCTATAAACCAATGCTTTTACATTTTGAACCAATCCTTTTCCAAAAGAATTTACCCCTAGAACAACGCCTCTGTCTAAATCTTGAATGGCGCCACTCACAATTTCGCTAGCAGAAGCAGAACGATTGTTAATTAAAACCACCAATGGAATTTTAGTGTCCGTTGCAGGGTCCAAAGTTAAGTAGTTTCTGCTGGCCTCTTTCGTTCTTCCTTTAGAATAGGTTACCAATTGTCCGCCATCCACAAAAACATTAACGATATTGACAGCCTCGTTCAATAAGCCACCCCCATTATCCCTTAAATCTAAAACAACTTGCTTTGCTCCTTTGGCTTTCAGACTTATCAAAGCCTCTTTCACCTCTGCTCCAGCGCCTTGCAAAAAATGCTCAAGTCTGATATAACCAGTTTCTGAATTTATTAGTCCAAAATAGGCAATGTTTTTTATTTTAATTTCTTCTCTCGAAATTTCTAAGCTAATTGGCTTCCCATCTCTTTCCACAGTTAAATTAACTCTGCTATTTGGTGTTCCTTTTATGGCATTAGAATACTCATCCATACTTCTTGTAAAAAAGCTTTTGCCGTTTATTTCTGTTACTTTGTCGCCCACTCTTAAACCTGCTTTGTCGGCCGCCAATCCTTTGAAAACAGAGGTAATATAAATATAATCGCCTCTTTTTACACTTTGACAACCCACTCCGCCATACTCTCCGCTGCGCATAATCATTGCATCTACGGCTTCGCTTTCCGAATAAAAATTTGTGTATGGGTCGAGTGATGCCAACATTGCATCTATACCTACCTTCATCAATTCTCCTGGCTTTGGCTCGTCCACATAATCACTGTTTACAGTTTTATAAACAGCGCCAAAAATTTCAATATTCTTGCTTAATTCAAAAAAATTGTCAACTGCTTTAAACCCAAAAACCAACAATAATGAGGCGATTATGCCAAATAGCCATTTCTTACAAAACATGTTCAAAATTAAACCATTTTATTGAATACTAGCTAATAAAATATTAATTATTGATAATTTATTGTTTTAAAAAGGATTTTTAAATTTTGGATTGTTAATAAATTCATTGTCTGTAAGATGTCTTAAAAACTCAACCAAATCATCTTTTTGTTGCTGTGTTAAACTAAGTTGTTTGCGGTGTGCTGCAATGTTTATATCCAAATTGGGCGAATTAAATTTTACTTGGTCTGAGTAAAAATCCACAACATCCTCTAAAGTTGCAAATCTTCCATCGTGCATGTATGGCGCAGAAAGGGCAACATTCCTCAAACTTGGAATTTTAAATTTTCCATTATCCGTTGGTCGGCCTGTTACATTGCCAAAACCCTTGTCTATAAAATCTTCATCTAAACCATTGTTGGACATTGATTCGGCAGCGCTTGTAACGCCAAAAAACGGCATATTGCTGTGGCAATGAAAACAATCTGCTCCGCCATCTTCAACAGGTTTCATAAATAAAATTAACCCACGCAAAGCGGAGGCACTTACAACATTCAACGAGTCTGTGCGGCCTCTCAATTGGTCAATTTTAGAATTGAAAGAAATCATTGTAATCAAAAACTGCTCCAAAGCCTTGCTTACCTCACTTGGTGTAATGTTTTGAACCCCAAAAGCCCTTTTAAATAGTGGCAAATATCTGTTAGAAGCATTTAGTTTTAACGCTAAATTAAATAAATTCATATCCATTTCGTTGTGTTCTTGAATTGGTCCCAATATTTGGTCTCTTAAATTATTCTCTCTTCCGTCCCAAAAAAATCTTTTTTGCCACATGAGGTTATACAATGGCATGGCATTGCGTGTGCCTATTTGCCCTCTAATCCCTCTGCTTGTTTTTCTACTTTCGGCAAATGCTCTGTTTTGAATATGACATGTGTTGCAAGAAATAGTGCTATCTTTAGATAAAATTGGGTCGAAAAATAGCATTCTGCCCAAAGCCACTCCTTGCTCTGTCAAAGGATTGTCCATCGGTAAAAGCAATGGCGGATATCCTGGGTTTCTTTCAATAATATAGGGAGTTGTGCCCAATTGAGACTTATTGGTGTCAATTTGCGGGTCTTTTATGCAGCTTTTAAAAAGCAACAACGAACCAAATAAAACGAGCGATAAGTATATTTTAATTTTCACTATAATTAACAAATTCTATAACCCCTGGTGCGTTTTGAATAAATCTGTCCATAATTGGGTCAACATTTCCAGAATGCGACATTGAACCATCAATTATTAAACTGTAATTAATAACATTGGTAAAATATTTGTCGGCATTTATCTCAAAGGTCATTGTTCCATTTTTTGTAACATTAAAGTTCTGTGCAAAATTATTGGTCCTTCTGTTTTTTAATATTGCTATGTGAAAAGAAAAAGCTTTTGAACCTTTGTTGTTAAAATAGCCTTCCACGACATTGAAAATATAACCACCAGCCCAACCCCAATGCAGGTTATTTAGCGAAGGGCTTAAAGCGTGATTTAGCTCATATTGAGAAGGGTCGCCAAAGTTGACGGCAGAATCTAATCCAACATTCATTCTGATGGTTTTGTAGTTTCCTTTTGGCACATTTCTAAGCGTGAAAGTGTCTCTGTTCTCGCCCAAATTTAAATAGGCATACTGATTGTTCATTTCTACAACTTTATTGTTGTTGTCCACCAATACAAAATTAGACAGTAAGTATTTTATTCTTTCAAATCTAATAGTATCTACTGCTGAAGTTATGTAATCTTTATTAAACTCTAATTTGCTTCCAGCATATTTGCCGCTAAATACAAATTTAATATCAACTGTTGTACTTTCCGCTTTCTTTGGTTCGTCTTTGTCTTTTTCCTTACATGAAAATAAAGTTGCAGACATTGCGATGATTAAAGCTGAAAATAAAATTTTTGTTTTCATAATGTTTATTGTGTTATTATCTTTTTTATTATTAAATTGTTGTCGGTAGTTTTAAATTTTATGGTGTAAATTCCTTTTGATAGTATTTGACAATCTATGGATTCTAAAGTTTCTCTGTAAACGGGCGTGTTAAAGCTTTTTTCTAAAACTTTCCTGCCAACAGCATCTATTATTTCATAGCCAACAATATCTGCTGTTGAGATGCTAAAATAAAAATTTGAGTTCGTTGGATTTGGAAATATTAATATGTTTTGCTCGTTTAGTTTCGGAAATTGAACGCTTGCTTTTCCTAAAACTTGATGATATGGGTCAAAGTCCAATGTTTTTACAATAAAATTTAATGGAATTTCTACTTTAAAATTCAATCCGTTGATAGGAATGCGCAATAAGCTATCCTTTTGTTTGCCACTAACTAGCAATGGCAGCGGCACATTAAACTCTGCTACACTTTGGTGCGAGGGTGTTTGCTTTATGTTAATTACTAAAACAGGCCCTTTTTGTTCCCATTGAATCAAATAGTTGGGGTGTCCTTGGTTGAAAACCCAATCGTTGAAATAGTCGTCAAGAGAGATGCCGGATTCAATTTCTAAATGTCTTTTTAGTTTGTTCTGATTTGTAAATCCATAAGCAGATGTTGCATCTAATGCATAGTTTTTCAATGCTTTGAAAAAAGCTTTGTCGCCCAAATACCAGCGCATTTGATGTAAAATCATAGCCCCTTTTTGATAAGTGGTTCTGTAATTGAACAAGTTGCCTTCATTAATTGTGTCATAGGCATAAACAGAACCGTTGACTAGTTTCAGAATATCTTCTTTCACTTTCTTTATTTGGCTCAGCCATTCTTCTCTTGGTTTCAAAAAATCGTAACACAGTAGGTTCAAATAGGTAGCAAAGCCTTCATTAAGCCAAAGTTCTTTCCACGAGCCACAGGTAATTTTATCGCCAAACCACTGATGCGCCAACTCGTGGGCTATTAAATCATAATTAAAATTGGACATGGAACTTATAGTTTGATGCTCCATGCCGCCACTATTTGAAAACTGCATGTGTCCATAATGCTCTTTATGAAAAGGATATGTGCCAAAAAGACTGTCAAAAAGCCTCATTATTTTCACTGTTTCTAAAGTTTGTGTTTTGTTGCTTTCCAAGTTATTTAACGGAAAAGTATAGTTCACAATGGGTATGTTTTTTTGAATAGATGGTAAAAAGGCATTTTGAACATAAAAATCATACTTTGAAACTGCAATTGCAATAAGATAAGTTACAACAGGGTAGCGGTGTTTGTAGTTATAAAGTTTCTTAGTCCCAATGGTTTCTGAAGAAAACAAAACGCCATTTGCAACCCCAATATATGGCGTATCAATTAGCAAAGAAACATCTAATGAATCTATTTTATCGTCTAAGTTCTCAAAACATGGCCACCAAAAATGTGCCCCATAAGGCTGAGAGAGTGTTGCTATTGTTGGCCCGCTTGCAATTACATTTCTAAAATAAGAGCCTGCACTTCTGTTGGGCATGCCTTTGTAATATATTTTAAAAGAATCTGTGTTTTGGTTTTGAATCTGTTGCGGAAAATTAATATTTAGCTGATGCGAATTGCTGTGAATAAAACTTGTTTTTTGTCCTTTATAAATCACACTATCAACGGTTAATTCTTTTCTCAAATCTAAAGAAATGCTGTTTAAATTTCTGTTGGCTATAAAATGATAATTTACCGAAGCGTTGTTTAATGCCCCTGTTTGAATATTTGGGGCTAAATATAATTGGGCGAAAATTACATTAACACCATCGGACAAACCTCTTTTTGATTGAAAGCTTTGTTGTTTCAAATGTTTCATTAATTCTTGTTTTGCGATACTTTCCATGTCCATTTGAGCAGTTGCTCTAAATATAAGACACGCAAAAATAAGATATGTTGCAAAAGTTTTTTTCAGCATAACTAAAACATTACAACAAAGTTAATAAAAAAATGTTATATCGCCTAAAAAAGATGCAACTTTGCAGTCTAATTTATGGATTCATATCAACAATTATTTTTAAAGTCGGGCAAAGAGAAATCGCTATTAAGAAAACATCCTTGGGTATTTAGCGGAGCCTTACAAAAAGAAATCAAACAAATTGAAGAAGGCAGCATTGTAAAAATCACGGACTCTAAAGGTGAATATGTTGCCACGGGCTATGTGCAACATGGCAGCATAGCTGTCAGAATTCTTAGTTTTGAGGATGAAATAATAGACCAAGAATTTTGGACAAAAACCATTGAAAAAAGCTGGCTATTTCGTCAGTCTTTGGGCTTTCCGAACACAAAAACAAACTGTTTTCGCTTGTTTCATGGCGAAGGCGATGGCGTTTCGGGTTTGATTATTGATTATTATAATGGCACAGCCGTTATTCAATGCCACACCTCAGGTATTTTGGCCCAATTGGATAATATTGTTGAGGCTTTGAAACTTGTTTTGAAAAAAAACCTAAAAGCAATATACAACAAAAGTAAAGAGGCCATGCATGGCGCTATCAATGGGTTGGAAAATGGCCTTTTGTTTGGCACTTTAGAACAAGATATTGTAAAAGAAAACGGATTTTCATTTCATGTGGATTGGAAAAATGGTCAAAAAACAGGTTTCTTTTTAGACCAAAGAGACAACAGGGCTTTGCTTGGGCGATATGCCAAAGGCAAAGATGTTTTAAACACATTTTCATACACAGGTGGCTTTTCTGTTTATGCTATGATGAATGGCGCCAATAGTATCGACTCTATTGATGTTTCTAAAAACGCTATCGAGGTGTTGAACAAAAACATGCTTTTAAACAATGAGAGTGCTACTAATTTTGAATCAATTGCTAAAGATACCTTTAGTTTTTTCAAAGAAAGCGAAAAGGAATACGACATTGTGATACTCGATCCGCCTGCTTTTGCAAAAAACATAGGCGCCAAGCACAATGCCTTGATGGGTTATAAAAGATTGAATATTGAGGGTTTAAAAAAAGTGAAAAAAGGCGGACTGTTGTTCACCTTTAGCTGTTCGCAGGTTGTAGATAGCCTTACATTTAGTCAGATTATTATGTCGGCAGCTATTGAATCGGGACGAGAAATAAAAATTATTCATCGCCTTACGCAAGGAGCCGATCATCCTGTGAATATATACCATCCTGAAGGCGAATACCTAAAAGGATTGGTTTTAATGGTTAATTAACAAACAATATGGAAGAAAAAGACAACTTCAAAATCATAGCAAAAACCATTTATGGTTTTGAGGATTTATTGCTTGCCGAATTGGAAACAATGGGGGCAAAAGACTTGGAAAAAGGCAGACGAATGGTCAGTTTTACTGGCAATTTAGAGCTTGTTTATAAATGCAACCTGGCTTGCCGAACAGCCATTAAAATCCTGAAACCTATCTTTCAGTTTCATGCGTTCACGGAACAAAGTTTATACGAAAATATTCAAAAAATAGATTGGACAAAGTATTTAAAACTGAACCAAACTTTTGCTATTGATGCAACTGTGCATTCCGAACATTTCAACCATTCTTTATATGTTTCTCAAAAAACAAAAGATGCCATTGCCGACCAATTTAGAGGGCATTTTAACGAAAGACCTAGCGTTGATTTAAAAAATCCGGACATTAGAATCAATATTCACATCAACGAACATGAGGTTTCTGTGGCGCTCGACAGCTCTGGCGAATCGTTGAACAAAAGAGGGTATAGAAAATCTACAAATGTAGCGCCAATGAACGAGGTGTTGGCAGCCGGCTTAATTATTCTTTCCAATTGGGACAAAACTACCGACTTTTTAGATCCCATGTGCGGCAGCGGAACCATCTTAATTGAGGCCGCCATGATTGCCCAAAAAATACCACCCAATTTCTTGAGAAATGATTTTGCTTTCATGAAATGGAACGACTGGGATGCCATATTATATGACAAGGTGAAAAAAGAATTGAATGCAGCTGTTGTGCCTTTAAAAACAAAAATAAAAGGCTACGATAAAGACGAAGCCGTTGTTGAAAAAGCCAAAAGCAATATTGAATTGGCTGGTTTTGAATCCATAATTTCTGTAGAGCACAAAGACTTTTTTGAAACACAAAAGGACAATGAAGAACCTTTGCATATTTTGTTCAATCCGCCATACAACGAAAGAATTGATGTGGAAACAGAAAATTTTTACAAACAAATTGGCGACACTTTCAAGAAAAACTATCCCGGAACGACTGCTTGGTTTGTTACCGCAAATCTTGATGGATTGAAATATGTAGGGCTAAAAGCGTCTAGGCGTATTGTGGTTGCCAATGGCCAATTGGAAGCCAGGCTTGCCAAATACGACATTTATGCAGGCACAAAAAAGCAACCCAAAGCCCCCGAAAATGAATAAGGAGGCAAGATACAAAACATTGCTAACGCAAATAGAAACTCTGATAGACCCCAAATGCGGAACGATAGCCAACTATGCCAATGTTTGTGCCGCTATTCAAGCCGAATTTGGCTTTTGGTGGTGTGGTTTTTATATCATCAATACAACAAACCAATTGGAACTTGGACCTTTTCAAGGACCCGTTGCTTGCACATTAATAGGTTATAATAAAGGCGTTTGTGGCAGCAGTTGGGCGCAAAAAGAAACCATTATTGTGCCAAATGTACACGAATTTGAAGGACACATTGCTTGCTCATCGGCCAGCAATTCAGAAATTGTAGTCCCTATTTTTAAAAACCAAGAAGTTGTGGCTGTTTTAGACATTGATAGCCTTGAATATAACGCATTCGACACCGTTGACCAACTCTATTTAGAGCAAATTGTTGCCCTTTTGTAACTGTTTATTTCTGTAAAATCAGTTTATAAGCCGTTTTTCCATCTATTAAACAAAAATAAATCCCATTTGGAAGGTATTGCAAATCTATTGAAACCCTTTCATTTTTCTCAACTATGGCCGCGACTTCTTTTCCCATTATATTAAAAACCCTTGCTGTTTTAATTTCTTTATCTTCAAAATAAAATATCCCGTTCGATGGGTTTGGGAACATCTTTTTTTCATAAAAACCATGGTCGAAAATGCCCACAGACTTGCTCGGGCATTTCAAATACCAATTCACACATAAGGAATCTTTGCAAAGGTTACTATCCACTATCCAAACGCAAATTTTCTGCCACCCGCTGTCCAAAAACTTAAAATCCTGAACCGCAACTCCCTTAAATTTTAAGCCATCGTTCATTTGCCAATTTGTTTCGGCAAACAAATCATTGGCGCTAACGCTTAGTTTTTTATCTAAACATTTGCCCGTGGCAATGCTATCAATATTTAATATTTTCAAACTGCATTTTACTTTGCTTGTGTCCTCATCACACAAAATTTGAATATCAAAACGGACCGTGTCAGCACAATTTTGACTGTCTTTTGCAATAATATAGGCCTTGTAAATCCCTTTTTTACGATAAGTATGCACCGCAAAAACATCTACAACAGAATCCTTATCGCCAAAAAACCAAGTAGCCGTTTTTGTGTTGTCGCTAACCCGTGCGCTAAACTCCACCTCGTTGCAAGCATAACTCAGCGTGTCGGCACTATGCACCCCAATGGGGCTTAGTGTGCATGGATTGGCACAATTAACAATTACCGACATCGCAATTGTGTCCTTGCAACCGTTGCTGTCCGTTACAATGCCAATCAACTTAAAAGAATCGTTTTTAACATAAAAATTCTTTGGTTTATTGCAATTACAGGTGTTTCCATCGCCATAAAACCACTGAAAACCCTTATAATTAGGGTCCGACAAAGTATATTTAAACTCTTTATAATTGCAAGTACTGTAAGTTTGGTTTTCAGAAAGTGATGTAAACCGAACCAAACAAGGCTGCGCAAACAAATGCACATACAAAAACAGACTAAAAACCAAGACTAATTGTTTCATTTTTTTTGAAGACAAATGTAAAGGTAAAAAAGTTGCCTATTGCATAAAAAAAACGAAATTTTTTTGGGGAATGGGGGAAGTGGGAAGCTGGGAGTCTTGTAAGCATTTCTTTTATATGAATGGAATACTTTATTCTTTGGGTGTTTTTGGACCAGATCCAACCTAAACCAGCAAAGGCAAAAATGCACCTTAAATGTTGTTTGTAGTTGTCAATATAATTTTTTATCGATAGTTGTTTTTATCCCGTTATAGTTCATTTCAAAACACGCACGCCCTAAAATTATAGCTGCATTTATTCGATATTTTTTGGACAATTAACAAATAAGTTTATCATTAAGTAGTTCGTAATTTTCTAATAAATCATTCCAATAATTTGATGGGATTAAACTTTCTTGAGCATATAAATTAGTTTCTTTTTCAATTTTAGTTTCTTCAATTTGGGTCAAATCAAGAAATTTAAATTCTTTGTTATTTCATAAATGCAACGCAATATGACCTATTTCGTGTAAAATTGCAAAGCCAGATTACACTTTTATGTATGGTTTGGACATAAACACTGGGGCGCAACTATTGATGAATCGAAGGAGTGCCCCTTCATCTAGAATACCAAAGCATTCATTAAATAAAATATGGTATTGTTCGGGCGGTTTGTATTGTTCAGATGCACTAACTGGCATAACTTTAATTAATGGTTGGCGATATAAAAAAGCAGGCAGTTACAGTAGCCCTGTCGTTGTAGATGAAAAAACTGGCTTGGTTTATACAGTAGCCAATGGCAATGCCTTGTTGTGTTTAGACCCAAAACTGATGATGTTGGATAAAAAAAATCAAAAAGTTAATGAAAGATAATGTTTATTTTTTTCATTATATTTGTGGCATAAATTTTTATTTAGAGTGTTAAAAAACGGAAGTATATGGCTTTTTTTAATTTATAGCTTATTTTTTATAGGTTGCAAAGAGAAGCCTATTCCGTCACCTGCACCAGTTCAACAGGAACTAAATGCTATTGTTTGGCAATATAAACTCAATGATGTAGGCACTTCATGTACAAATAATTTTATTTATAAAAACATGATTATTCAAGGTTATGAAGGTTTAGATGACAAACTTCAATTTATGGCATTAACATTAGATTCTGGTAAATTAGTTTGGAAATCAGAAATTTTTCCATTTCATGTGCCTTTTAATCCAGAAGAAAGTCATGTAGTAAATAATTTATTGATATTTTCTAAAGGTGGCAGAAATAATGTTATAGATATGGAAAATGGAACAACATTATGGAAAAATCATATCCCTTATGCTAGTTCACGAATTAGCATAATAGATAATAAAATATATAAAGGTGCTGGTTTGTCAAATCAAACTTTGTACCAATTAGATTTATATACAGGAGAAATAAAGACAATATTCACTTTGAAAACTGCTGATATGGATGGTTTTGGACCGAATTATACAGCACCTGCAAAATGGATTCACCCCAATGGCGATGTAATTCTTTTGATGGGCAATCGTTCCTATAATCCTTCTTGCCAGCCCACTTGTGATAGATATGATTATTTGGCATACAACCTAACCGCAGATAGTATGTTTTGGTACATTAAAGGCGAATTAAATAAAAGAGGAAGTAAAGCAACTCCCTTAATATTAGACAATAAAGTTGTCTTTTTTGAGGAAAGAAAAGTGAGATGTTTAAATCCATTAAATGGCGATTTAATTTGGGAACATAGCAGAGTGCCACAAGACAATATTAGCACTTATGCGATGTCAAATATTGCAAAATGGAATAACATTATCATTGCCAAACCAGATTATTTATATTTATATGGTTTAGATGTAAATACAGGTCAACAATTGTGGATGAACTCGCGATCTAGTGCTAGTGTGGGCGCAGTTCAAGTGTCTATGGACAAAATATGGTATTGCTCGGCTGGGTTGTATTGTTTTGATGCACTAACTGGCAAAACTTTAATTAATGGTTGGCGATATAAAAAAGCAGGCAGTTACAGCAGCCCTGTCGCTGTAGATGAAAAAACTGGCTTGGTTTATACAGTAGCCAATGGCAATGCCTTGTTGTGTTTAGATCCAAAACTGATGATGTTGGATAAAAAAAATCAAACAGTTGATGAAAGATAATGTTTATTTTTTTCATTATATTTGTTGCATAAATTTTTATTTAGAGTGTTAAAAAACGGAAGTATATGGCTTTTTTTAATTTACAGCTTATTTTTTATAGGTTGCAAAGAATCACCACCACTGTCACCTACACCAATTCAACAGGAACTAAATGCTATGGTTTGGCAATATTATCCACTAAATGATCACGGGTCAGGTTTATGAACAAATAATTTTATTTATAAAAACATGATCATTCATAGTAAAATAATCAGGACAAACCTGACAAACACGATATGAAACACCATTATCGAAGGTTCGATAGCAAGAAAATTTGCATCGGCTTTTGCCTGAATAGTTGGACTCTTAGTTAATGGTGCTTAGTTAACTAGAAAAAACTTCCCACTCCCAACTTCCGACTTCCCGCCTCGGTCTTACTACTTAATTCGTAATTGAATAGCTACTGCCTTCCTTGCCGTCTTTTATTTCGAAGCCAGCGTTTTTTAGGTCTTCTCTTATGGTGTCTGAAAGGGCGAAGTTTTTGTTTTGTTTGGCTTCGTTTCTAATTTTAAGCACCAATTGCATCAAAGCATCAAGGTGCGAATTGTTGTTTACGGTTTCTTCTTTCAAGCCCAAAATATCGAAGACAAATAAGGGCATCAAAGTTTTTAGTTTTTCTAGATTTGAGGCATCAATGCTTAAATCTTTTGTGTTCAATTGATTGATTTGTGTAACCATATCAAACAAATGGGCAATTAAAATGGGGGTATTTAAATCGTCATTTAGGGCATTCAAACATTTTTCTTCAAAAGCCAGAACATTAATTTTATTGTCGTTTGTTGGCTGAATGGTTTGCAAGGTTTTAATTGCATTTAGCAGTCTGTTCAATCCTTTTTCGGAGGCTTGCAAGGCGGCATTGCCAAAGTCGAGCGTGCTTCTATAATGGGCTTGTAGTACAAAAAACTTTAAGGTCATGGGCGAATAGGCTTGCTCTAGCAAAGTATGTTTGCCTTCAAAAAAATCTGAAATACCAATGCCGTTATTCAACGATTTGGCCATTTTTTGTCCATTGATGGTAACCATGTTGTGGTGCATCCATAGGTTTGCAGGGTTGTGTCCTGTGCATGCTTTTGATTGTGCAACCTCCGACTCATGATGTGGAAACAATAAATCTAATCCTCCGCCATGGATATCAAACACTTCGCCTAAATATTTTCGACTCATTGCCGAACATTCTATATGCCAACCTGGATAGCCAGCGCCCCAAGGGCTATTCCATTGCATAATATGACTGGCATCGGCTTTTTTCCATAAAGCAAAATCGTTGGGATTCTTTTTTTCACTTTGCCCTTCTAATTCGCGCGTTTCATTGCCTGCTCCCGCAATCAAATCTTCCAAAACCCTGCCCGAAAGCTTTCCATAATCGTTGGTTTTGCTATAATTTAGCACATCAAAATAAACAGAGCCACTGCTTTCGTAAGCAAATCCGTTGGCAATAATTTGCTCAATCATTTCTATTTGTTCTATAATATGTCCGCTTGCCCTTGGCTCAATTGAAGCCGGCAAAACATTCAAATGATTAAGCATTTGATGGTAGGCATTGGTATATAATTGCGCAATTTCCATGGGTTCAAGACTTTCTAACCTCGCTTTTTTCGCAATTTTGTCTTCGCCTTCGTCTGCATCGTTCACCAAATGACCAACATCTGTAATATTTCTTACAAATCTGACTTTATAACCCAAAAAACCTAAATATCGGTTTAGCACATCAAAAACAATGGGTCCACGGGCATGCCCCAAATGTGGACTGCCATAAACCGTTGGACCACAAACATAAATTCCAACAAAAGGCGGCTTTATGGGAAGAAATTCGGTCGCTTTTCTTTGATAACTATTATATAAATTTAGGCTGCTCATTTTAGATGTAGATTGTTTGCAAATCTATATAAAAAAAACACTATTTTTGTAGGCTATTTTATAAAAAAAGAAAAGAAATATGAAAAGAAATGTAATGTTTGTGGCAGCTTGTATTATTGTCAACCTAGCTATTGGGCAAAAAAAAGAAGCTGATACCATGCTTTTTACTTACGGAACCAAAACGGTTGGTGTTAAAGAATTTAGGAAAGGACTGACCAAAAACGACAGGCCTGGTGTGAAACACACAGCCGAAGAGATTGATGAGTATTTGAATTTGTATAAAAAATTTAAACTAAAAGTACAAGATGCCTATTCTCAAGGATTGGATACCACAGAGGGTTTTAACTCTGAACTTGCCACCTACAGAAAACAAATAGCAAAACCGTATTTAACAGACCGTCAGGTAAACGACCAATTGATAAACGAAGCTTATGAGCGCATGAAATCGGAAGTGAAAGCTGCCCATATCCTTATTTTTACTAAAAGAGATTCTTCTCCTGCTGATACTTTGATAGCGTATAACAAATTGATGAAAGTGAAAGCCGAAATTGAATCAGGCAAAATTACTTTTGAGCAAGCCGCTGTTCAATATAGCGAAGATCCAACAGCCAAAGATAACCAAGGTAGTTTAGGATATTTTACAGCATTTCAAATGATTTATGAATTTGAAAACTATGCTTTTAATACGGCAGTAAACAGTGTTTCAAAAGTATTTAGAACAGATTTTGGTTACCATATTGTTAAAGTTTACGACAAAAGAGCTTCAAAAGGAGAATTAACCGTGAAACATATTTTGATTCAAACGAATCCAAACCCTAACGAAGAGGATTTAGCCGAGGCAGAAGCAAAAATCAACGAAGTTTACAAAAAACTACAAATGGGCGAAAAGTTTGAAACGCTTGTTAATCAATATTCAGAAGATGGAAACTCTGTTTTAAAGAATGGCGAATTGCCGGCTTTCAACATGACAAATTCTCGTATTCCAGATAATTTTAAATCAGCTGCTTTTGATTTATTAAATGATGGCGACTATTCTCGCCCAATCAGAACAACAAGCGGTTTTCATATTATCAAAAGATTGTCTTTAAAACCAATGGCTTCTTTGAATGAATCGAAAAACACAATTTTAAATAAGATAGGCAGAGACAGCCGTCAATATAAAAACACGATTGCAGTTTATAACAAAGCTTTAAACTACTACAAATTTAAAGAAAACAAAAAAGCGCTTAAAGTAATCGACAAAGCAATCGATACATCTATCATTACAGGCATGTATGAACACAATGTGGCGAAGGCAAAGAATGCTAAACTCTTTAAAACCCCATTGTTTACCTTAACTAAAGTGAAAAAAGCATTTACATTAGATGATTTTTCTGCTTGGGTAGAAACCGTTCAAAGACCCAATGCAAATAGCACAAAAACAGCCATTTTAGAAAGCTATTTAAAAGCGTATAAAATTAATACTGTGATGGAATATTACGAAAATGATTTAGAAAACATTAACGATACTTTTTTAAATCTATATAAAGAATACAAAGAGGGCATTTTATTATTTACCCTTACAGACAAAAAAGTTTGGACCAAAAGTGTAGAAGATTCAGTTGGATTAAAAAGTTTTTACAATACCAATTCTAGCAAATATCAATTTAAAGATAGATTTGAAGCAACCATTATGCGTTGTGCAAACTTATCAATAGCCGAAGCCGCTAAAAAAGATTTAGAAAAAGGCATTACATTAGATTCTATTCTAAAAAAACAAAACAAATTAAACCCCTTAAACATTGCCACTCCCACAACAGGCAAGTTTGAAAAAGGTGATAATTTTTATGCAAATTATATTTTTGAGGATAGCAAAAATTCTAAATATCTTGTTTTCGAAGATCCAAAATCAACAGGTGGTTATATCTTAATTCAAGTTCACCAAACCATTGCTGCCGGACAAAAAACATTGTCAGAAGCAAGAGGCATAATTATTAGCGATTATCAAGCCCACCTAGAAAAAGAATGGATTGATGAATTGTTGAAAAAGTATCCTATTCAAGTAAACGAAGGGGCATATAAAAATGTCAAATCAAGTTTAACCCCGTTAAATTAATTGACGAAAAACCTAAAATATCTTCTTCTTTTTTGCATAGTTGCATTGGCTTTGGGTTGCAAAAACCAAAAGTCGGACGCTAATGTTTTAGCAGAGTACAAGGGCGTGTTTTTATTAAAAAACGACATTCCTGAAGATATTTTAACGAAATTTACAAAAGGCGACACCAATAGTCTTTTATCTGCATACATTGACAAATGGTTGGAAAATCAAGTTTTATTAAATGCAGCTGAAGAGCTTTTGAGCCCAGAAGAAAAAGATAAAGAAAAACTTGTAAACGATTACCGAAACTCTTTATTGATATTCGAATATCAACAAAAATTAATTACCGAAAGTCTTGATACATCTGTAAGTGATGCTGAAATTGAAAAATTTTATTTAGAGAATGAGGCCAATTTTGTGCTTAAAAAAAACATTGTTAAAATTAGGTATATTAAAATTGAAAAAAGAAATGCTGATATCAATATAATTAAAAAACTAATTCAATCGCCTTCTCCTTCTAATGATGCAATTCTGACCGCTTATTCGCAAGAAAAGGCTATAAACTTCTATTTAGATAGCAATTGGTTGTATTTAGATGATATTACAAAGGAGATTCCTTTAAATGAAAATTACAATCAACAACGCTTTTTGACCAGTAACAAATACATTCAACTTGAGGAAAACAACATGTTGTATATTTTGTATATCATTGATTTTAGAATAAAAGACAACAGTTCTCCCATTGAGTTTGAAAAAGAAAAAATCAAGGAAATTATTTTATACCAAAGAAAAATGAATTTTTTGAAAGAGACCCAACAAAACCTATATAACAAGGCAATAGAAAAAAGTGAAATCAAATATCATCTTAAATAATAAAAAACCTAAATCCAGCAAAAAAACAATAATATCAATTTTAATAGTGATGTTTATGTTTTGTGGAGGTCTAATTGCCCAGCCAAAAGCATTGGTTATTGATGAAATAATAGCAATCGTTGGTAACAGTCCAATTCTGAAATCAGAGTTAGATATTTTGGCCACCCAATTAGACCCTGATATTAAAATTACAGATGAAGTGAAATGTGAATTATTTCAAACATTGCTACTAAATAAGTTAATGGTTCATCAGGCCGAAATAGATAGTATTCCTTTAAAAGAGGAAGAAATTACAGATAGAATTGAGAACAATATGCGTTTTTTTGAGCGTCAAATGAATAATAGAGAAAATATTGAACGCTATTTGGGTATGAGTATTGAGGAATATAAAAGACAAATTTTTCCAAAACTAAAAAACCAAATGTTGCAGGAAAGAATGGAGGCTCAAATTAAAAGAGAAATTAAAATTACACCAAAAGAAGTACGCGATTTTTACAATAAAATTCCGTCAGATAGTTTGCCATATATTTCTTCGGAAGTTGAAATTGGGGTGCTAAAACTTAAGCCAAAATACTCTAAAGAAGCTAAAGAAATAGCCTACGAACAATTGCAGGAATTAAAATCAAGGGTAGAGGCGGGAGAATCGTTTGCTCGATTGGCAGGTCTTTATAGCAACGATCCTGGGTCGGCAAACCAAGGCGGGCTTTTGCCAGAATTTGGAAGGGGCGATATGGTTCCTGAATTTGAACGCACTGCATTTGCAATGAAAAAAGACAGTTTAAGCGAAATAATAGAAACGCCTTATGGATATCATGTGCTAAAACTAATTAACAGAAGAGGCGAAAGAGCTATGGTTAGACACATTTTGATTAGACCACGATTGATAGATACAGACATTGCAGCAGTTAAACAAAAAGCGGATTCGATTTATGATTTATTAAGCACGGGGAAAACAAAATGGTGTGAGGCTGTTAATAAATTTTCGGAAGATGAAGAGAGCAAACCTTTTTGTGGATTTTTAATTGACCAAAACATTGGAAGCCAAAAAATTCCATTTGATTATTTAGACAAAGACATGTCTAAAATTGCAAGCACATTAAAACCTGGTGAATTCAACAAACCAGAAATAAGTTATGCGCCAGATGGTTCTCCATTCATTCGTATTATTTACTTGAAAGACGAAACAAAACCACATACTGCCAATTTAGAAAACGATTGGCAGCGTATTCAGTCCCTAGCTTTAGAAGAAAAAAAGGAAAGAGAAATTGAAGTTTGGGCAGCCAAAAGAAGAAAAGAAACCTATATTTTCATAAAAAAAGAGTACTTTGATTGTGATTTCTATGAAGTATGGGTAAATTTATTAAAAAACTAACAAACGATGTCAGATATTCAAACAGCCGAAAAATTTACAGAGAAGTTTAAAGAGATAAAAAAGGAGATAAGCACTGTTATTGTCGGACAGCACGAAGCCGTCCATGGTGTTCTTATTTCATTGTTTTGCAACAGCCATTCCTTGCTTGTTGGTGTTCCTGGATTGGCAAAAACATTACTAATAAAAACAATTTCAGAAGTTTTAGATTTAAAGTTTAATCGTATCCAGTTTACCCCCGATTTAATGCCAAGCGACATTACAGGGAATGAAATATTAGACGAAAACAGGAATTTTAAATTCATTAAAGGCCCTTTGTTTGCGAACATTGTTTTGGCAGATGAGATAAACAGAACGCCACCGAAAACCCAGGCAGCCTTGTTGGAGGCTATGCAGGAACGCACCATTACCGTTTCTGGAAAGAGCTACCATTTAGATAGCCCATTTTTTGTTTTAGCGACACAAAACCCTATAGAACAAGAGGGGACTTATCCTTTGCCTGAGGCCCAGTTAGACCGTTTTATGTTTAATTTAGTGTTAGGCTACCCAACATTTGAAGAGGAACTGAGTATTATAAAAAACACAACATCAAATATGCAAAATCAGCCTAAAAAGGTTTTGAATGCAGAAGAGATTATGGATTTCCAAAACCTCGTTAGAAAAACCCCAATTGCTGATAATGTGCTATCATATTGCGTTAATCTGGTGAGTAAAACAAGGCCAAAAACAGACAAAGCAACCGATAAAATAAATGAGTTTATTAGTTATGGCGCTGGTCCAAGAGCAGGGCAGTTTTTAGTTTTAGGAGCCAAATGCAACGCCTTGTTAAATGGAAAACTTTCGCCAGATATCGAAGATGTTAAAGCTGTAGCATACGATGTTTTTAGACACAGATTGGTAAAAAATTACAAAGCCGAGGCGGAAGGTTTAAGTATTGATGACATTGTAAAAGGAATTTTATAAATCATTATAGGCTCTAATAAACTTAGCCCCCAAATTTTTATAAGGCGGAATATACTCTTTGAATTGAGGGTTGTTTTGCAACTTCACGCTCACTTGTTTCCAGACATCAAGCCATACTAAATCTTTTCCTGAGCGAATAATATCTGTTATCTCCAAAATTAGGACACTATTTACAACCATTGTGCCAACTTGTTTGGTGCTTACAATTTGCACATCCATTGCATTTTCCATTGCTTTGCTTATATTTTGATAGCCACCGCAACTGCCCAAAATTGCAATTTTGTTACTAAAGTGCATGTTTTCAATTGTGTTTTCGATATAATAACTATGTCCTCTGTGAACAATCAAGTCTGGAAAACGACCAATAGATTCAAAATAAGTTCTTAAATCCTCTCTTCCTTGAATTTCCGTATGTGGCTTATTCGCATAAATTTCCATTTTTTTACCGCTAATTGTTTTAAATATCACATAATTTCCTTTATCTTCCTTTTTATAAATATTACTGGGATATAATCCCAACCAATTGTTAAAAGCAGCCTCGCCATCCTCATCATCAAAGAAAAAATGTTGTTGAATATGTTTGCCGTCCGGAAACATTTCCGCACTTGTAAGCCCGTCTAATGCCGGAATATTATAGTTGTAATTGCTTGTGTATTCGGTTGGATCTCCACCAGTTAGTTTCAATAATAATCCATATATTTTCATCCCATGTTCATTTTGGTCGGTTATACATTTTCGCAATTCTTTTTTTATCGTTTTTATAAAAATGGCTTTTACTTTTTCATTTTCCAAACTTCCATAAGTGTCCGCAACATCTACCGCTGGACCCAAATCGCCACCATAATTATACAAACCAGACACAAAACGACTAATCAAAGCATTTTGTTGGCTATCATTCATTGTGTTTAAAAAATCGTCTATTTTATTGTATCCTGCGCATTGTTTTAAAAACACTCGAAACTTATTGAACCCTACTTTTTCTAAAAAATTATAGCCCGACTTTTCTGTTTTTTTGTCGCTCATCCTTTTATACAAACCCAAAAATGAAGATGTAAATATTTCTTCCTCAGAATAAACAATCGTGGAATAAATTTCGTAAGCATTGTCATTATCAACTGGCGCAAATCGAAATGCATCTGTCCCATCATGGCGCAAATTAATTTCTAGAATTCTAGACATGGCCAAGTTTTCTAACTCTTTTTCAACGGCATAATTTGCCAATAAATTCTCTGATTTTCTTAATTCAATCAGTTTTCTATAAAATTGTTTCTCATCTTGCGAAATACTTTCTGCTTTGGCAAATGTAATTTGTTTTTTTGAAATTGGGTCAAGCAGCGCATACGCTTTTGACTGCGTGCCATAGGTTTGGGCAATTAATTTAATCAAAACCATTGTGGAATCTTTGCTATTTTTAATCACCCTATCAATCATGTGGTTAGAATTAATATATTGCTTAATAGAAATTGGGTCTATTTTGGCAACTTGCAAAATGACTTTAGTACCAAGTGGCGTGTATGCCAAGTTTTTAAACTTATTAAGTACATCAAATGGATAAAAACGAGCGGCATAAGTCCAATATTCTACAGCATAGGGCTTTAAATTTATTATGTCTGAAATAAAAACCCCGCTTTTTACATCATTTTTTAGCAATTCTAATTCCTTTTGAGAATTATTTAAAGTTGATAATTTATGAACCAATAAAAAAGCCTTTTGATTGAAACTAACATGCGGAATGTCTTGCCTATTAACGCGTTTCAGAATTTCAAAAAATGCACGAGCATATTGATCAACCTGATTGTTTCCAACAGTTTTAAAATCTTCTTGCAAATCATTAATCATTGTAATGTAAACTTTGAACGCAAAAGCATTTTGTGTTTCGTTTCCAATGGCAATAGCACTGTCTAAATCGCCATCAGAAATATCAATCCTATTTTGTTCAAAATCAATTTGTTGCTGCCAATCCACTCTTTGTCCTCCTTTTTGAGCAAAAACTGAAGTTAAGAAGCAAAAAAGCGAAAAAATACTCAAGGATAACCTTTTTCCGTATGTTTTATAAAAATTGTTTAACTGCATTATAATTTATGTGTCAAAAATAAAGCCAAATTTATTAATATTCTAATAATTAGATTTTATTTGTTATTTTTGCTCAATTTATTTCAACAACATCATGATAAACTTCATTAAATCATTCGCAATTTTTGGCTGTTTTTTTGCCATGCAAACCTCAACTGCCCAAACCATAAAAATTGACATTACCTCTCCGATTGCTTCTCAAAACTTTAAAAAAGGGGATACTGTTTTTTTAAAAGGAAGTGTCGTTTCTAACGGGCCCTTACACGATGTGTTTTCCGAAATTTATGACAATGCTGATAGCTCAATGATATATTTTACAAAAAATTATCATACCCATGGTGCAAGTCAAATCATTAATCTAATATTTGTTATTCCAACAGATGAAGAAAAGGTGTTTTGTTTTAATATAAATACCAAAGACCATGGCAATCAAATAACATCACAACGAAAAGTAATTTTTATGGCTAACAAACCCGCTGAAAAAGGAAAACAAAAAGGAAAACAAAAAGGAAAACAAAAAGGAAAACAAAAAGGAAAAAAACGAAAAGCCAAACGCTAAGGTTTGTATTTGCTATCATTTAGTATTTCTGCAGCATTTGTATTTTGCATAAAATCCTGAAGCTTGGGATTTTTATTTGTCATATATTTTCGTACAATTTGCCAACCAATAAATTTTCCCAACATTGGAGGGGCGTCTTCTGCCATGTCTTCTGCTATTGTTTTTGGCCCCTCTTTAAAAAATCGTGTATATTTTCTAGAGTCTGACTCATAAATAAGTTTTTTAGTTACAAAATAGTTCCAAATATTTTGCTCCTCGGCCAAACACCAAGCATATTCTTTTTCCGACATCCCAATTTTAACATTGTCTTTCATGTCAAGCAAAGTTGCGTCAGTAAAATAAAGCAGCTTTCCTTCATAAATAGCTTTGTCTAAAAAAGTGGGATTGTCGCTTATATTTCTCGTAAACTTGTCGTTAGCATGTGCTAATATTTGATGTAAAACAATGGTTTGGGGAGTTAAAATTTTATGCCAATAGTTTTCTATTTCTGCATATTTATAGGGAGTAAAGTTTTCGCCAAGGTGCATATCGAGCCCAATGCCAATGTAGTCTTGGCCAACAGGGTTGATATAAAAACTAAAATTACTTGTGTATGTAATTATTTTTGGAACTACTTCCTCTGGATAATAATATTTAAAGTATTGATAGGCTTTTTTTATTTCATTTTCGTAAGGCGTAAAATCTTTGAATTGCTCTTTTGTGTGTTCATAAACTTTTTTAGCGTTTGGGTCGTTTTTAAACATCATTAATTGATTAAAGGCTGTTTTTTCATCGCCTTCAAAACCCATTATTCCATAAATATAGTCAGGCAAAAAAGAGCCGTATTTCGCTTTGAATGCTTCTAAAGTATTTAATTTAGATTCAAATAAATCAATATCAAACCTTAGAATTTCAGGTTTTACTTCAATAGATTTTACATCTACTTTCAAAGGGTTTCTGTTACATGAAAACAATAAAAAACTGCATGTAAAAAAAAGAATTGTGTTTTTTCGAGAAAAAAAGTTCATATTTGCGCAAATTAAATGAATATAATTATGATATCAACGAAATTAAGAAACTTTTTATTGTTTTGTGTGTTTTTATTTTCCACAAACCTGATGAAAGCCCAAACGCCAGTAGCTTCTGCGCCAGATGAAAGAAATTTAAGAGTAGGTTTTAAAATCGTTCCAGGTATAAACTGGGTGAAAGTAAAAACCACAAATGTGCAAAGAGATGGTTCAAATATTGGTTTTGGATTTGCTTTTATGGTGGACAAAAAAATTAAAGACAATTACTATATTTCAACAGAGGTAAATGTAACAACAATGACAAATGCTATAAAGCTTAGAGATTCAGCTGTGCACAATATAAATGACGCATCGGGGAGAAAATATTCCGACATAAGTTACAAATACAAAGTTCAATATATTGAAATACCGGTAAGTTTCAAATTTCGAACAAAAGAAATTGATGGATTAAGATTTTTTGGACAATTTGGTTTATCAGCAGGATTTTTGATTAGCAATAATGTTACAACCACTGCTAAAGAACTTATTACAGGAAAAGAATTTCCTTCTATTGAAAAATATAATCCTAACCAAAACGACAATAATAATTTAGATTTTTCTACACATAAAGACAACTTTTCTATCATAAGAGCGGCCATGATAATAGGGGCTGGTATTGAATACCGTTTGTCTGGAAACACAAGCTTATATACAGGATTGAGATTCAACAATGGTTTTACAGATATTTTAAGAGAAACAAGAGCAACTGCCATAAACAATGTTTTAGGTTTAGAAATTGGTATGTTTTTTTAGTAGCAATCTTTTTTTAAATGAAAATAGCGCTTTGTCAGCTTAATTACATAATTGCCGATATAGAAGGTAACAAAAAAAAGATAATTGAGGCGATTGAAAGTGCTAAAAAACATAAAGTAGATTTAGCTATTTTTAGCGAACTTTCTATTTGTGGCTACCCGCCAGATGATTTGTTAGACTATCCTTTTTTTGTTGAAAAATGCGAAAATGCTATTTCAGAAATTGCATTTTATTGTGATAATATTGCTGCAATAATTGGGGGGCCTACTATAAATATATCACATATTGGCAAAAGATTATTTAACTCGGCCTACTTTATTGAGAATAAGTTTGTTAAAAGTGTAACGAATAAAACTTTGCTGCCAACATATGATATTTTTAATGAGGCGCGCTATTTTGAACCCAATCGTCTATTTGAATTAGTTGAATTTAAAGGCAAAAAAATTGCATTAACAATTTGCGAAGATTTGTGGAACGATACAGATTTTTTGCAATATGAATCCGACCCTTTGTCTGAACTCAAAAAACAGAATCCTGATTTTATTGTCAATATCTCTGCTTCTCCTTTCAACAAAGGGAAGTATGAAAGAAGATTGGAAACTTTAAAAAACCAAACTAAAAAACATGGTCTGCAATTGTTTTATGTAAATCAGGTTGGTGCGCATACAGATATTATTTTTGATGGCAACTCCATGATTATCAATCCAAATGGAGAAATTATCCACCAATTGGCTTCTTTTGAGGAAGATGTTCTTTACTTCGATTCAGAAAGTGATTTTATATCAAAAGAGAACATTCAAAAAAAAGACATTGCATTGTTGCACCAAGCAATTGTTTTTGGATTGAAAAATTATTTTGAGAAAATGGGGTTCAAAAAAGCAATTTTAGGCTCATCTGGCGGCATTGATTCTGCACTTGTGCAAGCTTTAGCCTCAGAGGCAATTGGTCCTGAAAATGTAATGGCAGTTTTAATGCCTTCAGAATTTAGCAGCGAAGGCAGTGTGTCCGATGCTCAAAAACTATCAGAAAATATTGGCAATCCTTTTCAAATTTTACCAATAAAAACAGTTTACAATACCTTTGTCGAAACCCTTCAACCTATTTTTGGCGAACTGCCATTTAATACCACAGAAGAAAACATTCAAGCCCGAAGCCGTGCAATAATATTAATGGCAATAAGCAACAAGTTTGGCAATATCCTCTTAAATACTAGTAACAAAAGCGAAATGGCGGTTGGTTACAGCACACTTTATGGCGATATGTGTGGCAGTTTGAGTGTTATTGGCGATTTGTATAAAACCGAAGTATATGAACTTTGCAATTACATCAATCGAAATTCGGAAATTATCCCAAATGCGATTTTAAATAAAGCACCAAGTGCAGAGCTTAGGCCAAACCAAAAAGACAGCGATAGTTTGCCCGATTATGAAGTATTAGATAGTATTTTGTTTCAATATATTGAAGAACAAAAAAGCATCGAACAGATAATCGCCTCTGGACATGAAGAGAATATTGTTTTGCGCACCATCAAAATGGTTAATAATAATGAATTTAAGAGATTTCAAGCACCACCAATTTTAAGGGTTTCTGCAAAAGCATTTGGCAGAGGACGCCAAATTCCTTTGGTTAGCAAATGGTAGGTCTTTATTTGTGTGAATTAACACAAGTAACCATATAACTTTAAAACTATTACCCCCAATTTTTGATAAAAAAATTGGCGCAACTTGCGGTTGCGCCAATAAACTGATTCACTTAAAAAAAACTACTATTTGCCACCTAACATCAAAAGCTCACTGACAACAATGTCAATTGATGTTCTTTTTACCCCATCTTTGTCTGTGTAAACTCGGCTTACAAGTTTTCCTTCAATAGCCACCTCTTTTCCTTTTTCAAGAAACTTGCCAGCGATTTCTGCTGTTTTACCCCACGCCACAAGATTGTGCCATTGCGTTTCTTCTACCTTTTCGCCTTTGTCGTTTTTATACGACTCGGAGGTTGCAATGCTAAAACGCGCCATTGCGCTTCCGTTAGCTAAAGTTTTGGTTTCTGGTTGAGCGCCTAAACGGCCGATTAAATAAACACGATTTCTTAAATTGTTCATAATATATAATTGTTAAAATTTGATGGTGCAAAATTGGGGGCATTCCAAACAAACTCCAAATTTCAAATAGTTATAGTCGTTTATAAATGGTTAAAATAGATATGTGCTTTTAAAAATATAGCGATGTTACAAAAAATAATTTTGTACTATTTATCATTGCAAAATCAAAGATTGAATCAATATTAGCTTAAAAAACCAAAAACAGAGTAATAGATTGGCGTATTATTTATAGAAATTGGGAGAAATAATCATACTTTTCTTACCCAAACATATTTTCGTTGTCTAATATACTGAGATAACTTTGGTATCTACTTGGGGCAATTTCATTTCTTTCGAAGGCTTCATAAACCGCACATTCCGGTTCGTTGAGATGAATGCAATTATTGAATTTGCATTTGGACATTAATGCCCGCATTTCTGGGAAATAATGCGCAATTTCCTGCTGAGGAATATCTATAACACCAAAATCTCGGATTCCAGGTGTGTCTATAATGGCGGTATTGTCATCTACAAAAAACATTTCGGCAAAAGTGGTGGTGTGTTTGCCTTTAAAGTGCATGTTAATAATATCTACTTTTTGTTTTGCATTAGGCAAAAAAGCATTGATAATAGAGGATTTGCCTACACCAGAATGCCCGCTAATTAAAACTTTCTTGTTTTTTATTACTTCATTCAGCATTTTTGTTGGTTCAAATTCTGCGAGATTCAAAGATGTTTTTATGCATGGATGGCCAAGGCTGCTATATAATTCTGAAAGGTTGTTACAATAGGCCAACTCATTTTCCGAATATAAATCTACTTTGTTGAAAACAATGGTAGTTGGGATATGAAAAGCCGAAGCCATTAGCAAAAATCTATCAATAAAACCAAGTGAAGTTTCGGGATGGCTGATGGTTGCAATCAAAAGAGCCATGTCTATGTTTGTCGCTATAATTTGACCATGCTTGCTAAGTTTATTGCTTTTCCTAATGATGTAGTTATGGCGTTTGCATACATTTAAAATAACCCCTTCTGTAACATCGCCACTGTCTTCTAATTCATAGTCAACAAAGTCGCCAACGGCCACGGGATTGGTTACTCTAAGCTCTTTTAATCTAATTTTCCCTTTAATTCTGGCATTAAGGATGCTGCCGTCTTCTATCTTTAATTTATACCAACTTCCTGTAGATTTTATGACCAATGCTCTCAAAAGAATATTATTTTATTAGAATATTATTTCGCAAATTTTCTTAGTCGCTTCGCTTTTGCCCATGGTATAAAAATGCAAAACGGGCACATTTGCTTTTATTAATTCCGTGCATTGATTGGCGCACCATTCTATGCCTATTTGCTTAATCGCCTCGGGCGTTTTTGCTTGTTCTACTTCATCTGAAAGCGCATCTGGCATGTCTATGTGAAACAATTTGGACAAAATGCTCATCTGCCCTTTGGTTGTCAATGGTTTTATGCCAGGAATTATTGGCACATTGATGCCACTTTCTCTGCATCTTTCCACGAAATCGAAATATTTTTGATTGTCAAAAAACATTTGTGTTACAATAAACTCTGCACCAGTTTCAATTTTCCTTTTCAAAAACTTTAAATCTGTTTTCAGGTTTGGTGCATCGTGGTGTTTTTCTGGATAGCCGGCTGCTCCAATGCAAAAGTTAGTAACATTGGTATTGGTTAATTCTTCATCCAAATAAATCCCATTGTTCATGTTTTTTATTTGATGAATAAGGTCTAAGGAGTTAGTGTTTCCATATTTTTCTGGCAAAAATGTTTGCTCGTTTTTTGTATTGTCGCCTCTTAATGCAAGCACATTATCGATACCCAAAAAATTTAAATCTATCAACGCATTTTCTGTATCCTCTTTTGAAAAACCACCACAAATAATATGTGGCACTGTGTCTATTTTAAACTTGTGCATAACAGCCGCACAAATGGCCACTGTTCCTGGTCTTTTTTTGGTCGAGATTTTTATAAAACTTCCGTCAAGGCGCTTTTTTTCTACATAATCTTCTCTATGATATGTAACATCAATAAAGGATGGATTGAAATCCATTAAAGGTTCAATGCCGTTATAAATACTGTCAATGCTATCCCCTTTTAGCGGAGGCAAAATTTCGAAAGAAAAAAGTGTTTTTTTCGCATTTTTTATATGTTCAACTATCTTCATTTGTTTAATTTTTATTAAATGGTTGCTTTTGTGTTTTCTTAATAAGTTTCAGTATAAAATCTTGTGTCCAATACATGCCATTGTAATTGATTAAACTTTCAACATCTTTTGTAGTGTGGTATTCAGGATTTATGCCTGTATAAAAAGAAATACTTGGTTTCTGCATTTGGGTAAAAACAATATCATCCGATTTTAGAATAGATGCATTGGCAAAGGAAACTTTTAAGTTCTCGGGCTTAACTTTTATTTTATCAATTGTTGTTTTCCAATTATTGTTAGATTCTGTGCCAAGTATCATCAAGTTTTTAGATGTTGAATCTAATCGCCCCACTCTGTCTAAATTGAAATTACACTTAATTGTTTTAAAATCTATCATAGGATTGTTTACGAAAAAATGAGCACCCATATTGCCTTGTTCGCTACCCGTAAAAGCAACAAACAAATAGTTTGCTTTTTTATACTTACAAGATTTTTTGATTTTTCTCATCAATTGCAACATCATAGCCACTCCGCTAGCATTATCATCTGCACCTGGATGTAATTTGCCAGTATTTGGCTCTAGACTGCCGCCATATTCATCGTAACCTAAATGGTCGTGATGGGCAGTAATTACAATCGTTTCTTTCTTCTTGTTGTCAATAAATCCAATCACATTTCTTCCAGTTGAGTTTAGTTGTGCAATTTTAACAAAAAAGGTTGCACTTTGACAACTGCTAACAAAATCGCTGCCTTTTTTAGTATATAACACAGGGATTTTTCTTGGTTGTATGTTTCTATCAAGCATGCCGCTTGGAGCAACTGAAAGCGAATCTGATTTTACAAAAATAACCCCTCTTGCACCATATTTAATTGCCAAATCTACTTTTAAGGCGAGGTTTTCGTAAACAGAGAATCTGTTTTTTTCTTTTCCCACTTCAGGACTGCCCAATTTAATAATAAACACTTTGCCTCTTAGATTTTGGGTGTCTTTATAATCATTTAGATTCAACTCTGGGGCAGAAATGCCATAGTTCATAAAAACAGTTGGGTGATCAACAAGGCTGTCGTTGTTGCAACTGTAAGATATGGGATAAAATTCGCCTTCTTGTTGAAAAAGCACCATAAGTCTTAAGTTTTTATCTTTAACCATTAGCGGCATTTTGTTTTGATTAATTCTTATTTGAACCATGCTAATGTCTTGAAAAAAAGTATTGTTATCTCCTTTTGGAACAAGACCGGCCATTTTAAAGGCATCTGCTATATACAAAGCGGCTTTGTATTCTCCCGAAGAACCGCTCAATCGCCCTTCTAACTCATCTGAAGAAAGGTACTGAACATCTTTTTTTAATTGGGTTTTTACCTTCGCTGCTTTTTTCTGAGCAAACAATAAATTACTAGAGCAAATTAATGCGATTAATACAACTGCAATTGACTTCATATTATAAAGCTGCAAATATACGAAGTTAGATTTTTAAAGACGACCCAAATTCAATTAATACCCAAATATTTCTTCGAGAGTTAAAATCCTTACTGTGCCATATTTTTTCAAATCTTCTTGTTTTATTTTGTCTTTGGAACCCACAACACACAAAGCCCAATTGCTGCCTTTTATTGTTTTTGATTGAAAATCTTTCACATCTTGAAACGATAAGGATTGAATGGTTTTGTATAATTCTTCTCTGTAATCAAATGAAATTCCCATATCCAATGCGCTCAAATAACTAAAAAACACATCCGTTTTGTTAATTCTTTCGGACTCCAATCCGCTTAAAATGGCTAGTTTTGCTTGGTTAAAACTGGCTTCGTTGCTTGGCATATTGTTTAGCAAGTCGTTCATGGTGTTGATGGCATCGTTCATTTTGTCGGATTGGGTGCCCACATAAGCCAACATAATATCGTTTTTGTTTTTTTCCATTGCTTGGCTGTAATAAGAATAGGTGGAATAGGCCAATGCGCGCGATTCTCTTATTTCTTGAAAAACAACACTGCTCATGCCTCCGCCAAAATATTCGTTGTATGCTTTTGCCAATGCAATTTGTTTAATATCGAAAGGACCCGCGCCATTTCTCCAATTAATTTCGGCTTGAACCATTTCGTAATGCGTAAAATAAACCAGTTTTTGGGTGTTAACTATTGGTTTGAAAACAATAGCGACAGGCGTTGGTAAAAATACTTTTGCCTGAAAATGATTGACACCCAATGTTTTTTCTACTTCGGCAACTTCCTCTGGTCCGTAATAAAATATCTTATGTTGAAAACTGCTCAAACTTTTTAGAATTGCGGTTAACTCAATGGCTTTCATCGCTTTTAGTTCTGCGGCAGACATCATAAAAGTGCGGGGATTGTTTTTGCCATAAAGCGCATAAGTGCTTAGGGCCGAAGAAATGGCTCTTTTGTTCAATTTTGCATCGTCTCTCGATTTTAAAACCCTGTTTACATAATCGTTCAAGGCTTTGTCGTCTGGTTTTGCATTTGCCAAAAGGGCTTCGAACAAAATTAAAGCTTCTTTAAAGTTTTGTTGCGGACCGCTAAGGTAAATATAGCTTCTGTTGTCGCCAGATGAAACCCCAAAGTTGCATGCCAACTGATAGAATTTCTTGCTTAGTTCATCGGCCGTGTATTTATCGGTGCCCAAAAACTGCAAATAATCCATGGCAAGGGGCAATTTTTTGTTGTTGAAACGGCCCATGTCTAAAACATAATATAAAGAGAACAACTGATTGTTTTCGTTCTTTTTATAAAGAAAATCGCAATTTCCTATCTTTGTTTTAGAAAAATCTTTGTCAAAATTTAAGAACGAGGGTGCTATTGGATCTGTTTCTTCAGACAACAAATCTGTTACGAAAGGCGACACTTTGTCTCTATTTAGGTTCACCTCGCTGATTTGCGGCTTGTCTATTTTCTCTACTTTTTCTTTTGCACCTGTTCTTTTATAAACAATGGTGTAGCCTTTGTCATAATATTCTTTGGCAAACTCCATAAGGTCTTCTTTTTTAATTAAACTCATGTTGTAGTTGTCGTTCAACACATCAATCCATCGTCTGTCGGATGTAAAAGCATCCATCATATCGTAAGCACGGCCTTCGTTTGTTTCAAATTTTTTAATATTATCAACCATTTCGTTGGCTATTATTCCTTTGAGCAAAGCTGTGTCAAAATTGCCGTTTTTTATGTTTTCTATTTGCGCAAGCAGCAAATCTTTCACCTGCTCTAGCGTTTGTCCTTCTTTTGGTTTACCATAAAAAATATGTGCAGAGTAATCTTTCATAAACTCGGGCGAGCAGCCTGCGCTCAACACTTCTTGTTGTTTTACTAAATTCAAATCTATCAACCCAGCTTTTGAATTGCTTAATATCAAATCTATTAATCGCACTTTTGTTGCATCTTTTGAAGAAACACCATCAAAACGCCACGCCATCATTAGGTTTGCGGCATCGGGCCCGGTGATGGAAATGCTGTCTGGTCTGCCTCTTGGATACTCGGGGTTGAAACTAAAAACCGGCAAAGGCTTTGCTTGCATGTAGCCAAAATGTTTGTCCACCATGGCAATTACAATATCTGGATCAAAATCGCCAACCATAATAACCGCCATATTGTTGGGCACATAATAGGTGTTAAAATAGTTTCTTATTTTTACCAAAGAAGGATTTTTTAGGTGCTCTGTTGTGCCTATCGTTGTTTGGGTGCCATAGGGATGGGCGCGAAACAAGCTGGCAAACAAAGACTCATAAACCTTGCTTGCATCGTTGTCTAAAGAAATGTTTTTTTCTTCGTAAACAGCTTCCAACTCCGTATGAAACAGTCGAAGAACAGGGTTTCTGTATCTTTCAGATTCTAGTTCAATCCACTGATGCAATCTATTTGAAGGAATATCGTTGACATAAACCGTTTGTTCTACACTCGTAAAAGCATTTGTGCCTTGGGCGCCAATGCCTTGACATATTTTATCGAACTCGTTGGCTATGCTAAAATTGGATGCAAGGGTGCTGACACTGTCAATTTTTCTGTAAATAATTTTGCGTTGGTTTTCGTCTTTTGTTTTGTTATATTGCTCATAAAGATTGTCTATTTGGGTTAAATAAATTTTTTCTTTTTCGTAATCTAATGTGCCATATTTATCGGTGCCTTTAAAAAGCATGTGCTCTAAATAATGCGCCAAGCCGGTGTTGTCTGCCGGGTCGTTTTTGCTACCTGCTTTCACCGCTACCAGGGTTTGCACACGGGGTTTGTCTTTGTTTGGCGAAAGAATAACGGTTAGTCCATTGGGCAAAACATACCAACGAGAGTTTGTTGGGTCGCCAGCAATGCGGGTGTATGTGTAGTCGTCATGCGTTGCTTTTCCATAGGTTGAATATCTGATTTGGGCATTCAAGCAAAGAACAAAAAATAAGGGTGTTAATAAAACTAGTTTTTTCATGTTACGGGATATATCTGTTTAAAAAGGTTGCCAAAATTAAATATTTAAAATGAAAATATAACCTTTGGCTGAAAAAATTATGTTTTAAACGATGAAACCCTTTTTTGATAGGCTGAAAATTGTCAATTAAGAATTAAAAATCAAGAATTAATTCTTTGAATAGAAGTGGAGCGCTTTGGGTTTGCAGTTTGTTTTGAGTGTTTTGCGGTTTTGATAAAACCCTATTTATTGTGAATTCTTGGTTTTTATAGTTGCCTATTTCTATTTTCAACCATTTTTTTTAAGAAATCATAAGCCACTGTAATTTCTTCGGGTTTCAACACCTTAACATAATCTATTGGGCTTTCAACCTGCAATTGCTTTGTTAGCCTATGAACAACCGAAGTAGCAGGAACAGTATTGGGCGCAGCTTTAAAGTTGAACAAATCATTGGGCGTGCAATCAAAGGAGATGCAAAGTTTTGTTAGTGTTTCTAAACTTAGGTTTTTCACCTTGTTGTTAATCAATTGATAGGCAATATATTGATTAAAACCATACTTAACAAGGGTGTGTGGCTTAGGTGGAAACCCTTTGGAACGCAAAAATTCTTTAACATATAGAGTTATCATACCTGCAAATATACCCATTTACATTAAAAATACAATAGTTTCTATTAATATTACAGTCTTTTATACTATAAATACAATAGTTTTAATTAATATTACAATCTTTTTCATTATAAATACAATCTTTTCTACTATAAATACAATCTTTTCTACTATAAACACAATCTTTTTTATTAAAAATACAATAGTTTACATTGAAACTGCAACAATTTACATTAAAATTACAATAATATTGCCTCCAAGGAAGCAATAATTGGGTTTTGTGTTGGGATTATTGCCTCCGAGGGGATGTTTATTGCCTACAAGAGTGCAATAATTGGTTTTTGTGTTGAGATTATTGGGTTTTAGGATAAAAAAAGAGCAGAAAGGAGGGCAGGAATTGGTTTTGTAAGATATTGGATTATATTTGCAAGCGTGAAAATGAATAACTTAACTATAACTTCTTGTATTTTAAAACAAAAAAATGCGCATTTTGATGAATTATAATAAAAAAAACATTTTTTTGCGACATAGAAAAACGCTATTGAGTAACGCTTATACACTAATGTGGATTTAAATGCGCTAATCAGAAGTGCATATACAGGTTACAGGCAAGTTTAAAAATAGACACAACCAATAAACAACTAAAAAAAATGACCACTTACAAACCAGCAGAACTATCAAAGATTTTCAATGCCCTTGAAAAGACTTTCTTTTCTCAATCTGACCTGACACAGACTCAATTGACTAAAAGCCTAGATAGCTTTAAAAAAATAAAAAAACAGAAACGTGAAGACAACGACTATTTCTTGTTGATGGTTTACGTGACATTTTATTCAGGATTTAAAGCAAAGACTGTAAATGATAAAAGACAAGCAATTAAAGAAATATTTGGTGACTATGAAAAGGTTGCAAAATATGATGAAATTAAAGTTCAAAAAATTATTGATAGTAAAAAAGTAATTGGACACCGACAAAAAATTAACGGCATAATTCACAATGCTAATCAAATTAAGGCAATTAAGAAACAGTATGGTTCATTTGATAACTACCTTATTTCTTTCGGTGACAATGACAATGATAGAATTTTGTGTGAGCTCATAAAAGACTTAAAAAAACGGTTTAAATATTTAGGAGGCATAACCGTTTTTCATTTTCTTTCTGACATTGGATTTAATGTATTAAAACCTGACAGAGTGCTTTGCAGAATATTTTTCAGACTTGGACTTGTAGATAGTGAAGAAGACTCAAAAGGCGTAATTGCTGCTGGACGAAAATTTGCATCCGCAACTGGACACCCAATTCGATATATTGATATTATTTTCGTTGCTTATGGACAAGTTGACGAAAAACCTGAATTTGGATTGAGAGAAGGAATTTGTCTTTCAAGCAATCCGAAATGTGAACGATGTGGCATTTACAAATTTTGTCAATACAAGAAAAAGAAGAAATTAGTTTGATGACAATTGAAACTTATATGAACCAACGACTCGAGAGAACGCCAGCCTTTAACAGCAGTGCTTGTTGCGCTTCTACAAAAACGAGGCAATTAAGCTGAAAATATGATAAATAAAAAAATAAAAACTGCTGAATATCAACCAATTGTAAAATCAAATCTTGCGAAAAATTTAGATAAATTCACAATATTGATTTGTGCAACAAGAACAGCAGCTACAAAAAATTGGCGATTCAGTACTTCGCAGACACATTTGTGGTGAAAATCGCCACCTTCGCCAAGCGCCAAACCGTTATGTGATATAATAAAATAACCGACAAGATATGATAGACTTTATAGGAGACATTCACGGACACGCAGACAAACTTGAAGAATTACTTTTGAAATTAGGTTACGTAAAAAGTAACGGAGCATACTCACACCTTGACAGAAAAGTTTTATTTGTTGGTGACTATATTGATAGGGGACCGAAAATTAGAGAAACCCTTGAAATTGTTAAGGCAATGGTTGACAACAATAACGCAATTGCTTTAATGGGTAATCACGAATACAATGCACTATGTTTTCATTTCCAAGAAACTGAAGGCGGACATCTTAGAAAACACCTAATTAAGAATATCATTCAACACTATGAAACCCTTAAACAATTTCAAAACCGACAAACAGAATATGAAGATTATTTAGAGTGGTTTAAAACCTTACCACTTTACTACGAAACAGACACATTTAGAGCTGTTCACGCTTGTTGGGATAACAACAACATTGACTACTTAAAGCAAACATTGGTAAACGACAGATTGACAGACGAACTTATTTATCAATCAGTAAAAAAAGGGACAGCTTTGAACGAAGCCATTGACCAAACATTAAAAGGCAAAGAAATGATAATGCCTG
>Ga0209702_10000426_pt1 | contig 86689 bp, 70 predicted proteins | sample FRY01_FD_187210 | JGI IMG/M metagenome (GOLD analysis project Ga0209702, IMG submission 187210) | Freshwater microbial communities from Lake Fryxell liftoff mats and glacier meltwater in Antarctica - FRY-01 (SPAdes) (version 2) | ecosystem: Environmental > Aquatic > Freshwater > Ice > Glacier...
TATGAATTTTACATACGCAACTATTTGATTTGCTGCGGTTGCACTTCATGCAAAGTAATTGAATATTTGAGGCGTTACTACTTCCGCCACAAGAAAATGGCGTTATGTGGTCATATTCTAAACTTTGAGAACTGCCACAGCACTGGCAGGCGCCACCATCTCTTGTAAAAACAACTTTTTTTGTTGTTTCTGAAATATACCGACTCTGAGAAAAGCAACAAAGACTAAATAGAAGTAGCGATAAGATTAAAAATAACTTTTTCATTGTGTCAAGATATTAATTTTTTCGTCCGTAAATATGCCTAATGAGTTTTTTTTTCTTTCTCCTTCGTAAACAAATCAGCCGTATATTTCTCGTACAATTCGAATAAACTCACATTTCTAAAATCCTGAAAGGATTAAATTTCAATAGCCCTGTATGTAATGCAGGGTTATTGAAAAACATACCATTTTAGCAACCACGAAGTGGTTGAATATGTTTACAACAAATATTTTTCATCAAATTCAATTCCGTGTTCATTTAATAATTCTATGTATTCCTCTTTGAAAGTCTTGTGCCGATGGTGTTCTTCTTGATTTTGCACATACTTTATCAAACGTTCTTTCTCTTTTATAGAATAAGTAAATGCTCCATATCCATCTTGCCAACCTTTAAAATTAAGAAACAGGTTCTGCTTTTTAATATACGCTGTACTAGCCAATTTTATATCTTTTATTAAATCAGATAAAGCTATACTCGGATGCAAGTGTGTTACAATATGCAAATGGTCTACAACGCCTCCTATTTGATAAAGGTGGCATTTTTTATTTTTCAAAATGCCCCAAATATATTTGAATAATTCTTTTCTGTTTTCATCTTCTAATGTGTGTTCACGGTGTTTGGTGCTGAAAACAATTTGATATAATATTTGGGTATAGGTACTCATGTTTTTTATCTATTGATGTTTAAGCCCTTCAGGCTTGAGGTGGTGTTTGTTTTGTTTCCCCGAATTGCATTCGGGGTTATTGATGTTTAAGCCCTTCAGGCTTGCTCTTTCATTTCTTTTTTACTTTCTCTTTTGTAAACAAATCGGCCGTATATTTTTCGTAGAGTTCAAATAGAAAAACCATTCTGTTTGCTTCACTTGTAAATACTTGTGGTCTGTGCGGTTGCTTGTGCGGTTTTTAAATGTGCTTGCAAAATGCGTTGGCTATTTCTTTCCATAGTAATAATTGTCAGTGTATGAGAAGTGAATATTTTGCCCTGCTATGTTTTCATTTAACTCTTTAATTGGTTCCTTAATGTTATCCGTTAAAATAATTAAGTTGTTGTATTCATTCTTCAACCATTGGTATTTTGAATGAACCGATGGTAGTTCAAAAGAATTATCCAAGCCTTCTATAATTACTTTTCTTGTTTTATCCAATGCAGATTTTAATGTATCGTTCGTTATTTCTGTCCAACTTGGAACTACCTCATAATATTTTAATTGATTAAATCCGACACAACCATCCTTGTCACGAGTTAGATATTGGTGGTAAGGGTATCTATTTCTTTTAGTTTCTAATGGGTAATTCAATTCACTAATTAATTTGTCAGACACAATAATTCTCGGAAAGGTTGCAAGTTTAGATTCTAAATTATAGGCATCAATAAAGCCTTGTCCAAAAATAATTCCATTGTCTTGATGAATGATATTTCCAATAGTGATTGCACCTCTAAATAAAATTCCTTTCTGAATAATGTAATCAAATATTTTTCCTTTTTTTGACGTATTATCCTCTATAATTTTTCTTAAGTTTTCTTTCATTTATCGTTTTATAAATTGAACTACTTATTCAGCGCCTTAATAATCCGTTCTTCATTTATTACAATATCTCTAAACAAAACATGCGGGAATTCTTGAAATTTAGAGACTTTAAAAGCTTCATATATTTTTAATAAAGTGGTAGCTTTCAATAAGGATAAATTCATGTCAGTATCCATTTCGCAGTCGGTAATAAAATCATCGCTGAATTCTGGCGCAATCAGTAAGATTTTGACAATCCTAAGGTTATTTTTAAGCGCTAAACTTTGGTACGCTTTAAGTTGTCTTGAAACAGAGCTGAATTTGTTGTATCCCTTTTCTTTACTGGTTTTGCATTCTACAATAATAATTTCATTGTTTCCTAAGTTCAAAAGAATATCCATCATATCTTTTTGCGTATTCAGTTGATTTTTAAACTTTTCGTCAACATTGAATGCTAAACCTTTGAAAATTATTTTCGTTAGTTCTTCAAATTTTACACCCAACTCACTTTCTTTTGTCGATATACCATTCTCTTTTAATAGATTGAGGTTTCGATAGGCAACATTCTCGTAATTTTCTAAAAACAAATTATCGGCATCTTTGTAATGATCCAAAATATTTAAGATATCGTCTCCGCGCTGTTTAACACCGTTGTCTTTTATAAATTTCGATAACAGTGGCTTATCAATTAAATCCAAAATATCACGAGGTTTGATATTGTAATCTAAAAGAAATGAAGCGTTCAACACAAATTCATCTTGAAGCTGAAATTGCTCTTTAAGTTCTTTGTTCAATTTTGGCAATGAAACGTTGAGTTCAACTAATAATTTATCAAAACCATCTAAAGAAATTCCAACTTTTTCGTCTTTCTCAACACTATGAAAATGTTCAATCAGACTATTGATTTTATCTTCTAGCGTACTTCCTTTTAAATTTGAAATATTTAATCCTTGCTCGCACAAATCATTCAATGTTTTCTTCTTTTCCGTCAAGCTCATCCCATCCTTATATATTTCAGATGAGAGTATAGTCGTGAATGAAACTCCTTCTTTGATAATTTCTTCAATTTTCTGAGAAGCTGTTAATTTCCGGTCAATATTATGGTCCTTTGCAATTTGATTAATAATTGGCTCACGCAATAACTTTAAAGCCCTTCTAAAGAATTTTTCGGCAACTTCTTTTTGTCGAACCTTACGCAACAAACAAACCATTTCATCCGCAATATACAAGGTGTTTTCTTTCTTGGAAAAAAAGATAATACCAAGGTTCTTCAAATTATTGATAACATCTTGAATATTTACTTTTATGACAGGTAAAATTGAATAATTGATTAGTTTTATTTCTTCTTGAGAAAGTCCCAATTGTTTTGAAAGCGTCAGTATTATCGACAGTTCATCCGAAGTTATTTTCGCTTCTCTATTGTTAGTAATATCGTTATTAAACGCTGTGTCCAGGCAAGCTTTATAAATTCGATAATCTCTTTTACGCGAATCTGACAACTCTGATTTGTCACTTTCCAAATCAGCAGTCAAATTTTTTATTTTCACTTTTAAGTTCTTAATTTCGTTTTCATATAAACGCGAGAACCAATCCTGCTGCATGATACAATTTCCATCCCGAGTGATGATATCAATTAAAATATCCAATTGAGAATTTGCTTCCTGAAATTCACATTTAATATATTCAGTAAATTCTACTGAAATCAAATCAAAAATATTAGATACATTCTGATTATCAACAGACTTTAGTCCTTTATCGGATGAACTTAAAATTAATTCAATCTCTTTACTCTTTTTTGGGTGTTTGACAATTATGGTATCTATGATTTTGATAAAAGAGTTTTTTTCAAGAGAACCCAATTTGTCTAATATTCTTTCTAGTTTCATTTTGGTAGGTGGTTTTGTAGTTTTTCTGTAGAAATTAATTAAACCAAATTTAATAAAATATTTCAACTAGCAGTCCTTCGTAATAAAACAACCAAATGTTCAAAACCAATAAATATAACCCTTTAGCGCTGGACAAAAATAAATTCGATAATCTCGATTTATTAGTAGCCGTCTTTGTAGTGAACTCAAATATAAACAAAAAATTATTCAGAAAAATCTATTGAATTCGTTACTTCTCGCTTCAAAAACCAAACCTCCAAATCCGCATACGGATGTTTCATCTCGTGATACAGTTCAAAACCCACTATTTTGTACAACTTCAACAAGCGCGGAACTGTCGTTTCGGCATAAATTGGCAGGTTTTTCGCTTTCGATAATTCAAAAACGGTTCGTTTAATTTCGTAAATGGTAGCTGTAGTTATTTGGTTTTCTTCAACGCCCAACGCCATGCCAAGCAAACCTTCTTTTGGGCGTATGGCGGCAACTAATTTCTGAAATTTCAGGGCTTTTATTCCATTGGAAATCCCGGTAACGAATAAAAAAACATGTAGTTTTCTCAAGATTTGCAGAATGGAAAAATTCTTCGCTTTTTGCTCATAGAGAAAGAGAACGCAAACCTTATTTTTAGATAGGAAAGCGCCATTTTTAGCTTGTGCATCGTGAAAAAGAAGATTGAAAATAGCGTGTAATTTCTCTTTGCTTTTCGTTTTTAGCAGCCAGGTCACATTTGCCGCTTCAAAGTAGGCATCCACCAAGATTTTTAGGGCTTGCTGCTTTTCTTTTACGGTTGTGATTTCTTCCACAAAATTGGTTTATAAAGTATTCGCTAATTCTTCGCCTAAACTATCAAAATCAATTCCGTCAAAATTACCGCTACTCATCATCAGTAGAACGGAATTATTCCAGTCTTGCGCGCGTATGAAGGCCTGAACTTCTTCAGTTTGTTTGAGTACTTGAACTTTTCCACCAAAATTCATTTCCACTTCAGTTTTCGCCAAAGCAGGCAATTTCTTGTGTTCCACCACATGATCGCTGTAATACACAACAGCGATGTCGGCTTTGTCCATGGCATTTTTGTACAAAGGCAAAAATTCTTTGTTCAAGGACGAGAAAGTATGCAATTCCATTAACGCTACGACTTTTCTATCTGCGAATTGCTCTTTTACAGCGTTGATGGTTGCTTTCAATTTGCTTGGAGAATGTGCGAAATCTTTGAAAAGGATGAAATTTCCTTTCTCGGTTACTTTCTGTAATCGCTTGCCTGCACCTGTGAAGGTTTGTGCGGCTGTAAAGAATTGTTTTGGCGCTACCCCAACTTGTTCTGCTAAACGCATCGCTCCGACAAGATTTTGCAAGTTGTGCGCACCAAAAATCTTCAACGGATATTTTTCACCGTCCCAAAAGAGAATTGTTCCTTCGTCTGTCAATTCGTATTCGGGAACATCGTAAGGAACTGTCGTAATTTTCGAAGCGTACTTCTCCCCTAGTTTCTTCACTTCTGGGTCGTTGTTAGCGTAGGTTAAGAAACCATTTTTAGAAATTTGTTGACAGAAAATATCAAATTGTTCCGTATAATTTTCCCAAGTTGGAAACACGTTGATGTGATCCCAAGCAATGCCGCTAATCAAAGCCACATCTGGATGATACAAATGAAATTTTGGTCGTCTGTCAATTGGCGAACTCAAATATTCATCGCCTTCCAAGACCATAATTTCGGCGTCTTCTGTGATTTTCACCATACAATCGTAGCCTTCCAATTGTGCTCCAACCATGTAATCGACATTCATGCCTAATTCTTTAAAAACGTGCAAAATCATCGAAGTTATCGTCGTTTTTCCGTGACTTCCGCCAATAACCAAGCGTTTTTTGTCTTTGCTTTGTTCGTACAGATATTCTGGATACGAGAAAATCGGCAAATTCAATTCTTTCGCTTTCAACAATTCTGGATTATCTTCTCTAGCGTGCATACCGAGTATAACAGCGTCCAAATCTGCGGTAATCAAATCTGCATTCCAGCCGATATGTTCCGGCAAGATTCCGTCTTTCGCCAAGCGTGCTTTCGAAGGTTCAAAAATTTCGTCATCCGAACCTGTGACTTCCATTCCTTTTCGTTTCAAGGCGATGGCCAAATTGTGCATGGCGCTACCGCCTATTGCTATAAAGTGGACGTTCATTCTTTTATCGTTTTTCTATTTTTCCACCAATCGTACATATCCACTAAAACTGGGATGATAAAGAAAGTGCATCCAAGGTCTAAAATCCAATGGTAGAAGTTTTCGTTTAGTGAATTGGCGAATAAAACAGGCAGCGCAATACTCACCAAAGCGATGTAATATAGCCAATCCCACCAATTTATTGTTTTATAGATCAATCGTTTAAAGAAGTGCAACGCGATATAAATAATCACCAATACCATTATGGAAACAGATACTTGTTTGATGGCTGAAAATTGCTCGGTTTGCCAATAATTTAAACCTAATATCAGACCAAGAATTAGCATGGCGATATTGAAAATCATTCGTATTGTTCTGCGGTTCATCCTTTTTTTGTGGTGAAGATATGGAAATCACTTCGCCAAAAAAGGAACAGGTGGGCAAATTTGCAAACAAGCGGATGAGGAAAACTGCAGACTTAGTGTTAGGAAGGTATGATCAAAATGAAGCAACCGTTTCAATTTACAAGAAGGTCTGCCAAAATCGATGCGTTTTCTATAAATGCACTATGAACGGGCCTTACGTCACTGTATTTATTTGTTTAATCTCGTTTTTATTTTTTGTTTAACAGCAAGTCTTATTTTCTTGAATTGGCGGACAAGGAACTGTTCCATACGAGCAATAGACACAACAATGGCCTTGGTTTGGTTTTAATATATTTTTACAATTTTCGCATTCGTAAAAATACTGACAAGAATCTACTGGCATATCTTCTACTTTTTTATGCCCACAGCTTGGACAAGTAATTTCTGATTTTAATTGGATTTCCATTCCTTATCTGTTTTGTCAATTACTTTATAACCAGTTGAGTTAATTGCTTTCTCAAGTTCCGTTTTATTGGTTTTAGTTCCGTCAAATTCAATAATTGCGCTCCCATTTTCGTAAGACGTATTTGAGTTTATAATTCCGTTGAGTTTATTTACTTCGTGGTTGACGTGTTCTTCACAACTCGCGCAAGTCATTCCGCTGATTTTAAATTCAATTGTTTTACTATCCGATTTATCAACTACTATGATCTGCTTTTCTGTCTTTGGGTAAAAAATGCTTGAATAGTATGGAAAGGCCAACATAATAATTGCAAATGCAGTTACAATTGCTAAAAACGTTTTTGAGTGTAGAAATTTTGGTTTTTCATCCGTCTCACATTCGCAGTCAATATCATTTTGTGGTTTTAGTTTTTGATACCAAGCAAAGCTAATAACCAAAATCGTTAGTCCGATTAAATAGGGTCTAAATGGCTCAATCCAAGAGAAAGAGGAAGCAATTCCACTTGCGCCTGCAACAAGAGCTAAAACTGGCGTTAAGCAACATAAAGAAGCTGTAATTGCTGTGAGCAAACCTACTCCGATTAATTTATTTTCACTCTTCATAGCGTTTCTAAAATTTTATTCTTGTCGAGTATCTCAAAAAATGGATTTAGTAATGTTGAATATTCAACGGTCAAAGAGTAAAATATAGTTTGGGCTTCCCTTTCTTTTTCAATTAAGTTGCGGTCTTTCATTTTTCTCAAATGTTGCGATATAGCAGAAATGCTCATGCCAAGAATATCGCTTAAATCACAAACGCAAAGTCTTTTTTCTTCAAAGAGTAGGTAAAGTATTTTAAGTCTTACGCTATTTCCAACTATTGAAAGTCCATTTGCTAAATAGTCAAACGATTCGTTTAATTCCGAAACTGTGTCTTTGCAACGATTTATTTGTTCAATATCTGCTTGTTGTCTTATGCAAGAATTATTTTCCATAACACAAAGTTACCTATTATTTATTATTTAAGCAAATACTAAAATATAAAAAGCGCTTGGTACTTTGGAATGGATTGATGGGCAAAGTTAAAACTGATAATCAATCATCCATTTTCTCTTCCATGCCTTTTGTGGCATAGGATTCAATGGTATTTCCTTCTCCACGATAGATAAAGAGAACGTCTAGACGATCTTCGTCTTTTATTTTAAGATACTCCTTTGCTTTTTCAAGTCCCATCACCATAAAAGCCGTTGCCATTCCATCCGCAATGGCAGCCGATTCAGCAATTACAGTTGCACTGAGTAATTCGTTTTCTGCAGGATGTCCTGTTTTAGGATCTAGGGTGTGTGCATAGATTTTACCATTCTTTTCGTAGTATTTTCTATAATTTCCGCTCGTTGCAATTCCTCCTTCTGAAAGATTAATGACAGCAGAAATAATGCGTTTTGATTTACCATCGTTAGTTGAAACGGGTTTATCTACGCCCAATCGCCAAGGTTTTCCTTCGGCATTATGACCAGAAACATAGATTTCACCACCAATTTCAACGTAAAAATTTTTGTGACCTTTCAATTTTAAATAATCGGCAATAATATCTACAGAATATCCTTGCGCGATCGCGTTAAAGTCGAATTGCAACCGCGGATCGTTCTTTATAAAGACAAGGCCATTATTTTTCTTCTCAAGCGAAAACAAATCTGGATTTTCAAAGCCAATAAACTCTTTTACAGAATCGATTTGTTCAGTTGTAGGTAATTTGGAGACATCTTTTAAAAATCCCCATATATTCATCAAAGGCAACACCGTTGGATCAAATGCACCATCTGTTTTTTCACTCACTTTTCGCGACAGCTCAAAACAAGGTAAAAAATAGTCATCTGTTTGAGGAACCGCAAATTCAGCTTTAGCATTATTAAAAGCAATTACAGTTGAATTGGGAATATATCCCGATAAGGATAAATCGAAAGCATGCAATAAACTATCAATACTCGATTTTTTCACTTCCTGTTTATCATCAAGAAGCGTTATCAAATAAGTTGTGCCCTGTGTTTCGCCTGAAATTTGTTGGAAGGTTTGCTCTTCTTTACATGAAAAAAGTAAAATACAACTAGTGACGCACCAAAGAACTGTTTTGAGTTTCTTTTTGCCAAGCGTATTCAGAAATAGATTCATTGTTCTTTTTATAGGTTGATACTCCTCTCGTTTGTGTTCTTACGTATACCTCGCCATGACCATCTATAACAACAATCCTTCGTGTAATTATAGTAGCGATTTTTCCATCAGCACCATTTTGAGAGAATTTCTCTTCCGTCACACCCTCAGGATAGTCATCACCCAATGTATTTCTTGGTTGAACGATTTTTATATCCTCATCTACATTGTTTAAGGCTTTCGATAATTCACGTTGCTTATCTAGTGTTCGTTTTGCATTGTCTGTCGCTTGGGTAGACGCTACTGAATAAACTTCATCCACCAATTTCGCGTTTTCCAATTGCTTATCTATAGTTCTTTGATTGCTTGCTTCTGTTTCAGAAAGCAAGGCTTCAATATTCGAACGAGAATCCAAATTTTTCTGTTCTGCATCTTCACCTAACTGCATATTTCTATCGTATGCTGCGTCTTTTTTCACTTTTAATATTTGATCGTTTTGCGACTGTTTTTCCTCAGTTTCAATCGATATTACATCGTTTTTCAAATGAATATCATCCAAACTCGTTTGACTGTATAGATTCTCTTGTCTTTCGCTATTTCCTAAATTGGCAGTTTGACTTTCAGCTTTCACTATTGCAGCTTGAATGGTCAAAGTATTCGCTTGCGTTTTTTCAGCTGATTCAGCAACTTTACGAATACCAACCTTTTCTTGGGTGGTAATTTGCTCCTTCATCTGCAAATAAATATCCGTTTCATGATTGTATGCTTTTCTACCTTCGTCTTGCAATGAGCGCTCAACAGCCTTTACCTGTTCATTATTGGTCGCCAATCTCCGTCCTTCACTAATTGCTTTCGATTCACTTTTCACTTTAATCTCGTTGATTCCAATCGCTGTTTGACGTGTGGAATTAAATTCTTGTGTATTCAAATCAGTCGCACTTGCTTCATTTACTCTTATCGTTTCATCAATTCCAGCTTTCATAGCTAATCTTGATGCATCATCATTTATAGCTAATTGAGCTTGTATGGCCATTTTTGTTAATGTTTGTCCCGATTGAATATTATACGTTTGATACTCCAAATTTTGATTGTCGTTCATTGTATTTATGTGTGCCGAATTATCTTTAATTTTTTGGGCGTTCAGTTCATACGCTTTTCCTTGCACCTGCGAAATTTGAGAAATATTTCGTTCTACATATTCAATTTTCTCTCTAGACTGATAGCTGTCGGCTTGCTCATATAAACTATTTTGTTCGTCCTGATCAATACCATATTCTTTAATCTGCTTAAGGTATTCGTTTTTGCGCTGAACTTGCTCCTTTGCCAATGCAGCTTCTTTTTCACCTCGAACTTGAGCATTTCCAATTGCATCCTTGGTTTCAAGATTTTCTAATGCCTCTAAATTACTATAAGCTTCACTTTTCGTAATTACTCCATTTATTGCATCTGAAAATTTAAAATTTTTCTCGTTTTCACGATCTAAATCGGCTTGTCTCAATACAGCTTCGCCATCATCACCTGTGTAGACATCCCCAAGTGATTCCAATTTTCTAGATACTAGAATAATGGGATTCAACAATAAATCAATGTCCTTTAATCTTTTGGCTGGATAAGGATCCGTTGATCTTTTTTCTTTTGCTTTTTCAAACAGTTCCTTAGACCGAAGAAAATCTTTCTTTTCAAAATTATTATCTGCAGAAGCAATCAAAGCCTTGTATTCTTCATTTTTAGTACTACTAATCTCTTCATTGAAACGCAACTCACATTCTTTAATTCTTGCATTGGCGTGGGCTTGATTTTTATCAATCGCCACGATTTTTCTGTAACTTATTTTAGCTTCTTCCCAGTTTCCTTTATTGAAAAGTGCATCTGCCTCATTAAGTATTGATGTTATCCGGTCAAGTTCATTTTTAGCACTTTCTTCCAATTTCTTGCGATCCTCAATAATTTGCTTGATTTCGTTAATTTGATCTTTGGTAGCCTGATTATCTGGCTTATAAATCAAGGCTTTATTGAAATTTTCTAACGCTAAAACATACGATTTGGCCGCTTTCGCAGTGTTTCCTTTTTTGAAGTTATCATTGAAAGCATTTTCTTTTTCAGCTGCACCAAGTAACTCGCTTTGAGCTTTTTTAAGTTCTTCAATCCGCTTGCTAGGAAGTTCCTCATTCTTTTTTAAGGATGCTGCTTCCTCGAATTTAGCAATTGCTCTTTCGTAGTTTTTCTCAGATGCAAACTTCTCTGCACTTGAAATCTTTTCTTTGTAGCTCGCAGCAACACGTTTCAATTTATCAATTTCAGCTAACATTTCTTCCGGACGTCTATCAGACTTACGTTCCGGAGAGCGCAAAGAAATTGCTCGATTCAAAAGCTCAACGGCTTTGTCGTAATCTTCTTCTTCAATTTTTACTCGAGAAGTCGTAATAATTTTTTCAAACTGTTTATTTGCAACATCACCTTTGGCCCGGTCTAAACGCTCAGCTTCGTCAGCTTTTTCTTTTGGCTCTTTATCTGTAGGGCGAATAACAAGTGCTTTATTGTATTCATTAATAGCAGCAAGATATTTCTCTTCTTTTGCCAGCACATCACCTTTGTCAATAATAGCACGGTAAGCTTTATCTGCCTCCGAATTTTTCATCAATTTCGCATTGATCTCATCGATTTCAGCAATTTTCTTTTGAGGATAAAATTCTTTCGGGTTAATTCCAGCAGCATTTTCATATTGTTTTAATGCTTCTTCGTATTTTTTTTGACCTAGAAGATTGTCCCCAGATTTTATTGCTGCATTGTAATTAGCTTCTAAATTATCCGGTTTTGGGGTTGGATTTGAAAGCAATCCTTCTATCTTTTGTTTAATACGCTGAAATGCTGCAACATCCAACATTGGAACGATGTTATCTTCATTTAATCCGAAGGTTGCAACAGCCTCTTGCTCTAAAAATGAAAAATCTATTCCAGGTTTAAGTGTAAACATTTCCAAACTCAAATCTTGTAAGGGCGTTATTTTATCACCTTCTTTGATTCGGTCAGTATTCATTGTTGAGAAATTGCACACTACTCTTTTACTTACAAATCCTGTTTTTGAAAACACAATCTGAAAATTAGACTGAACTGGTAAGTCGGCTGTTAGTTGATATTTTCCGTTCGTTGCCGTCATGACGGAAGAAATTATCTTTCCACCAGAAGTTAATGTAGCGGCAACGTTCCCCTCTTTTTTATCCGTATCATAATTCGTAATTTGACCCGCAAAAATATATTGTACATTTATTTTTTGTGCCATGAAATTCATGGACAAAGCGAAGAACAGTAACAGCAAAAAACATCTCATACTCTTGTTATAACATTCATCTGGACAATAGTGGGACAAAAAACGTTCAAAAATTATTCCTTTTTTTAATAATATACAAATATCGCAAAAATGTTCTATACTTTCATAGCATGAATCTTTCAGTAAACGACTTAAGTTATTGGGAACGAAAAATGTTTTTCAATTCTATTGATTTCTTGGTGGTAGGTGCTGGAATTGTTGGCATTAGTTGTGCTTTTCATCTTAAAGAGCTTCACCCTACTTCTAAGGTGTTAATTATAGACAAAGGCATCCTTCCTTTTTCCGCCACATCAAAAAACGCTGGTTTTGCTTGTTTTGGCTCACCTTCGGAGATTTTAAGCGATTTAAGAACGACCGAATCCTTAAAAGTATGGGAAACAGTTGACAAAAGATGGCAAGGACTGCAGGCTTTACAACACTGGATAAATAATAAAGAGATTGACTTACAGGTAAATGGTTCCTGGGATTTAATCCAGAATTCACTGAAATCTACCGAAATCTTAGATAATTTAACTTTTCTAAACGGAGAAATTCAAAAAATTACAGGAGAAAAAAATGTTTATTCCGAAGATAAAGAATCCATAAACCGATTTGGATTTCAAAAACTGGATTCAATGTTCAACAATAAACTGGAAGGTCAAATTGATACAGCAAAGTTAAACATCGCTCTTTTGAAAAAAGCTGCAGAAAAAGAAATTACTATACTACGAGGAATCGAATTATTGTCGTATCAAACTGATTATGATGTTGTTAAACTAGAAACCAATCTAGGCCAAATTCAATGTTCAAATTTAGTGCTTTGTACCAACGGTTTTTCTGCTTCCATTTTAACTGAAATAAATATTGAGCCTGCAAGAGCCCAAGTTTTGATTACAAAACCAATTGAAAACTTAAAAATAAAAGGAACGTTTCATTATGATGAAGGTTATTTTTATTTCAGAAACATCGATAATCGCCTGCTTATTGGCGGAGGTCGAAATTACAATTTTCAACAAGAAAATTCAGCTGAAATAACCGTAACAGAAGATATTCAAAATGCAATTGAAAATGTATTAAGCACTATCGTTTTACCAAATACCTCTTATGAAATTGATCACCGATGGGCTGGAATAATGGGTGTCGGAAACGATAAATCTCCTATTATTAAACGATTGAACAAGCGTGTGTGCGCAGGAGTTAGAATGGGCGGAATGGGTATTGCAATTGGCACTTTGGTGGGCAAAGAATTGGCTGAATTACATTCTTAGCAGGTTTTCCTTTTCTATTTGCATGATATAACTAATTTTACCGAAAAAAATCGATGAATAAACTAACACTAAACGATGAACATATCGCAATGGGTGGGAAAATGGTTCCCTTCACTGGATTTGAAATGCCTGTACAATTTGAAGGTGTGAATGCCGAACACGAAACGGTTCGCAATGCAGTTGGCGTTTTTGACGTGTCGCACATGGGTGAATTTCTAATTTCAGGAGCAACCGCTATCGATTTAATTCAAAAGATTTCTACAAACGACGCTACAACACTCATTGTTGGTCGTGCTCAATACTCTTGCATGCCAAATGGCAAAGGTGGAATTGTTGATGATTTAATCATTTATATGATTAAAAAAGAACAATATCTGTTAGTTGTTAATGCTTCGAACATTGAAAAGGACTGGGATTGGATTTCTTCTCACAATTCTATGGGTGCAGAAATGAAAAACTTATCCGATGATTATTCTCTATTGGCCATTCAAGGACCAAAAGCAGTTGAAGCAATGCAGTCTTTATCGAGTATCGACTTATCTGCAATCAAATATTATCATTTCGAAGTTGCGGACTTTGCCAGTATTGAAAATGTAATAATTTCTGCAACTGGCTACACTGGTTCAGGTGGATTTGAGATTTACTGCAAAAACAGCGAGGTTAAACAAGTTTACGCGAAAGTATTAGAGGCAGGTGCTTCATTTGGAATTAAACCAATTGGTTTAGCGGCAAGAGATACACTTCGTTTGGAAATGGGATTCTGTCTTTACGGAAATGATATAGACGAAACAACTTCGCCTCTTGAAGCTGGTTTAGGATGGATTACAAAATTCACGAAAGACTTCGTAGACGCTGATTTCTTGGCTAAACAAAAAGTAGAAGGCGTGAAACGCAAGTTAGTTGCTTTCGAAATGGTGGACAGAGGAATTCCACGTCACGATTACGAAATTCACGATGCTTTAGGAAATAAAATTGGACTTGTAACTTCAGGCACAATGTCACCTAGCATGAAAATTGCGATTGGACTTGGCTACGTAACCGTTGAAAATACAGCTATGGATTCTGAAATCTTTATTTCTATCCGTAATAAAGGTGTGAAAGCGAAAGTGGTTAAATTACCGTTTTATAAGAAATAGATTTTTAGATTATAAACTTTAGATGTCAGATATTAGACTCAATCTCTAGCGAGGTTGGGTCTTTTTTTTGAAATACCATTCCAAAAAAAGAGACTTGGTTCCAAATTGGAATCAAGTCTCTCGTCTAATATCTAACGTCTAAAAATATAACGTCTTATTACCCAGCAACATTCATATTATCCAAAACATCCATTACACCTCTAACGGCAACAGCTGATTCATCTAACAATGCTTTTTCTTCTGCGTTCAAATCTAATTCGATAATTTTTTCAATTCCTCCTTTTCCAAGGATAACTGGAACACCAAGGAAGATATCTTTCATTCCATATTCACCGTTCAACATTGCACATACTGGGAAAATACGTTTTTGGTCACGAACTATAGCTTCAACCATTTGAGCTGCAGCTGCACCTGGTGCATACCAAGCAGATGTTCCTAACAATTTTACGATTTCACCACCACCGAATTTAGTTCTTTCGATAATTTCATTCAATTTCTCTGTGCTGATCAATTCAGTTACAGGAATTCCAGCTACAGTTGTATATCGTGGAAGTGGAACCATTGTGTCACCGTGACCACCCATCAATACTGCTTGGATGTCTTTTGGAGAAATATTTAATTCTTCTGCTAAGAAAGCACGGTAACGAGCTGTATCCAAAACACCTGCCATACCGAATACATTTTTAGAATCAACTTTCGCTGATAAATATGCACAGTAAGTCATTACGTCCAAAGGATTGGAAACGATAATGATTTTAGCGTTTGGAGAATATTTAATTACATTTTCAGTAACAGATTTAACGATACCTGCATTTGTTGCGATTAAGTCATCACGTGACATTCCCGGTTTTCTTGGTAAACCTGAAGTAATTACTACTACTTCCGAGTTAGCTGTTTTGGAATAATCGTTTGTAGAACCAATCGTTCTAGAATCATACAATCCAATTGGAGCTGACTCCCAAATATCTAATGCTTTACCTTCTGCAAAACCTTCTTTGATGTCCAACAACACGATTTCGTTGGCAATTTCTCTGTGTGCCAATACGTCTGCGCATGTTGCACCAACGTTACCCGCACCCACTACTGTTACTTTCATTGTATTTTTTTTGTATAAATAAACTCGTATAAAACGGTGTAAAAGTAAGTATATTGAACGAAAATTTAGTTATTTTGTGTGGTATTGTGGATGAAAAAGTAAAACGGTTAATAAAAATATACCAAAAAGGCAACCTAAGTCAAAGTTCGACGTCTCCCAAATGAAAACAATGTGGAAAATAGCAAACAACTAAAGGAAATCATTACGGGCTGCATTGAGAACGATAGAAAGTCTCAAGAGCAACTGTTTAAGCTCTTTTACGGGAAAATGCTCTCAGTTTGTATGCGGTATCACCGAAATCTAGACGATGCACAAGAAGTTCTCCAGGTTGGTTTCATTAAGGTCTTTGAAAAATTGGGTGCCTACGATCACACAGGTTCTTTTGAAGGGTGGTTGCGCAGAATTTTTGCCAACACCTGTATCGATGCAATACGTAAATCGAAAAAAGATCCAATACGAAAGGAAAATGACGAAGAGTTTGTTCTTGACGCCGTTAACCCTGTGGTCGAATCGGAAGAATTTGAATTAAAAAGCTTGAAAGCAGAAATTGCTTTTGAAGCAATTAATCAACTGACGCCAGCCTATAAAGCTGTTTTTAACTTGTATGTTATTGAAGAATACACACACAAGCAAATCGGCGAAATATTAGGTGTTACCGAAGGTACATCTAAATCCAATTTAGCAAAAGCCAAGATGAATTTACGGAAAATATTAAAAGAAAAATTTGAAAAAATAGACCAATTATAATGAGTCAAAATTTAGAAAACTTATTCAAGGACAGTCTCCAAAATATGGATGCTCCTTACAATCCTCAAGCATGGGCAGATCTTCAATTCCGACTTGATACAGCGATGCCAGTTGCAGCGCCAAAGCAACCTTTCAAGGTTTGGAGTGCTTCTGCGATTGTAGTTGGAGTAATTGGAATTTCCACTGCTCTTTATTTCCTTGTATTATCTCCTATTACTGACAATAAAAATTCAGACACAATAGTTGCGACGAAAAAATCAACTATTGATACGCAAAAGAATACAATAGATCATAAGGAAGCAATTGTAAATACGATTAAAAAAACGAAAACGACAAACAATACAAATCAGCCTGTAGTTAAACCTATTCTGAAGACTTCAGTACCAACTGTTTCAACTACTCAAGGAACTCCTTCGGAAAAAGCAGAAAATACAAATCAAAATCAGATTGTTGGAGATTTACTAAATGCTGTTATTTTAAACAATAAGTTACAAGAACCAAGCGGTGTTAAAAATAGTGCGCCAATTTCAATCCCGGGCATTGCCAATCAATGTCAGAATGAAAAGATTAAAATTTCAAATACAAATACGCGAAATCTTATTGTTACTTTCCCTAGTGGGAAAAGAGAAAAAATAGCAACTAATGAGGAGGCAACCATTAATTTAACAGAAGACGGAATATATTCGATTTCAGATGATAATTCTGAAAAAGAGAAAACGTTCAGAGTGAACTCAGCAAAAGAGCCAGATTTTGAAGTTGATCAGACAAACATTTATAAAAATGGATTGCCGTCTACAGTTGTAAACACTTCTTCCATTGCTAATGAATACAGATGGGCTTGCGACAAAACAAAAGTCATACTATCAGGGAAAGAAAACGAATTTCATTTTTTCAAAGAGGGTCGACATACAATAGAATTGGAAATTACCGATCAAAACGGATGTAAAAACTCAGCGAGCAAAATTGTGAATATTTCAAATGACTATAATTTGATGGCCGTTGACGCTTTCAATCCATTGCACAATGATTTGCGGAGAAATACATTCATGCCTTTTGCATTAAAACAACGAAATACAGGATTCACTTTAGTAATAATTGATCCAAAAGATGGAGGCGTTGTTTACCAAACAAATGATGCAAATGCCGGTTGGGATGGAATTGACAAACGTTCAGGAAACTTAGCATTAAACAGTTCCAGTTATATTTGGAAAGTGACGCTTACTAACCCAATGGACGGTGAAAATAAAAATTACAAAGGTGTCATTCTTGTTACCAGATAGTGCAGATTTAAATTATATGAAGAGAGCAGCTGAAAAGTTGCTCTTTTTTTACCATATAATTTCTGGATGAGTAGTTAAAAAGGATTTCAATTCACTTTCCTTTTTAAATCTTACATCAGTATCATGCTCATTTTCTATATGAATTGGAAGATGTTCAAAATAGGAACGAAACTTGTCTATTTTACCTGCAATTTCTTTTGTAGATTGCGTAAAATAAACTTCTTCAAAAACATTCCAAACATAATCTACCGCCTCTTTGTTGGGATGAACCAAGTCTGAACTGTAAAAACGATAATCTCGCAATTGATCAATGACCAATTCATATGCGGGGAAATAGGATACCTTCTCGATTTTAGTAAGTTCCTCGCATAATAAAAGCAATCTAGATTTACTTCTATTATTCTCAATCAAACCGTCTCTGGAATGACGCACAGGACTAACTGTCAAAACTATTTCCAAACTTGGATTATAGTTTTGGAGTATTTCAATTAGTTTTTGGTAAGTGGAAACTAGTTGATCCACCTCAGTTATTTCAACCTCAAATTGATTGCTTGGTATCTTATGGCAATTCGCTACAACTAATTTCTCGAGATTTACATAACCTTTCGCGGAACCAAATGTCAGAAACAGAAATTTAGCTTCCTTCAGACTTTCTTTTAGCTTCAATCGCTCTTCTCCTAAAATAGCCTGGATATTCGCTTCGGAGTCTGCATACAATTTTGTAGTAGCATCCCAAGAAAAGAAGCGTCCATTGTTTTCGATAATTCTATTGGAATCGACTTTTTTCAGTGATTCCAATAGAATCCTAGCAATGGGAATAGGATGGAAAATTGTTCCAAAAAGTGTTTCTTGAAAATTGAATCCTAGTCGTTGGCCTTTTTCGCATATGTCTTGAGAGAAACAACTACCGAGGAAAACTGCACCATCTCCAAAGTCAATCGAACTTTTAGCAGCTGGGTATTTCTCTTCTAAAAACCACTTCATATCTCGTCCATTAAGGATTTCGCATTTATTAGAGCCGCTTCGTTTATATCTTCACCACTCATTAATCGCGCAATCTCCTCCACTCTTTCCTCTTGAGAAAGTTGTTTCAAACTTGAAAGAGTTCGTCCGCTCTTCTCAAATTTTTCAACTTTTATATGGGACATTGCCTTCCCTGCAACTTGAGGCAGGTGTGAAATTGCGATTAGTTGAAGGTTTTTACCCATTCGATTGAGAAGTTTCCCAATTTTTTGAGCAACTTCTCCTGAAACTCCTGTATCAATTTCATCAAAAATTATACTTGGCAGATGTTTCTTCTCTGAAATCAAACATTGAATTGCCAACATCAATCTTGAAAGTTCACCACCACTTGCTATTTTCTCAATCGGTTGAACAGGAATGCCTTTGTTCGTTGAAAACAACAAAGAAACCGCAGTTCTGCCTTTAGAATTAAATTCTACCGTTGGCGTAAGTTCAAACTGTAAAGTAGTATTTGGCATTTTCAACTCATCGAGTAATGCAGTTACCTCTTTTTGAATTTTTAAGGACGCATTTTGTCGTTTATCGTGTAAACTTTTTGCTCTATCGTTCAATTTAGACTCATACCGTTCAAGTGAAGCTTTCATTTCAAGAATCTGAGCTTGTCCCTCTGTGACCAAGGAAAGTTGACTTTTCCAAGTGTTTTCGAGTTCCATTAATTCCGATTGGCCTACACTTTTGTGTTTCTGTAAAACCCGATTATACGCGTCTATTTTCGTTGTTAACTCAATTAATCTTTCTGGATTTTTTTCCAATCGATCTAAATAACTACTAGACTCTGCAGCAATATCTTCTAACTCCAAAATGGAAGAATTCAAGCGTAGTGTTAAATCAACCAATTTTGCGTCTTCAATTTTACTGCGCTCTAATTTTGATTTTAATGTCTTCAACAAAGGAAGTGAGCCGGCCTCATCAATAAGTGAGTTACTTATAGCATCCAATGACAAAATTATATCGTCCATATTCTCCTGTAAACCTAGTTCTTCTTCTAATTTAGAATAATCATTAGATTCCAAGTTTAACATTGCGATTTCATCCAATTGAAAAGTTAAATAATCTCTGTCTGCATCTGCTTTAGCTACTCGTTCTTCCTCTTCTTTAAGCTTCTTTATTTCCGATTTAAAAATGGTGTAATCAGCTGAAAATCCCAGAACTTCTTTCTCTATTCCCGCTAATACATCTAAAATTTCTAGATGAAAATTTTTATCTCGAAGAGCAATTGTGTGATGTTGCGAATGGATATTGATGAGGCTCTCCGTCAACTGTTTAACTTGTTGTAAAGAAACAGGTGTATCATTGACAAACGCTCGTGAACGACCTTGATTATTTATTTCTCGGCGAACAAGACAATGATCTTCATAATCCACATCATTAGATGAAAACCAATCTTTTAAGTTTAAGTCTGTGATGTTAAATTCAGCTTCAACAAATGTTTTATTGCTGTCGGGGCCAATTAATGAAAAGTCTGCTCGTTCACCTAGAATTAGATTGATAGCTCCTAAAAGGATAGATTTACCTGAACCCGTTTCACCGGTAATAACCGTGTAGCCCTTTTGAAAGTCAAAATTCAATTCTTGAATTAAGGCGAAATTTTTAATCCAGATTTTCGATAACATTTACTTGGAAATTTCGTCGTATTTAGAAGAATTTGCAGGGTCTAAGCGCTGCATTAAAGAAACCAAATCTTGCTTTTCTTTTACTTCAGCATCAGCAAATAAATTCTTCAACTCAACATTTTTAGCTTGACAAAAATTCAACAAATTAATCGAATTTGGCCTTGTTGCCACCACTTTATTCAATTTACTTAGCGCTTGATACATATTTTTACGGGAAGTTTCCAACGACTCATACATTATGTCAACCCCATTTCTATGGTATTCATAATTACAAATACGCAATGGTTCAAACAATTGGTGAAGTGCATTGTCAACTAACCAATAACGATTTATTTTACCTGATTCATTCGATCTCCATCCAGAACCAGAGGCTGACTGAGCGTTTACTACAATATTTTGAGCTTCATTAAAGTATGGAGTCCCTCCTTTTAAGGAGAAGGTATCATAATCCATTGCAATGATAAAATAGGCGTAAAAAGCCAAAACCGAAGTTAAATTATCTCTGTATTGATTTGGAGCATAAATAAGCTGTGCACCACGACTATAAGCGAATGTAATGTTATTGTCTTGAAAATTGAAAACTGTCGTATTATATGAGCTATTGAATGCCGGACGCGTTGATTGTATTTGCAACGCTCCTGAATATACACCTGGAGATGGACTGTCTTTTATCTGCAATTGAAGATTGCAATTGATACGCTCTTCTATTTTAAATTTGTCTTTGGTCCACTGCGTGGCATTCATCATATCGTAGACCGTTTGTTTTAGTTGATCAAAAATTTCTTTCTCTACAGTTGTAAATTCTTGTTTTGCATCTGTTACAACGGTAACTTGGCAATTCAATTCCTGAGCTAGACTAATAAAGCTAGAACCGATTAAAGTTATTAAGAAAAGAAACTTATTCATTTTGTTTAACTATTATTTTTCAAATGGTCCAATATATCTTCAGCAACCTCTTTTTTAGATTTTAACTCAAAAGTCTTTGATTTATTGTCTTTATCTAAGATAGTTATTTTATTTGTTGCGTGTGCAAAACCTGCGCCAGAATCGTTTAGAGAATTTAATATTATGTAATCTAAATTTTTCTTGATTAGTTTTTTCTTGGCATTTTCTTCTTCGTTGTTGGTCTCCAGTGCAAATCCAATCAAAATTTGATTCTTCGATTTATTTGTACCTGCCCAAAGTAAGATATCTGGATTCTTGACCAGTTCAAGGCTTAAAACATCTTCTTCTTTTTTTATTTTTTGGTCCGCGATATTTTTTGGTCGATAATCTGCCACTGCTGCAGAGAAAACTCCAATATCCTGATTTTTCCAATTTGACTGAACTGCTTCAAACATATTTTGTGCTGAGACAATTGGTATTAATTCCAAATTTGGGTGCTCTATTTTTTCAGATGATGGTCCGAGGATTAAACAAACCTTGGATCCCCTGTTTAAAAATGCTTGCGCAATCGCTACTCCCATTTTACCAGAAGACTGATTCCCAATGAAACGAACAGGATCAAGTGCTTCGTGCGTAGGTCCAGCAGTAATTAGTATCTTTTTCCCTTTGAAATCTCCCTCTTTTGAAAAGTGATTTTCTACATATGCATGAATTTCTTCAGGCTCTGCCATTCGTCCCTCACCAAATAAGCCACTAGCTAATTCGCCGCTATTTGCCGGAATTATCTGTACCCCATGGTTTTGAAGTTTTAACATATTTTCAGCCGTACTCGGATGTTGGTACATATCCAAGTCCATTGCTGGTGCGACAATAATAGGACATTTTGCTGAAAGATAGGCTGCTAAAAGCACATTATCCGAGTTTCCTTGGACCATTTTACTCATACTTGAAGCTGTCAAAGGCGCAATAACATAAGCGTCTGCCCAAAGACCTAGTTCAACATGGTTTGACCATGCGCCAGTTTCTTTGTCCCAAAAGCTTTGTATTACATCATTTTTAGAGAGGGTGGCTAGTGTTAACGGGGTTATAAAATCACAAGAGGCAGGAGTCAAAATACATCTGACTTCTGCCCCTGATTTTATAAATAATCGAACCAAGCTTGCAATTTTATAGGCTGCAATCCCTCCAGTTATCCCAAGAAGAATTCGCTTATTTTGCATGTTAATTAAATATCTTCAACTGTATCTACTCCTCTTCTGACGTAAAGTTCGTCTTTCAACATTTGATCCATTGCCATAGCAACTGGTTTCGGCATTTTTTCGTAGAACTTTGAGATTTCAATTTGCTCACGATTTTCAAAAATTTCCTCTAAGTTATCAGTTGAAGAAGCAAATTCTTGCAATTTTTGCGTTAATTCTTCCTTCAATTCAACACTTATTTGGTTGGATCTTTTCGCCATTGCAACAATCGATTCGTAGATATTTCCGAAATTCTCTTCGAAAGCAACGGTATCTCTAGTGATTGTTGTTTTTTCTGCTAAGCTGTTCTTAAAGTTCATATGTTATTTGTTTCCAAGATTCATTATTTGAAGTTCCTTCTCCATCCCGTCACGATAGGAGTCTACCTCCTTTTTGTATTTGGTTGAAGGAAATTCGGCTACAAAGTTACGATATCTTTCAATAGTATCCTCTATTCGCTCTATTTTTTTCTCTTTCACACTATTATTTGCTAATAAGCATGAATTTTTAATCAAAATATAGAGCATTTCCTCTCGGTAATCAGACCGTGGGTATTTCTCATTGAAAGCCATTGAAGAAACGACAGCCGCCCTGTAATATTCTGTTTTTGAATATTGTCTGACGTTTTCGCTTTCTTTTACTTCAAGTTTAAAACGCAATCTATCTATTGTGTTATTACAACTATCAATTAACTCTGAATTTGGATATCGGTTAACGAATTGTTGTAAATCATTAATAGCTAACTCTGTATCGTTTGGATCCAAAGAAGGTTCAGGAGAATTTGACACCGAACACATTGCGGATAAAAATAAAGCCTCTTCTGCCTTATCGCTGTATGGGAATCTTGTACTGTAAGAACCCAAATAATAGCCCGCCATGTAGTAGTCTTCGTCGTTATAATAAGCTTTCCCAATGCGATAATAAGCCAATTCGCCTTCGCTCGTTTTAGGGAACCGTTGATAGATTTGTTCATATAATACAACGCTACGGCTAAATTTGCCACTTGTATACAACTGGTTGGCCATTTCGAATTTATTAGCGTAATCATCTGATTTAATGGTGCGGTTATATCCATCGCAAGAGCCCAACAAAACAAGTAGGAATATCAAAACACTTATCTTCATAGCTGACAAAGTTAAAATAATTGCCGTTAAGTAATGTTAATGATTACACCATTTGTTCAACCTTAATTTTCATAAGAGAAAAAAGGCGTTTAAATTCACTTTGATTTTGTTCTATATAAGTTTCTGTATCTCTAAGAAGCGAGTTTATATTTTCCTCAGTAGTATCGCTTTCGGAAGACGGAGGATCAATTAAAGTTGGTTGAAATCGATAATATAAAAGTTGGCTATCTTCTTTGCTTAAATTGGTTAAATTCCGATGAACAATCTCCATTTCCTTGTCTATGATGTTCATTTCATTAAACTCACTTTGACCAGTACCGAGGCTCAATAAAATAATTGGATCATTCGGATAAAAAATTTTAGCGTAATCATAGGCTAATTCAGAAGGATTCTTAGCAGATACAATTCCATCAGCAAGTAGTAAATTACCTAAACTAAGAGGTGGATATATTCCTGGGAATGCTGAGCAAGCAATCATCATTTTAGACAACGGAAGTGACCTAAATCGATCAGCTGTATCCGTAAACAGGTATTGGCTATCTGAATTCAAATCATAAGAAACAAACAAGAAGCGCTTATGTAAATGTTCGATATTTATTCCTCCAAAGAAATGATCTAAAACAAAACTCAATGGATATTTGGAGTGAGAGGGGTCTAACCCAATATTTTTACTAAATATCTGCTGACCGCGTCGTTGATATAATTCTAGCATTTCAGAGGGAGAAAACTTTCCTCTTCCGTTTTCATTGCGCAACATCAAAGCTCCACTTATAATTGACCCCGTACTCGAAGCAGAAAAAACATCTACCCAAGACGATATATCAACTTTATTATCCATCTCGGCAACTTGACCCTGAATATATGTAAGAATCTTCAAAGGCACGACACCTCTTATACCTCCACCATCGATAGATAATATTACACGGTACTTACATTCCATGTCAACAATTTACAAAAAATATGTTGAAGTCAGTTCACTTGTTCAAAACTTATTGAACCAAAAATAGCCTTAACGCACTCTTATAGTACGACCTATCTGAATTTTTGAATCATATCGCAAACCATTTAATCTGCACAGTTTAGCTACCGTCGTATGATTTACTGAAGCTATCCTAGTCAAAGTATCTCCTCGTTTTATCTTGTGATATTTTCGGCCTTGCGACTGAACAACATTTCTGGACGACTCAATTGATTCTCCGTGTTCTTCTAAATCAGTTGGTTTCGCTCCTGGTCGGAAAATTGCTTTGTGAACAAATAAATTCTCGTCTTTGCAACGGTTATTTGCAAAATCAATGACTTCCTCTGGATTTATTGGTGCGTCATAAAACCTTACTTCAAAATGCAAGTGAGAACCACTTGAATGCCCCGTGTTTCCACCTAGTCCCAACATATCACCAGCCTTAATGTTTTGATTTGGAACGACAAGTAACTTGCTTAAATGGGCATAAAATGTTTCTAAACCATTGTTGTGTCGAACAATAACTAAATTACCAAATCCACCTTCATTGTATTTGGCGTATCGAACTTTACCAGACCACGCAGATTTCACAGTATCTCCAGTTTCAAGGTCAATATCAATTCCATTGTGATAACGTCCGCTTCTATAACCATAACGAGAAGTAACAACACCATCAAACGGCATTTGAAAATCGTTGTCATCATCATTTAAAAGGCACAACCAAAGGGTGTCATTCAGTTTTGATAAATCATTTTGTTTGTCGGAAGTATAGCAAACGTCATTATCCCAAGTTTGGATATAATCCAGGCCAGTAATAGAATTAATTATACCATGTAAATGTTGATTTAATATTCCATCAAATTCAAGATCATCAAGATACTGCCATGTTCTATCTTGAAACATAACTATGGTTCCATTTTTCGTATTAATAGTATCAACTACTTCTTGAGAAGTAGACTGAAATGATAAGAAAAAGATGAAAATGAAAGAAAAGAAGGTTTTAAAAAGCATTATTTACACTTAAAATGTATACGAATTTGACAAAATTACCCTTTTTAAGCCTTTTTAAAAAACATCCATTACGAAGATATTAAAAAGTAAAGGTTCATTACTTTTTACCAAATCTAAGTATCCTGGGGCTCCATAACCTTCTTCGCTTGGAATAACAACATACATTCGATCTGATTTTTTAGCATTGTTTAACGCTTTTTTTAATCCAGGTACCAGTCCTGCATGTTTCATTTCAGCTGTAAAAGGCTTATTTGTGCGAAAAGAATTGAAATACATAGGATTACTAGGACTACTTATCATTGCGTGAAACACTATCGTGTTTTCTTTATTGAATTTCACCTTGTTTCGTTCATTTTCTTCAAAAACATAAACTTTAGTTTTGTCAATCACTCGAGTTGGTCTTCTCTTACTCAATGCATTAATATAAACTATGTTGTCAGAATTTGGAGGTATCATCCCTTCTACTGCTTTATCATCACGGGCTAATTTACTTGGAATGAAAATTTCAACTTCATCACCTGCTCTCATTTTTTGTAAGGCGATATCCCAACCTTTAGTTTGCATTCCAAAACCAACCACGAATGGAAAAGAGGCTATGTTTAAAAGATGATTTCCTTCAATAAGTTTGCCGTTTGAAAGGAAGACTTTGTAGTCAATGTCCACACAATCACCAAGTATTAAACTATCACCCGCCCCTCTATTTAGCCAATGAATTTTTATTCCATTGTCCAATATCAAAGAGTCCAATTTCCCTTTGTCTGAAGTTAATTCAAATTCCTTTTTAAGAACTGGTTTGTTTGTTTCAACTTCCTTGGGTTGATCTGTTTTACAGGCAACGGCGAATGCACCAATTAAAAATAAACTTATATATGTTTTCATTATTTTACTTTATATAACTCTATATCGACAACGATAGGAGTCAAAGGTGGGATTTTGTTCATATCGCCAGTTAACCCATGCGCCAAATGGCTAGGAATTATCAACTTTGCTTTATCTCCTTCACGCATGAGCTTTATTGCCTCTTGCACGCCGGTTTCTACTTGACTTTTATCTACTCTGAACTCTTCAATTTCGTCGTCATCTGTTTTATAACAAAAAGTCCCATCTAAAAGAGAAATATTGAAACTGACCTGTGCTATACTGCCTGATAAAGCTTGCGGACCTTCACCTTTCTTGTAAACCCAATATTGCAAACCCGAACCCGTTTCTTTCATTTCCCAAGTTGATTTTCGATCCAAATACAATTGAATATCAATTTTTTCTTGTTCTACCAATTCTTTATTCAAATCGGTAGAGTTGTCTTTGGTCCAATTTACCTCAGGTTTCGCCTCTGGCTGATTTTCACCACAAGAAACTAAAAATGCTATTACAAAAACTAAAAATCCTAATTTCATATTACGTATGTATGCACAACTTTCTTTAATTTGTCTATAGTTGCTTCAAGTGAATCAAAGTTAATTCCACCAGAAGCATAAGCATGTCCACCACCCTCGAAATGATCTGACGCAAGTTGATTCACAGCTTGGTCTTCTTTTGAGCGGAAAGATATTTTTACTTTTCCATCCTTCTCTTGAAGGAAAACTGCCAATTTCACTCCGGATACACTTAAAGCAACATTTACAAGTCCTTCTGTGTCGCCTTTTATATAATTATAATCGTTCAATTCTTGTTCTGAAAGCGATAAAATTGCAACTTTCCCGCTCTCAATTATCTCTAATTTATTGCAAATTGCATAGGACCTCAAACGCAATTGATCCAAAGAGTTTTGTCCGAAAACTGCTTCATGAATTGCGGTATGATTAACGCCAGCCTCAAGTAAACTAGCTAAAATTTCGTGTGTTCTTGGTGTAACAGAGTTGAATCGGAAAGAACCTGTATCGGTCATTATTCCTAAGTACAGAGGCTCACCCATGGATGCATTCAAGAATTCCTTATTATCGGAAACTATAAGTTCGTAGACTAGTTGAGCCGTAGAACAAACTTCGGGTTGACTTACCGAAATGAATGCGAAGTCAGCTGGATTGAGGTGATGATCAATCATTATTGTTTTGTCACGTTTACCTTCTAATACTGGAGCCATGGAATCACCAATTCGACTTGGGTGATTGTAGTCTAAAGCGAAGATTAAATCAGCTTTGGCCATCGCATGAACGATTTGCTCTTCGTTTTCTTCAAAGTTTAACACTTGATCTACATCAGGCACCCACGAAAGAAAATTAGGAAATGGATCTGGATGACAAATTTGAACATTTTTATTCTTCCATCTCAAGTAATGGTAAAGTCCCATTGAACTACCAATTGAATCACCATCTGGCGATTTATGAGCAGTAATTATGATGTTTTCAGCTGCGTCAATCGCTTGAATTATTTCTTGAAATTTTGTCATAGATAAAATAAAAAAGTCTCGCTTCTACGAGACTTCAAAGTTAAGTTATATTTTGATTCTAGTCGGAAAGACCTTATGCTTTTATGATTCGTTGTGTTTCCGCTTTTATTTTAGCCGCTAATTCGGGAGAAACATTGTGTAAAGGCATACGCATAAAATTTTCCATCAACCCTAGTTCAACCAATGCTTCTTTCACTCCACCTGGATTTCCTTCAGCGAAAAACAAACGCGTAATTTCTGTCAAATCGTAATGAATGGCAACTGCATCTTTGTGCTTCTCTGTTGCTGTCCATTTCACCATGTCTGAAAATTGTTTCGGGAATGAATTGGAGACTACTGAAATAACGCCATCCGCACCAGCTGAAACCAATGGCATTACCAGCGCATCATCTCCCGATAAAACACCAAATCCTTCTGGTCGCAAACGAATAATTTCCATAATTTGCTCCATATTACCTGAAGCTTCTTTAACCGCAACAATATTATTTACGTTCGATAATTCCAAAGTAGTTTCAGGAGCCATGTTTGAACCTGTTCGGCCTGGAACGTTGTACAAAATAATTGGTAAATCTGTTTTTGCTGCAATATATTTAAAATGTTCAACAATGCCTTTTTGAGTTGGCTTATTGTAGTAAGGAGAAACTGACAAAATTCCATCAACAGTTTTCGGAACGGCACTCATTTTACTTGCAATTTCCATCGTATTGTTTCCTCCAAGTCCATAAACGATAGGTTTACGACCTGCATTTACATCTGCTACTGTTTTTAAAATTTCCATTTTTTCATCCCAAGACAAGGTTGGTGATTCTCCAGTTGTACCTTGAACTACCAAAAAATCTATATCACCGCTGATTTGGAAATCTATAAATTTCTTTAGGGCAGTGAAATCTATGCTTAAATCTTTTTTAAACGGAGTTACGAGCGCTGTACCTGCTCCTTTGAATGGGTTTTTCATGATTTAATTTTTTCTAAAGTTTCTTTGGTAAAATTAGCTATTTGTTCGATGCTCGTTGTATTTGCATTGATACTAATGTCAAATTTTAAATTTTCTGCGGAATTTGTAACAATTCGTTTTGTTGCGCTAATTTTATTAATACGTTTCAGCTGATTTTCTTGTATGTTACCAAAGACTAATAACACATCAAATTTATCTTTCATCGACTGGCGAAGATTTTTATCTTTCACTTGTCCGAAAAAATTAAAATCAGATTTCGCTAAATATTTAAATCGAACAGAATCAGGAAGATATAATTTTTCTGAGGCATTTTCCATGAAAACAACAAACAAGGTACTTTGTAGAACCTTTGCATTGATTAGGTTCGACATGCCCTCTCTAAATTTATTGAATTCAGAAACATCTTTGAAGGAGTAAAAAACGATAATTTTCTCTCCATTATTACCTAGTACTGTTTCTCTCATAATCCTAATAGATTCAATAAATCATCTTCACTGATGATTTTAACACCCAAATCAGTGGCTTTTTTAAGTTTTGCTGGCCCCATATTGTCACCGGCGACAACAAAATTTGTTTTGGCGGAAATGGATGAACTAACTTTTCCACCGTTCGTTTCGATGGCACTCTTAATTTCATCTCTCGAGAATTTTTGAAAAACACCTGAAACTACAAAGGTTTGATTCAATAATTTTTCTGATGCTCCCTCAGTTTTTTCAATTTCAAATTGTAATCCACTATCCGCCAATCTTCGTATGAAAGTACGATTTCTATCTTCCAAGAAATAATTTTGGACCGAAATTGCAATTTTCTCGCCAATTTCATCGGTTTCAATCAATTCATCGTACGTCGCTTTCATCAAATTATCCATCGATTTAAATCGTTTGGCTAATTTTTTAGCAACCGTCTCGCCAACAAATCGAATTCCGATAGCAAAAAGCACTTTTTCAAAAGGATTTTTTTTAGATTTTATAACGCCTTGCATCAAATTATCAGCTGATTTATCAGCCATTCTCTCCAATTCTACAATTTCATCAAAAGTTAAATCGTACAAATCCGCAGCGTTTTCAATTAGTTTTTTTTCAACCAAAAGATCTACCGTTTCGGCTCCCAATCCTTCAATATCCATTGCTTTTCGGCCAATAAAATGCTCGATTCTTCCTTTAATTTGTGGAGGACAACCCATTTCATTTGGACAAAAATGTTGCACTTCACCTTCTCTTCTAGTCAAAGCTGTATGACATTCAGGACATTCCTCTATAAAAGTAATTTGCGTATTTCCGATACGAGCCGCTTCATCTACCCCAACAATTTTCGGAATGATTTCACCACCTTTCTCAACGTAAACCGTATCACCTTCGAATAAATTTAATTTTTCAATTTGATCTGCATTGTGCAAAGAAGCCCTACGAACCACTGTTCCGCCCAAAGAAACGGCCTTTAAATTCGCTACTGGTGTTATCGCTCCTGTTCGACCAACTTGATAGCTAACAGATTCCAAAACCGTCGAAACGCGTTCAGTTTTAAATTTATACGCAATTGCCCAACGAGGAGATTTCGCTGTGAAACCAAGTTCTTGTTGAGTAGTAAAATCGTTTACTTTTATAACTACACCGTCAATTTCAAAGGGTAATTCGTGCCGTTTTTTATCCCAATGGTGAATAAACTCCATGATACCATCGATGGTATTTACCTTTGCGATATAATTTTGTTTTGGATCAGGTACCTTGAAACCCCATTCTTTTGCTTTTAAAACACTTTCAAAATGCCCATCCAAAGGCAAATCCGCACCATAAATCCCATACAAATAGCAATCTAAGCTGCGGTCGGCTACCACTTTGGAATCTTGAGATTTCAAAGTTCCAGAAGCCGAATTTCTCGGATTGGCAAATTCAGGTTCACCAAGTTCTTTTCTAGCTTCATTCAATGCTATGAAATTCTCCAACGGGAAAAATATCTCCCCACGGATTTCAAAATCGGCAGGATAATCGCCTTGAAGCGACAATGGAACGGTTCGAATGGTTTTCACATTTGTTGTTACATCCTCTCCTTTAGTTCCGTCTCCTCTGGTTAAACCTTGAACAAATTGACCGTTTTGATAATGTAAGCCAATTGCAACACCATCATATTTAAGCTCGCAAACGTATTCCAACGTATTCTCGCTCAATTTTTTTATTCGCTTTTCCCATTCGATGATTTCTTCTTCGGAATAGGTATTCGAAAGAGACAACATGGGATAACGATGCTCAACTGTCTGGAATTTCTTTGTGATGTCCCCACCTACTCTTTTAGTAGGAGAATTTTTATCGGCCAAATCTGGAAATTGCACTTCCAAATCTTGTAACTCCTTTAATTTATTATCGAATTCAAAATCGGAAACAATTGAATCATTTTCCACATAATATGTATGATTCAACTGATTTATTTCAAGAACCAGTTCTACTATTCTTTTTCTGGCAATTTCTGTTTCCATTTGTTTTATTTTTGACCGTAAATCATGCGACTTTTTCCTTGCATATCATTTACTAAGCCAATATTTTTGAATTTGTTTTCCTCTAGCAAAGCTATCATTTCTTTACCGAAATCTTCGTGTATTTCGAAAAAAAGCCAACCCTTTTCTTTTAATGACTTCGTTGCATTTCGGGTGATTATTGAATAAAATAGTAATGGGTCTTCATTCGGAACAAAGAGTGCCGCTCCAGGCTCAAAACGGAGTACATTCTCTTCCATTTTCGATTTATCACTTTCAGGAATATAAGGAGGATTAGAAACCCATACATCGAAACGTTTCTCGGCTAAATGTGCCATTTCAATTTCTGAAAGGACATTGACTTTTAATATTTCGATTGAAACTTTATTTAATTCACAGTTTGTCTCAGCCAATTCAATCGTATCATCAAAATAATCAAGTGCAGAAATTTTCGCGTTGGGCAAAAACTTCTGGAGTGCGATTGCTATGCAACCTGTTCCAGTGCATAAATCTAAAACATGAAAATCTTCTTTAATTTGACTTTTAACTTTATCCAAAATCAATTCTACCAATTCCTCTGTTTCTGGACGAGGTATTAAAGCTGATGAAGAGCAAAGAATCGGAAAACCCATAAATTCAGTCTCACCAACTATGTGTTGCAGAGGTTCATTGTCTTCAAGTCGAAGGAGGAAACTTTGAAAAACCAATAATTCTTCATCAGTAACCTCATCTGAAAGATTAAAAGCAACCTCGCTGAATGGAATAGAAAAAAGTTTACTCGCTATTGCCTTAAAATGATATTGAACAGAAAAAGAGGTCCACTTATCGTGAAACCTCTCTTCAAATTCTATTTTTAATTGATTCCTAGTTGTCAACTTTTTTTTGCTAATATCGAAAAAAAAGCTCCAACTAAGGTCATTATTCGCTTACCAGATGGAAGAAACCTTGTTTATTTAAATCTTTCCCATCAATGTCTTTCGCTTCAATTACATAAAAATATACACCATCTTCAGCAATATTTCCAGCATTAGTTGCTCCATCCCAACCTTTGGTAATGTCATTCGTTTGGTACATTAAGTTGCCCCAGCGGTTAAATAATTTCATATTAAAAGATGAAAAACCTGAAGATTCGGCACCAATTGGTCCATAAAAACCGTTAATCATATCACCGTTTGGTGTGAATACATTTGGCATATCAATATCACAAACACTCGCATCATAGTAAAAATCCCAAGTGTGTGTACCACAAGCATTTGTTGATATTAAGGAATAATTACCTGGCTCTGTAAACGTTGCTGAACTCCCAGTTTGTCCATTACTCCAAGTATAATCTGTTACATTATTCCAAACAGAATATGCATGCAAAGTTTGCTCTAATCCTATACATCCTTGGTTATTTCCAACTTCGGAATAAGGGTAAAATGCTACATTAATTACCATCGTATCGTCATCTTGACAAACTGGTTCGGTATAAATAACCGTATATATTCCTGGATTGGACCAAGTTGCTGTAGTTTGAATGGAGTCGACTGGAGCAAACTCTACTGTTCCAGGCCCACTTGCCAAAGTCCATAGCCCGTTGTCATTTCCAAAGTTACCATTCAGCACCAATATATCTCCACACGAGTTTGGATGTGCTAAAAGATTAACAGGTGGTTGTGAGGTAATTATAAAAGTAGAATCTCCAACACAACCATCTAAATTTATAACCGTGACAGTATGCGTCCCCATAGGCAAGTTGGCTGAGAATAAAGTATCCAAAGCCGGATTTGCTAATCCCCAAGAAGCGCTAGACAGTAAAGCCGAATCAATCAACTGGATATTTTCAGTTGCACCAGGACAAACAAAGAAATCTATAGTATTAAAAGTAATTGTTGGTGGTGGGCTATATGTAACTACTAATAAATCAAAATTAGGACAGTTTGAAGCTGTATACTTTAATGTGTACACTCCATAACCAGCACTGAATATTAAACGCTGATTTAAAAATTGATTGTTGAATTGATATTGCGGAACCCCAGGACCAGAAACTAAACTCCATGTACCCGAATTTGGTGTTCCACCTGCAGTGTTCGTTGTCATCAACAAAGTATCGTTACAAATTGTAACATCTGGCATCAATACGATATCTGCTTGTGTTCCTACTACGAATGAACTTGTGGCACTGCATAAACCAAGCGTGTCTGTTATGGTAACAGTATAAGAACCAGCCAAAAGAAGATGACTAAAGAAACCATTTAAGCTAGGGCTATTTCCCCATGTAATATTGTTGCCATATCGAAGTGAATCGGCAACTGTGTATTGTGAACCTCCAGCACCTGGGCAATAAAAAGGATTGCCTACAGAGAAAATTTGTAAGATTGGTTTTGAAACAGTCAATACTAGAGTATCAGTTGTATTGCAACCAATATCGGTGTATACCAAATTATAATTTCCAGATGCTGAAAAAATTGCTAAAGTGTTTGAACCATTCGGTACTAAACCCGGATTTTGGCCGTTCGGGCTATTAAAGGAAGACCAACTGCCATTTCCAGAACCACCAGAAACGATAAGGTTGAATGTAGAACCACAAAAAGAACTATCAGGTTGAAGAACCAGTGGAGGTAATTGATTTATAGTAAACGATGTGCTTTGAGTGCAAACTCCTAACGTATCTGTTACAGTGACGGTATAAGCACCAGCTGGCAAAGCATTGCTATATAAACTATCCAAAGCTTGATTTGTCAACCCCCATGTCACGGGACCATAATTCAAGGAATCGGGCATTTGATAAAACGCATTTGGAATGCCACTACACAGAGTAGTTGGGCCTGTTAAATTTATTACAAACGATGGGGCTACTAAGAAATTAGTGTCTATTCTCTTAAAGCAACCGTTCTTTTCGACTGTTACACCAAAATTTTGGAGGGCACTGCTGACATAAATTGCTGTATCTAAAAGTAAGTTATCCCAGAGATAAGAATCGTATCCACCACCTAAAACATCTACATAGATTGAGTCACAACCTGAGACCGGTGACAGAGTAGGATTAAAATTTGTTGTTCCTGTGGAGTCAATTATTACTGTTAAGTCAAGTTGCGTTATACCTGGAGGGCTAAAATTATCTGTTGCGGTAATTTGCACGGTATGTGTTCCTACAAATGCAGCTGCACCCGGGATTCTCAAAACTGCATAGGCGGTATTTCCGGAAGTATTTGAAATAACTTGTAAGTTTGTCAATGTTCCAGAATTGATAGTAATTGAGGTTGATTGAGTTGCTTCAGGAGATAAAAACACAAATTGTATGTCAGCGGTATCCCCAATTGAACATACTCTAAAAGTATCACAACTTGAGGCTCCATTTGGCACTGGAGGGATATTAACGTAAGCACAAACATCAAAAAAGAAACTTTTATTATCCAACCAACTAATTCCATCTGGTTGACCTAGAGCGCCATCAAAATCCGTTCCTGCATGATCGAAGCGTGCAATTAAAAAATAATTAAGATTATTTCCTTTATTTGCACCTGCAGTTGCCGGTGTTCCACCGAAACCGTTCACGCCAGAAGAAGCCGAACCTGTGGTCCATTGCATATCTTCATAACAAAAAGCAACATTTCCTCCATCAATTGCCGGATCTAAACCGTTGGTAATAATTAATTGAAAGGTATTCAATTTATCTCCCTGTTGATTAAAATAACCAACACCCTCCCAATTGATATAAATTGCTGTAGGTGTTATTTTATATAGTACTTGGCCGTTTCCATTTCTAGTATCAACATCTGCCCAAAAGGGCGCAATAATTTGAGTCGGTGAAGATGGAAATGCTGTGGAACTATAAGAGAACAAACTAGAACCAAACGTTATGTTTCCATTGTTATTGATATACATTGTAGTCACTGTATCCCCATAAAAACAAAATGTGAAGGGAATAGTAATTGCAGCACTTGATCCATCATCATTTGGTAGCATTGCTAGAATATAAGTTGAATCGGGTTCAGCATAGCAATTACATCCACTTGCTTTTGGAGGAATACCTCCTCCTTTTTTCTTTTTCTCTTTTAATTGTGCTCCTATTGGAGATGATAAATCAAAAATTTCGTGAACAATTGGGATAATTTGAAATTGATCAAGTATTCCATTCATTTTTGCATCTTGGTATTCTTGTGATTCTACCGAAATCTTAGGTTTACTGATTTCAGACTGAGCGAAGACCAAGCAAGATAACATAGAGATTGCCAAGGTAAGAAAAGCTCTTTTCATAGTTTTGTATAGTTGATAACGTAATAAGAACGCGTTTTTATTTAATGTGGTTGCACGAATATATAACTTATTTTCGGCTTTTAAAATAGTGTGTATATCCGAACCCAATTGTTAAATATTGAGTTATTTTGTTAAAATTATTCGAGTCAAACCCATTATTAGAAGCGAGTCCCAAATAAGAAGGCTGAAAACCAAAATTTTGAATTACATAACCTATGTTTAATTTTATAGTCGTATTCTCATCCATGGTCAACATCAATCCAAATTGCGGTTCAATATATACGCTTTGGGTAACTTCGTTTTGTCTTCCTTGCGAAGTGAGTGAATCCGAATTAAAAATAGCATAGGTATAGCCGAATTTCAGACCGTAATCAGTTCCAAAATTACTTGAATGGAACTTCTCTTGACCAACTTTAGCAAATAAAGACCCCATTTGCACGCCACCTTTTATTTTCTCATTTATCTTAAATTCATTTAAGGTAAAGTAGGTGTAATTCACTCCAAAACCAAAGCATAGTGAACTTTTTAGTGTGTATTGATAATGTGTGCTTGCGTTGATCAAACCTTGCATAATTCCTTTGAAAGACTCATTCCTGGTATTTACAGGAAGTCCAATATTGACATGAAAACTAGATCTGGGATCTATACTTTGTGCTTGAAAATCCTTAGGAATAAGGATAAACACGAGTAAAAAAATATAGAAATTAAGCTTGGTCATGGGTGACGAATTTAAGGAATTATCAAAACAAAAAAAAGCTTAATATAAATACAAGGTAATTGATACCCTTATTTATTACACTAATTTTGTATTTCACAAAAGATTGATTTTTCCATATGCTTTTAGGTATTCGCTATATTTTACTATCTGGTTTTTGCTTTATTCTTGTCAATTTCTTGGTAAAAATGCTAGGTGGAAATAATGATTTGAGCAGTTATTTCGAGTTTCAAACATACGGCGCGCACGAATTGGTCTTTTTCAGATCCTTGGTCTCTTTCATAATAAGTGCGGCAATTATAAAAAAAAGAGGTGTCCCTTTTTTTGGAAACAACAAAAAATGGTTACTTATCAGAGGAATTGCAGGAGTTATCGCTTTAACCATTTTCTTTTTCACCTTACAAAAATTGCCATTAGCGGTCGCAGCAATTTTACAGTACCTATCGCCTATTTTCACCGTAATTCTTGCGGCCTTTATTCTAAAAGAGAAAATATTTAAAATACAATGGATATTAATTATTTTGGCATTTTGTGGTGTACTGCTTGTCGGATACGATAATTTACTCCCAAAATCAAATGTTACTATTGATCCTATATGGATGATATTAGGAATAGTTTCTTCATTTTTCTCAGCGATTGCATATGTAGCAATAGTCAAATTAAAAAAAACAGATCAACCTATCACGATTGTTCTCTATTTCCCAATGTTAGCATTACCTTTTACAGGTATTTGGTGTCTTTTTAAATTTGTTCAGCCAATTGGTTGGGAATGGCTTGTGTTGATACTGATAGGTGTTTTCACTCAAATGGCTCAAATCCTGATGACCAAAGCTTTGCACACAGCCGACACGGCTAAAATAATTCCGTTTCAATATTTAGGAGCTGTTTATGCGATATTAATTGGTTGGTTTATATTTGATGAACGATTAAGTGGAATTCTGTTCATTGGAATGTTTATAATCATTGTTTGTGTAATTCTAAATACGATTTACCAATATAGAGTAAAATCAAATGTTTAATTTTAAACTGTGAAAGAAACTATAAACAGACTTAATCTGGCTCATTTCGGCAATCTTGAAATACTTGCTAAACAAGTGGTTGAAGGATTCATTACCGGCATGCACAAGAGTCCATTTCATGGGTTTTCTGTTGAATTTGCAGAACATCGTTTATACAATAAAGGAGAATCTACTCGGCATATTGATTGGAAACTTTTTGCACGTTCCGACAAAATGTTCACCAAAAAGTATGAAGAAGAAACAAATTTGCGCTGTCAAATTGTGATTGACACCTCAAGCTCTATGTATTATCCTGTCAAGGGTGAAAACAAGTTGCATTTCTCTGTTTATGCAGCAGCCTCGTTGATAGAATTGTTGCGAAGACAGCGCGATGCCGTTGGAATTTCTTTGTTTAACGCGGATTTGAAACTTCACACCCAAGCTAAATCAAGTCAGCGCCATCACATGTATTTGTACAGTGAATTGGAAAAATGTCTGCAAGCTTTTGATGAAAACAATAAAAAAGCAACTAACGCGATAGATGCTTTACATGAGATTGCGGAATTAACACACCAACGATCTTTGGTTGTCATTTTCTCTGATTTGTTAGATGATCCATCAAAAACGGATGAGTTATTTCAAGCTTTACAACATTTAAAGCATAGAAAACATGAGGTTATTCTTTTTCATGTTACTGACAAGAAAAATGAAATTGATTTTAATTTAGAAAATCGTCCGTATACTTTGGTTGATATGGAAACAGGTGAAAAAATGCGTTTGCAACCTGCTGAAATAAAAGAAAAATATAAAGCAGAAATTCAAGCTTATTTTAAAGAAATTGAATTAAGAGCGATACAAAATCGAATTGATTTCATGCCTGCCAACATCGATGAAGGTTATGAGCAGATCTTGCTTAATTATCTAATTAAGAGGTCAAAGATAATGTAGGCCTGTCGTATTCACCTATCGACAACAAAACCAAAGTACAAGCCACTTCACAAAAAATACCTGCCTTTTCAGCTTTTGAAATGAAATCTGAATTTTCCGTTCCCGGGTTGAAAATAATACGCTTCGGCGCAATTGTTTCAATAATGTAATCGATTAAATCAGCCTGGTTTTGCGGACCAACATATAAAGTCACCGTATCAATATTTTCAAAAAGAATTTTCTCCGTTTCAAAAACGACGCCATCTACTTCACCTTTTCGCAATCCATATGCCCGCACCGGTTGTCCATGCGCGACAAGTGAACGAATCACTTTGTAAGAATAGCGATCTGAATTAGTTGATGCTCCTATTACTAAAGTTATTTTACCCTTCATCATTTTGGCATTTTGTTTGGTGGGCTGGCAATAATAAATCCAGCATAGTTTTTACTGGACTAAATACTTTATTGGGAATATCCACAAACAAAGTATTCCAATTAGCCATAGAACCGTTCCATAATCCAGGCAACTCACAATGTTTTATTTTTTTACCCTTGTGCTCTTTCTCAACTATGAAGAACTTTTCACTGTCGACGAAATTGGATAATTTAAATTTATTTCCATCTTTATCTCTAGTCGAAAGGGCCATCATTACAGGGTTGAAATGTGTGCTTTTTATCATCAAAGATTGCTGCGCGTCAGATGCAGAAATTTGCGGTTTTTCAACAATTTGCTTACTTGTACTTTCTGAACCTTTTACCCAATATGGTCCACCACCCGATTGCCCCATGTTTCTAACCATACCACAAGCTCGTATAGGTCTGTTTAAGTGCTTCATTATTTTATCATCCGACCAAGTCATGACTTCTTGTGGATTGTACAATTGATAAATATTATTCAACTCAATGAATTCAGTTTTTGAAAAATTGTTCAACAAGCCATCTATTTTCGATTTCGCTTCATCTAAGAGTCCTATTAGCAATTGCCAGCTTTGTGTTGCATTTTCCGAATAATCGAAGTGCTGAACATTATCTATGTTTTTAATCAGAATAATTTCCTCTTCAATATTCTCCAAATTTTCTAGCAGTGCGCCGTGACCTGAAGGTCGACACAGCACTTCGTTATTAAAATGAATCAACTCCAAATTGTCATCGAAAGCAAAAGAATCACTCGCCGGGTTTTGTTCTGAAAATTCAATATCCTTTCCTGGTCCAGTAAATTTTCTGAGATTTTCTATGCTTTCTGTAACTTTAGCTTCAAATTCTTTTTGAATTGTGAAATGGAACTTTCGGACTTCAGGGTGCACATATTCGCCTTGTAGAATTTGATCTTGAAAGGGATTTAAAACAAATTGACCAATTTTATGAAAAGGAATCAGACCTTTTGGTAAAACTCCAAGTCCTAAACCTTTTTCTTTTATAACAAATTCAGCTATTTCCTTAATTTCATAATCGCCGCGTTGCAATTTATCCCGCATTTCAATTGGCAAAATGGTGTAAAAAGCCATTTTCTCCATACTGTTGAAGAAATGTTCAACCATTGCAGAATTTTCTTCAGTTGGATAAACGAGGTAATTGTGCAAAAACTGAAACATTCGCGAACCTGAACCCGATGCAGGGATAAAAAACGCTATCGACTTTCGGCAAGTTAATGCCCTCAACACCAATTTATTCGAATCCAATGGGGAAAATTTCAAAACTCCCTCTTCGATACGACAGGGCGCTACCAATTCTAACGGTGGATTTCCATTAACTATTTTTTGTCGTTGTATTTCTACTTCTTGAGTCCTATTTGCTATCAATTCTTCGTTAATTTGCAGGATAAATTTAGTATTCGAATATATTCATTATCAGTGAAAAGCCAATCAAAAATCCAACTTTTCCAATGAAACGGCGGAACGGATTAAAAATTGCATTTCACAATCCAATGTAAAATTAGCATTTGAAACGGAATTACTCTAATACAGAAATTCTGCAAAACAGGAAACTAGAACAATTCTTGTGGAAAATTATAAATCTGATTGCATTTTATTTTAGCTGATATTCGTTGGAGTGAAACAATGCTTTTGGCCTGGGAGAAGCTCTATTCACGCCCGAAATTTTTTATTCATTACGATTTGTTCCGTATGGGAGTTTTGGCCTGTTCTAAACCTGAATAACAACCTGAAACACAGTAGACAAAATTTGTTTTAATACAGTAAATTCAATAGATTGAAATACAAATGGGAAAGAAATTTTAGCTGAATATACTCGTGACGTAGACTTAAATGGCTTATTTAATTAAAGCTATTCTACTACAGATTGAATTTTTAAATTGCGCAATTCATTTACAATAGGCTGAATTGAGTTTGAAGGAATACTATGTAAGATTATTTTCATATTTCCCCCTTGTTCTATGTATTCTTTTCTGAAATATAATCGGTAAATATAATCCGCTATGTCACCATCTAATTGACCATTTGGCACATAGAAAACTACTTTTCTGAACCCATCCTTTTCTTCTTCTTCTTGGGCTCGTGTGAACCCTTGTATGTAAACAGTATCCACGTATTCTCGAATAAAATTAATTTGAGGAATATCTTCAGGTTTACTATACACTTGTGATTTTAATCGTTTGTCATTTTGATCAAAATAAAAACTAACGTGTTTATTGAAACGGTTAAACATATCTCTTGGAAATTCACTAAATATTTCTTTAGAAACGAGTTGGATTGCCATTCCTTCTTTGAATCTTTCTTGCTCAACTTCAACAATCTCTTTTTGTAATTTTTGTTCTGTAACAATCCTTTCCTTCACATCCTTAACGATACCAATTGCCGTTTTTTCAATAACACCGTTTCCTTTTTCTTGTAAAATTCTTTCTGCTTCTTCTAAACTTATCCTTTCACTTCCGTAATAAGCCGTTATATAAGCATCACTAACACCTTTATCGATAGCTTCTTTCCTTTTCGGCATTGCTTCTTCAATAGAAATATAAACACCCGTAGAATAGCGTATTTGCCCATTTGGAAGTCTCTTTGTAAGTAGAGGTGTCATGTTTTTCATGGTCTCGGGATCAACTGGGCGATTATAAACTCCAATTTGCACAGTGTAAAATAAACCTTTTTTCAACTCAACAGGTAAAGCAGGTGCGGCTCCTATTCCTTTATTGTAATCCAATTTACGCGTAATCAACTGCATTGTATCTTTCGGTGTAGGCGTGCGTATTATAGTCAAATCAGTAATTTGCATTGGAGCACACGCTTTAGAGTTCTCCATCTTTCTACCTTCAATTAAAGGAATTCGTACGCCATCGCAATAGGCAACAACGAATGCATCAGAATATCCCAAACTACGAATAGTTTTTTGTGCTTCGGCTGCACTTGCACTTTTAGCGAAGAAACCAACCAGATAAACCGTTAACCCGTTGCTTCGTTTTTCCCCGGTAACTGGACTAAACTCTTGGAATGCACCTTGTGCAACAGGTTTAGCAAAGGCTCCAACTTGTACGCGGAACATCAATCCTGCAGGAACTTTTACATCAACAGCCAATTCCATTGTTTGCGTTTTAGCAGCGTTTATATCCACTTCAAAGCCTGTTGCAGGTATAGCAATGTAATTCGAAAAAGAGGTTCTTATTGGCTCCACTCCTCTAAGTAATAAGTTTTCTATCTTGGCTTTTTTCTTTGGATCCGATGGAAATAATTCCGCTATTGTAGTTTGCTTTTGCACCAAGGAATTTTGCAATTCTTCTAGCCTTTTCTCTTTGGATTGTATCTCTTTAACTTTTAATTCCGCTTTTTGATTGTCATCACTTTTTCCATTAAAAATAGCTACACCTACTAATTTTTGAGCTTCTTGTTTATCCTTATCTATCGATTTCAAGAGAAAGTCTATTTCATTTTCCAAAAACAAGGCTTCTTTTGCGATCTTAGAAACTTTATTGTATTCTAAACTTGATGAAATTTCAATTTCTTCTCGGAAGGTCAACTCGGTGTTTTTCATCTCCGTAGAAATTGTTGCGACAGACTGAGATGGTAGTTTACTTATATTTTTATCAATGTAAGTAATTTGATCTACTATCATCTGGCGTTCATTTTCTAAAACATTTTTTTTGGAAAAAAGAATTTCTTTCTCACTTGCCTTGCTAGCCACTTTTATCTCAGCATTGAGATTTTTTATTTCAGAATTATATCCTGCCTCTTCAAGCAGTAAGGTATTTTTTCTTTTTTCTAAATCAGATTTTGTTGAAAGGGTAGCAATTTTTCCTTCTGTCAAACTCGCTACTTTATTGTCGATTAACGCTAATTTCAATATTTCATTAGCTTGTTCTTGCATAGCATAAGCCTTACTGAGTAGTTCATTGGTTTCCTCTCTGCTTTTAGATTTTTTTGCTAATACTTTTAATGCATCCGAATCTTGGGCCAATTGATCAAACCTTTTTATAGCTAACTCTTTATTAATTCGCTGTGATATAGAAGAAGTAGGTATACTTTTAAGTGACGTTAATCTACCCTCATTTTCTTGTTGAATTATTTTAATGTCTTCTTTTAACCGCTCACCCTTTCGATCCGTTTTTTGGTCAGATAATTTTAAAAGTTGCTTTTCATTTTTTTTAATTTCCTTAATCGCTGTAATGTCACCGTCAAGGTTTTCAATTAAAGGTTTTTCCTCATTTGAAATTTTTTCAAGAACATTATCCTTTGCTGGAGCAAGAGCCACTGTAGATTGTTGGGCCAAAATATTTCTTTCCAAATCTCCAATAGTAATTGTGTACTTGCGCTTTTTATCAATAACTTCTATAAGTTCACTACCAATTAAATTCAGTTGATTCTGTGTTTCTTTTGACTGTGCTTGAGGGGATAGTTGCAACTCGTTTTCTTTATTTTTGAGTACTTTCTCATAGCTATCCAATAAAACAATCTCTTTTTTCAAATCATCAATAGAAGTTAAATTGATATTCTCTTTCATTATTGAAGCCTTTGACTCACCCAGTAGTTCATTTCTCAATTCATCTGCATTAACAAAACTAGTAGTTTGCGCGTTTTGCTCTGCCGCCTGATTTGATGCTTTAACATTCGCCAATGAATTCAATTGATCGATTTCCGCACGTTTTTCTGTAATAACAGATGCAATAAAATCTACTTTAGTTTTTAAATTTGGGTTAGATGGGTTTGACCCACTTAGAGCCAAAAATTTTAATTTTTCTTTCTCTAAACTTTCAATTAATAATTCGTCAACACCTAACTGACGTTTAGCTTTTTCTGATTCAGATAGATTTGAATTAGCCGCCAATTGATCTTTGTTACTTATATAATCGCTGGCAATTCGTGTGATCAATTCTTTGTCTGTTTCTTCGACTGCTAAAAGATTAAGTTGATTTACAGCAATTTGTTCATTTATTCTGTTTTCAATTCGTGTTATGGTCTCTATCTCTGATTGTTGAGTAGTCTTTTCTAGTTTTCCTTTTTCATCCAACAATTTGTTTAACAAAGAGGTGTCAAGTGCTAAAAGTTGATTGTATTTAACGCGCTCACTTGCCTTCGAGCTTAATATTACTTGTTTATCCTTCTCGTAAGATGGCTGATATTGCTTTAATAAATTATTCTCTTGTTGAACTAATCCTAATTCAGTGAATTTTTCAATTATTGGAACATTATTTATAGAATCCGAACTAACATTTAAGGCTAAATCGATTTTTAACTCCATCAATTTGCTTTGCTTTGCCTCAAGAATTTGAGAATATTCGGCTAGTACTTGGTCAATGGATTCAATTTTTAATTTAATTTTTTCGTTAGTTGGGTTTTTCTGCGCTAGGCTCTCAAATTTCAATTTCTCCGACTCCAATGATTTTACAAGCGATTGATTCAAAGCAACTTGCTTTTCTTCTCTTTCAATTGATGACAAGCTACCATTACTATCAATTGATTGACTGAGTGTTGCGTAGTTTTCATACAATCTATTTACCAAAGTTTCTGGCTCTTCAAATTTAGAGACTAAGTCAAATTTAAAATCTTCATCGCTTTGAATGATCTCTGTTTCCAGACGATTCAATGCGTCTAGCTCATTCACTTGAGTTCGTTTATTTAATTTTTTACGTTCGACCTTAATTCCAACTAAAACGTCTTGATTAAGCTCATTGAAAAATTTTATTTTTTCGAAATCCCCTAAAGATGAATTTTCTATTTGTTGTCTTTCAGAAGAATAATTCAGTTTAATTGAATTCAACAGCTTAGTTTCTTGTTCATTTTTAGACAAATCCGAAAAATCCACTTCAACAGGTTTAGTTGGTGTTAAAGTCAGTTTATTTTCTAAATCAACTGTTTTTGCCTTTGTGTTTTCAATGTCAACTTCTTTGGTTGATTTTAAAACCGCTTGTGTTAGCAATTCATAGTCAGTTGATATAGGTGTATTCTTTATACTTTCCCATTTGGTTTTTGCGTCCTGATAACTAGCGATAGAATTTGGTTTCGAACTATTTTCAATAGCCCTAAATTCTGCTATTTGATTAACCAAATCATCTTTTAAAACTCTTTTCGTTTCAATTAAAGCTCCTAAATCAGAAATTTCCTCGTTTATCAGATTCAAATCCTTGCTGGATGTCTCGTAATTGTGTTTTTTATTTGATAAATCTGTTATTTCTATATTTAATATGTTGATTTCCAATGACTTTTTTTCATGAAAATCATCAACATGATTAGTCAAGCCAAACTTAATAATCACTTTATTTTCTAACAGATACTGGAGAGCCTCTTCATTTTTATCTTCAGCAAGCAATTTTGATAGTTGAACACTTTTTTGTTGCCATTCATCTGCTTGATTTTCCAAATCCTTTGCTAAAAGAGCGTATTCTTGCACTTTTTCGTTTACTTGCAATAACCCTACGATGCTTTTCTCTATTTTTTCTTTTTCAGTAATTCGTTCTTTGGATTCGCTGATCAAAGTAGCTCGGCTAAGTGAATTTACTGTGCTAGATTTGTACTCAGTAGCATTGGAGGTAATTTTCTTGTTGAGTTGTTCCAGTTTTTTGATCTCATTTTCCAGCTGAGCAGTTGCTTTTTGTTCGAATATTACCGCTTGACCCTCTACTTCTTTAATCTCTTTTGCATTCGCAGCTAAATTTTCGGCAACTTCGACTATAGTTAATTCACTAGCCGAAATTTCATCAAATATCTTCTTTTTATCACTTTGATTGTTCAGTTTTTCTAAATCGAAATATTGAGAATTTGGATCCAATTGTGCTTTATTGGCAAACATTACTGCAAGAATTTCGTCTTTATCGGCAACATTCTCATCGAAACGGTCTAATACACGAACAATTTCCTCACCGTTTTCCATAAAATGAACCAAACTTTGACGCAAAGGCTTTATGTTTTTCTTCATCGGTATATTGACATTCTGCGAATAGAATTTAGTATCATCAGAAAGCTTCATGATGTATTTGTACTGACCGCCAGAAGGAAAAGTAATTACAATTTTACCATCGTCTGTCGACTCAAAGTTTCCGACAGTCTTTCCTGTTGCTATATCTTGAACCTCAACATTTAATTTTGCATTTGGTTTAATTCTCGATTCAAAGACTCCAGCAATAATACTTAACTGTGTAGGAAGTTTTTCTAAACGGATTTTATAAACATAAAGTTTTCCTAACTCACTCTGTCGTGCCGAGGCAAAATAGCCATTTTGATTATCCTTATCTACAAGAAAAAAGATATCATCGTCAGGTGATGAAACGGCAAAATCCATATTTTCGGGTTCAAGGAAAGAGTCAGAAGTTGTATCGTAAATACTTCTAAATACATCGAATCCTCCCATGGAATTATGGCCTTTGGAACAGAAATACAAATACTTTCCATCTTGACTTCTGTAAGCGAAATCCTCGTCGAATTTGGTATTAATTTTTCCCATCACCAATTCAGACTCTCCCCAACCGCCGGTAAAATCACGAACCCTTCGATAAATATCCTTTCCGTTCTTTCCGTCTTCTCCGTAAGAAGAATAATAGATTTCCGTCGCGTTATTTGGGAAATAAATGAGTGGTATGTGGTTGTTTTTTTTGTCCATTTTAGATTGAAAATCAGCAGTGACGAGCAAGTTTCCGCCTATTTCCTTTAAATCGTATAGCCTAAAAAACTTATCAGCTTCGATTTCTTTTTTTTCATAAACGATCATTTCGGAGTAGTTCATCAATAAACGTGTACCATCTTGACACATTTGGATAAGCCGATTAACCTCCTTTTTTTCCGATTCTTTTGCGCCGACAAGACTCGTGAATTTATCATAACTCCTAACGGCATCGTTGAATAAATAATTCAAATGATAAGCACGCCCCATATAAAAATGAGCATCTGGATTTACTTGAGGGCTTTCCGTCGCATATTTCAAGTAACGCATAGATTCTTGCTTGTTATTGGAATTAAAAAGCAAACAGGTTCCGTATCGATAATTGTAATCTACATTCTTAGGTTGTAAGGACAGTAGACGTAAATACAAAGGTGTGGCATCAACAAATTTTTCTTTTTTGAAAAACTTATTCGCCTGATCTAAAATCTCCACCTCTATCTGTCCGTTGATGGTAAAGCACAACGAAAAGGTTAAGGCGAAAAATAATATTTTCTTGCCCATCATTTTGACGTCTATGTATCTGTACAATTTTGTAGTCAATACGTTCAATCTTTATTCTTTTTTCCTAAACAAAGGCATTTTTGACTCTGTTCTATTTAACAAACGAATAATGTTTTTCCTATGTGCAATAATCACTGCCAGACTTAAAATAGTACTGAACAATATCAAATTAAACGAAGAAACATGGAAACGGAAATAAAGGAGAATTGGAAAAGAAACAGCTGCGCAAATCGCTCCTAAAGAGACAAAAGAAAAAACTAAGTACACAACTAAGAAAATTCCCAAAGCAATAATTGCAGCAGGTGGATGCAAACCAATAATGACACCTAACGATGTGGCAACCCCTTTGCCTCCGTTGAAGTTAGCAAAAATGGGGAAAACATGTCCTAAAACGCAGGCCATCGAACTCAGCATTTGAATATTTACTAAGGTATCTGAACCTAGTTTGTCAGGCATAAGAATAAGAGGTAGAACAGTTGCTATAAGTCCCTTAAGGACGTCAATACAGAGAACTACAATTCCTGCTTTCTGCCCCAATACTCTAAAAGTATTAGTGGCACCTGCATTATAACTTCCATGCTCACGCACATCAATATCATATTTACTTTTACCTAACCAAACAGCAGTTGGTATAGAGCCAAGGAAGTAACCCACAATGGGATAAATTATGTAATTAAAATCCATTATTTATTCTTTAGTTATACCCAAAAGCCGCTTAAACTTAACCACAAATATGTTCTGTTGCGTCATATCATATTTAAAATTCTTCGCTTTCTTTTTTTCCTCTTTCATTCCTTCAATTTCATTTCTAAACTCATTGTCACTAGACATCATTCTAAGCTCGCCATCTTTTTTTGCCATAGAGTAATCCATGAAATATGACTCACCTCCAGTGACAGAAAGGTAAATCGTATACTTGTCACTTTGCGCACCTGAAAACGTTTGCATGAAAAAGGCATCCGTTTCAATTTGTTTGAAAACTGGTTTATCAAAAATATTTACTAAAGTAGCAACTCCATTTGTCGATATCAAGCCACGTTCTTGGAATCTTGTATTTTCGAAGCTTTGAATCGTAATTCCACTCAAAGTAATTCCGTTGGATAATACTTCTGGGATTTTCTTCACTTCACCTTTGATCGTATAATCCGATTTAAATTTATCAGCTGTTTTGGCGTCGCTCCATTCGAGTAAAGCACGTTCTAAATTTATGTTGTTCAAGTCCATATATGGAATACCTGGCACAAGTTGAATTCGCTCAGCAATATTCTCAAAAGGTTTTTTCTCAACATTCATTTTAAAGTTTAAAGTTAAATCTAAGCTTGTCAAACTCGTTTTCGGATCATACATCCAATCACCAAAGGCATCAACAGTTGATGGACCATAATCCATTCCCATATTTACAATTCCTTCACCACTCATTGAGCACGTTTTTGAGTTTAAGCGAATAATATTTCCTTTTTCTGATGGGTTCAAGAATTTTTCTTTGGGCCCAATTTGGAATTCCATCTTACTTTGATCGTATTGTAAAACTCCATTTGCTGTCATTACAACAGGATCTTCCTTATCTGATAAAGCTGACAGAAATGTTGGATAAATTCGAATACTGTCAGAATCTCTGGAATCACGCCAAACGATACCTGCAGAAATTCTTGTTCCTTCAAGATTCTTCATCTCTTTTTCTACTGGAATTTGGATATTCTTAGGGTCGATTTCAGAAGTAAATGATAGCCAGCTTCTCTCAAAATTATCACATGTGTGATTTACGCGCGTAGCTCCTTGAAAAATAACTCTAGGGTTTGCAGCCTTTACTATTATTTTACCATAATAATCGAATTCCTTGCTCAAATGAAAATTAGAGATTTCACTTATTCTACCAGATGCCACCGTCTGGTAGGAGCTATCCAAAATAATTTCCTCCATTCTAATCATTGTCATATTACCATCCTTGTCATAATATGGATATTCACCAGAAGCTTTGTATGCTCTGCGTGCCGTAATATCAATATCAGATTTCACGAAAGTGTGGTATTTCGTAATATAATTAGCAACAATTCTCGAATCTTTCACTTGATCCAATTTTGCTTTTTTACGAACCGTTATTTTTTTATCTGACGGATAAATTCTAGCATCAGCAATGTCTATAAAATCAATTCCTTCACAATAAATTACCTTTTCGTCTATAGAATAAGTCGCCTTAGGCACTTTAAAGGCAAGTGCGTCTTGCTTCATATTCGTAGAAAAGAAATTCGGTGTTGCTAAATCAAACCCTGCATCAAAGGCAATGTCTTTTTTGCCTTTATTCTCCATGTTGATTTTATCCTCGTCCATTATCCAAGTGAAAACATCCATTTTACATTGGTATTCATTAATCGGGAAATCGACTATTGAAGACCCTCCATTGGATACAAATACACCTTTTCTATTGGTAAATGAAACATCCGCACTAACATTATCTGTTTTAAATGTAATCTTGCCTTCATCTCCTTCTGGATGTTCATTCCTGAGGTTGAAATTTGAAGTTTCTGCTAAAATCTCATTCGCTTTATAGCTAAAATCGCTAGAAATAAGTGTTGCCGCTAGAAAGTTCATTAATCCATTTCCACGCATTCCTGCAGGTGTTAAGTAGGCAGTTCCTTTCATTTTTGCAGAACCTTTAAAAAATACCAAATCTTCTTTTTCACCTGATCTTGCCTTCAAAACGTTTTTCTGAGGAATATAAGTAATGAAAACTCCAGAACCAGTAATGTCAGGATATTGAATACCGCTTAGTTGTTGCTTATTGACGAAATCTGCATAACCAATTGTGCTATCTGGTAAAAAAGCCAAAGCCTTTGACATTGAAGTGGAAGTAAGATAATTTATTGTACCAGCTCCTTGTAATCCGCTATTAGATAATAGAATTTTATTCTCATACTTGGCACTCGTTCCATAAAAAGCATATCCTCCTTCAGGAGCTTTGGTGGAAAATCCAAATGAATAATCTGGCATAATTTGCACGTCCTTTATTAATTTCGGAAAAATACCAGAGGAAGTTAATTCACCTGAGAGGCGCAAAGATTTTTCATCAAACACATCTAAACTATCTAAAACAAAAGGATCAACCGTGTAATAAAATCTTGTGCTATCATAAGCACCGCGATATATATCTTTTGAATTGTAATAGATTTTTGAAGACTGTATCGATTTCAATTTTGGATACCCAGTAATTTCCTTATTTACACCTGAACGGTTTTTAGGATCATCAATCATTAATTCTCCCACGATTCCTGTGATTTCAGATTTCAAGGTAATTGCACGGTTTCCATCTTTCTCTGAAAGTGGTTTAACATGCAAGGCTGTTTTATTCGACTTATTGATGTTGAATTTGAACAAATCATAGCTGAAATCAGAAATTTCAGCATCGATTTCTAGTTTGCCGGAACTGATAAACCCTTTGAAATTAAAGTTTCTGTTTTTCTTAATAGTAACATCATAATTTCTAGGAAAAACTGATGTTCGTTGCTCATATGATAAAACTATTTGATCGACAGCAACCAATTTTAAATCCATTGTTTTAAGATCGATTTTACCAAAACTAGTCATGCGACTTCTTTCAGTATTTATGTTGTCGTAATTTAATTTTACCGCTTGGAGAAAAGGATCTTTGCTAATTTGTTCAGCTGAATAATCTAGTAATTCTTTTCGTCTTAAATCGGATGTAAAAATAATATTATCATAATCTCTTTTGCCGGACCTTGCCTCTACAAAACTGATTAGCTTATCGGTTATTCGAATTTCTTTTAGCTCGGTATCGTATGAAATAAAACCGAGGCTAGACAGCTCCAATAACATAGGTTTGGCTTGTTCAATGGTTTTGCCTAAAGCTGATGCCAACCTTCCTTCCTGAATAATCTGTTCATCGTGTTTATAGGCATAATCGAAAATTACTGCCAATGGATTTTTAGTTTCCATTCCTTGCACCTGTTGATATAGTCGAGCATCAAAGTAGTTTTTAGATTCCATTCTAGCAACGCGTTGTTCTTGACTGGTTCCATAGGCATATTCAATGTCTAAAATTTGTTTGCCTTCTTCCCAAATAATTTTAGGAACGTACATGTCAACTTGATGATACGAATTTCCAAAAGGCGCTTGACCTAGTCCGAGATTTGTTCTATTAATTTCCCAAATTCCTTTGTCTTCAAAATAAATCAACTCTGCTCCTGGGTGTGTTATGGAGTCTTTCTCTCCAAATTTTATACTTATTTCTGTACTAGCGCTTTGTATCTTTTTTTCATTCACATTAAACAAAACAGATTTTGCCAAAATGAAAGTTTCATTATCATTAAGAATGGTTAGTTTGGCTAGACTTTGTTTCGTTCCGAAACCTTCAAATTGATTACCTTTTAAACTAATACCTCCTTCATAATTAATACTTGGACGAAGGTTAATAATTTTTAAACTCTGCTCGTAGGAAGAAAATTGAGGGAAAACCTTATCATCTTCACGGTTGATAACAAATGCTCTTTCAGCTAATCTCCCTAAAATTGGATCTTTAAAATAGGGTGTATGCATTTTCACCGAATCCGCATTGAAATTTGGCGATTTAAGTGCAAGGTGATAATTGTTGATTTCAGCATAACTTTCGCTTGGAGAGAGACCAACTTTTTCCCAAGTAATTATACCTCCATTTCCCTCCCAGCGCTTTAAAAATGGATCAAAAATTCCATTTGTGTTTTCAACAACGATACTATCTACAAAAGGTGTTTTTTCTGCTGCTTTTTTATCTCTGTTGTCTACTCTGCAAACAAGATTTCCATTTTCAAATCGAATAAATGCTTTGTCATCACTATCGAATGTGTATTTTCCGCCAAGGTAATACCACGTATAATTTGAGGCTTTGGATAAAATACCTGTGGAAAAGAAATTCGCTGACAATTCAATGAAATCTTCAAATTTCTTAACGTTTCTGGCATCTAGCATTTTGTCTACTGTCGCATGCCAAGCATTTACACTTTCACTATTTTGCTTGTTTAAACCAAGTGAATACATAGAATAAATGTAATTGTATAACTCAGGATAAGGTTTTAGCTTTTTCTCTAAAATAAGATTCGATGTACTGAGCATTTTATTGAACATATTGTCCGATAAGCCATTCATCTCAATTAAAAACTTTGGAAATTCTTTCTTAGAGAAATCGTTGAAATCACCTTTACCGTAATCAGATAAAATTTTGTGAAATTCTTTTGTGAATTTTTCTCTATCACTAGAAAAACCTTGAGAAAACGTATTTAATCCCGTAAGAAGAAATACGAAGAATAAGAAGTTTTTAATCATTTCGATATTATATTAATTTCAATTGAAGCGCCGCCCAAGTTTCCTTGGTAAACATCTTCTGCTTTTCGAAACCTAATGATTCCGTTAGCTTTAGCAATTCTGGAACGTCGGTTTCAAAAAAACCACTGAGCAAAAGAATACCATTTTGATCCAAACTATTCTTATAACACTCCATGTGGGATTTAAGTACATTCATGTTGATATTTGCAAGAATCAAACCAAATTGTTCTCCTTTTATCAAATCAACATCCCCATGAAAAGTGGAAATATTTTTACACTTATTTCGCTCGGCATTTTCTTTGGTGTTTTCAGCCGACCACTCCTCTATATCAATAGCCATTATATCTTTTGCGCCAAGCTTTTCAGCAAGTATGGCTAGAATTCCCGTTCCTGTTCCCATGTCAAGAATTTTAGAAGGTAAATTCTCTAAATCCAATAAAGCTTTACTCATCATCCAAGTTGTTTGGTGATGACCTGTTCCGAATGACATTTGAGGCTGAATAACTACCACTAAACCATTCGTTTCAAGTTTGTCATGGAAGGGAGCTACGATTAATAACCTATCCTCAACATTTACCGGTTTAAAATCAGATTCCCATATTGCATTCCAATTCTTTTGCTCAATTCTTTCAATGTCAACCGTGCAATGTATTTTTGATTTTTCCGCCCAATTTTTGATCAAATCAAGCGGTTTTTGAAGGTTGGGAGTCGTGTTTTCGTCTGTATAAGCGACTAAACCAACTTCAGTTTCTTCGAAGGCATCAAAACCTTCTTCCGCAAGCCATGAAATTGCAATTTCCGACCATGGTTTTGCCGGTTCTATATTGATATGAAATGCAAAACTATCCATTAATGGGCTTCAATTATTTTTGTGAATGAATCGATATTCAACGATGCGCCTCCAATAAGACCGCCATCAATATTTGGACAAGCAAATAACTGTTTCGCATTTTCTGCACTGCAGCTTCCTCCGTATAAAATGGATATTTCATTGGCAACATCCATCGAATATTGATCTGTCAACCATTGACGAATACTTCGATGCATTTCTTCCGCTTGTTCAATGGAAGCGGTTTTTCCCGTACCAATAGCCCAAACTGGTTCATAAGCAATTATAACCTTCATTATTTGCTCTGAACTCAAGTGAAACAACCCTTCAAATAATTGATTTTTCACAAATTCTTTTTCTTTGTTTGATTCCCGAATGTCCAACGGTTCACCACAGCAAAAAACGGGTATAATAGTATTTGCCAAGGCAGCATTCACTTTTTCTTTTAAAAAACCTTCGTGCTCTCCGAAAAAAGCTCTTCTTTCTGAATGTCCAATTAAAGTATATTTCGCGCCGCATGCTTTGACTTGTGTAATTGAAATTTCACCTGTGTAAGCGCCATTTTCTCTTGGAAAAAAATTCTGTACGCCTAACTGAATTTTTTGATCTTTAAATTCAGCAAAGCCGTTTAAATAAATAATCGGTGGAAAAACAATAATCTCAACATCAGCAGGCCAGTCTTTTTTAATAATTAATGAATTAAACAATTGTTCCGCTTCTTCTGGAAACAAATTCATTTTCCAATTTCCTGCTACGATTTTTTTTCTCATGTTTACTTTAAAATATTTATTTTCAACCATTCAAAACTTGGAATTGAACGATGTGGATACTTCCCTTCTACAACACCTTTTTTAATAATCAACAAAGCTGGGTTTGATCGTGATATCGCTTTTAATTCTGTTTCGTCATTAAAAAATATTGGTATACTAAAATTGTATTTCGTTCTAAATGCTTTGACTTCCTCTGGATTTGAACTAACCATCATAATCATTGGAATTCCTTCTTTCAGTGCATTGGCATAAATACTCTTATACCGCTTCATTTCTACGAAATTCGCGTCTTTCAAATTTTTAGTTGTTAAAATAATAATCTCTGGTACTTTTAAAATATAATCCCTTAAAATGATATCATTAATTTCAGGATTCTTCATTTCAATTGTATCCAAAATCACATATTCTTCAACGGGATAATCATCAACATTGTATTCAGCCATCGTAGTTTCAAAATTCGACTCGGTTGCTTTATCCAAGATCATTAAACCTCGAATTTTCGCATTGGCCAGCTGTTCCTGAACGACCATCATCCCTTTTTCGTACTTCGTGAGTCCTTCAATTGGCATATACGGATTGAATTGCTCCGTAATTGACGGGATACGAACAGGAATGATTTCTTTCTGCGTCATCGTCTCGTATACCCATGCTGCATCTTCCCAAATTTTTGAGGATATATATATATTCGATGACGCATCATACTCTATTTTTTCTCCTGTTTTTTTGTTTTTGTAGACCAATAAGCTTAAATATTTGCCTTCTTGTCCATCGTTCATTTTCTCTGATAAATTCGTCCCAACAGCATAAGGACGATAATCTTTAATAGCGTCGTACATCAGCACATAGGTAACCATCATTCCACATAGTAGGGTTACAAATACCACAATAGAAATCCATTGAGCCATCCCGCTTTTTGATCTTCGTTCTAAAAATGAGCTACCAACTAAGGCAATTAAACCAAAAAACAGTGGAAAAAGCCATCCGAACACCCAGCTAAAAAATGCAATAATGACTATTCCAACGACCCAGAAGTAGGTTTTATTCGATTCTTTAATTCGATTTCTTTTGAATGCTGCGACAAATATCCAAATCACAAAATACAAAAGAACGATGTCCTTCCACATGGATTCTTTCGGCGTTAAAGACCTTCCCAAAGAACCTTTTAAAGCGTCACCAAAACAACCGCAGTCATTTACACATTGTGGTTGTTTCAATTCATCAATTACAATTTCTTTACTATTTTTTCTAACCAAAGAAATAGCATCATTATTTTTTGCTGCTGCGGCTTTATCTTGCCCTACGGAACTTGAGGCAGGATAAACATCACGATCACGAAAAGTAGTTGACCCATCACAACTTGCTGTATGCCAAGTTAAAAACGTAAAAAACAGCATCATGACGAGTAAAAGTGAAGATACCCATTTTGTTTTTACGCTAAAAATCGTCAAGACGCCTAAAACAATTTCTACTACACAAATAAAAACAGATAAGGAAAGTGCGAATGGAATAAGAAACTCTAGCGAAAATTCAGGTATACCAAACCATTCCTTTATTCTATAGGCAAGTGCTCCATCTTCAAAATATTCTTCCAGTTTATAAGCAAAACCGACTGGATCATTTGCTTTTACAAGGCCAGAAACTATAAATAACCCACCTACGAAAACGCTAGAAATATTATTCATCATAATACGTCCTTTAAAAATGATTATTCCTGCAATTGAAATAGCCATTAATATGTTCCCGAAAGTTTTATAGTAAGTTGATTCTTCCTCAAAACTTTTGTGATACCCCATCACTAAAAGTGACAATCCTATAATATTCAAAACTATCAAAATGGCGTTTAGAATAAAAGACCTGCCAGCTAAGGTAGGTTTTGGCTGTAATGATCTCGATTTACTCATTCTCCATATGAATTAGTGCAAAAACTGAATAATTTAACATGTCAAAATAGTTTGCATCTATGCCTTCACTTATTAAAGTAGCACCAGCATTATTTTCAATTTGTTTTATTCGTAATAACTTCATTAAAATAAGATCTGTTAGTGAACTAATACGCATATCACGCCATGCTTCGCCGTAATCATGATTTTTCTTCTCCATCAATTCATGTGCTTGATCGGTGTATTTTTCGAAAAATTGAAGCGCATCTTTCTCATCAAGCTCCATCTCATTTAAATCAGTTTCAAGTAATTGAATGAGCGCCATAACACAATAATTTACGATTGCTATGAATTCACCTTCAACGCTTTCCCCAACTTTGTTTTCTCCGGTTATCTGCACAGTTCGGATCCGTTGGGCTTTGATGAAAATTTGATCAGTTAATGAACTTGGTCGTAAAATTCTCCACGCCGTTCCGTAATCTTTTGTCTTTTTTGCAAAAATATCTTTGCAATCATTGATTACTTTTGTATATTCAGTCGAAGTTTTATTCATTTGGATTTTATGCTCAAAAATAGTGATGAAGGTACGTATTTTAAACAAAACATGTCAATAAAAGTACGTCATAAGTTATTAGAATTTACTGACAATGTTGTGATGGGAATACTGAATGTTACGTCAGATTCTTTCTACGACAAAAGTCGAGTTACCTCAGAATCAGATATTTTAAATAAAGCTGAGAAAATGTTGATCGAGGGAGCTGACATACTTGATATAGGTGGGTATTCTAGTCGGCCTGGAGCGAGTGAAGTGCCATTAATAGTAGAAATTGAAAGAATTTCAAGTGCAACAAAACTCATTCGTAAAAATTTTCCAGATGCAATTTTATCGTTAGATACGTTTCGCTCGGAAGTTGCAAAAGCCGGCTTGGATGAAGGTATTGATATGATTAATGATATCAGTGCTGGAAATTTAGACCAAGAATTACCTAAAATTGTTGCGGAATACGACGTTCCTTACATCATCATGCACATGAGAGGAAATCCAAAAACCATGTCGGATTTAACCAATTATGAAAATTTGATGAAAGACTTAATTTTTTACTTTTCTCAAAAAATCAATTCCTTTCGAGAAATTGGAATTAAAGATATTATTATCGATCCGGGTTTTGGATTTTCAAAAACAGTAGAGCAGAATTTTGAAATTATTCAACATTTTTCCATGCTTCAAATCTTGGACTGTCCAATTTTAGCGGGTATATCACGTAAGTCGTTTATTCAGAATAAGTTAAATGTTTCTATGGAAAACTCATTGGTTGGCACAAATGTCCTACATACACTATTATTGCAGAAAGGCGCAAATATTTTACGGACACATGATGTAGCTGAAGCCAAACAATGTATATCCTTATTAAAGGCTTCTAGTTATTCTTAAAAATCCATTTTTAATAAAAAAAATATTACTCTAGGACTTTTTTCTTTACTTTCGTGCGAGCACATTCTATAAAAGACATATGAAATTATTTATTGCATCAATTTCTCTATTGCTGATTCATATCGCATCCTATGCGCAACTGTCGGCTGAATTTACTTACGACGACACCATTTGCGTGGGCGATTGCATACAATTTACGAATACTTCAACTGGGACAATTACAGCCTATGGTTGGGTGTTCAACGGTGGGAATCCTGCTTTTTCAACTTCGGCTGAGCCAGAAATTGTTTGTTATGATACACCGGGTGATTATGCCGTTGAATTAACTATTACTGGTCCAAGTGGAACGATTACTACAATTACGCCAATACATGTTGGTATTTATCCTGACTCTGTTTTTGCTTATTACGATACAACAATAGAAATGGGTGGTACAGCTTATATTTTTGCTGAGGGCTATCCAGCTAGTGGGTCTTACAATTGGGTTTCTACAGGAGATTTTAATTGTATTACTCCAGGTTTTTGCTTTGAAATCTACCCTTCTCCTTTGATAACATCCGATTATATTATTGAATATGAAGGTGATCCAGGTTGTATCATTCGTGATACTGTAAAAGTGACTGTTAAATATATCGATGTGATTGATGTACCCAATACCTTTTCACCTGACGATAATAGTATAAATGACAAGGTTTATGTAAAAGGTCCCGGAATTGTTGACATGACTTTCCGTATTTTCGATAGATATGGTCGTAAAATGTATGAAACCACCAGTCAAACTGAAGGTTGGGATGGTTTTTTCAAAGGTGAAAAGCTAAATCCAGGTACATTTATGTGGACACTCGAATACAGCTTAATCGATGGTTCAACAAATATTAAATCAGGTTCCATCACGCTTGTTAAATAAAGGATAGACATGAGAAAAATAGTTATAGCATTATCATTGTTAATGGTTGGTCAAGTTTCCGCACAACAGGACGTTCACTACAGTATGTGGTATTCATCCCCTTCATTATTAAATCCAGCTGCTACGGCTACAATAGATGAGGACTTTACCTTGTTTACAAATTACCGTGCACAATGGCTAACTGCATTGGATATGCCTTTCAGAACGAACTCTTTTAGCGGCGAAATGAAGATGGGTAACGAAAAACTTAATTCTGGCTGGTTTGGAGCTGGGGTTCATTTCACTAACGACGCAACTGGTGAAACAAAAATCATAACAAATGCAGTATCTATTCCAATAAATTATGTTTTTGAAATGACGAAAGATCGTTTATTCTCGATAGGTTTCAAACCAGGAATAATCGATCGCTCTGTTAATACGAGTTTTCAAACATGGGATAACCAATGGAATGGAATTGCTTTTGACAACAGTGTCATTTCCAATGAAAGCTCCGCAAGTCGATATACCGTTTTTGATATTGGTGCAGGTGCTTATTTCAAAAAACAATGGCATAATGGCTCAAAATTCGACATAGGACTGGCTGCAAACCATTTAAATGCGCCAGATGCATCTTTTCAAACGATAATTAACCAAACGTACAGACAATACATCATTCATACGAGCGCAAGCTTTAAACCGCGTAAATATCGATTCTTGATTTCACCTCAGATCATTACAATGTTCCAAGGTCCAATGCGTGATATTATTGTAGGTTCCTCAATTGATTTCTTATTAAAAGAAGGATCAACTAGAACTACATTTCGTCAATCTCAAACATTGGGAATTGGATTAAACTACAGAATGAATGATGCCTTAATCGCTTCACTCATGTTGAAAATGAATGGATTACAGATTGGACTTTCATATGATGCCACACTTAACGTGAATAGACAAGTAACGAGAACGGCAGGTGCTGTTGAATTGTTCTTTAAATATTCATTCTTCAAAAATCAGAAAAAGAGATTTATTCATTAAGCGAATAAATTATTCTAAAATAAAAAAGCCTTTCTTCGGAGAGGCTTTTTTATTTCTCCAAAAGTCCTGTACCGGCAATAAGTCCACCCGTATGCAGAAAAACAATCGTTCGGTCAGTAGTGCTATCATTTTTTTCATAATAATCGACCATTGCGTAAAATGCTTTGCCAGTGTAGACAGGATCCAAAAACAGATTGTGCTGTGATGAAATCATTTTAATAAAATTAACTAGCTCATTTGTTGTTTTACCATAACCTCCAAAAGAATAATCATTATGGAAAGTTAGGTTGGAAAGAACGTCATCCTTTGTTTCTGGACCAAATCCCTGTCTTTTTAAACTCGTTTCTATTTCATCTTCAGAATTAAACCCTGAAAGCACAGGGACGGCGTGAACTTTTTGGTCAGCTTTTATGGTCATAGACAAACCTATTGCGGTAGTTGCCGTTCCTATTGCACACCAAATATCATCAAAATCAAGATCGATTTCTTTTATTATCTCTTGACAGCCAATGATTCCAAAGAAATTTTTTCCTCCTTCTGGAACAATGAAATAGGACCAAAACTCACTTTTCAATTCATTCAAGTAGTCATAATCATCTTTTATTCGATATTCTTCACGGGATATAAATCTCAAATCCATCCCCCACTCTACACATTTTTCCAAAATAGAATTGCTATTTGGATTCAATTCATCACCTCGAATAAATGCAATGGATTTCATCCCGTGGGTCATACAAGCGTGAGCAGTTGCCAATATGTGATTGGAATAGGCTCCCCCAAAAGTAAGAATACCCGTTTTACCCAAATGTTTAGCTTGAAGGATATTGTATTTCAACTTCCGCCATTTGTTACCCGAAACAGCTTCATGAATAAGATCGTCTCGTTTTATAAAAAACTTTAAGTTTCTCTCCTTCGCCCAATCAAAATGAATTTCTTTTAAAGGAGATGGTGTTGCATAAGGGTGATTTATTTCTTGCATACAATATTTAAAAAGAAGCTATAACTTTGCAGTATGAATGATGATTTTTCGAGCTTTTATAATCGACCTAAATTGGACCCTGAAGATTTCTACAAAAGTCCTGAGGGTTATGTTATTTTTACAGAGAAATATCATCTTAAACGAGGTTATTGCTGTAAAAGTGGCTGTAAACATTGTCCTTATGGTTTTAATAAAAAGTCTGGTCGGATAGAAAAAAATTAGCGAATGCCGTTTTCAGGATGTTTTCCTTTGTAGTTAGAAAGAATGGCTTTAATTGCCAAAATATCCTTATCAGCATCTCCTGAAGGTTTAAACTCACCATAAAAACCACCTATTTTCTTTTCATAGTCCATGTATCCTATGTAAATTGGGACATTCGCTTTTTGCGCTATGTAATAAAATCCTTTTTTCCAGTTTGGATTATAGCTTCGTGTTCCTTCTGGTGTAAATATCATGAACAGATTTTCATTGTTTTTGAAATGCTCAACAGCTTGTTCTGTGACGTTGGAACCCTTTTTTCTATCCACTGGGATTCCACCAATTGCTTTTAAAAACCAACCGAAAGGACCCCAAAATAATTCTTTTTTTATCAGATATTTACCATTTACATTGTACTTGGCAAACACACTTCTTCCTATAATAAAATCCCAGTTTGAAGTGTGTGGCCCCATGACTACAACACATTTTTTTACATTCGGTGCTTGTGGATCAATCTTCCAACCAAACAATTTCAAAATAGCAAACAATAATTTTCCCATACAGCAAAGATAGTATTTCAACAAATATCTTAATTTTAAGCCATCAAAAGTTTCATGAAAGTTTTTCGACCTATAATTTCTTTATTTTTTTTAATCACCGTTTGGTCAATTTTTATCGCTGGGCGCGAATTTTTATTGATTAAACCGATTGAAAATTTGGCACATGTTCCCGAAAATGCAACTTTCGCTATGCGGGTGGACGGATCGGCTGTTTTAAAAGCATCGGCTTTCTCAATTATTCTAGAAGCAAACGACCCGGATCTTATTGACGTTATAAATGCCCAAATAAATGAAAAACGAAAACAAAAAGGGAAAAGCAAGAACATAGGAATCGATTATTTATCGGATATTGTGGTTTATTCCATGCCTTTTAAAAATGGTCAGATTTGGGGGGTGACTTGCAATTTGAATCGCCCTGATTTAATGCGAAAAAATGCAGTAAGAGTCCTTGACAGTAATGAAGTTTACTCGATTAATGGTGAAATTGTCGTCATACTTCGTTATAATGGCGCATTACCTTTAAAACCAGAACAAAAAGTTAAATTAATTGATTTAGCTAAAAAAATTGCCTTCCAGCCCAGTAAGAGTAAATTATCCGATAAACTATCCAAACGCGAAACCAATAAAATAGTTCAACTTTCTAGCAAAGGTCAACTTTTTGGTGAATCGACTTTATTTAATCGTTCTGACATAGACTTGGTTCTAGAAGATCACGGATTAAAAGTTAGCGGAAAATTGATAAAAAACCTAAGTAAAAATAGAGATTTCAGTCAACCAAAATATACTTTACCTTCTTCTGGATTATACTTTTACACTACTTTAATTCCCGATATAATTCAAGATACAATACATGATATATTCTTAAACCTGAATTTAAATCTACCTAAAATAAAGGCAATCTCATTGAATTTCAGAGGTTCAACAATAAATAATACGGAAAGAAATTTAGTTTATTCTCCGGATATGGACTTGTTGATTACCTTCCTAAATCCGTTCGAATTAAAAGATGCTTTGATTAAGAGCAAAGTGCTGAAAGAGTTGAAAATAGAAGGAAAAGGTGAAAATTTCACGAATAGAATAAAAGACTATTACTTTACAAAAGTTGATTCAAAAACTTATTTGATTAGTTCAAAGAAGGATACTAAACCAACAACTACGTCTACTGATTGCTTATTTTGTTTGGAAGGAAAATTAGATCCTTTAACGAATATAGATGGAGATAAAATGATATTATTCTTCCTTGAAAATTTACCTATTTTCAAAACAACAAAAGACTTTTTCGGTAAAACGGAAGAATTGAAAATTAAAATAATTGACAACAAAGATCACTTTGCAACCCTTAAAGGGGATTTCACCTTCAAAAATGAGTATTACCCGTTAAATGAATTCTTGAAATATAGTATTCAAAACAATTTTATCCGCGTAAAGTAGCAAGGAGAGAATTAAAATAATTTGGCGCTCCAAGCAATCTCGACCCGTACCAAGAAAAATATTCTCCATCAACAATAACGATTTTGGCTTTCGGAAAGAATCCTTGTATTTCCAGTACATCCTTTTCTTTAAAAGGATAAGGCTCTGAACTAAGAAAAACAAAATCGACAGCTGGAAAAACATTTTCATCAATTACTGGATATCTGTCCTCTATTATTGCATTTTCGAAGCCACACATTTCAAGTAAATGATTAATAAAAGTACCCTTACCTGCGCACATCCATGGTTTTCTCCAAATGAAATAAGCAGCTTTCGGCTTATTCTTTATCATTTGTAGTTCAGAAAAATTCTTCTTGATTTGAGTAATTATTTCTTCCGCCTTAACTTCTCGATTGGTTAATTTCCCCAATTCAGACATCATTTCGAAAGCCTCTTCTAAATTTGAAATATCACTCATCCAAACCGGACAAATTTCTTTCAAATCGGCTATATTCTCTTTTGAATTTTCTTCTTTGTTACCAATGATTATATCAGGATTCAGCAGACGAACTTTTTCAGTGTCGCCATTTTTTGTGCCACCAACTCTTTTTTTACTACGCCACCAAACGTTAGGATGAATACAGAACTTTGTAAGACCTACAACTTCCTGCTCAAGGCCAAGGGCGTGTAAAAATTCTGTTTGTGAAGGCACCAATGAGACAATTCGTTGAACAGGAAGATTTACTTCCAACTTTTGCCCCATTTGGTCAACAACTATCATTTACGCTAAAGATGAAATGATATCATACTTCGTAACAATATGGAATTTTCCATTTTCCAACTCAACAAGAGCTGCAGGTGTTTTTTTATCGATAATTCGAGAAATTTCTTCAATGCTTGCGGAAGATTTAACAACTGGATATGGTTCTTGCATTACTAATGAAATTGGTGCATCAATAATTTTCGGATTGTCTACTAACAATGAGTAAATGTGACTTTCGTCTAATGAACCGACAAAAGTATCGTCTTTCATTACTGGGATTTGAGAAATGCCGAACTGACGCATTTTAGCAACAGCGTGTGAAACCAATTCTTCAGCAAACAAAGTAACCAAAGGTTGATTTTCATGATTACGAATCAATTCAGCTGCCGTTTTGAATTCCTCATCCAAGAATCCTCTTTCGCGCATCCAGTCATCGTTGAACATCTTACCAACGTAACGACTACCATGATCGTGGAATAAAACGACAACAACGTCATCTTCTTTAAACATATCTTTCATTTGAAGAACACCTTTCACTGCAGATCCAGCAGAGTTCCCAACAAAAATTCCTTCTTCACGTGCAATTCTGCGTGTGTAAACCGCTGCATCTTTGTCAGTTACTTTTTCGAAATGATCAATTACATCGAAATCTACATTAGCAGGTAAAATGTCCTCACCTATACCCTCTGTGATGTAAGGATAGATTTCATTCTTATCAAAAATCCCTGTCTCTTTATATTTCTTGAAAACTGAACCATACGTATCAATTCCTAAAATTTTAATATTTGGATTTTTCTCTTTCAAGTATTTTCCAACTCCAGAAATGGTTCCTCCAGTTCCCACGCCAACTACGAAATGCGTTATTTTTCCTTCTGTTTGTTCCCAAATTTCAGGACCTGTTTGTTCGTAATGCGCCAAACGGTTTGATAAGTTATCGTATTGATTTACATACCAAGAATTTGGTATTTCATTTGCTAATCTTTTGGATACACTATAATAAGAGCGTGGATCAGTTGGTTCAACAGCGGTTGGGCAAACAATTACCTCCGCCCCAACAGCACGAAGTATATCCATTTTCTCTTTGGACTGCTTATCATTTAAAACACAGATTAATTTATATCCTTTGATAATAGCGCCAAGTGCCAATCCCATTCCTGTATTTCCCGAAGTACCTTCAATGATGGTTCCACCTGGTTTCAAGCGACCATCTGCTTCAGCGTCTGCAATCATTTTGATGGCCATTCTATCTTTAACAGAATTACCTGGATTGGTTGTCTCCACCTTTGCTAGGACAGTTGCTTTAATGTCCTTCGTTAGCTTGTTTAAACGCACCAAAGGCGTATTTCCGATGGTTTCCAATATATTGTTGTAATACTTCATGTTTCTCTTAATTGAATGCAAAGATAGAGGTTTCATGAAGAATTAATAATTTACACGCAAGAATTAACGGTTCCTTAAAAATTAATCGTTTGTTGCATGTTAACGATGGGTACCTCTCGATCAAAACTACTAATAGAAAAACCAATTAATCGAATGGAATTTTCTAACGGTAATACGGAATTGTAGATTTGAACGGCTAAATCCATCAACTCATTTTCTGAGATAATATCTGATTCGACCGTTTTACTTTTCGAAATCGTATTAAAATCCGAATATCGTAATTTCAAACTCAAAGTTCTTCCCTGTTTATCCGATTTGAAAGATCTTTTCCACAATGTTTCAAGTAATATTCTAGCTGCTTCCCAAAGTTCCATTTCGTCCGAAATATTATCCGAAAAAGTTGTTTCAACTCCTATTGATTTACGTTCTCGCTCAGCAACAACCTTACGATTATCAATTCCACGTGCTATTTGATGAAAAAATGAACCGCTTTTACCAAAGTAATGATTCAATTCTTTCTCATCGAATGCTAATAAATCTTTTCCTTTAAAAATATTTAATTCTTGCATTCGCTGTGCTGTTGCCTTTCCTACCCCATGAAATTTTTGAATGGGAAGTTTCTCTACAAAAGCTTTTCCATCTTCAGGTGGTATGACGAATAAACCATTAGGTTTATCTTCGTCTGAAGCTAATTTCGCTAAAAACTTATTGTAAGAGACACCTGCTGAGGCAACAAGGTTGGTTTCATTGAAAATATCGTTTTTAATCGCTTGAGCAATAAAAGTTGCCGATGACATTCTCATTTTGTTTTCAGTAATATCAAGGTAAGCTTCGTCAAGTGACAATGGTTCAATGATATCCGTATATCTTTCGAAAATGGCGCGGATTTGATTGGAAACTTGCTTATATGCTTCGAATCGTGGACGAACGAAAATAAGATCTGGGCAAAGTTCCTTTGCTCTTTTTCCATTCATTGCAGAACGAACACCAAATACTCTTGCTTCGTAGCTCGCCGCTGCCACGACTCCTCTTTCTTCACTACCACCTACTGCAACAGGTTTTCCTTTTAACTCTGGATTATCCCTTTGCTCTACCGATGCAAAAAAAGCATCCATGTCGATATGAAGGATTTTTCTCAAAATCAACTTATAAAATAGATCTTAGTAGAGGTGAATCAAACATCCTTTTCGTGGCGGGTACTGTAAATAGAATACAAAACACCAGTAGTTAAAAATCCGAGTATGATGAGCAGTGAAATACTCGTTGGGATTTCGAATAAATGAACCACTAACATTTTGATTCCAACAAAGAGTAGAACGCCAATTAACGCAAATTTCATGTAATGGAACTTGTCCAACATTCCAGCCAAAAAGAAGTATAAGTTTCTCAAACCAAGAATTGCAAAAATATTCGACGTAAACACAATAAAAGGATCAGTGGTAATTGAAAAAATAGCTGGAATAGAATCCACGGCAAAAATGATATCTGAAAATTCAACAACAATCAACGCTGCAAAAAGAGAGGTCGCTACACGTTTTCCATTTTCACGAGTAAAATAGCGCCCATCTTCAATCGCCCAATCGATTTTAAAAACCCTCGATAGAAGTCGTACAGGCAAACTTTCTTTGAAATTTTCATCATCACCTTCTTTTTCAAGGAGCATCTTTACTGCTGAATAAACAAGTATACCCCCGAATACATACGTCGCATATTCAAAATTACGAACGAAAGCAGCCCCAACTAAAATCATGATTAATCTGAATGCGACAGCTCCAATAATTCCCCAAAAAAGGATATTATGTTGGTATTTTTGATCTACCTTGAAAAACTTAAAAACTAGAGCAATCACAAAAATATTATCTAAACTAAGTGACTCTTCAATCAAATATCCTGTATAGTAATCGAGCATTGCCTTTCCTGGCTTCGTATCCAATTTATTTATTTCCATCCAATTTACATCGTAAATCCAATAAATAACTAAACCAAAAAGTAAAGCTATTGAAACCCAAATGGAAGTCCAAATTAGCGACTCTTTCATGCTCACTTTATGGTCTTCTTTATGAAAAAAACCTAAGTCCAAAGCTAATAAGCCGAATACCAATACTAAAAAAACAATCCAAACCATGATGAAAAATTCAAGTGGCTAAAGATAATTAAAGTCAGAGTTTAATTGGCTGAAGTAGCCATTATTCTTATTTTTACCTCTAAAAAATCATGGACTTCATTCTCAAATCCGACTTTCTGCCGACTGGCGATCAACCCGAGGCAATTAAAAGTTTAGTGAATGGATTAAATGAAGGTCTTTTTGGTCAAACGCTACTTGGTGTTACAGGAAGCGGCAAGACTTTTACCATTGCAAATGTTATCAAACAAATTGATCGTCCAACTTTGATTTTAAGTCACAACAAAACACTTGCTGCCCAATTATACGGTGAGTTCAAACAGTTCTTTCCTGAAAATTCAGTTGAATATTTTGTTTCTTATTATGATTATTATCAACCAGAAGCTTATTTACCAATAACTGGAACTTTTATCGAAAAAGACTTACAGATCAACGACGAATTAGAGAAACTGAGGCTCTCTACTACATCCGCCCTACTTTCTGGCCGAAGAGATGTTATAGTCGTTTCTTCTGTTTCTTGTATTTACGGTATTGGTAATCCAAACGAATTTTCCAAAAGTATAATGGCGATAAAGGTTGGACAAACCATTTCTAGAAATAAATTCCTGCTACGGTTGGTAGAAAACCTTTACTCCCGCTCTGTTGTAGAATTTAACAGAGGGCAATTTAGAGTAAAAGGCGATACAATTGATATCTATCTTGCTTATGCGGACTATGCTTTGCGCGTCGAGTTTTGGGGTGATGAAATTGAGAAAATTTCAACAATAGATCCAATTAACAATAGCACTTTAGAAGTGCTAGAAAATATAAATATTTATCCCGCTAATATTTTCGTAAGTAGTCCTGAGACAACCAGAAAGGCAATTGATGCAATTTCATTCGACATGCAATTACAGGTAGATGCATTCAAAGCCGAAGGAAAAGTTGAGGAGGCCAATCGATTGTTAGAACGGACGGAATACGATTTGGAAATGATGAGAGAATTAGGTTATTGCTCTGGAATTGAAAACTATTCCCGTTATTTTGACCAACGCGATCCCGGAACTAGACCTTTCTGTTTACTCGATTATTTTCCAGATGACTTTCTCATGGTTGTGGATGAAAGTCACGTTACCTTGCCACAAATCCGTGCTATGTATGGAGGAGACCGTTCTCGAAAAATGAATTTAGTGGATTATGGTTTTCGCTTGCAAGCTGCTATGGATAATCGGCCTTTGAAATTTGAAGAATTCGAGAGTTTATTGAATCAAATCATTTATGTTTCCGCCACACCTGCAGATTATGAGATTGAGCGATCAGAAGGTTTTGTTGTTGAGCAAGTTATTCGTCCGACAGGTTTACTTGAGCCAATTATTGAAGTCCGACCAAGTCTGAATCAAATTGATGATTTAATTAATGAAATTCAAATACGAATCGAGAAAAACGAACGAACGTTAGTAACTACGCTTACTAAACGGATGGCTGAAGAACTTCAGAAATATCTTGACAAATTAGGAGTTTTGTGCCGTTACATTCACAGTGATGTAGACACAATTGAACGTGTAGAAATACTCCGTCAACTTCGACTGGGAACGTTTGATGTATTAATTGGTGTAAACTTATTACGAGAAGGACTGGATTTACCTGAAGTTTCACTTGTTGCTATTATAGATGCTGATAAAGAAGGTTTTTTAAGAAGTACGAGAGCACTAGTGCAAACTGTAGGTCGCGCAGCTAGAAACGTGGATGGTCGAGTTATTTTTTATGCTGATAAAAAGACTGATTCCATGCAACAAACCATTGATGAAACCAACCGTAGAAGAGAAATTCAAATAGCATATAATGAGGAGCATGGTCAAGTTCCAACGGCATTGAACAAGTCAAAAGAAAAAATAATGAGTTCGACCAAAGTAGCTGACGGTGATTCGGCGACAAGAATTTTAGAACGAAGAGAATACGAGCAAAACGAAAATATCCAAATGGCGGCTGAGCACAGCGGCGCATACAACGATCAAGAAAAACTGGCGAAAATGATAAAAGCTACCAAAAAGGCTATGGAAAATGCCGCGAAAGGACTTGATTTTATCGAAGCCGCTCGATTGAGAGATGAATTGTTTGAGATGCAAAGATTTGTTGAGAAGTAAATTTGGGTTCTACCATTATTTGTGTGGAAATGAACTAAAAACACATTATACAAAAATAATATATCTAAAAATTTCTCTGCGCCTCCTCGGTGGCAAAAAATATCTCAAACATTAATTTTTAAATGAGTACAAGAACATTTTCTTCTCAATACGTGGTACAACCTATAATTGAATTTCAAAAGTCCCGATATTTTGTATTATTTCTCTAAATCCTTTTAATTTTGCCAAAAATTTAAAATGAAATTCAATTCCTCCATAAGTCAATTTAGAACCATTGCCATTTTAGAAGGTATTTCCTTTCTTCTTCTTGGGGTAACTATGCTTTTGAAATATGCAGCCAATATGCCTTTACCAAATAAAATTGTTGGTTACGCACATGGCATACTATTCATCGCTTATATGGCTTGGCTCTATTTCAATTGGGTCGATAAAAAATGGACTTTTAAGGCTTTAGTTTTACTATTTGTTGCATCCTTGGTTCCTTTTGGTACATTTATCGCCGATACCGTATTCCTTAAAAAGGAAGAATTGAAATCTCAGAAATAAATTATCTTTATTGTACATGGATACTAGAAAACATATTGAAGTCTGCTTTACACCTGGTGAATACGACTATTATAAAAACGAATTTGAAATAGTGGTAGTTATCGATGTATTAAGGGCAACTTCCGCTATATGTGCTGCTTTTGCGTATGGTGTAAAATCAATAATTCCTGTTGCGACTATCGAAGAAGCGCGCGAATATCAGAAGAATGGCTTTCTAGTAGGAGCTGAACGCAAAGGACAAATTGTTGAAGGTTTTGATTTTGGAAATTCGCCATACTCATACATGAAAGAGGAATTAAAAGGACAAGACGTAGTTCTTTCAACTACCAACGGTACGAAAGCATTGGAAATAGCTAAAGATGCAGAAATCGTGGTTGTAGGTTCACTATTGAATTTACAGCATCTTAGTGAGTGGCTTGCTGTACAAGACAAAAATGTTTTGTGTTTATGTTCAGGATGGCAAGATAAATTCAATTTAGAAGACACAATTTGTGCGGGTGCTATCTGCGAACACCTTCTGGGAACAGGTAAATTTCAAAGTGATGAAGATTCTTCTATTGCTTCGAAATATTTGTACTTGTCGGCGAAAGACAATTATTTTGGGTATTTGAAATCCAGTTCACATCGAAGACGATTAAAAAACTTAAATTTAAATGCTGATATTAAATATTGCTTAACACCGAATCAGCATGATGTGATTCCTATACTTCGAAATGGCAAATTGGTTCAAATATAAATTCTTCTTACTCCTGCTGCTTCCTGTTGGAATGAGTATGATTCCCACGTCAAATTCCATTTATAAAAAATGGGGGTTTTTCGGACATAAACGTATCAATAGAGTTGCCATTTTTACGCTTCCACCTCAAATGTTTGGTTTCTATAAAGACCATATTGAATATTTAACGGAACACGCTGTTGACCCAGATAAAAGGAGATATGCCATGGAAGGCGAAGCACAATGTCATTACATCGATATAGATCATTATTCAAAAAATGGAGAAAATCCGTTTGAAATAGTGCCGAGACGCTGGACAGATGCCGTTGCTAAATACTCCGAAGATACTTTACAAGCTTACGGCATCGTTCCTTGGCATTTACAAGTAATGAAAAACAAATTGAAATGGGCATTCGAAAACAAGAATGTTGATTTGATTTTGAAATATTCGGCAGATATTGGCCATTATGTTGGTGACGCTCACGTTCCTTTGCATACGACTGAAAACTACAACGGCCAAAAGACAGGTCAACGAGGAATTCATGGACTTTGGGAAAGCCGATTGGTGGAAATAAACGAGGCCGAGTACGATTATTTTGTTGGAAAAGCCAAGTACATTAATCGACCATTAGATTGGGCTTGGGAGATTGTTAGAGCTTCACATTATGCTTTGGATTCCGTCTTCAACTTTGAAAAAGAATTGACGAATACTTTTCCAAAGGATAAAAAATACGCTTTTGAACAAAGAGGAAATACAACGATTCAGACCTATTCCTATGACTTTTCACAAGCATACCACAGAATGTTAGATGGTCAGGTGGAACGACGATTAAAGCAATCTATAATTTCCGTCGGATCAATTTGGTACACCGCTTGGGTTGAGGCAGGTCAACCTGATTTAGCTAAATTACAAAACACTCCTCCTTCAGCTGAGTTGATCAATGAGTTGAAACAACTTGATGAAGATTATCATAACGGAGCCCATAAGGGACGGATTTGTGAATAGGTGGTCAAATAATTGTGTTTTGCCTCTGACAGAAAATATGGGAATAGCTAAAAGCCAAGAGCTAAATAATTTACTATTTTTGAATAAACTCATGTCTTTATGATCAAAGTAGAAAATCTGAGAAAAGAATTTCAACTCGGTAGAACTCAACAAAAGGAGTTAGCCACAAAGGATAAAATTGCAGTTGCAGTTGACGATATTTCATTTCAATGTCAGCCAGGAAGAATTTTTTCATTGCTTGGACCAAATGGCGCTGGAAAAACAACCACCTTACGTATGCTTTCTACCATTTTCAAACCAACTAGTGGGAAAATTGAAATTGCAGGAATTGATGCTGTTGCGCATGCACGAGATGCCAGAAGAAAAATTGGTTTTTTAACCGGATCAACAGGACTTTATGCACGACTAACACCAAATGAATTGGTGAAATATTTTGCAGATTTATACGAAGTTTCAAACGCTGATTTTAAACAACGTAAAGAAAAACTGTTCACATTATTGGACATGAATGAATTTCAGAACAAAAGAATTGGAAAACTCAGTACAGGCATGAAACAAAAGGTTTCTATTTGCAGAACCATGATTCATGATCCAGAGGTCATTGTTTTTGATGAACCCACAAGTGGTTTGGATGTAATTACAGCCGAGAACATCATTTCATTGATTCGCGATTGCAAGAACGAAGGCAAAACAGTTATTTTCTCTAGCCACATAATGAGCGAAGTAGATTTACTTTGTGACGATATGGCAATAGTTCACAAAGGGAAATTGCTTTACAATGGAACAATGGATGAGTTTAGATCCCAACAACAAGAAAGTAGTTTAACAGGAGAATTTATTCGAATTATTCACGAATCTAATGCAGTGAAAGTATGATTTTAAAGATTTTTTTTAAAGAACTAAAGGATACTTTGCGCGATAAACGAACACTGGTCATGATGATCGTGATTCCGGTATTAGTATTCCCTGTCATTTTGAATATTTTAGTTGGAGTGACTGCAAGTTTCGAAAAAGACGCAGCCGCCAAAAAAGTAAAAATTGGCTTTGTTGGTGACGTTGAAAACCCTGTAATATCTGAGTTTCTGAATATGCCAATTACTTTGGGCAAGAAGGACTTGATACCTTACGCCAATAAAGAAGCATTATTGAAAGATGTCAAAAATGACAGTTTACAAATGGGAATTGTGGTTCCAGACAATTACAAAGCAAACCTAGATTCGATGAAGCCTGTTAAATGCGACGTTTACTATGACGCAACAGATATGGGTATAAAAGACCGGGCAAAAAATTACATGGAATATGCGGAAAAAGCTGCACGAACGGAACGATACAAGTCTATGAATTTGGATGAAAACAAATTTCAAGTTGTTGAAACAAACTATAACAATACAGCTTCCGACAAAGAAATGATTGGAAAATTAGCAGGAGGATTCCTACCTTATATTTTCATCGCTTTTGGGTTTATTGGTTGTATGTATCCAGCAATCGATTTATTTACAGGAGAAAAAGAACGAGGAACGATTGAAACCTTGCTTACTACACCTGTTTCAAGATTACAAATACTGATAGGTAAAATGTGCGTAGTTGTGCTTTCTGGATTGTTGGCGGCAACTTGTGCATTGGTTGGATTATACCTTTCAATCGAAGTCTTAGATTTAGTTGAAAATGAACAAATTCTCGCAATCATAAGCGGCATATTAACTCCAGGATTTATTCTAATGTTATTCCTTTTGTTATTCCCTTTAACCGTTTTCTTTGCTGGAGTAATGATACCCATTGCTGTTTACGCGAAAAGTTTTAAAGAAGCCCAAAGCATAATTACGCCGTTAAACATTATTATGGTGTTGCCCGCTTTGGTCGGCCTACTTCCAGGAATTGAATTAAATCTAGTTACCGCATGTATTCCTGTCATTAATGTTGTACTCGCCACGAAAGAATTAGTTGCTGGAACTTTAGATACTGGTCTTTTGCTACTTAGCTTTAGTATAATGGTCGCACTAGCAATGATTGCTGTGTTCGTATCTTATCGCCATTTTGAAAAAGAAACGAATATTGTGATGTAAATTTGTTCGAATAATAAATTGAAATCGTATGCGAAATTTACTTTTCATTTTGACTTTGTTATTCAGTGGATTAGCTAAAAGTCAATTGTATTTTCCCCCAACAACAGGAACAAATTGGGATACTATGTCGCCAAGTCAATTGAATTGGTGCCCTACTAAAATTCAAAATTTATACGATTATTTGGAAAGCACGAATACCAAATCTTTTATGATTTTGAAGGACGGTAAAATCGTTTTGGAGAAATATTTCGGTACATATACAGCTGATAGTTTGCATCTTTGGAATTCAGCAAGTAAAACACTCGTTGGTGTTATGACAGGAATTGCTCAACAAGAAGGGTTTCTAAACATTAATGATACCACTTCGGATTATTTAGGTACTGGTTGGACATCTCTTACTTCATCTCAAGAGGAGAAAATCACTATCAGAAATCAATTGAGCATGACAACAGGTATGGACGATGCTACTACTGGAGATTGTACCGCTCCAAATTGTCTGACTTATATTGCGGATGCTGGAACACGCTGGTCTTATCATAACGCACCTTACACTTTATTGAATACTGTTATCAGCAATGCAACAGGTCAAAATTTCAATACCTATATCTCTAATAAGTTAGGAACACCTTGCGGAATATCAGGCCTATTCGTAACTTTTGGATACAATAAAGTTTTCATCAGTGAAACGAGACCTTTCGCCCGATTTGGTCTATTACTATTGGCAGAAGGCGTTTGGAACGGCATACCAGTTTTGAACAATCCAGCCTATTTTACCGCAATGACAAATAGCTCGCAAAGCATTAACAACTCGTATGGTTATTTAACTTGGCTAAATGGAAAATCAAATTTCATGGTCCCTGGTTTGCAATTTTCATTTAGCGGATCGCTAGAACCTGATGCACCAAACGACATGTATGCTGCTTTGGGTAAAAACGGACAAATAATTAATGTTGTTCCTTCTCAAAATCTAGTGATGGTAAGAATGGGTGAAGGTGATAATACAACCTTAGTAGGAACACAATACAATGATTCAATTTGGATTCGAATAAATGACTTGGAGTGTACCAATAATATTGAAAAAGTTGAATTTTTCGAAGGAATGTCAGTATCTCCTAATCCAAGTTATGGAAGTTTTCAAATTAGTGGTTTGGATAATCAAGACAAGGTAATTTTAACTAACAATTTAGGCCAAATTATTCACTTTGAACAAATTGGAGGGAAATTTCTGGTTAATGAAAAAGGATTGTTTTTTCTGACAATAATTCGAAATGGGGGCCAAAAAACAACGAAGATAATTCTTGAATAAATTGAGCGAATCCAATTCAAAAAAAACATTTCAAAATTTAAATGGACTTCGGTTCATTGGAGCACTTTCTGTTTTTATTTTTCACTCATTTACTTTATCTAGAGAAATTTGGGGTGAATTTTATCAGCATTCGCTTTTCAAAGGAATTTATCAACTTGCTTCTCGTGGACATTATGGAGTTGGGTTATTTTTTGTTTTAAGTGGATTTCTAATCGTCACATTGATGCTCCGTGAACTCGACACTTCAAAAACCATAAATATTAAGAACTTTTTTCTTCGTCGAATATTAAGGATATGGCCTGTTTATTTTGCAGTGGTAATCTTTGGATTCTTACTATTCCCACATTTACCATTTGGCAAACCAACAATTCATTCTTTGTGGTATTTTACTGTATTCTTATCAAATATTGATGAAATATGGGTCGGAATGAGCGATTCTCTCACTTTTTTGACTGTAACCTGGTCGGTTAGTATTGAAGAACAGTTTTACCTGTTTCTATTTTTAGTTCTAGGGTTCTTTCCTTTCTTGAGAAAACGCAAATATATTTTGGCGTACTTGTTGACTGTTATTCTTGTTTGCATTGTCTTCCGTTCAATAAATTACGCCGATGAAAGATTAATTTACTTCCACAGCTTTTCCGTAATGAGCGATTTCGCCGTTGGTGGATTATTGGCTTTTCTTGTTTCAGCAAATAAACATCAGTTTATTTTTAAATTATCTCGTTTACAAATTATTGGGATTTACATTGTAGGTGTTTTCGTACTCGTTTTTAGTCGCCAAATTTTTCAAGAATATTTGGTTGCCGTTGAAAGAATTTTTCAAGGATCATTTTTTGCTTTTGTACTTCTCGATCAAATGTTTTCAAAGTATTCTTGGTTCAAAGCAGATAAAATCCCTGGTTTCTTTTTCTCAGGAAATTTAACGTATGGATTTTATATGTACCATTGTGTTTCGCTTTATTATTGGGCAATCTTTTTTCAAAATAATGAATTAACGAATTCACCTTTGTGGTTTGTGTTGTATTTATTGTTGAATCTTTCTACCACTTATGCTGTTTCGCTTCTCTCCTATTATTGGTTGGAGAAACCGTTTTTGGGGATGAAGCGTTATTTTCGAGACTGACTCAATATTTACAGTTTAAACATTTGTAATTCAATACATTGTAATGATAAAATTTTAAAATTCTAAAAGACTAAAATTTTAGTCTTCATTTTGTTAATCAAATAGTTATGATGAATTCTGCACATTCAAAACTAAACTAGATTAACAAAAAAGATTCAACAGCGAATTAAAACTATGGAATAGTTGGTTTCTAATTACGAAGCTCGTTTAGCTACTTTAGAAATCAAAATCACCGATTTGACAGAAAAAATTGGAAGATTATTGGAATTGTTGGATTAATTTTCACCCAACAATTCCCTGTTTATTTTAAAACAACTTCGGCTGATCATCATCATCTTTAGTGATGTCCCATTCCATTGTATTGTCATCGTCGTCATTTGAATCATCATCATTTGAATCATCTTCGTCCGTTTCATCCTCTTCTGAATCTTCTTGTTTCGCTTCCACCTTTTTTTTAGGTTCTGGCCAAGGATCATCCCCTTCGATAGCATGTGTAAGAACAATTTCTTTTACTTTCAACTTCGTCAACTGATTGCCTTGCGCTTTCATTCCTTTAACGTCAATAAATCCCTCTAAGTCAACCTCGTTGTCCGATAAATTTTTTGTTTCCTTTAGCAACTTATTGTAAACGATTTTTGCTTTAGGTTTAAAGGCAGTTGTCACAACATCTAAGTAACTTCCATCTGATTCCGTAATGAACAGGACTTTTTTATCTGTCGTAACTTCACATAGGAATCTCTTCACGAAATGCATCTCTTTTTCACCATCGAAATAAACGGCTGAAATTGGGCGATCAGGATACCATTTTTCAACGTGAATCATATCTTCATCAAAATGTAAACTCAGATCGAAAGCGGATAATTTATATTCACCCGTTTTGTACAAAGTCATAATTTTATCGTTCCCCTTAAATGAACCCAAGAATTTACCACGACCTTCATCATTAAGTCTTCCAACAACGTTGTCAAACCAAATTTTTCGAGCAGCCAATGTTGAACCTCCTACTTCTTTTTGAATGATTTTTTGAACGATTTCCTTCGTGACACGATTACCAGCAGAACCTCGCCCTTTGATTAATAAATCACCCATATCAACATCAAAACGTAGTCTTTTTAGGTGCTGACGTGGACGTAAATGAATTGTCACTATCTCCTTTTCGCCATTAGGATGAACAGAGAAATAGAGCATTTTGGAACCCTTATTACCTTTTGTTAAATCGTATTCTGTATCGCGCGTTATGCTGTTCACATAAAAACGTTTCATCATCGTTGGACCTCCAACACCATCTTGATACATCAAATGATAAATTGTTCGCTTATCACCTTTTTTCCAAACGTCTGCATGAACGATTCCTTTACCAACAAATTTCTTATCAGCAACTTTTGTAATCATCATTTTACCCGAAGCAAAGAAAATGATTACATCATCAATTTCCGAACAATCATTTACGGCTTCAACTTTTTTCAAGCTGTGGCCAATAAACCCTTCTTCAAAATCTACGTATAATTTCTTATTGGCAATGATAACTTTGGAAGCAGTGATATTATCGAAAATTTTCAATTCTGTTTTACGCTCTTTTCCTTCTCCGAAACGTTTCTTCAAATCTTTAAAGTAATCAATCGCGTACTCGACCAAATTGGCCAACTTCTTTTTAACCTCCTCTATTTCATTTTCTATTTTTAATAGATTTTCATCTGCCTTATCTGTATCGAATCGGGTGATTCGAATCATTTGAATCTGAGTCAATTTCATCAAATCTTCATCTACAATTTCCCGAATGAGTTGTTTTTTAAATGATTTAAATCGGTTATATAAATACGCGTATAAAGATTCTCTATCGCTGTATAATTTGAAATCGATGTACATTTCTTCTTGGATAAATATTTTCTCCAAGGTTGAAAAATGCCATTGTCGTTCTAATTCATCTAAACGGATTTCCAACTCTCGTTTGAGTAAATAAACGGTATTGTCCGTATTGATTTTAAGTATTTCTGTTATCCCTAAGAAACGAGGTCTATCTTTATCTATTATCGAACTATTTGGCGAATAGGACACTTCACAATCTGTAAAAGCATAGAGCGCATCAATCATTTTATCTGGCGAAACACCAGGTGCTAAATGAATCATAATTTCAACCTCTGCAGCTGTATTGTCCTCTATTTTTTTAACTTTAATTTTCCCTTTATCATTCGCTTTGATAACACTTTCAATCAATGACCCAGTGGTTGTGCCAAATGGAATCTCGAAGACAATCAAGGTTTTGTTATCTACCTTTCTGATTTTAGCACGAATTCGCACTTTACCTCCTCGTAATCCGTCATTGTAATTAGATACATCGGCCATTCCTCCTGTTAGGAAATCGGGTAACAATTCTACTTTTTTACCTCTCAAATGATTTATCGATTGCTCAATAATTTCAATAAAGTTATGTGGTAAAAATTTACAAGCTAAACCAACTGCTATACCTTCAGCGCCTTGCGCTAAAAGTAAAGGAAATTTTACAGGAAGATTTTCAGGTTCTTTGTTTCTTCCATCGTAAGAGGAAAGCCATTCGGTTGTTTTGGGATTAAATACAACATGATTCGCAAATTTGGAAAGGCGAGCTTCTATATAACGAGCAGCTGCAGCGCTATCTCCTGTGAATGTATTTCCCCAATTTCCTTGCATGTCAATCAATAGATCTTTTTGACCTAATTGAACCAAGGCGTCGCCAATTGAAGCGTCACCGTGTGGGTGATATTTCATGGTATTCCCGATGATGTTCGCGACTTTATTGTATCGACCATCATCCATTTCTTTCATAGAATGGAGTATTCTTCGCTGAACTGGCTTTAAACCATCATAAAGTCCGGGTACAGCTCGCTCTAAGATTACATAAGATGCATAATCTAAAAACCAATTTTCGTACAATCCACTTAATGGAATAATCTTATCGTCTTTTGGACCTTCTCCTGGCTCAAAATCAGTAGTTTCTTCTGCATCATTTTCTCCATTTTGATCATCCAAATTGTCTTCGAATTTATCTTCATTTTCGTCTTCTGCCATTTTTCTAGGAAGCTTTTTCTATCAAATCTTCATCAACAATATCACCTTCAACTCTCAAATTGTTGATAATAAATTCTTGTCTTTCTTGTGTGTTTTTCCCCATGTAATAAGACAAAATCTCATCAATGGAAGCCTCTTTTGTTAACAAAACCGGATCCAATCGAATGTCTTCTCCTATGAAATGTTGAAACTCATCAGGGGAAATCTCTCCCAATCCTTTGAATCGCGTTATCTCTGGATTTTTCCCCAAGGCTTCCATTGCCTTTTTTCGCTCATCTTCCGAGTAGCAATAAAAAGTCTTTTGTTTATTTCGAACACGAAAAAGTGGTGTTTGTAAAACATATACATGATTACGCTTGACCAAATCCGGAAAAAACTGCAAGAAATAAGTTAACAACAACATACGAATGTGCATTCCATCGACATCGGCATCGGTTGCGATTACAATTTTGTTGTAGCGTAAATTATCCATATCGTCTTCTATGTCTAACGCGGCTTGTATGAGGTTAAACTCCTCGTTTTCGTAAACTATTTTTTTCGTCAAGCCATAGCAATTCAATGGCTTACCTTTCAATGAGAATACGGCTTGCGTATTCACATCTCTCGATTTGGTGATTGAACCACTCGCTGAATCTCCCTCGGTGATGAAAAGCGTTGTTTTTTCAGCTCTTTCGTCTTTAATATCTGTTAAATGAATTCGACAATCACGCAGTTTTTTATTGTGTAAACTTGACTTTTTCGCTCTGTCACGTGCCAATTTACGAATCCCGGAAAGTTCTTTTCGTTCGCGTTCTGATTGCTTTATTTTCTTTTCAATCGTTTCGGCAATTGCTGGATTCCTATGTAAATAGTTGTCCAACTTATCTTTTAAGAAATCGTTGATGAATGCCCGCATAGACTTTCCTCCTGGTTCGATTTCTTGTGACCCTAATTTTGTTTTGGTTTGTGATTCAAATATTGGCTCTACAACTTTCACTGCAACAGCCGCAACAATAGACTGACGTATATCTGATGCTTCGTAATTTTTATTGTAGAAATCACGTATTACTTTTGCTACTGACTCACGAAATGCGCTTTGATGTGTTCCGCCTTGCGTGGTGTGCTGTCCATTGACGAAGGAATAATAATCCTCGCCGTACGTTCTGCCGTGCGTAAATGCCACTTCGATGTCCTCACCTTCCAAATGTATAATTGGGTAAAGCGGATCACCATCCATATTGTTCTCCAACAAGTCTTTTAATCCGTCTTTCGATTGGAATTTTTGTCCGTTGTAATGAATGGTTAATCCACGGTTTAGGTAGCAATAATTCCAAATCATTTTCTCCACGTAAGCCGTTTTGAAAACGTATTTTTTGAATATAGCTTCGTCGGCTATGAACTCTACATAAGTTCCATTCTCCTCTGATGTTTTCTCTAATTTCGTTTCGTTGACTAATTCTCCTCGTGAAAACTCAGCCATTTTTTTCTCGCCTTCTCGAACAGAATACACTTGAAAATGACTCGATAAAGCATTTACAGCTTTGGTTCCGACTCCATTAAGTCCAACTGATTTTTTAAAAGCTTTGGAGTCGTATTTTCCACCGGTATTCATTTTCGAAACTACGTCAACAACTTTTCCAAGTGGAATTCCTCGACCATAATCACGAACGATGACTTTTCCATCTTGTACTTTAATCTCGATTTTTCGACCGTTCCCCATCACGAATTCATCGATACAGTTATCGACTACTTCTTTGATCAGAACATAGATTCCATCGTCAGATGCAGCACCATCACCGAGTTTCCCGATGTACATTCCGGGACGCAATCGGATGTGCTCTTTCCAATCAAGGGAGCGGATATTGTCTTCGGTATATTGATTTTCTGCCATATTTTCTTCTCTCGAGTCGAGTAACCAACAAATATAACTTGATTTTGAGGGTTTTTACTGGAAAGTTATTACGACTTTTTCACTATTCACAGTTGATAAATAGCTTTTCCTACTTACTAGTTTTCCTTTCCTCTAAAACGAATTAATCTATAAAATAGCTTCTTTTCGACTAAATCAAAACCTCATTTTAGGATAAATTTATATCTTCGCGCCATAATTTCATGCCCACGTGGTGAAATTGGTAGACATGCACGCTTGAGGGGCGTGTGCCTTCGGGTGTGCTGGTTCGAATCCAGTCGTGGGCACTTTTACATAAGCCAAATCGTTATTAATTAGCGGTTTCGCTTTTTTATTTCGCAACGGATGCGTAACATTTAAAGAAAAACTGTTTATCCTTACCTTATCGCATAGATTGAAAAAAATAATTAATCAAAACTAATTGCCAACTCGAAACAACAATTTTTTACGTTAATTGTGCGTTGAGATAAAAAATAAATCAAAAAAGATTATTAATAATTTGTTCATGCCATTTTTTAATTTTAATTCACTTATTTTCAAGCAATAAACTCATTTCACTTAGCACCACATCCAGCTCAAGTTGATTCAGGTTTCTCAAAACTCCTTCAAGTGGAATATTGTAGAACATGTCAATCTCCCAATTATCTCCTGAACTTTTTGGAAAACTAAGTCGAGAGAAATCAGAATCGGAATTCATATTCTTTATTACACTTTGATAATCAAGTAAATCACTTTTCAAATTCAACAATAAATCTGTAGCAAGACCTTGATTTGTAAAAATCAAATTGGTAAATGAACTAAACCCTTTCCCATGATGGCTTATGATTTCTTTATCATAAGTTGCATCGTAGCTCATGTAACCCAGTTCTTTCAAAATTGTCATTCTAAATTCCTGAATGGATTGCATGGCTTTGTTTGCATTCTCCGCGACTTTTTTATCAGCTTCATTTACACTTTTAGCAACATATTTTTTACTGGACGCTAAGACGAAATCATTCAAATTTATCCCGTTTTTATTCGCTAAATAAAAAGCATTTTCAGATGCACTACTTCCCCTCAAGTTGACCAATAAAAACAAAAATCCACTAATTGCCAATAGTATTACTGACGAAACTATGGTATTCGTTTTGGTTTCTGGATTCCGTATCCCACCAAAGAAATGAATGGGCAGAAAGACAAAAACTAAACCTATTAATGCCGTAAGTCCCATAATATTTGCTCCTGGCCAATGCATAACCTTAAACAGTATGGATATTGAGAATAGAATTCCCACAATTGTTCCTATTCCTAAAGTCCATTTTTCTCGGTTAACTTTCACCTCACGAGATTTTAAAATAAACAAAATAGGAAGAAATAGAAAACTAAATCCAGCCACAGCGAGCACCATTAAAACTGAAGCCCCTGGCCAATGCATTATCTTGAACATTGATCCAATAAAAAACCCGAAAGCGGACATTGCACCGCTAATTATCATCATTTTCTTCATCGCATAATAATTTTTAAACATTAATAACAAATTTGTTTCTTCTTGAATTTCACTCAGATTCTTTTTAAAAAATCGCGGAAGCACTTCATGGTACTTCTCTTCAAATGAAATGCTTGTCGACAATTCATCTTCAATTACGCAACAAATGTGGTCCAAGAGGCTTAACTGCAGGTCCTCGATCTCAATTCCATTACGTCTAATATCCTTGAGAATAAACTGTACTTGTTCGTCATTTAAGACATTCACAATCAACTTAATTTAGGTTGTATGTCCAATAAAACCATCATCGTCTCCATGAAAGCTGAAAATTCATTGACTTTTTCGTCTGCCAACTTTTTCCCCGTAGGCGTCACTTTATAATACTTTCGTATTCGGTTGCCCACGTTCACCACTTCCGTAGTTAAAATCCCTTGCTTTTCCATAGCATGTAAAGTTGGATATAATGCTCCTTCCGTTAATTGAATCTTCCCACTGGTCGACTCTTTCACTCTTTGGGTAATCTCATACCCATACATGCGCTCATTGTCCATAAGTAGTTTTAATACTATGGTTTTGAGCGTTCCTTTGATTAATTCTGATGCATACATGATACAAATATATACAATATTTATTATATACATAATTTTCTTAGGTATATATTTTTTAAAGTATAAAATAAATTCTTGTTGGGCAATTGGCCAATTCTCGAATTCCACCCAAATTTAGCCTTTAAAGGATTAAATATTTACGCCCTAACTTCGCCCCTCTGTTTATTTCAAAAAATTAAAATAATAAATCGGGATTTAAAGGATTTTAATTTGCTTAATAAAAAAAGCCCAAGAATCCTTAAATTCCAGTTTCTCTATTCACGGCTCTCTGTTGTCGATTCACTTAGATTTAAGTGCACAAAAAAACGCCCTACCTTTCGATAGAGCGTTTATATTTTGATTGAAGATCAGCTTAAGCTTCAACTTCTTTCTTTTCTGGTCTTGGTAACAAAATTCGACGAGAAAGTTTCCATTTTTTCGTTTTCTCATCGCGAGAAACGACTTTGAACTTAACCAAGTCTCCTTCTTTGCATACGTCTTCCATTTTCTCCACACGGTCCCAAGAGAACTCAGAAATGTGAATCAAACCGTCAACTCCTGGTAAAATCTCTACGAAACAACCGTAAGCTTGAATCGATTTTATTTTTCCTTCGTATTCAGCACCTTCTTCCACTTCTGGAGGAAAAGCTATTCCTTTGGCAATTCTCATTGCCGCAGCCATATCGTCTGCATTGTTCGACATAATTTGAACGCGACCTTCACCTGTTTCCAATTCTTCAATTGTAACGGTTGTGTTCGTTTCTTTTTGAATTCCTTGGATGATTTTTCCTCCAGGTCCGATAATCGCTCCAATCATATCGTTCGGTACGTTGAACGCTTCGATACGTGGAGTTTGCGGTTTCAATTCTGGATTCACCTCAGAGATAGTTTTCATCATTTCACCAAGAATATGCATACGACCTTCTTTCGCTTGCATCAACGCTTTCGTCAATACTTCGTAAGATAATCCATCTACTTTGATGTCCATTTGACAAGCTGTGATTCCTTTAGCAGTTCCACAAACTTTAAAGTCCATATCTCCCAAGTGATCTTCGTCACCTAAAATATCAGACAATACAGCAAATTTTCCACCTTCAGTTACCAATCCCATCGCGATACCAGAAACTGGCGCTTTAATTTTGATACCTCCATCCATCAAAGCCATAGTTCCTGAACAAACAGTTGCCATAGAAGATGAACCGTTTGATTCTAAAATCTCAGAAACCAAACGAACTGTGTATGCGTTGTCATCGGGAAGCATTCCTCTCAAGGCTCTTAAAGCCAAGTTTCCGTGACCAATCTCACGACGAGAAGTTCCACGAAGTGGTCTTGCTTCACCAGTTGAAAATGGAGGGAAATTATAATGCAACATGAATTTCTCGTACCCTTTGTGGGTAACATCGTCGATCATTTGCTCATCCATTTTGCCACCCAATGTCAATGTCATCAACGCTTGAGTTTCACCTCTTGTAAACACAGCTGAACCGTGTACCATTGGCAAATAGTCAACTTCTGACCAGATAGGACGAACTTCGTCAAACTGACGACCATCCAAACGAACTTGCTCATTCAACATTACGTCGCGAACTGCTTTCTTCATAGTTTCCTTGAAGTAAACAGAAATGAATCCTTTTTTCTCTGCCAATTCCTCTTCAGAAAATTGAGCCGTGAATTCTGTTTTCACTGTACCGAATAACTCAGAACGCAACGCTTTGTTTGCATTGCCTTGTCTAGCTACAGCTTTACATTTATCAAAACACTCAGACATAACTTTCGCTTTAAGCTCTAAGTCATGCGTTTCGTGATTATATTCTCTTTTCGGGAATGCAGCAGGAACTTCCTTCGCCAATTCCTCTTGGAATTTACATTGTGCAATAATAGCTTCGTGTGCAAATTTGATGACTTCCACCATCTCTTCTTCTGAAATTTCTTTCATTTCACCTTCTACCATGTTCACATCTTTTGCAGTACCTGCAACGATGATATCTAGGTCTGAATTTTTCAATTCTGCAACAGTTGGGTTCAAAATCAATTGACCGTCAACTCTTCCTACTTTTACTTCAGACATTGGTCCGTTAAACGGAATATCAGAAACAGCAACTGCACATGAAGCAGCAAAACCGATTAAAGCATCTGGGTGATTCACACCATCGTAAGACAACAATTGAACCATCAATTGAACCTCTGCATGGTAATCATCTGGGAACAATGGACGCATTGCACGATCCACGATTCTCATCATTAAAATTTCGCCTTCAGATGGACGAGCTTCTCTTCTAAAAAATCCACCTGGGATTCTTCCTGCTGCTGCGTACTTTTCACGGTAATCAACAGTTAATGGAAGGAAATCAACTCCTTCTTTAGCTTCTGTAGCTGCAACCACTGTCGCAAGCATCATTGTGTCGCCCATTCGTAACACCACTGAACCGTCAGCTTGCTTGGCAAGCTTTCCAGTCTCGATGGAAATTTCTTTCCCTCCAGTAATGATGGACTTTTTTATTCCTATGTTCATATATATAATTTACTAATTTATATTACCCTGATTGATTTCAGGATTTTTTTCAAAAAAAAGGGCAACCGAATATTTCCGAATGCCCCCTTTTGAATATGTTATGTAAAGATTAACGACGTAAGCCTAATTCTTTAACAATAGCACGGTATCTTTCGATGTCTATTTTCTTTAAATAATCCAAAAAACTTCTTCTTTTACCTACCAATAATTGAAGCGCTCTTTGCGTTCCGAAATCTTTACGATTCTTCTTCAAGTGCTCTGTAAGGTGAGTAATTCGGTAAGTAAACAAAGCTACTTGTGCTTCTGTTGACCCGGTGTTTGTTTCAGATCCGCCGTGTTTCGCGAAAATCTCTTTTTTCTCTTCTGCTCCTAAATACATGCCAATATTAGTTTAATGATTTTTATGTAGCCGCCACCGCACTATGCGATTTTGACGGTGCAAAGATAGAGATATTATTTTTATCTGCAATTTTATTGCGTATTTTTTCGATAACGGCCAAGGCAAATGTAGTAAGTCCAATTTGCGGTGTGGCGGATTTAGAAGCAGAATACTCGATTTGCCACTAGACCCGCCATACGCAAATGGGCTGGTTTTAATTTTCGTTTCTTTTTCTTACCGCGAAAGGAATTGCGAATTTTGGCAAAAACCCTATGAACACAGTGATTAGTTTTAATAAGTAAGTGTATATTTCTTTGTAAATATAAAATACTATTAAAGCAATGAAAGATGAGGCAACACCTATAATTCCAATTTTAATAAATTCATTAAAGTTGTCATAGTTACCATAAATTTGCTGTGGCAAAAATTGATTAAAAGCATCCATACCAGGTAACAGATTTATTATTAAATTATGATAACCAGCTAAAGGTGCATATACATAGGAGCCAACCAATGATGCAATTATTTGTAATATGCTGGCATATAGACAAAGTAAGAATAAGACTTCTCCAATTACTAGAATCAATTTTGGTAAGGCCTTAATAAAAATATAATCTAATAATCCCAAATAGTCCATACCTTTCAATTGCTCGGTTCTTTTTTTAAGTACACTATATAGAGCCCATGAAGTTATAACACTTATCAGGAAACCAAGTAAAAGCCCTAAAACTGATCCTATTTGTTGCCCAACAGTAATGTTTTCCGTGTTTACACATGTGTTAACAAAGCCATTATCACCAAAAGTGCCGATGACAGTTAAATAAAGTCCTCCAATTAAAAGACCAATTGCACAAAGTGATAAAGTAAATGTGATAATATTTTTAAAAATATTTCCGTCATCTAGTTTTCCCAGGAAGGGGATAATAAATTTGTTGTATGCTTTATCTGCAAAGGATAAAGATACAAATGGCAAGTTTTGTTCCATTTTTGTATGATTTTTAATTATCCTACTCATAAGGCTTTTCGGTAACGCCACGTTTTTTTTAGTGGTATCTGGACTCCACTTTTTATTTTTTATTTTGTCACAGCGGGTGGTCAGCCCTATAGCTTTCGCGGACCAGCTTTTGTTGTTTTAAACTTCCTCATGTCTAATTCAAACACAAACAATATTCCCTAAACATCTACATATTAATATGATAGATTTAAAAACTGTGTATCTATCAAATATATACTTTTTTTCTTAAGTTCATCATAGTAAATCCGAATTGGTTGAATTGATCTACTAGAAACATGTGTTTAATTTCTATAGCTCGGCAACACGAATGCCCTATGAAGTCACTTGTGCGTAGCGTATCTGCTCCTGACGGCAATATAATGAACAGTGTATCTCTTACGAAGGCAATACAAAGTGACGGGGTCTTTAATTTCTACTTATTTTGCGCATTTTCTAAACTTTTTACAGAATAGGATTCGTCTAGATTTCGTTTTCAAAGATTTAGTTTAAAATCTATTATAAATCACTACTGTCCGATAAAACTTTTTAAAAGCGGGATTTCCTGTTAAGGATTTCCCGCTTTATTGTAATTTGGAGTTGCAAAACAAAAATTACATGAATAAAAGTAACTACTTTTTCGG
>Ga0209702_10000428_pt1 | contig 86363 bp, 80 predicted proteins | sample FRY01_FD_187210 | JGI IMG/M metagenome (GOLD analysis project Ga0209702, IMG submission 187210) | Freshwater microbial communities from Lake Fryxell liftoff mats and glacier meltwater in Antarctica - FRY-01 (SPAdes) (version 2) | ecosystem: Environmental > Aquatic > Freshwater > Ice > Glacier...
ATCTGCCAACATTCCAGTTTCATCAGTTCCTATTAAGTTTCCTTGAATAGTAGCATTTGTTACTGCCTCTAAACTTAACCCTGGTCCACCATTTCCTGACAAGAGATTGCCAAGTACAGAAACAGTATTAGTTTCTGACACAAAAAGACCTCCGTAGTTATTATTAATAATAACGTTATCAATAATGTTAATAACGCCAGCAGTATTATCTATTTGAACTCCAGCAGATTCTGCACTAGAGACAGTATTGTTTGAAATTTCTAAAGTTGTACTCTCGTTTACTATAATACCTTCTTCGGGCGAATTATTTATAGTATTTGAAGTAATAGTAATATTTTCAGAAGTATCTAGTTTAATTCCTTCTAAATTATTCAAAGAAATATCAACACCTACAGTATTGCCGATAATCACGGCTATCTTACGCACTCCGTCAAATAGAGTACTAGAGACAGTATTATTTGTAATTTCTAAATCTGTACTCTCATTTACTATAATACCTTCTTCAGAAAAGCTTACTATATCATTAGAGTTGATAGTAATACTGTCAGAACTTCTGACATCAACACCCGACATAATATTATTAGTAACCCCAACCTCTGTGGAGTTATTAATACTTATTGATAAGTCAGTAAAATATTCAAAATTATTATCTTCCAGTGTTAAACCGTCTATACTATCTAAATTAACTCCGTTAGGGGTACTTCCACTCGTAAAATTATTACCTTTTAAAATAAAAGTACTAGAACTACCGCCAGTGCCGTCACCACCACAAGTTGAGGGTCCACAAAACTCAATATACTCTTGTGCTGCTGAAAAAAGATTAGGGCTTGAACCAACCCCTTTTCCAAACCAGTTGCCATATATAGAAAGATCATTACTTTCAAATACCAAAATTGACTCGGAAAAAAAGTCTGCGTTTGCTCCAGAAAAAAGGTTAGTTGCAGAAAGCTCAAGAGAATCGCTACCAATAGTTACACTGTTCGAATTATTAATAAGCATTACAGTATTAATAGGGTCTACAACCGTTGATGTACCAGCTGCATTAATACCGATATTTGAACAAGTTAAATCAAAACCTTCTATGTTTTGCAATGCTATTGCACTAAAGTTTTGACTACCTAAGATACTTACACCTTGGACAGAGGAACCACCTGATCCTGCCTGAAATAACAAACCAATACCTTGTAGTTCAATGTCTAAGTCGCGATCAGAAAGATCTTCTTCTGTTCCACAAGATGCATCACCTTGTAGGAGTCCACTAATAATAATCGGAGAAGTAATACTAATTACATAATCACTATTTGATATTATTTGAGTATCAGTTGTTGCACCAAGACCAATATTGAATACAATAGTGTCGGTCCCCGAACCACTTTCACAGTCGGTATGGATCTGCAAATCAGAGTTAGCATTTTCAACTGCTTCTAAAAAACTACACTCTCCATTACTTCCATTAATATCTCCACTATCAGTTGTTACTTCTATAGTTGCAGCAAAAGCACTGCTTGCAAAAAATAAAAAAGCAGTAAAAGTTAACGCTGTAATAATAATTGATTTGATAATTAAGTTTTGTTTGATAAGCATGGAAATATATGAGATTTGTTTATTAATACCTATATTATAACTCATTTTGCTTTTTAAGCAAAATAAAAAGGGCTGTGCATATACACAGCCCTTTATAAAGCGTTAATGTTTATTAACGCTGAATTACAAACCCTTCACTAAATAGGATTTCTCCTTTTAGTGAAAAAGTTCTTATGTAGACACCACTAGGATAATCTACATTACGAGAAAGTACTCTTCCCAACAGGTCATATATGACAATGTTGTCATACACTGCTGGAACACCTTCCACTTCTTCAATGCCGATAGTTTGACATTGATTAGGTAAGTTTGGTGTTGGCGCCATAACCGATAATTCACCAGTAGGACAACGTCCATAGGATGAATCTTCAGGGATCGTGAAATCCCAAGAAATCGAATCGATAAGATTAATACCATCCGACAGGTAAACGGATTCGCCATCTTTCGACAATTTGAAGTTTGCATGAAAAGCTCCATCTAATGTGTCCTTATCAGCCCAGAACAAAACAAATTGGCCTGTTCCAAGATTAAAGTCATCAGTAAAACGAAACTTTTGCAAATTGGACAAATCATCAGAAAGATACAGACCTGCAAGGTTAATGACATCCCCTGAACTGTTTACTAGCTCGATATAGTCTTCATAATCACCTTGTGGATCAGCGACCACCGTTTCATTATCTGGCAACACCTCACTAATACGAATCTCTGAAATGTTTTCATCTATTTCTAGACAGCCAAACATGGCAGTTACATTGTAAACAGTATCAGGGTGGAAAGTTTTGAAGAAACTCTCTTCAAATACTGTGTCAGTGTTAATGACCCAGTACTGAAAATCATAACCTTCAGCTTTCAATGGTACAGGAATTCCCGTAAAGGACGTCCTATGAACCCACACTGAATCTGCAGCTTCCATTCTACTGACAAAAGCAGTAGCTTCACCACATTCGGTAACTGACCGGAATCTCACAAGAGTTGTGTCACTTTGAAAGTGTTCATTCAGAAAACCATACATCAGGCCCGTTCTATTGGCCAGAAATTCTTGTGCACACTGATCAATGTAAAAGAAGTCAGAAGCATTCACCTCAGAATAAGGAAGCATTCCCCACCGAGCAAAATTTTGATCAACATACAAGTAATGCGATTGAGTTAGCGAACTCCACTTGCCTAACAAATTTTCAGGCAGTAGTGTTGTGTTACCCATATCGCTTGCAAGATTTTGAAAATCAAATTGAAGAGAATCACTTTCCATCATATTTAACATTAAATTTGTTTGCATAATGTCGCTACTGTCTGACAAGTCAAACAACTGCTGAGTAAATCCATCATTAAATAATTCCCAACAAGTAAACGAACGATCAAAATCTTTTGACAACCAATAGTATGGTAATGTGCCTGAATTATCAGAAAAGAATTCAGTGTTGTGAGGACCGTAATCACCCCTTTCACAAAATGCACTTAGAAATTTTACCTTAAACAATGACTCGTAATTAAATCTTTGTTTGAGCAAATTTCTAAACATCGGATCTTGCTTGTCAGCATTTATCAACCAAGCATAGTCTTCATCAAACCTTTCCATGCGAATTGCTACAGAATCTCTATGACAATCTCCTGCGTCAGCTCTTTCTTGCATATTGAAAGTATTCCAATCACTAGCTGTATAAAAAGCAAAATCATTATCGTCAATACTAGGAAATAACTCCTCAGCAAAGTGCTGACCTGAAACTTCTTTCAGGTTATATTGACCATGATATTCACCATTCAGATACACTCGCGTAAATAGGCCTGCTGGTACACCCACATTTTCTTCATTTAGAATAAAATTACCCATTGCATTAGATACTGGAGCCTCTGACCAGCCAGATTTTCTTAAATCCATAATCTTCTCTTCATTTGGAGAGACTACTGGATAATTCAACCTGTTATAGCTTGGAAATTTTAACCGAAGATTCTTTGCTGGGGCAAGACTAGATGAGCCCCCAAATGACTTAATTTTTACGACATCATCATACACAAGCGTCCCATTATCAATAATGGAAATCTGTGCAGACTTTTCAATCTTCCCGCGATCAAGTTCTGGATACCAATCAAAGTATTCAGACCCTGCTGCTGCAAAATTTGAAATGTGAACTTCGTTAGAATCATTCACAATATGAGCTTCGCTAGAATCATTCACGCTCTCATAACCAGAGAATAAAAACACAATTTCAGTTGTATCACCAGTATTAATAACTGAAAGAATATCGATACTTTCAGTTATTGTATCAGCTTCAAATAGAAATGTACCCTCACCAAGATTAGTGACAGTGTCAAGAATCATTTCGTACACCGTAATGCATTCAAATGAATCACAAACCAAAAATGGTCCTTGAAAAACAAGAGAATCTGCACCGCTTGACACAAGATAGATATTTGGAATATTAGCACTCATAGGTTCTGGCACATAGATATTAACTTCTGGTACCCAAGTTTGCGTAGTAAAGCTAACTACTCCGTACTCATCATATCCACGACTATTTGCAATACTGTCTGGTATCAAATTACCAGACCCGTCTACAAGTATACCTATATCAGTATCATACAAGTCAGATGGATCAGCGGTGATATACACACTGATGCCTTCCTCTAAGTTCGAAGGATAATGAAATACAGTATCATGACTACCAGTTATGAACCAAAGCGTACTAATTTTTTCAACATTGTTAATGTTTTCAAATAGCAAATCAGGCATTGCTCTGTCCGAAGACATCCAACCATGAAGGTGACTAGAATCACTCGCTGTTGTATTGATGCGAGCAAATTCAGGAGCTCCAAATGTTGGAACCAATAAATTTGCGCTTCCTATAAACCAATCGGAGTTTCCGTCTGGCTTATGTCCACCGAATTCAAAAAACACCGTATCGTTTGAACTGGACATAACCGATATCGTAGATCCGGGTTCAATAATCGTTCCGCTTTGTGGAGCTGTAATTTCTTGAGTATAACCTAAAGACATACTCGCACTAACTATGATTAGTAATACTAACAATTTTTTCATGATCTTTTTATTTGGATTTTTTCAAGGAACAATTTCCTTTTGTAATTGATATTAGCATAAAATGGTTACTTAAACAACTTTATTTTTCTGAAATTACGACAAAAGCACCTTAGGAATAAAGGGTTTTTTGTCGACAACCTCGTGGACCCGACAGGGCTTGGTCACTCTCGTGGATATGTTCAGAACTCTGCATTGGGTTACGATTAAAAGCGATCTTGAATTTTCTAATATTTTTGAGGTGTTTCCGAGTTTGGTGGTTTAGAATTAGAAAAATAAAAAGCTGACTCGTGTTGAGCCAGATTCCTTGCATTAATTCTCTATCAATTTAATTCTTTCCATCTTTTTTGTGATACAAACAACTTGTGTATTAATGTAAAGTATCCAACTAAATAGCCCGTACCCGCAGTAAGAACATTAACTATTATGAATCTTAGTTTTTCAAAAGTTGAAAACCCTTGGGTAAGACCATTTCCTGAACACAATAATGGAATTGAGATTATCATACATAAAAAAAATGCAGTAAATAATCCCGACAAATCTCTTACTTCTTTTTTTGTTTTATACATTTTTTTGTTTTATTTAGTTTTGTAGTATTGCTCTATGGAAACCAATAACTGACGTCCAGAGAGCAATATGCAAAAGAAAATAACTAAATATATTAAAGAACCGTCATTTTTTTATGAAACCATAATTAAATATATTTATCAACTAAGGGCTTCCATTATATGAATTCGAACCTAGTATAAAAAAAGGGCTACTTTAATAAATTAAAGTAGCCCTTGGTATTAAAATTGAGTCAGAATCCTTACTTTTTAAGTAAAGCTTTCTTTTCTGTAGGAGTCAGATCTTCCCATTTACGATCAAGTAGGTCGTTTTTAAGTTTTTCTTCTCTCCTGTTTTGGATGGAATCTTGTTGCTCAAAAATTTTTTCCTCAATCGGATTGATCACTAGATTGATATTCTGGTTATCAAAGGTTCGTATTTCAACATCACCTTTTAATCCTGAATGGATAAATGAGAGAGTGACTTTATCACCTGGCCTACTGAGACAGAATTCAGTTGAAATGGAACTTGTTCCATAAAACTGTAGGTCGTGTCCATCAACCATAAGGTAATAAATTGTGTTTCCTCCGGATGTTTCTGAATTAAATCGTGAGATTTTACTTGCGAGCTTAATAACTTCTAATTCGCTCGCAGTACCAATGGAGGCATTACCACGACTGTTCATTTTTACGCTATAGTTGCGGATAGCACTAAGTCTATCAATTCCTACTCCCACAACATTGTGGTCGTATACATTAACCAAGGCGATCATTTTCATCAGTCCGCCATTGTCTTTCAAAAGGAATTCGTAAGTAGCGTGACCGTCAATGTTGTACGTTATACCATCACTGCCAACATACCCTTTTTCTTGCACGGCACCTTCAGCAGACTTGCGAGCAGCAACTTCAGTTGCACCAGCTTGTTGAATCCAGGTTGATTTTTTGGTTCGACAATTGACCATCATGAATCCAACGGTACCTTCATCGGCTCCAGATGACTGAAGACCAAGGTAGTAGTACATGTGACCATCGCTTCCAATAACAACAGATGATTCACTGGCAGGGTGAATTTTATCCAATCCTTTCCAGTTGAAATAACCATGAACATAATCACCCCAATCAAATACTTGTGATCTTACAAATGATTCAGGATGAATACGATCAGTCCAAATAGGTGCATCTTCGATTCCATACTCTTGGATTTTTCCAGTTTCAGGATTAACTACTACAACCCCGATGGCATCTTTACCACCGAAACCAATTTTTGTATCATAACGAGTAACTGTCCAGTACGGCTCCCATTCGTCATTTACCTCAAAAGTATAGTCCGTTAATCCTTGATTACTGTAGCCAGAGGTGTAGAGCAGTCTTTCAAGATTTTCTCCCCAAAATGCATTGGGTTGATATTTAATCTTGATAGGTTTATCGTGCACTTCTTTTACCAATCGGTAGTCTCTTTCGTCAGTTGCATTAACAACTACGTAGCCTGGTGTTCCATCACTACCTTGCCATTTCCAAAATCCTGAATGAAGAAGCGGGGCAATCCAATAAAGATGACCGCCTACAACTTGCATATAGAAATCACCAAGCTCGCAACGGCTACCAAGCCCAGGGTCTTCACCTAGAACTTTTTCACCAATACGATGTGCGATTCCACCATCGACAGTTATCATTTGTTCAGGTGAAATCGGAGCAACATTCGAAGTGAATTCTTCTATGTCAACATTCCCGATAAGGTTGCGGTATTTTTCGGTATGGAGAAGTCCCCACGATCCGATAATACTAATACCCAACCAAGCTACCAATGAAACTCCCGCTACCCCAAAATAAATGAATGGCTCCATGGGGGAATCTTCTTCGTCTTCTTTCATTACTTCTATGTATGCTATTACACCCATAATTGCAAAGTAAAATAATACATACAAATAGATTCCACCTCCATAATCGAAGGATAGAACAGGTAAAAATAGGGCATAGCCTAGAAATCCCCAAACTAGGGTCCATAAAATTTGAAGTACTCTCATTATTTATTTATTAAATTGTTTTGCAATATTGCTCTATAGAAACCAATAACTGACGTCCATAGAGCAATATGCAAAAGAAAATAAAGAATATGTGAAAGAACTATACTAGTTTAAGGTGTATCATAATTAAGTGTATTTGTCAACCATGGGCTCTCTTTTGTAGTGCGACCTATTTTACTTATAAGTGTTAATGAATGAGAAGAATAGAAGTACTCTTGTGGTACAAGTTCAGAACTCTGCATTAGGTTAAAATTAAAAGGGAACTGGAGGTTTCTAAAGTTTTTGAGGTGTTTGTAAGTTTGGTGGTTTAGGACTAAATAAAAAAACCGCTATTTTTATTAGAAATAGCAGTTTTAATTTAAACAAAAAACTTACTTTTTATCTTGTAAAGCAAGTAATAACACATCAGCATTATTTTCAAGAACCAAAGCACCGTTTCTTTTTTCAAGTGCTTTAGTCTTTAATTCATTGGCCATTGTCATAATTCTCTGTTTAAAGAATTCTGTCCATTGATCCACTGACCACAAAAACAAAATATCGATAATCTTATCTATATTATCGCTAAGTTCCTTTCCTGTGGAATGCGGAAAATTGTCCATCTCAGGCCAACTTATAATAGAGTAAAAAGGGCGATCATGAATTCTTGTATAATGACTGAAAGTAATAATACACTCATTGTTGAAATATATTTTTCCCCAGACTCTTTTTGGATGTAATAATCTCTTTTCTTCCACACTCACACCCATAGAAATTTTTGCTTCAAATGGATGAATTTTCGTAAGTGCTTCAAAAACCCTACCATAAATTGTAGATAAAGTTTTATCAAACTCTTTTTTTGAAGGGGTTAAAATTATCCACTGTAACATTTTTTCCTCAAAAGGAATTCCAGAACTATCAAAATCATGATGAGTCGGAACAAGTAATAAGATAGAAGGTTTATTTTCCATTTTTTTATATTTAATTGGTTATCACAAAAGCCAAAAGCTCCTCTGAGAACCAATCAAATACAATGTGAAAGAACGGCGTTACTTGTAACATATCATAGTATGTTTATTTGTCAACCGATACTCCGAACCTGGGAGGATGTTCGACAAGTTATTTTACAAGGAAACTAGTCTAATTTCTCAATAGATTCTCCGTCTATTATTAAAACCTGTCCGTCTCTAAGCGTTTCATATGATATATTGTTTGTTTTGTAGTATTCAATTTCTTTATCAGTTAATTCTGTTTCGGAATGGTCAGATTGGTAATGCACTGCAATAGAAAAATCTATTAAACCCAAACCATCCCATACAATATCTTTATCATAACCTTCAGGAACTGTATTTGGATTATCTGTTATATCAAGCCCGTGCAAATCTTTATGTAAGACAACACAACCTGCGCTAAAACCAGCATATACAATCTTATCTTCTTTTATTAAGTCAGTAATTATTTTATCAAAACCACTTTGCTGCATTGCCCTTCTTAATATGAACGTATTTCCTCCATTCACCCATACCACATCTTTTGCTTTTAGAAAGTTTTCTAGCTTTTCTTCTTTTCCAAAATAGTTCCTTAAATCAAGTTCTTCCACTTCAAAACCTAAATCTGTCAGTTTTTGAGCTTGTTCTCTTAAAAATATTTCCCTAATCTCACTTTCGTGGTCTAAGGCATTTAGTATTATTACAGTTTTTTTACCAGAAGAAGCCATATCCACGAGTTTACTTGGCTGATTTCCTATATCGAAAGATGAAAGATATAATTTCATACTATAACTATAGCACGTTCGAACTTCTACATACACCTGAAAAATAACGATTGAATTGTACGGGTGAAAATTTGGCTTCGAACGCTGGGCACGTTTCGAACTTTAAACTGGTTTAAAATTAAAAGGGAACTGGAGTTTTATAAGATTTTTGAGGTGTTTTTGAGGTTGATGGTTTAGGACTAAATAAAAAAAGCCCTTAACTTCACATAAGTGAGAGGTGGGCTTTATAAGTTAATCCTATTTTTAAAACTTCATTCAACAGAACCAAGAAGAGCAGAGATCATATATCCATAATTATGCTTTACCATTTTCCTACCTTCTTTTGAAAATAATTGGTTATCTAAATATGGAGTTGTTGACAATATTCCACTAAAAAAGTGACAAGTTGAAAGTATAGATTCCTTGTAAATTTTTTTAAGGTCCCTTGGAAATTTCTCAGACTTAATAACAAAAGATGTACTAGAATCTAGCAACCATTCTTTTTCATATTCGACAAGCGAGCCTAAGTTTTTAACACACATATTAAAGTATTTAACTCTTATGTCGGTAGAATAATCTTCTGAATCTAGATATGTATCTATTCTTCGGAGTACATATAGATATACCGTAGTTATATGCTGAGAGTTCTTAAAAAGAATTTTAATTGATTTGGTTGGTAGAAGATTTAAATCATTTATTGATTCAATTTTGATGATTTTACTATCATCATATATGTGAAGATTTTCCATTTTTATTTTATTTAATTGGTTATCACAAAAGCCAAAAGCTCCTCTGAAAACCAATCAAATACAGTGTGAAAGAACGGCGTTACTTGCATAATATCATCGTGTGTTTGTTTGTCAAATAATTGCCCCTCATGGACATGTTCAGAACTGCAAACTGGACTAGAATTAAAAGCGATTTTCAGTTTTTAAAGGTTTTTGAAATATTTCAGAGTTTGGAACTAAAATACAATCACTATCATCTATCTTTCTAAAGTGTTTTGTTATGGCTTTACCTTTTTTCTTCCACACTTCGTGATCTGCAGATTTTCATATTTTAAAAAATTATACTGATAAAATAGTTCGTGCCTTGTTGAACAGCTCAAGCATATCATCTGCAAGAATAAGACCTATAAACTTACTCTTATCAACTTCGGATAAGTTAGATAGGTCGTCAATCTTCCACGCTTCAAATCCCTCCGCTTTTCCTTCTTCTACTTGTAATTCTGATATTGGACCATTGTAAAGATAAGCATATTGACTACGGATAGTATTGTTCGTTAATTTTGTGGCTTCATCAAAACTCTTTTTCCTCATTTTCCTAAGAAAGAGTAATTTTGAAAGGTCTATATCAATACCAGTTTCTTCTTTACATTCTTTAATCGCAGTTTCCTCATATGACATATTTGGCTCAACGTGCCCTCCAACTGTGGCACCTAATTTGTCTGGGTTTGTGTCTTTATCTTTTGCTCTATGTTGGAAAATAATTTCTCCTTGAGGAGTAAGAAACCAAATGTGTATCTCACGATGAAGAAGTCCATCTTGATGGACTTTTGCACGAGTTTCAAGACCTACAACGTTATCGTTCTCATCTACGACTTCTAACATTTCTAGTGGGTTACTCATAAAATAATAATAACATATATATTGTTAAAAGTTCTAAGCCTTATTGGAGTATCAAAAATAACCTATATAATATAAGTCTCAAAAAAGGGCTCCCCATCGTGGGCACGTTCAGAACTCTGAATTGGACAAAAATTAAAAGGGAACTTGAGTTTTATAAGATTTTTGAGGTTGATGGTTTAGAACTAATTTATTTACAAAATATAAAGTTGTGATATAGTAGAAAAAAGGAAATAGTTCCAAAACAATTAAAAATACATAAAATTATTGATATGAGAAAATCAACAAAATCCGCTAGTCTTAAAAAAGGTCAAATCAGCTTAGCTCCAAAAAATGGAGAAGTTTCAAAACATAACATATACCAACCTGGCCTTGGTTATGTAATAGATCATATCCCAGAGGACTTGAAGCGTAATGATTCTAATCATTGGGATACTCAATACAACGGAGCAAATGAAAGTTTTGAAAATTCATGGAAGCCACGAACGGGTCCATTGGAATTTATCTACAACCTTGCACAAAATAGTGCGGAGTCAGTAATCATATTAAATATGGGTGCAGGCTTAGGTGATTTCACACGTGATCTGGCAAAAATACCTGGAACCTTTGTTTATCATGTAGATTTTTCACAGAAAGGAAATGATATTGCAAATGAAAAAATTCTAAAGAATAAGTTAGAAAATGTAGAAATACATACATGTGATAACAATGTTTTTCTTGAGAATTTTTTCAGTCAAAATAAGAAAGCTGATGTAATCTTTTTCTATGGAGCTTCTGGATCTAATGAACCAAGTGATGTTGCTTATCAAGAAACTATGTCTCTCGCTGCCAAAAACTTAAAGGCAACTGGATATATCTGGCACGTAACACTTTTACAGCCAAGGATCACCGATAGATATGATTTTCGAATTCAAGACACCCTAGGGGACTTTCCTAAAGCTCCAGGAATGCCAAAGAAGGTTCTTACGGAGGCTGGATTAATATTGGTACAAGAATTAACAGAAGACCGTCCTGATAAGCACCCCCTGGAGCCAGGAGGAGAACCAATCGAACATCTACATATGGCTTATAGAGGGTTATTTACAAATAACACTAGTTGTTTGAATAAGTTTCCAATTGGGCTCAAAGAGGCGGTAGATCCAGACTGGATTAATAACGGATAATTTTTAGTTATTTTAAAAACTCAAAAGCACTATGTAATGTAGTGCTTTTTTATTTGCTCAAAGGTTATAACCTTGCTCCAAGTAACAAAAAATAGCCTTAGTCAAAATTTCATTTTTATTGTCTCGCAGGGCTAAGGAGGGTTAGAACCTATTTGATATTAAACGTTTCTTGATATCTTTAATACGTTCAGTGATGAAGTCTGACTTAGCTTCGTCGCTATCAAGGTGAACATCGTTTAATTCATAACCTAAAACTTCAGCCATGTACTCACCAGCATCTGTTTGATTAATGATAAACTCTGGATGTTGCTTCTTTACAGCATCAAGTTTTCCTGCACCCCTTTTCCACGTCTCATTACCAAACACCTGTTTTTGCTCACTAGTTAAAAGGTTTTCAAATAAATCTTCTGAAACTTCCTTATCAAGGTACTCCATCATTTTTTTAATTTCAGGAAGACCATACCCTTTATTCATACTATCTACACCTCCTTTCATTAACCACGCTCCTTTATTACCAAAAAATGGATACCACTGACCTTTATTCTTACCACTAGCACCCGAAGAGCTTTGATAAAAAGGAATCTGAACTCCATTAACATTAGCGATAACTGCAATACGTGGTCTCGTTTGTACGATATATTTCTTACCCTCATCGCTTTCGCATAGAACTCCCTCCTTAAAAAGCTTGCTCATATTTTCTTTTAGATTTGACTGCTTTTCAAAATATTTATTCTCCATACAAAAAGTATATCATACTCGAACACGTGTCCTCCTCATATAAAAAACCCTTTAAAAAGGTTTTTTTATATCTTAAGTTCTAGCGTCCTAGGTGGGTCATGTTTTCTTATTAACAGAACCCTTACTTTAAAGCGTTTCGTGCGTCTCACGAGTTGGCTCCGAGCCCGGGACGATGTTCGGGGGGAGATAACAGGGGAGTGAGAACTTTATTATTCTTACTATTTATATATCGTAATACCGTAAGAAAGTAGCAAGAACGGTTCTTGCTACTTTAGAATGACTTAGCTTAGGGTCGTACTACAAATCATTTTTGCATAAGTGGTTTTTTAGTAATATTCAATTACAACAAAAAACCACTCAGGTTGAGTGGTTTTTTGTTGTAATTCGTCCTGAGCTATCAGAACTGCGCACAAGTTGGCTTGCTTGGCGGGACGACTTTCGAACTTTTGATTGGTCTAAAGCTGTGGAGGATAGGGAGGTTTGTATAAATGAGATAGGTAGTTTGTTGGGGTTGATGTAGGGGATATAGGACTTATATAGAGGTGCTTAGTATGTCTTCAGCCTCCTTCAGAAAAACCACATCTCTGTTACCATGCAGACTCTCTTGATCTGAAGTGCTTTCTATAAGATGAATTGCTTCTTTAAGAGGAACCCAAACTATAGCTGAATAACTTGTATAGTCTTCTTTGTCTGGATTTCCTTTTTCTCCAACAATACTTACTATATAACCATGATTTTCACTTATAAAATTATCTTGTTTTCTAATCTCTATCGTTTTACCAAGAAGAGACCTTATTTCGATAGTACAACCTATTTCTTCTTTGCACTCTCTGATAAGCCCTTGTTCAAAGTCTTCTCCGTCTTCAACTCCTCCACCAGGTAGTCCGTACCAATCTTCAGAAAGTTGATGAAGTAAAGCAATGTTGTTGTTCTTGTCAAAAATAATCCCACGAGTTGCTAGTCGTATTCTCAATCTTTGAATCTCACTTTCGGATACATTTTCTCTATTTAAAATAGCTAGTGTTTTCATAGCTTGAGTATATCAAAAGTTCTGAGTCCTGTCAGTGTATACAAAAAGACCCTTGTAAAAAATGTCTTTTTGATGGCTCGGAGCCGTTGAGGAAGTTAGAGCTTCTATATTTTAATAAAAACTGAAAACATTATTTAACTACCTTTCACTTATTGACAGCACAGTCAAAATAAATTAATATAAATATAATACCAATAAAGGGCAGATAGCTTTGGTTTGTCACACGAATTCACCTGTGTTAATTGGAGAACAGCTTCGGACTTTTAGGGGTTAATCCTTTGTAGAAGTCCAATGGGCAACACCTTATAGGTGTTGCCCTCCTTTTTTACACAGAAAGACCCTTATAAAATAAGATTTTTTCGAAGGGAGTTCGTTTGCTCCCCGTCGTGGACGAGTTCAGAACTCTAAATTGGGTAAAGATTAAAAATGATTTACAGTTTAGCGATATTTTAGGACTGTTTCCTGCAATGACACTTCAGAACATTTAATTGAAAATACTTGTAAACTATTGTAAAGTAGAGATATGTTACCAAATGACTTTTATAGCCACACTCAAAAAACTATTCATCACGCAGTAAGAGAAACTAAAGCTTTTGAAAAGTTTTTAAATTATGGGAAGAAACTAATGAAAGATGAAGATTTTGTAAAAGAGCTGGTCTGGTTTCGTGCGTATTGGGCAAATGTTGAGACAGATGAACCGTTACCCCTTCAAGGGCTACTCTTACCAAAAACTAATACTGACAGACTAAATCAAAGCTATGACAGAATATCTAACGAGGACGAAGATGACTATCTTAATGCTGAAGAGTATGAGTTTCGTGAGCAAGAATTTAGGTCAAAATATGGTCTAGATATTTACGGAGAAGCGTTTGATTTTTTACTATTATATGGAAGCGTAGAGCCAATGAAGGATATGGGATACTGTTCATTTTTGAATGTATTCAATCTTATAGATGAAACAAATCTAGAGCTTGAAGATGAGGTTTTTGGTAAGAATACAGTCGTAGGATTTTACAAAATAATGGAGCATTTTGCACGACAAACCCCCATAGCCATCTTAATACATCCATTTATGACGCAGAATGACATCATTGACGCTGTTAAAAAGATATACAAAGTTGCCATAGAACCAGAGCAAAAAAGGTTTCGAAGGAAAGAAATATCTGTAGACAAAACAAGAAGAAGTTCTCCTAAAATTAAGCAGAGAAACAACTTTATTCTTGAAAATCAAAACCTGCCTATCAAGAAGCTGACCTCATTAGTCAACAAAGAGTTTCCACGCACAAACACCCGAGGTGAAGCTCAATACTACGACTACACTTATATCCAAAGCATTCTTAAAAAAGAAACAAATCGAAAGAAAATAAATGGTTCCACTTAAATTCTATTGACCTCATTTATTCTTCTGTAAAGAAAAATGCATCCAAACTATCCTGAAGATAATCCTTCGGGATTTTATTATGCAGGAAATTGCTTCAACAGAAGAAACTGTAAAAAGTTTCAAAATAAACGAACTACCTCTTGAAGACAAGCAACGGCTGGTCGGTGCTTTTGTATGGCTTATTGAGGAAGACAAGAAGCAAAATCCTGAACTTTACCAACCTAAGAAAACCTAAGATTATGATAGATACAATATGCCTTTTAATCCCGAAAGATAAGATGATTTACCTTGAAGGAATAGTAAGCTGGGAACTGTATTCCAAGACGGACCAATACGCAAAGTTTGTCCGCAATCCAAGCAAACGAGAAAAAGAAACAGGCAAATACTTCCCACGACTTACGGGATACAAACGACAATTCTCACAGGAAGCAAATGTACGAATGGAGTTTTCAGTGCCTAAACTTTTGTACCTGAACAACCTAGAGGAGCTTGAAGACAAGGACTTTCCTTTGGTGATTGATGCACTGCAAGACCGACTAAAAACTATGGGCGTAGTAGTCACAAAAGCAGTACTTGAAAACGCTTCTGTAAGCTCGGTCCACTTCTCAAAAAATATCGTGCTTCAAGACGGATACACAGTCAATCACTTGATTTCGGAAATGAACAAAGTGAACCTACGAAAGAGTTTTGACTTTACAAAGACAAGATTTATGAATGACGGACAGAGTTTGTATGCTCATACTACCTCGCATCAGTTAGTCATTTACGACAAGATAGCCGACTTGAACAAAGATAAGAAACGAGCAATAGACAAGGACCAGACGCTATATCAAAGAAGTTTATTTGCGGAACTAAACAAGGAAGAAGAACCGCAAGAGATAATACGATTTGAGATACGCTTGAGCCATAAGCAGAAAATGAACAAGGTGCTTGAGGGTTTGGGTTATCAAAAGAACCCTACTTTCAAGGAAGTGTTCAATACTGAAATGAGTAAAAAGGTCGTAAATGATTACTGGAAAAAACTTATCAAGGAACGCAATCTTGGGCTGTTCTCGCTCTCGGTAAGTACCAAAGACATACTGCGAACTTTGTTTTTAGCAGACAAGAAGCTAAAGCCAAAGCAAGCAATATACCTACTTGGATTGTTTATGCTCGCTAGAGACGAAAATGGAATGAGACAACTGCGAACTATTATTGCCAAGCGGTCCCACGATAGAACTTGGTACAGAATTGCAAAGGATATGCAGGAAGCAAGCGAGATTATAACCAAGAATAAGCTCCGAGATTGGGTTACGCAATTAGACAAAGATTTAGAAGATTATAAACCTTATAAAAAATAAATTATGAAAAATACAAAAGAGCAACAAGAAGCGAAAAGAAAACTGAATAAAAACTTTTTTCGTGAAGAAATGATAAGAGAGCTAGACCTTCAATATAGAAGACAATTATCAGATAGCATTAAGCGTGGTATTTTAAGGAAAAAGTTGTCCACTGATTAAAAGTTGCTATGTAAAGCGGAGTAAAGTATAATTATTAGGTAATTAAAACATATATGAACAAGAAACAATCACAAAAATCCAATATGAAGCCCTCATTAAGTAAGAAGCTTCCAACCGTCAATAAAAGTAAGTGGGGGTTAGCTACTGTTGAAGCTTTAAGGGATGAAACAACAAAAGAGTTTTATAGAGCAGAAGACCTTGCGAAATTATTAGAGGTAAACATTATGACTATTTACCGATATATCAAAGCAGGTCGTTTGAAAGCATACAAAATCGGTCGTGATTTTCGGATAGATAAGAATGAGTTTAATAGATTTCTTAAGAGCGTAAGCACAAAATAACATGAAAAACATAAGAAATACCATTTGGTATAGGGCGCTCAAAACAGTTTTTATTGTAGCTTTTATTATTACCACAATAAGTAGTTTAGCGATTATATATGTGTCAGCTACAGACGAACAAAAGACAATTGTAAACTGCGATAGTGGCAAGAGGTTGATTAAGAACTTTACCTATTTATCGGAAACAGAAAAATATGAAATATATCGTGAATGTAGTGAAGCAGATTATAGGATAGCTCAATCAAAAACAGCTACTTCCAGAAAGGTTCTATCTGAAAGCCAAAGAAGTGAGTTAGACCAAATAGTTATCGGAATGATGAATAATAAAAATTCTGATAAGGAAATTCAGATGTACGTTGATAACTATAAGGAAGCAAACGGAACTCCGTTTGACCCAGCTAAATATGGAGCAATACCTACAGAAAAAGGTAAATCATATACTTTCAAAGAAGTTTTTGGTGATATGGACACAAGTAATGGATTTGTAAAAAAAACAGATGATGTTTCAATACTTTCTAACTATAAAACTTCCAATGAACCAAGGTTTTCTATACCCACTATAATCGGCTTAATGTTTTTAGGACTTATTGGAATGACAGTAATTTTCTGGGTCATCGCTAGAATTTTCTTTTATATAATAGTTGGAGAAAAATTCTTTAAAATAAGACGAAATATACCTAGTGATAATGTGAAATGAAAGCAATAAATGTCTCACGAGTATCAACAGAAGAACAAAAAGAAGCTGGTAACTCCTTGCCTGCTCAGATTGAGCGTATAAGGAAATACTGCGAAAGAAAAGGGTTTGAAGTAGCAGAAAAAGACATACTTAGTTTTGATGAAAGTGCTTACAAGGAAAAGCGAGATGATTTTGACAGTAAGATTATTACTCGAATTGATGAAATAATAAAAAAGGAAAAAGTGGCAGTTTGCTTTGATAAAGTAGACCGACTAGCTAGAAATGTATTCGATAAGCGTGTAGCTTACTTGTACCAATTAGCCCTTGAAGGAAAGATTGAACTTCACTTTGTATCCGATAATCAAATAATTAGCGACAAGCTTTCTGCCACAGAAAAGAGTGGTTTTAGTATGAGCTTGGTTATGGCTAGTTACTACTCAAATGCAATTAGCGATAATGTAAAAAGGGCTTTTGAGCAAAAACGAAGAAATGGCGAGTGGATAGGAGCGGTTCGTCTTGGTTATTTGAATGTATCACTAGATGTAGAAAAGAGATTGCGTAAGGATATAATCATTGATGAAGAGCGAGGATACTTGATACAGAAGATGTTTGAGCTATACGCAACCAACCAACACTCGCTTGAAACTATACGGAACAAAATGACCGAGCTTGGACTGCGAACGCTCAAAGGAAACAAGCTATCAAAAAGCGGAGTTGAAAATATCTTAAAGGATAGTTTTTACTGCGGAGTAGCTATATCAAAAAAGTATGGTCCGTATGCTCACAGATACGCCAAACTGATTACACGAGAACTGTTTGATAAGTGCCAAGAAGTACGCTTAAAACGCCACAGAAACCCTTCCAAGGTACTTTCTAAGGACTTTATATTTAAAGGCTTACTCAAGTGCCAAAACTGCGGTTGCTCAATGACTGCCGAAATGAAAACAAAGCCGAGCGGACTTACTTTTACTTACTATTCTTGTACCAACGCTAAGGGTATTTGTAAGCGAGTATATGTATCAGAAAAGGACCTACTGAAGCCCATATACGAGGTCCTAGAGCGATTTGAGAGCATTGCAGAGGACACTCAGAACCAACTCGTGGACGAACTTAGAAAAAGTACGGAAATGGAAGTTGTATTTCATAAGGCACAGATAAACCGCATACGAACCGACTACGACAAATTAAAACAGGCACAAAGTAATTTACTATCTGCTTTCATCAATCCAAATAACCAGAGTATTACTCAGGACCTTTATGACAAGAAACATCAAGAACTTCAGGACCAAATACAAACACTTGAAATTGAAATGTCAGAACACTCAAAAGCAGATTATGAATACCAAAATACTGTTGCCACAGTCATTTCTGTAGCACGCAGAGCTAAATCAATTTTCGACAATAGTTCTGAACCAGCAAGAAAAAGACAGTTTTTGAATTACCTACTTCAGAACCCTGTTGTAAACGAAAAAAAGCTATATTTTACAATAGCTTCTCCGTTTAATTTAGTACTAGAATTGGCTAGTAACCCTAACTGGCTCCCCCGGCAGGATTCGAACCTGCGACCAATCGATTAACAGTCGAGTGCTCTACCGCTGAGCTACAGGGGAATAATCTATAAACTAAAGATCATCGCTGACCAGAAACACTATACCAAAAAACAGGAATTGTGCAATCTCTTGTCAGATTTTTGTATGTATTAGATAATCATATGTGTATATGCAAATATGATATACTGTGTATATTATCCGTAATAATGTGTTATGTGTATGAATTCAAAAACAAAATATCAGATACTTCTTGTGGGTCTACTGATTATTGTCGGGGGTGTATTGATCTTTGGAATGGATCAATCATCTCGTGAGATAAAAGATTTACCAGATGAATCATTATTGTACAATGATCAAGAGATGATGATTGACTCTCAACAGGAGGATAAAAATGAAGTGCGGGATATTACTATTAATGAGAAAAAAACAAATATGGTTACATTACAAACAACAATGGGAAATATTACAATTGAATTATTTGATGAGCAAACGCCAAAAACTGCTGAAAATTTTCGTAAATTAGCACAAGATGGTTTTTATGATGGTACACGATTTCATCGAGTTATAGAAGGATTTATGATTCAGGGTGGAGACCCATTATCAAAAGAAGAAAATATGCGACCACAATGGGGTACAGGCGATCCCGGATATAAATTTGCAGATGAAATTAAACCAGAAAATGCAAATGCTGTAGGAACTATTTCTATGGCAAATGCAGGACCAAATACCAATGGTTCTCAATTCTTTATTAACCTAGCAGATAATAGCTTTTTAAATCCAAAACACACCGTGTTTGGGCGTGTTGTAGAGGGAATGGATGTTGTGCAATCTATCGGTCAAACAGAAACAGGCCCATCAGATCAACCAACAAAAGATATTGTAATTACAGCTGTTTTGGTAAATTAACGTATAATGTCATCAAGAATGGGTATGATAAACCAGTTTACCGGAATTGAAAATATTGCAAAGGGGACATATGCTGTCCAATAGAGAATGGTAATAAGGGTATCATTTTCTTTTTGACGGTATTTATTAAATTTTGCCATGTAGGTCTGCAATACCATATCAAGAGCCGCAAAAGGTGTTAATAGGGCAACTAATGCAAATCGAAGAATATTTTTAAGAAGTATCATGAGGTATATGGTAAACCTTTTCCTTCAGATGTCAATCATATGTATATAAAAATAAAAGCATATACTGGGGTTTCTTGGGAATTGGTTATTCAAAAAGATGAATCTACATTCCTTGTTTCTGTAAAGGAAAAACCAAAAAATAATAATGCAAATAAAAGAATTATGTAATTAATTGCAGGTTGATACGAAATATCCGCATCGTTAATTAAAATTAGCTCAGAGTATACACATCCATCAAAAATATCTTCTATCCAAGGGTTATAAGAAATGCTATAATAAAAATGTATGAATATCAATATCAAAACAACAAATATTGAATTAACAGAAGATTTAAGAGGGTATGTTGAAAAGCGTATTGAATCATTGTCAAAAATTATTGACATGAATCATTCAACCGCAGTGATTCGTGTCGAGGTTGGAAAAACTACAGAACATCATCAATCAGGTGATATATATCGTGCAGAATTTCATATTCACGTAGAAGGTGTTGAATATTATGCATCAACAGAAAAAAATGATGTGTATGCAGCTATTGATGAAACTCGTGATGAACTATTGCGTCAAGCAAGAAAGAAGAAGGGTCGCATGTATGATCTTTATGAACGAGGTGCTCGAAGTTTGAAAAAAAGACTCAAGGGGATAAAGCCTTGGTAATGAATCAAAGAATATAAAAAATCCGCATTATGCGGATTTTTTATATTCTTGTTCTTTTTTACCTTCTGGAATAATTTTTTCTATAATGAATTTTTCATCTTCGAACCTTGCTTTGGTTATCTTGATTCTTTTTCCTTTTTCATCAAAATAAAAAATACCTGGCCAACCAAAATATCCACGATACATATTCCATAATTGTGTGTCAGGCATGGTATCAAAAAATATTTGTCCGTCTTCTTTTTTTGTTTTTGCACAATACGTAGGTTCCCCTTGTTGAATTTTTTTTGTTGCTTGTCCAAATGTTATTTGGGGAATTAATGTGACTAGCATTTTTTTTGCAATAGTATTTAATCGCTCACGCAATTCAGGTGCAGTTTCTTGGATATTGATAGAAATAATTTCTTCCGTATAAATATCCCCGCTATCTAATTTGTATGCCATATCCTGAATACAAACACCCGTTTCATTATCGCCGTGCAAAATACTGGATTCTACAGGACTGGCACCGCGATAATAGGGCAGTAGAGAATAGTGAACATTAATGGTTCCATACCTTGGGGTTTGAATTAATTCTTCTGGAATAATTTTTCCATAGGCAACCACAACGGAAAGATCAATATTGTATGATGTAAATGTAGTTTGAAAATTGGTATCTAGTTTTTTGGGTTCAAGAACAGGGATGGCATGCTGGTTACCCCAAATTTTTACAGAGGAAGCTGTCATAATTTGTTTTCTGCCAACGGGTTTGTCAGGATTGGTAATAATAATAACAGGCAGTATTCCCGCAGATTTTAATTCTTCTAATATTGGTATACATAATTCAGGAGTTCCAAAGAATGCAATTCTTGTGTTATTCATATTCTTTTTGTTCTTCTTCCGTTAATTCGTGCAACTTTTCTGCATGATCAATAAATAAAATACCATCCAAATGATCAATCTCATGTTGAAAAATTTGCGCTAATAATCCAGAACCATTAAGAATGAATGGTTTACCAAATTCATCATAGGCGGTAATGGTTGCCTGTTGTGATCTGTGGTTTTCGCCATACCACCAACGTACAGACAGACATCCTTCGGGAACCCAATTTTTCTTTCGGGATCGTTTTGTGATTATTGGATTAATACAAACCTGTTCAAATGCATGAAATTCTTTTGGGTCATCGGTAAAAACTTGACCAGCTATGATAAAAATACGAATAGAATATCCTATTTGTGGAGCTGCGATTGCTACTCCATCTTTTGCTTTTCGGAGAGCTTGTTTCATTTCCATGATAATGGATTGAATTTGAGATGAAATTATTTCTTTTGAATTTACTTCTTGTGCACATGCGCGCAATGTTTCATGCCCGTTTTGTAAGATTGGTTTTTCTTTCATGATGCGTATCGAACAAATAAGAGAATAAAATTATTTTATATGTTTTAAATAATGAGTAAGTTTTTCTATAGGAATAATTTCTTGTGACCGAGTATTCATATTACGTACAATAACTGTTTTGTCCAATGCTTCTTTTTGTCCAAATATAAGAGTATAGGGAACTCCTAGTTTTTCTGCGATACCTAACTGTGCACCCAAACTGTCTTTTGACAATGATTGCTGAATAGGGATTTTTGCTTCACGAAGAATTTCTAGAATACTCAGGCTTCTTAATTTTGCATCGAATCCTAACTGAATGAAATAGAATTTTGGTTTTTTGATAATTTTAGGAGACAAATGTTTACACCATGATGCTTCTAATACACGGTCAACCCCAATACCAACACCAACACCTGGTAAATCTTTTTTATATCCTAATGATTTTGCAAGATTGTCATATCTGCCACCAGCGGCAATTGTCAAAGAGGGAATCAATTCGTTGGTTTGTTCTTCAGAAATTTCAAACACTGTATGAGTGTAATAATCCAATCCGCGAACAAGGTTTTTATTGATACGATAGGGAATCTCCATCTCATCAAGAAATTCTAAAACCTCTTTGAAATGTTTTTTACTCACAGGATTCAAATAACTGAGCGCATCAGGGGCGTTGATATTAATTTCAATAGTCTTTGATTCTTTTGAATCTAAAATACGAAGAGGGTTTGTTTTTAATCTATCTCGATCAACGGTCGGTAACTGATTAACAAATTTTCGATAATATGCAATTAATGCTTTTGTGTACAATGTTCGGGATTCTTTATCTCCCATACTGTTGATGTCAACTGTAGCACCTTCTGCACCCATGGCTTTTAATACCGTGTATGTTGTAGAAATAATCAGGGCATCAGCAATGCTTTTTGGGCTACCTAATATTTCTAATCCAAATTGACGTAATTCTCGATATCGTCCACGTTGTGGTTTGTCATGTCGAAAGAATGGACCATAATAGTACAACATGACAGGTTGGGGTTCACTTTGCATTCCGTGTTCAATATAGGCACGAACAATACCCGCCGTTCCCTCTGGTCGTAGGGCCAAATGGTCACCACCTTTTGTTTTTAAAGAATACATTTCTTTGTCCATGATATCAGTACCTTCTCCGATACCTCGATTATATAATTCTACTTGTTCTAATATGGGCATTTCGATTGGTTTGAATCCATAATATACTGCAATTTCTTGAGCTTTTTCAAAAAATCCTTGGTAATTGTAATATGCTTCTCCCATTATATCTCGTACACCCTTTATAGTTGTGGGAATTTCTTTTGAATTTATTTTTTTTGAAGTAGGTTTCATGGTATGTATTACATCGAACAAATAGATTAATTTTCAAATAATGCTTTTCCTGGATGTATATTAATAGATTGTATAGGATAGAGTCGCAATAATGCTTTTCCTATAATATATCGTTCATGTAATGATCCCCAAATACGAGAATCTGAACTGGCTTCGCGATTGTCTCCCATAACAAAATATTCTTCATTTGATAACGTTGCAATCGTATCAGATGGCAATGTATGCATCATATCAGAAAGATACCATTCATCCAATGAGAACCCATTAGGATTTTTTTCATTAAATATGGTAATAGTATCATCATTGATACTTACTGTTTCATTGGGTAGTCCAATTACTCGTTTAATAAAAAAACGAGAAGGATTGTTAGGATAACGGAAAATTATTACATCTCCACGATGTGGTTTTTCCAAACGATAACTAATTTCATCAACAATTAGATATTCTCCATCATGAAATGTTGGCAACATAGAATTACCACTTACAATAAAAGGTTGTGCAATGTACATACGTATAGGTACAACAATAACTAATGCAATAATTGCAAAACGAAGCACATCAAACCAGCTTTCCTCCTTGGGTGATTTTTCTTTTGGGGTATGTATATTTTCTGGAGTTGTTTCTTGCATCATATACTGGTATTGTAGTATAAATTAACTATGCAATCAAGAACGAATTTTTTTCTTATTCGCGTACTACCATTTATAATCATATTGGGGGGCGTTGGTATTGTGCTATTATTGTTTCTTTCTTCTGATAAACAAATGGTTTCGGGTACCGTTCGAACCATAGCATCTTTGCATGATACTGATTTTGACCTACGAGTAGCGCAAAATAGTGAAGACAGGCGAAGGGGGTTGTCAGGTTCTGTTTTGGCTGAAAATGAAGGGATGCTTTTTATTTTTGGATATTCTGATTATCATACACTATGGATGAAAGATATGTTAATCAGTTTAGATATGGTTTGGATGGATGCATCGTATACTGTTGTACATATTTTTGAAAATGTACACCCGGAAACATTTCCTAATGTCTTCACTCCAAAAGAAAAAGCATTGTATATCTTAGAATTACCCGCAGGGACGGTTTATCGCACCGGCTTAGAAATAGGAGATATTGTTGAAATTGGACTTTAGGTATATTAAAATATAGGACAAAAGCCCCCGAGAGGGGGTTTTTCTATTATTGACAGGGTGTATCGGGAGGGATATGTAATACATACCATGGAATCTCATGAAGAAGAAATCGAAATAATTTAAGTACATTTAATAAAGAGTTAAAAATACCCTTCTCTGAAAAATTATTTGAAAATGATAAAAATCTTGACGCGGAGATTAATGCGTTTCAGGCTCAGATAGACACCTTGAATAAAAAGTATCACACAATTGAATCTGGTCAAAATAGAGAAGAATTATTTAATAAAAACTTTCTGGGTATACGAAAAAAATGGGTGACCTGCAAGTAAAATATTATGAAAGTGAGAGTAATATGGGAAAATTTTATGGATTGCATAATACATCTATTGGCATGAATAATTCAATGTCTGTAAAGGCGCACTTCAGCCCTGCTGATTATGAGGAATACAAGAGCCTAGAGTAAAAATATAATACACATCTCAATATTAAAAGTTTGCAAGATCTTGAAAAAGAACAAAGAAGAGTTTCTACTGAGAGGGAAAATCTAAATAAATCTTTTATTGAAAATAAAGCAAAAGAATATAATGATTCTATTAATGGTCCACAGAGATCAGGAGATGAATACATTTTTCAAGAAGTCTTGCAGAAAAAAAGAATCCTACAATAAAAAGTCAAAATTAGTATTTGACATATAATAACTACAGAGTACACTGGTCCTGTATCAGGCGAACGCGGTAAAGTTTCTTTATCGAGGAAAGTCCGAACACGACCATAGTAATATGGAGAAAGGTAGTGGGTAACCCCCATCTGTTGGTGGATACACAACAAGAGGTGCGAGCAGTGACGCCCGGATCGAAAGAAATGGGCATCCGTTTACGGATGAATCCTTGTGGTAATACAAGGAGTGAAACGGCAAAATCCTTACCCGCGTGCAAGATCGTGCCATGTTTTCATGGAGAATCGCTTGAGATTATTGGTAACAATAATTCCAGATATATGTTCGTCGTGTGGTAACACATACAGAATTCGGCTTATCGATACATGTATCCACAATAAAATCCCTAATTTCGATTAGGGATTTTATTGTGGATGGAAAAGCTTGACTTTTAAAACAGGATATGCTATACTCTTTGTGTGAGTGGCTAACTTCAATGGTATCAATTCATTGTAACACCACAAATGTCCTGCATAAGACTCGCCTTCGGGCGGGTTTTGTGTTTATGGACTATTTCTTTATTATGGTAATATGGTATACTTTTTATGCTTGTCGTTTGACATGGTTAGCGACAAGCACTCACAAAGGACATTTGGTGGAGTTAGCAAGTTCGCTAACCGCGCCAGGTGATAAAAAATAAAACCACCCTTGGGTGGTTTTATTTTATTGAAATTCTTTGAGAAAAGTTTTTAATGTGATAGGTGCTGGTTTGGGTAAGGAATAATGTACTTCTGTTTTTTTTCGATTACTGCGAACCAGGTGTGCCTGCAAAAGAACGAGAAGATGTTTCGATGTTGATTTTATAGAGAGTTCAATTTCCTGAGCGATAAACCAAACAGGAATAGATTCGTATTGTGATAAAAGAATAATAATGAGACATCTCTTTCTGTTTCCAAGAGCTTTATGATGTTTCGTCAGGGTTGCTAATTTTTTTCTTTTGGATTCATTTAATATAAGCATGGCCGGTTTATGAGAGGATATAAATAATAGTTATTCTGAATCTTTTATTACAAAGCAAGGGGTAAGATTGCATCATGTAATTCTTCCATAAAAGAATTAGTTTTGTGTAACACAAATAATATTGATTTTTATTGTAGGAAGTTGTCAGAATATGTCTTTTGAATATAGAACCTTTCGCACGAATAGTAGAATAACAAAAAATATATTTTTATGCAAGATGAAAGTTATCCACAACTTTTATTTATTTTTCTATTGTTGTTTGTTCTATGGTATACGATAATGTAATTAAAGATGCGGTAGGGAATTGGTCGACCTTCTGCACATTATAAATAATTTTTCATAAAACATATGCCAGCAAAAAAGAAAGCAGCTAAAAAAGTTGCAAAGAAAGTTGTAAAAAAAGCAGTGAAGAAAGTTGTAAAAAAAGCAGTGAAGAAAGTTGTAAAAAAAGCAGTGAAGAAAGTTGCTAAGAAAAAACCAGCAGCTAAAAAGAAAAAATAGTTTTCATACAAACAAAAAACGCTTTGAAAAAAGCGTTTTTTGTTTGTATGAAAATGTGCTATAATCGGACCATTATGAAACAATTATTTGCAAAGATTTTCGGAACAGAAAATGATCGAATTTTAAAAAAACTCACCCCAGAACTTGAAAAAATTAACTCTTTTGAAAATGTTCTTAAAAATCTATCGGATCAAGAATTAAAAGAAAAAACAAAGGAATTTAAAGCACGAATGAAAGAGGGGGAAGAACTAGATGTTATTTTACCAGAAGCATTTGCTGTAGTTCGCGAAGCCTCTGTTCGTACACAATCTCTTCGTCCTTATGATGTTCAGATGATAGGGGGGATGGTTTTACATCAAGGAATGATTGCTGAAATGAGAACAGGAGAAGGAAAAACATTAGTTGCAACCCTTCCTGCGTATGTAAATGCACTTACTGAAAAGGGTGTGCATGTGATTACCGTAAATGATCACCTGGCTCGTCGTGATGCGGTATGGATGGGACAGGTATATGCATTTCTAGGATTGTCAGTATCTGTTATTAATACACAAAATACTTCATATCTTTATGACCCAAGTCATGTTGAATCAGATGAAGAGAGAGATGAAGTAAGTTCATTTCGTGTTATGTATGAATTTTTAAAACCATGTTCTCGTAAGGAGGCGTATGCTGCGGATATTACCTATGGTACTAATGCAGAATTTGGTTTTGATTATCTTCGTGACAATACTCAATATTCACAAGATTCTCTAGTGCAACGTGGAAACGCATATGCAATTATTGATGAGGTGGATTCTATTTTAATTGACGAAGCCAGAGTTCCATTAATATTGTCTTCGTTCGTGGACGAAGTTACAGATATGTATGTTCAATTTGCAGGAATTGTACGGCAGTTACAATCAGAAGATCATTTCACTATTGATGAAAAAATGCAAGCCGTACAAATTACCGATGCAGGAATTTCAAAAGCAGAAGAATTATTGGGTATCGAAAATCTTTACAGCAATGAAAATATTCGCTATGTGCATCAATTAGAAACCGCATTACGTGCAAAAGCATTATTTCAAAAAGATAAGAAATATGTTATACGAGAAGGAGAGATTGTATTAGTGGATGAATTTACTGGACGTATGACACCAGGGCGTCGATTGTCTGATGGGTTACATCAGGCTCTGGAAGCAAAAGAAAATGTTACCATTCAACAAGAGACAAAAACATTAGCCTCTATTACGTATCAAAATTATTTTCGATTTTACGATAAGTTATCTGGTATGACCGGAACTGCGGAAACCTCCGATGAAGAATTTCGTAAAGTATATAATGTAGATGTTATTGTTATTCCAACAAATCGTTCTATTGCCAGAAAAGATCATTCGGATCTTATTTTCCAAACAGAGCAGGGTAAATTAAAAGCTGTAGCAAAAAAGGTAAAAGAACTTCATCAAGAGGGTCAGCCCGTTCTTGTGGGAACTGCATCAATTCAAAAAAATGAAATGGTATCTGCGTATCTAACTAGTATGGGTGTACCTCATAATGTATTGAATGCAAAAAATCACGAATTGGAAGCTGAAATAACCGCAGAAGCTGGTAAGAATGGTGCAGTAACTATTGCAACCAATATGGCGGGTCGAGGTATCGACATTAAATTGGGTGGAGCTCTTGCTACACAAGAAGAATATGAAAATATTAAAAACAAAGGAGGTCTTTACGTATTAGGTACAGAACGACATGAGGCCCGCCGTATTGATAATCAGTTACGTGGACGTGCTGGACGACAGGGTGATCCAGGAGAAACACAATTTTATGTATCATTAGAAGATGATCTCATGCGTGTATTTGGTGGGGACAAGGCCTTGGGTATGGTGAAAAGTTTAGGTCTTCCAGAAGATGAGGCAATTTATAATCCATTTGTTTCTCGAGCTTTGGAATCTGCACAAAAAAGAATAGAAGGATTTCACTTTGATGCACGTAAGTCAGTCTTGGAATATGATACCGTTTTAAACAAGCAACGTGAAACCGTATATGCAAAAAGAAAATCAATTCTCTTTGCAAGGGGTGACGAAATGAGTGCTTTGGCACAAGATATTTCGAAGACTGTTGATCCAAAACAACAATCTATTATACAAGAAAAACAAGAATCGTTTGGTAAAGAATCTTTCCATGAATTAATTCGACGCGTTGCTTTGCGTAGTATCGATATGCTGTGGATGAGTCACCTGGATACCATGGACCATGCACGGCGTTCTGTAAATTTGCGTGCGTATGGTCAACGTGAACCATTGGTTGAATATAAAAAAGAAGGGTTACGTTTGTTTCGTGAATTGGAACAAAATTTTACTACACACGTTGCTGATTATATGATTCGCGTAGAAGCTCCACCAAAAGAATTGCAAGTAACAGCAATTGATTTGAATAAACAATCGGATGCAAATTCTTCGTCACAATCCGTTTCATCTTTTTCAGAAAAATTTGGAAGAAATGAAAAGATATCTATTACCAAAGATGGCGAAACCCAAGAAATAAAATTCAAGAAATTGGATTCCTATTTGTCTCAGGGTTGGACAATTGTAGAAGAAAAATAAAGTATGAATATTGTTGATGCTTTGGTGCTAGGTGTTATCGAAGGAATTACAGAATTTTTACCTATATCATCGACAGCGCATTTGATGTTCGCGCAAAACTTTCTTGGGATTCAGATAACATCTTTTGTTACTACTTTTTCTATTGTAATTCAATTAGGTGCAATGATGGCTGTAATGCATTTAGCAAGACAGGCTTTTTTACGGGATAAAACATATATTACGAAAACAATGATTGCCATGACACCAACAATTGTCATGGGTATTCTTTTGTATCCCATAGTAAAACACATTTTTCTTTCTCATATTATGATACCTATTATTGCTATGGGTGTTGGGGGGATTATCTTGGTTTTGTTTGAACGCTTTTGGAAAAATAAAAATAAAGAAGAAAATAAATTTATAACCAATAAGCAAGCTTTTATTATTGGTTTATTTCAGGTGATTGCATTTATACCTGGGGTATCCAGATCTGCAACTACAATTATAGGGGGTATGGCATCTGGATTATCGCGTTATTCAGCAACATTGTTTGCTTTTATTATTGCCATACCAACCATGTTCGCTGCATCTGTATATGATTTATCAAAATCAGCATTGGAATTTTCATTACCTGAATGGGGATTGATTTTGATTGGATTCATTACTGCGTGGATCGTTGCTCATATTGTGGTGCGATGGTTTTTACATTTTGTGCAAACGACAACATTAGAGATTTTTGGATGGTACAGAATAATATTTGCAATAGTGGGAATGTTGCTTTTGACAAGATGAAACACCGGGTCTGGATAAACCCGCCCTTGTCGACAGGTAGACCCTACACAACCGAGAGAGAATCGTTTGCATGTATGGGTTATTGACAAACAATATTATATATCCTATTATCTTTTCAAGAAATACAGCACCTTTACAAAGTTTTTATACAACAGTATTGCTCGTTTTGTGCATAATATTTGTGCCTAAAACGAGCAATACTAAAGTTGTTCATAAAGAGATAAAAATCATGAAAAGTGCAAGAGCTTCTTCTTTAAATGTGTCACTTGTGGCACTAACAATTGCCACAATAGTGGCATTGGTGGCTTGGTTTTTTGACAAGCCCCTGACCAGCATGGAGTACATTTTTCCATACGCCCCTGGTGATAATAAAATTCAATATGTAACTATCCCAAAAATACCCATGTGGTATTTAATTCCCGTGGTGATGGGAATTACTTTTGGGATAAAGTTTCATTTGGAGCTTTATCGTCAAAATAAAGATGAGTTCATTTCTGAAACCATTTATGGAGTCATTCTTGGAGTCATTCTTGGAGTCATTTTTGGAGTCATTTCTGGAAACATTTCTGAAACCATTTTTGGAGTCATTCTTGGAGTCATTTTTGGAACCATTGTTGGAGCAATTTTTGGAACCATTGTTGGAGCAATTTTTGGAACCATCACTGGAACAGTGATCATATTAATGCATTGCATTTTTTTTACCGGTCTTGGTATCGGTAAGTCTGTGGTGTATAGTATCGGTACGGGAATGTTGTTGTTGGCTATGATGTTGGTAATCAACAGCATACTGCCATTTCTAATTGCTCTTGTGGAAAGAGCAATCCTGCTGTTCAAAACGCCATCATGATCTCGTGTATTATTCGGAGATCAAGAAGATTGACAAACTGTAAAACCCGAAGAGTATGTACTCTTCGGGTTTTTTTATTTACATAATTTCTTTTAATTTGCTATACTGTAATTATACTATTTAATTATTGTCATAATATATGGAAAAAGAAAAAATGTTTAAAATCGGTGCGGTATCTTTGGGAATCTTTTCGGTGTTTCTTGTGGTGCAAATTTTTATTGGATTAAAAAACTATAATCTGTTGGATCAAAAATTTGAAACGATGCGAACTATTTCAGTTTCAGCAAATGGAGAAGTATTTGCTGTTCCTGATATTGCTTCGATTATGATAACTGTTTCAGAAAAAGGAGAAAATCCATTGTTGGCTCAGGATAGGGTAGCTGAAATTATGGATCCTGTATTAACAGGGTTGGCATTATTAAATGTGGATGATGCTGATATTCAAACTGTGAATTATTCTTCATATCCATATTATGATAGCAAGCCATGTGTTGATTATCGTTGCCCTGTTGAATCCCAGAATGAAATTGCTGGATATGAAACTTCCCAAACTTTGCGTATTAAAATTCGAGATCTGGAAACCATTCCAGATGCTCTGACTTTATTCTCTTCAAATAATGTAACTAATGTATCTGGTCCAGAATTTACCATAGATGATCCAGAACTATTAATGAGCGAAGCTCGTGAAAAGGCTATTACTTCTGCAAAACAAGAAGCAAAAATATTGGCAGATCAGTTGGGCTCTCGATTGGGGAAGCTGGTTTCTTTTTCAGAAGGAGGGGATTACTATCCAATGGCCAGATCTGAGTCTATGGATATGGCAATAGCATCAAAGTCTGAATTTGCACCACAATTACCTACTGGAGAGCAAAAAATCATGTCGTCAGTTACTTTAACCTACCAAATTAAATAAATCTCTTTAGGTGTTGACTTTGGGGCATCATTAGGGTACCATAGGGGTACCCTTTTGAGGGTATTTTTAAATAACTTATGAAACTCATTCAATATATCAAAGAAACAAAATCAGAATTACGACACGTTGTTTGGCCTACACATAAACATGCAGTAATCTCTACCGTATTGGTTGTTTTGGTTTCTTTTGGGGTTGCCTATTATTTAGGACTCTTTGATGTTATTTTTGAAAGACTTTTGAAACAATTTATTCTCTTTTAATTATTTTATCTATGTCAAAACAAGAAGTTAATCAAGAAAGAAATTGGTACGCAATTCATACTTATTCTGGTTATGAAAATGCCGTAACCCGAAACTTGAAACAACGAGTTGATTCGTTGGGTTTGCAAGATAAAATCTTTAATGTATTGGTTCCCATTGAAAAAAAAATTAAGATCAAAGGTGGTAAACGTGTAGAAGTTGAAGAAAAAATATACCCTGGATATGTGTTGGTTGACATGATTGTTACTGATGACTCATGGTATGCTGTTCGAAATACTCCACGTGTTACAGGATTTGTGGGCTCAGGTGTACATCCTGTCCCATTGAATATAAAAGAAATAGAATCTCTATTCTCTCGGATGAATACCGAAACAGCAAAACATACTATCGAATTGACCCAGGGTGAATCCGTTGTTATTACTGAAGGTCCATTCAAAGATCAAGAAGGAAAAGTCAGCGAAGTAGACAGTGAACGAGGAAAAGTAAAAGTATTAGTTTCTATGTTTGGACGAGAAACTCCAGTAGAATTAGACTTCTTGCAAGTGAAAAAGATTTAAGATTGACTTTTTCTTGAAAAAACGTATTATAGCTTGTGTTACGCTACAAAAACGCTTCATTTTATAAATAAATTCTGTAAGGAAGATATGGCAAAAAAAATAACAAAAACTCTTAAATTGCAGGTTCCAGCTGGTAAAGCTACTCCTGCTCCACCACTTGGGCCCGCATTGGGACAAGCTGGGGTAAATATTGGTGAATTCGTAAATCAATTCAACGAAAAAACAAAAAATCAAATAGGTTCAAAGGTTTCTGTCGTATTAAACGCGTATGATGACCGAAGTTTTGATTTTGAAATTAAAACTCCCCCGGTAACCAGTTTAATCTTAAAAGCTGCTGGTGTTGAAAAAGGTTCTGGGAAACCAAACACTTCAAAGGTGGGAACTATCACTAAGGCGCAATTACGAGAAATAGCAGAAATAAAAATGCCCGATATTAGTGCTCATGATATCGAAGCTGCTATGAAAATCGTTTCTGGATCATGTCGGTCAATAGGGGTTAAGATTGAAGAATAATAGTATAAAAAATAAATCGCTTTATAGCGGTTTATTTTTTATACTATATGTAGTACAATGTAATTAAATTGTACTTAACCCTTAATTGCATACATACATGTGTAGATTGTTGAATTCTCAAAATACTGAAGCTTCGGGAAGGCCTGTTGAATATCTGAATACGTTGCTTGGATCTAATGTAAAAAATTTTTACTTTCAAATTAATGATTGGGCTGTTCCAGACATACAAAATGAATTTCAGAAAGCAACTCATAAAGAGGGTTACTATTATTACAAGCTAACAATATGTAAAAAAGCAACTTGTAATGATTTAATTCAAAAAGAAATAGAGAACTTTTATTTTGGAGTTCAAACTATTTTTTCTGAAACTACCCTTAAGGGGTTTATTGGAAAAATTGTTTCTTTTGATTGCTTGGAAACAAACATTCACAAGTTGAAAATGATTACAGAAGATATTTCAGTTAAAAATTTTAAGCAATGCGATTTCGTGTAAAAAGCAAAATCGAATACAAGAGCCCTGTCGGAAACGATAGGCTTTTTTCTTGTAGTATTGTTTCTAACGTGAATGATTCTTTGTATTCTGGGAAAAATATATCTGTAGATTTGTTACCATCAATCAAGGTAAGATAAAGTTTATCTGCCAGGGGAAGAGCTTGTTTATATATTTCTCCACCACCTATAATAAAAATCTCTTTTTCAGGAAAGGTATTTTTTGCATAATCAATTGCCTTGCTGAGTGATTTGGTAGTTATTGCCCCAGGTGCCTCATAATTATCTTGCCTTGTGATAACAATATTTTCTCGGTTGGGTAGAGGGCGGAATTTTTCTGGAATAGATTCCCATGTTTTGCGACCCATGATAACAAGAGTATCTTTTGTTATAGTACGAAAGAATTTCATATCCTCTGGTAGCTGATACAATAAATCATTGTTATATCCTAAACCTTGGTCTCTTTCTTGTATTGCAGCGATGATATTGATCATAATATGCATATTGTACTATGTGTAAGAAAAAAATACGAACTGTTGACTTTTTGCATATTTAGCGTACATTGAAATAAACTAAACAATTAGAAATCATGCAAATTCTTTACGTGTATTGGGGTTGCGCATTGACGCACGCCCCAGAAGAGTATCTCGCATTAATGAATCAGGTTATTGTGTTCATTAAAAATTACCACCCCCAGGTGAAACTAATGGAATTTTTGGGAACAACGGCCGGTACGGATCGGGATGTGTACTGGGAAGACATTGAGAAAAATGTTTCATCTTGCGATTTGTTTCTCAATGATGTTTCTTTGCCCTCTTTGGGATTAGGCTTTGAATTGGGTTGTAGTGTAAAGCATTATAAAAAAAATACGGTGTCTTTTATACATGAAAAAATTCTGCTGACCAGGTTGCTTCTTGGTGCGGCAGAAGAAAATGAACATTACACAATTTTGCAGTATCAAAACAAAAAAGATCTCATAGAAATGATCAGTACTATTTTGAATGAAAAGATAGAGAATCTGAATAAAGAATGAATCTGTGTTCATTGGGTTTGTAATAAGAGATGGGCGGTCTGATTTTTCAGACCGCCCTTTTTATGTGCCTTGATTTTATCATGTGTTCATAGCATACTGTTTCTATGGAAAACATACGCCCAACATGGGATGAATATTTTATGACCATTATGGATGCGGTTGCAACGCGCGCCACTTGTGACCGCGGGCGGGCGGGATGTGTTATCGCACGGGACAAGCGTATTGTGGCTACAGGATATGTTGGTTCTCCGGCGGGATGTGTTCATTGCGATGAATCAGGACATGAAATGCATACCGTAACCAAAGAGGATGGTACACAGTCTCGTCACTGTATCCGAACTGCTCATGCGGAACAAAATGCTATTGCGCATGCGGCGCGCGTTGGGATTGCTCTAGAAGGTGGAACACTGTATTGCAACATGTCGCCCTGTTATGTATGTGCTAAAATGATAATTAATTCAGGCATTATTCGCGTAGTCGCAAAAAATGATTATCATGCATCCGCACGCAGTAAAGAAGTTTTTGCCGAAGCTGGTGTAGAATTTATTTTATTACATAAAGAAGTCCAAGAATACGACGATAAATAATATGGTAGTTATCTCTAAAAAAACAATACAAGAAAGAATTAATAATGGTGAAATCTCTTTTGATCCACCCCTTGATGTTTTTCAACTGCACAATCATGCCGTTGATTTGCGTCTGGGTTTTCAATTTGCCATCCCAAAAGCTTGGCAAATAACTAAAAATGGAAGAGAAGAATTAAATACTGATTATCATCAAAATAAAGATGTAGATGCTTTTGAAAAAATTATTTTGCAACCAGGTCAGTTTTTTGATTTATTACCTCATGAGTATATTTTGGCGACAACTCTTGAAAAAGTTTCTATACCAGATGATTTAATGGGTATTTTGTATCCGAGATCTTCGACAAACCGTCGAGGGCTCTCAGTTGACTTGACAGGTATTATTGATTCGGGTTATGAAGGGTATCTTACTATTCCTATTCGTAATAATACACAATCACAAAAAGTTCGATTATACCCCGGAGAGCGTATTTGTCAGATTGTCTTTGAGGAATTATCTGAAGCTGTTTCTGAGGGACGTCACAGTAGATATCATGATAAAGGACCACTTCAATTATGGAAGAAAGATAAAGATGATGAGATGGATTTAATTTTGTCGGGTGATATTAATAAGCTTAAGAAAGATTTTTTAATAGAGTAATTAAACCACAGCAAGAGAGTTGCCGTACGGATACAAATCAAAAGCTGCAGTCTAAAAATTATAAGATTTATTTAAACATAGAGTATGAATTTTGAAAATCAATTTGAAAAAGAAAAAAATAAAGAGCCTGAAAATAGCCCCGTACCTCAGGGTGTCGACGAGGAATATTTTTGGGAGGTTGTAAAAATACTTGCAGGATCACAACCTGGTACGGGGGAGCAGTATAAGAATGGTAGTATTAAGTCTTTTCATGCAGGTATGACTAAAACAGGAGAGTATAAACCTTTTATGGAGACGGCAATTACTCAGGCACAAAAAGTGGTCTTAGATCCAGAATCACCTCTTTCAAAGAAAAATTTAAAAAATCTTTTAGAAACAGATTTCCAAAGAAAAAGAGACGCTTTATCAGATGCATATGGTCAAGAATTTTCTCCAGACCAAACCCACGCTGATTTAGGTGACGAAGAAGAACCAACTCGTCTTGATTAAGACTAATTTTCAGATTACACCGCAATCGGAGCTTTAATATATGGATGTGGGTCGTAATTAACAACTTCGAAATCTTCGATTTTAAAATCAAGAATATCGGTAATGTCACGCGTGATACGTAACTGCGGGGGTGTTTTTGGTTCGCGAGTCAATTGTTCTTTTGCTTGAGTGAAATGATTATTGTAGATATGTGTATCGCCACCTGTCCAAATAAATTCTCCAGGTTCAAGTCCCGTGACTTTGGCAATCATCATCACCAACAGGGCATAGCTGGCAAATTTACTTATGCAGAGCTAAATAAAAAAAATTACTTATAAACAAAAAATTGCTTAGTAGCGATTTTTTGTTTATGATGATTATATATGGAAAAAATGTCCGATCCACAGCAACCATATAATAGAAAAACTTTTAAAGATAATTTTTTCGAAAAAATAAAGAAACCTCTCGTTATAGCAGGCCTTGTTGCGAGTTCATTACCTGGTATGGCTCAAGATGATACATTTGGGCAGGAGCCATGGCGAGAATATAAATACACAAAAACAGAGTTGGACTCACTTCTTTTTAACGAGCGAGATACAGTGGATAGTGGACAGCATCGATATTCTAAAGAAGACTACATCACAAAGGATGGAAATTTTAGGTATTATCATAATCCTTCTGTGGGTTCAAATATGGCAAGCGATGTGCCTGGAGGTATTGACCTTAGGTATGCACTAGGATCAACCAAAAGTCCTTTTGAAAACTTAGAAGAGATTAAAGAAAAAACAAAAATTCCTCAAAGCTTAGGAGAGGTAGATTTCTTTGTAAATTATATTAATTCTCACAGTAATGCTGACTCAATGATTGAAGATTCTATTACAGGAAGTAGGTACTATAACTATAAAGAGAACGAACCAGATCGAGATGGTGTAGATTATGAAGGTGAAAATCATTGGAATGTTCAACGTTTTTTCATTGACCCTCACTTTTCACATTTTAAGACTACACTTGAAGAGTCCGGTAAAAACGCAACCTACGATATATATAAATATTTTCTTTATCAGCAAAAAAAAGACCAAGAGAAAGAGTTGGGTCAAAAAGTGGCTGATACAGACGTTGATCGAAACATCGCATGGCAGAGAGCTGAGGAGTTTATGGATGAGAGTGTGTATTCAATTGTTAATAGCAAGTCAGCACAGTGGTTTAATAAAAATTATTTAGGAATTGATCCTAATAGGCCAAAATCATATTCGGATTACTATATTCATCAACCTGATTGGTATAATTCCGAAGGGGCAACACAAATGCCTGGTGTAGTTCTAGCTCATAATCAGATGCTTTTACAAGGTAAAAAGGAAGGGAGGTTATATGGACGAGAAGAGCTCGAGGGTATTCTTATTGATTACAATATTAACTATCGTGAAAAAACTCCTGACGAAGCAAGAGGGATTGCAAGAGAGTCAATAGATAGTGAGCTTGCAGATGTAGAGAGGCAGATAGATGAAATAAAACATACACCGATTACAGAGTATAAGATTTTAAGGCAGGGAGATTACCCTGAAGGTTTTAATAATTGGGACCCTCAAGCTCGAATAGGGTGGAAAAAAGAGAACCCTGAAAAAAGAGAAATTATACAGCAAGAATTTACAGAAAAGGATAGGCAGAGAGAGATTTCTTTAAAAGAGCAATTTCGCTTTGATGATACTTTTGTATCTAGGTATACAGAAATAGACTTAGATCCAGTTCTTTTTAATGAGAGAGACGACGTTAATGAAGTATCTCATGAGGACTATCGTACTAAAGATGGAAATATTCGTTATTTTAAAAATCCATCTCGTGGAAAGATTAAGGGTGCTGAGCTGGCATTTTCTTTAGGTTCAACAAAAAACCCGTTTGAAAGCCTAGAAGAGGTTAAAGAGAGAACAAAAGTGCCACAAAGTTTAGGTGAAGTTGATTTCTTTGTGAATTATATTAATACTCACATTACAGGTGTAAAATCAAAAATACAAGATTCTGTTACTGGTAATTTTTATTATGACTACAAGGAAAAGGAGCCAGATCGAGATGAGGTGGACTATAAGGGTGATAAACATTGGAATGTACAGCGTTTTTTTATTGAACCCCATTATGGTTATTTTGGTACAGGCCTTGAAGAGTCTGAACGTAATGCGACATATGATGCATATAAATACTTCCTCTATCAACAAAAAAAAGATCAAGAGAAAGAGTTGGGTCAAAAAGTGGCTGATACAGACGTTGATCGAAACATCGCATGGCAGAGAGCTGAGGAGTTTATGGATGAGTATGTGCACACTATCACGAAGAGTACAGCCGCCCGTTGGATATTTGAAAAATACGATAAAGTATTGCCGTCACCTCTTCACAGTAAGGATTTAGAGGAAAAGTTCCGAATACGTTTTCCTGCTCTCTATTTAGGAGGTGATGCAACAAGTCTACCTGCAAGTGTTCTTGAGCATAATAGTACTGTTTTACTAGGTGAGGCAGATTGGGAAATGTATAGTCTCAAAGAGATAAAAGATTTTCTTGTAGGTTACAATATAAATTACCGTCGAAAAAGCTTGGATGAGGCTCAGAAAATAACCGCAAAGAATATTAATGATGCTATTGAGGGGGAGAAAAAAAGATTTGAAAATTATATGAGCCAACCTGACCGAACTCAAGAAGAGAAAAACCGTGTCTTACGAATTTACGAGTCACTTCGTTTTGTTGATTAGGCGGTTTTTTGTTTATTTATTTTTACACCGCAATCGGAGCTTTAATATATGGATGTGGGTCGTAATTAACAACTTCGAAATCTTCGATTTTAAAATCAAGAATATCGGTAATGTCACGCGTGATACGTAACTGCGGGGGTGTTTTTGGTTCGCGAGTCAATTGTTCTTTTGCTTGAGTGAAATGATTATTGTAGATATGTGTATCGCCACCTGTCCAAATAAATTCTCCAGGTTCAAGTCCCGTGACTTTGGCAATCATCATCACCAACAGGGCATAGCTGGCAATATTAAAGGGTACGCCCAAGAAAAAGTCACAACTGCGTTGATATAGTTGGCATGACAATTTTCCATCAGCTACATAAAATTGAAATAAACAATGGCAGGGTGGTAATCCAGACTTTGCCATTTCATCAATATCAGCGACATTCCATGCAGATACAATCATACGTCTGGAATCGGGACTATTTTTGATTTGATTAATAACATTGGTAATCTGATCAATATGTTGACCGTTTGGCGCTGGCCAGTTTCTCCACTGATATCCGTAGACGGGTCCCAGTTCTCCATTTTTGCGGGCAAATTCTGGGTCAGTTGCTATTTTTTCTTCAAATTCTGACAGCCCTGTGTTCCACTTTTCGCCATTAATTTCCGGAACAACAAGCCCTTGTTTTAGTAGATATGCTTTGTAGGGCCATTCGCTCCAAATGTGGACATTATTCTTCACAAGATATTCTATGTTGGTGCTACCGTTTAAAAACCATAATAATTCATGAGCAATCATCTTAAAAAAAACCTTCTTTGTGGTCAGGAGGGGAAAATACTTTTGCAAGTCAAAACGCATTTGTGTTCCAAACACACTGCGCGTACCGGTTCCGGTGCGGTCACCCTTTGATGTTCCGTGGTCAAGAACATGTTGCATCAGTGATAAATATTCATGATCGGGATGCTCATGGAATTCGTATGATTTCATATGTGAAAATTATAACATAAATTTTGTTAATGCTCATTAGTTTAAGATACTTATATTCTTTTGGTTTTAAAATAGTTAAACCGGTGATTGTACGGTTTTTTGTTATCATGTATGCATGGAAGGATTTAATTATGAAAGATATCGTAATGATTTGGCAAAAAGAATAAAAGAAACAGGGCCAGAGAAAAGACAAGATTATTTAAAAGCGGAAAAAATTCTAAAGGCAGAGTATAATTTGGCGTGGGTCAAGCATGATACTGAAAAGCATAACCTGAAAAAAGATAAAGAAAATATTGATGATATTATACGATCTAGTTTTGTACCTAAGTCAGACGAGTTCAAATCGTCCTATAATGGGTATCTTGGTGAATATTTTACCAAGTTTAAAATGTTAATCGAAATGAAAAATAATTCCGATGTTTCAAAAGAATCACTATTGCATTACGAAGCTTGGAAATCAATTTTTGATGAATCGTTTACAATATTTCAAGAGAAGCTCAAGGGGTCAACATTGATAGATTTGGGTTGTGGTGGAGTATCATCACTTCGTAATTCGTATACATTTGCAAGACTGTTTGAATGTAAAAAATATGTTGGTGTTGATAAGAAGTTTCAATCAGATGGTGAGACCTTAAATATTGATGAGTTAAAAGATAAAATGTACACACAAAAAAATAAATATTTTAATACGTTATGTGAAGATAAGCTGTTACCTAAAAATGAACTCATAGAAAAAGAAATGTTAGATTTTATTAGTTCTTACACAGAACGATCGAATGTTATGGTGAATGGTATTGATGGTTATATCAAACCATTCTCAAAAGAATATGACAAAAAATTAATAGAACATATTGCTCGTTTGGTGCCTCAAGGAGGGATTGTGTTTGGGGTGAATAATTCATTTTTGGGTGATCTAATAAATCAGGGCTTTGAATATAAAGAAGTGCGTCATTTGGGTTTGAGTTTATATATTTAAAAGTAAACCACTTAAAGAGTCCCTAAAAAAGCTGAAGGAGAACTCCTCAAGTTTTGGTAGTTTTGGATTGATTTGGTATACTATAAATATTAACCATAGTAATTCCACTTATCATGCAAGACAAAGATATAGAAAAATTAATACAATCAGAAAAAAAGAGACAGAAAAGCGTTATAAATCTTATTGCATCAGAAAATTATGTATCCAAAGATGTATTGACCGCGTTAGGCTCTGAATTGACTAATAAATATGCCGAAGGGTATCCTGGTGCAAGATATTATGGTGGTAATGCTATTATTGATGATGTTGAACGATTGGCTCAAAATCGTGCTTTGTCATTGTTCAGTTTGTCATCAAAAAAATGGCATGTGAATGTACAGCCATTGTCTGGCTCTCCAGCAAATGTTGCTGTATATAATGCAGTTGTTCCTTATGGTGCAAAGATTATGGGCATGACATTATCTCATGGTGGACATTTAACCCATGGGCACAAAGTTTCAACAACAGGAATGATTTGGACACAAGTTCCGTACGGTGTTTCTTCTGTTACTGAAAAGCTAGATTACGAAGAGTTATTACAAATTGCAAAAAAAGAAAAGCCAATATTAATTGTTGCTGGTTATACCGCATATCCACGTAAAATTGATTGGAAAAAAATGCGTGTGATTGCAGACGCATGTGGGGCTTTGTTGATGGTAGATATGGCACATATTGCAGGATTAATTGCTGGAAAATCATACTCCAGCCCTTTTCCTTATGCAGATATTGTTACTACAACCGTGCATAAAACACTGCGTGGACCCCGTAGTGCATTAATCTTTTCCAAAATCGATGATCGTAATTTATATACAAAAATAGACAAGGCAATCTTTCCAGGAATGCAGGGTGGGCCACATATGAATCAGATTGCAGCAGTGGCTGTTGCATTACGCGAAGCGGGAACACCAGAATTTAAAAAATACACAGTGCAAGTTATTAAAAATGCACAGATATTAGCAAAAGAATTAAAAAATTTAGGTTGGAGAATTATTACGGGTGGAACTGACAGTCACATGGTATTGGTAGATACATGGATGAACGGCACAGGTATCTCTGGAAAACAAGCATCAGAAAAATTAGAAGCCGAGGGGATTATTGTGAATATGAATACTGTACCATTTGATACCAGGAAGCCTTTTGATCCATCGGGAATACGATTGGGTTCCGCGGCAGAAACAACTCGTGGAAAAAAAGAAAAAGATTTTGTAAAAATTGCACAGAAAATAAATAAGGTTTTACGCGCATAGATATGGGCAAGCTGATTACCATTATGGGAGTGACTAATATGGGTAAAACTACTCAGCAAAAACTTCTTGAATCTAGATTAGAATCAATCGGTATTTCTTTCGTATCATTAAAATATCCCCTATACGATTTAGATCCAACTGGTCAACGTATTCATGTATATCTTAAAAAAGGAAATCCAGAAAATCTTACACCAATAGATTTTCAAAAATTAAATGTGCAAAATCGTTTTGATTTTCAAGAGCGGCTTGAAGAACTAGTACATCAGTATCAAATAGTAATTGCTGAAATGTATGTAGGTACAGGTATTGCTTATGGTATTGGTGATGGGATTCCTAAACAAGACCTCATTGACTGGAATCAGGGTCTATCTATCCCAGACGTTTCTATTTTGTTAGATGGAGAAAGATTTCTCGAAAGTAAAGAAGAAGGACATATTTTTGAACAAGATGATGAAAAAACAGAACGTATACGAAAAATACACTTGGAATTAGCAAAAGATTTTGGATGGAGTATTATTAATGCAAATCAATCTGTTGAACAAGTTCATGAAGATATTTTGAATATCATAAAAATTGAAGTCAAAAATATATGAATGAAGGTAACTTTGAAAAACCAAATATGGAAAGAAGGGAAGACCCCGGTGCATTGCTTACAAAAAAAGATCAAGAAGTACTTTTGGAATGTGGGGAAAAAATTGCACAGCACTTGAAAAAAGATTGGTCTGAAAAGTTACCCGACTATGTTATTTACGTTGATACCACAGCGCGACCTTTGGCGTATATGTTTGACCCTGTGTGGGAAAAAATTGCAAAAGAAAGGGGAGGAGAAAAACCAAAAACCATATTTTTTCCTACAGCAGAAGGTTCTCGCGATGGTGCCCAGAGGTTTTTATGGTCAACTATAGATAAAGATAATTTTTCTATAGAAAAAGTTAAAGAGAAGATAAATTACTTTGATGACCCAAAAAACCTTTTGGAGCGACGCGATAAGTTTCGCGACGACCATAGTTATGAATGCTATAAAAATGTCTGTACATTTTATGAGACAGCGATACAGAAAATTGAAGAATCATCAAAGAATATGTCGCGTAAACCAAATATTGCTATTATTGATGAATATATGGCTTCTGGACACTCTATTGCATTTCTTGAATTTCTCTTTGCAAATTATGTGAATGAACAAAAAAGTTATGTATTGGGACGGTCAAGCATGTCGCCAATGTGGTCAGGTCTCAAGAAAAATATAAGAGTCGGAGCTATTGATGATAAGCCTGACTATTACAACAAAGAACGTAAAAGTTTTCAAATGGAGTATCCTATCAAAAATAGGGATGCCAAAGGGGTTCTCAAGCCAACAGCTCTATCAGTATTTTCATCAGTAGATCCAAATCGAGATATTGAGGCTGTAAAGAAAATAAGAAAGGAAATGAGAGAGATTGGGAAAAAAATTAGTAAAAAAATATAATTATGCAACTCAAAATTAAAAGACTAAAACCTGAAGCTATATTACCAAACTATGCCAAACCAGGGGATGTTGGTTTAGACTTGTACGCTATGGAAAATTTTGTTGTAGCACCTATGGAGCATGTACGAATTTGGCATGGTTTTGCCTTAGAATTTCCAAACGGTTATGCAGGAATTATAAAAGACAAAGGCAGTATATCGAGCGCAGGTCTCCATACTATGGGTGGTGTTTTTGATGCAGGATATCGGGGTGAATATAATACTCATTTGATAAATTTGTCAGATAAACCATATGCTATAGAAAAAGGTAATAAAGTATCACAATTAGTTATTTTTCCTGTTGTGATTGCGGAAATCCAAGAAGTCGATGATCTATCAGAATCAGAACGCGGAGAAGGCCGATTTGGTTCTACTGGTAAAAATTGATTCTTTTTTATTCGAAAATGTGTTATATTCCTGCATATGTCTATTGTGAAAAAACTTGATACTTTGGTTCGATTTGCGCTGGCTGAATTAGATATTGATACTCCAGAATCTATTATTTTTGAACATCCTGCAGATCTTGTACATGGTGATTATTCCACAAATATTGCAATGATGATTGCAAAAAGGGTGGCAGAAAATCCAAAAGATCTTGCAGAAAAAATCCAAAAAGAATTAGTAAAAAATCTTCCAAAGGAAATGGAAAAAATAATCGTTGCTGGTCCAGGATTTCTTAATTTTTATTTGGCGCAAAATTTCTACATGCAGTCAATTCCTAAAATTCTTGAACAAGAAAATGAATTTGGAAAATCAAAAATTCTATTAGGTAAAAAAGTTCTTGTAGAGCATTCATCACCAAATCTGTTCAAACCATTTCATATTGGACATATGATGAATAATGCGATAGGAGAATCATTGGTACAGTTAATGCAATTTTCTGGAGCAATGGTTTCCACCATGTCATTCCCTTCGGATATTTCTTTGGGTGTTGCAAAAGCTATCTATATAATTCTTGAAAAATACGGTAAAGATTTTGTTCCTACTGATATTGCAGTGCTTGGTGATGCATATGTTGAAGGAACCAAAAGATATGAAGAAGACGCAACTATTCATTCTCGTATAAAAGAAATCACAGATAATATATATGAGGGTAAAGATTCACTCGAGTTGGATGTCTTTGAAAAATGCAAAGAGTTTAATATTTCATATTTTGAATCAATTACAGAAAAATTAGGCTCGAAATTTGATACCTATATTTATGAAAGCGAAGCGGGAATTGTTGGTAAGAATATTATACAAAAATATACCCCGTCAGTTTTTATTGAAAGTGAAGGTGCTATTGTCTATGTTCCAGAAGAAAATAAAAAACACTTGAATACGGCGGTTTTTATAAATAGTCAAGGTAATCCAACGTACGAAGCAAAAGATATGGGACTTCTTAAGCTGAAATTTGACCGTGTGAATCCAGATATTTCTATTTTTATTACTGATCATCAGCAAATTCCACATTTTCAAATTGTATTAGATGCTGCAGAAAAGATAGAACCAATATGGGCAGAAAAAAGTGTACATATGACACATGGTAGAATGAGTTTTAAAGGACAAAAGATGTCGTCACGATTAGGTGGTGTTCCATTGGTAGAAGATCTATTACGGGTTGTCAGTGAAGAAATAAAAGAAAAATCTTCACACAATGAATCACCAGAAGTTTTTGAATCTATTGCCATTGGTGCAATAAAGTTCTCTATTCTTCGTGCAAAACCAGGACAGAATATCAATTTTGATCCAGAAACATCATTATCTTTTGAGGGGGATTCTGGTCCCTATTTGCAGTACACTCATGCTCGTATTTGTAGTTTGATTGAAAAAGGAAAGGCCCATGATATGAATCCAACATATCAATCAGGAAAAATTTATGACATTGAGAAAATATTGTATCGTTTTCCTGAGATTGTCGAATCTGCAATTATTGGATATTCACCACAATATATTGTGACATATCTTCTTGAAACCGCACGAGCATTTAATTCATTTTATGGTGAGCACATTATCATAGATGAAAAAAATAAAGTTATTTCCGAGCATCGTTTGGTAATTGCGCGTGCAACACAAATTATTCTGAAAAATGGCTTGCATCTTTTGGGGATACAGTCTCCCAATAAAATGTAATTGACATATTATATTCTTAGGCTATGATGTTAATATAAGCGATTGAGGAAAAAATCACTTTCCGATGCTGTAGAAAGAAACCCATAAGGGAAATAGAATCTACCGGGCAAGCCCGTTACAGCTAGAACAAGCTCTAACTTTGTTAGAGGAATCAAGGTGGTACCACGGGGAAACTCGTCCTTGAATTATGACACACGTCGTAATTCGTGGACGAGTTTTTAATTTATTCAAGCGTAATTAATGTTATCTTTATGTCAGAAGATTTAAAAAAATATCAAACAAAAGAAATAGAACAGTCTCCTTATGCAAAACGTGAAGAAGAGATTCTTGAACAATGGGAAAAGAGAGACATTTTTCAAAAAACTCTTTCTAAGGATTCTCCACAAGGTGAGTTTACCTTTTTTGAAGGTCCACCAACTGCAAATGGACGCCCTGGTATTCATCATGTATTGGCACGGTCATTCAAGGATATTATTCCTCGTTACAAAACGATGCAAGGTTTTTCTGTGCGTAGAAAAGCTGGATGGGACACACATGGGTTACCTGTAGAATTACAAGTTGAAAAACAATTAGGATTGAAATCAAAAAAAGAAATTGAAGCATATGGTGTTTCTGCTTTTAATCAAAAATGTAAAGAATCTGTTTGGGAATACAAAGATGAATGGGAAAAACTAACAAAACGAATGGGATATTGGCTGGATATGAAAAATCCGTATGTGACATATGATAACGGATATGTCGAAGCATTATGGGGAACCGTTGCAAAAATTCATGAAAATGGACATATGTACAAAGATTTCAAAGTAATTCCCTGGTGTTCACGATGTGGAACAGCGTTATCCTCACATGAATTGAATCAACCTGGCGCATACAAAGATGTAAAAGATATTTCAATCACGGCGAAATTTGAATTAAAAGATGATCCCGGAACATATATTTTAGCGTGGACAACAACACCATGGACCTTGCCGGGAAATATTGCTTTGGCGGTAGGAAATGATATTTTATACGTAAAAGTAAAAATTAATAATGAACATATTATAATTGCAAAAAGCCTTGTTTCAAAGGTTTTAAAAGATGTTGACTATATTATTGTAGATGATTTTTTAGGAAAAGACCTTGTCGGAAAAGAATACCTTCCACTTTTCCCATATTTTGCAGAGCTTGCAGAGAAAAATAATATTTCTAACATGGAAAATGCATACAAAATCTATGTGGCAGATTTTGTTACAACAACTGATGGAACGGGAATTGTGCATACCGCTGTAATGTATGGACAAGACGATTTTGAACTAGGTTCACAGGTCGGATTACCAAAAATGCATATAGTGACAGAGCAGGGAACGTACATGGATGGAATGGGTATTTTTTCTGGGCGATTTGTAAAAGAAGAAACTGATGGAAAACCAACATTAGATATTGATATTATAAAATATCTCCAGGATTCAAATACCTTTTTTGCAAAAGAAAAATACGAACACAGTTATCCTCATTGTTGGCGTTGTGATACACCATTGATCTACTATGCACGGTCATCTTGGTATTTTAAATCCAGTGCAGTGCGTGAAAATATGATGTCTGCAAATAATACTATTCATTGGGAACCTAATAATGTTCGTGACGGAAGGTTTGGTGAATGGTTGGATGGTATCAAAGATTGGGCAATTTCTCGCGATCGTTATTGGGGAACGCCATTGCCTGTATGGCAATCAGAATCTGGTGATACTATAGTAGTTGATTCGTTGGAAACATTAAAAAAATACGTAAAAAAATCAGGTAACAAATATATTGCAATGAGACATGGTCATGGTGAACACATGATTGCACGGGTTGCAGCATGTGACACAAATGATACTTTTCATTTAACCAAAGAGGGTCGCGAACGGGCACGCAGTCAGGCTGTTGATCTTATAAAAAAAATGGGTGTTACAAAAATTATCGCATCACCCTTGTTGCGATGTAAAGAAACTGCAGAAATAGTTGCCAAAGAAATTGGGTACGATGTATCCACAATAGAATATGATAATCGTATTCGTGAATATGATTTCGGAAATTTATGTGGGAAGCCTTTTGATGAATTTCTCAGTCTTCGTAATGGAGGAATTTCTTCTTTTTCTGATACGTTGGGTGGAACGACACCTTTGGATGTAAAAAAGAGAATAGGGGAATTTATGTATGATTTAGAGAATAGCTATCAAAATGAAACCATTTTAATAGTAACGCACGGTATTATTTTTGATTCATTACATGCATTGTTAGAAGGAGCAGATAATGCACGTTCTTTATATTTCCTACGTCATCATCCATTGGTATCTCCGGGTCATGTTGAAGAAATCCTTTTTATTCCGCTACCGGTTAATACATCATATGAATTAGATTTGCATAAACCATATATTGATGCAATTGTTTTGGAAAAAGATGGTCACATATTTCGACGAACATCCGAAGTAATGGATGTTTGGTTTGATTCTGGATGTATGCCGATTGCGCAAGATCATCAATTGGGAACACCTGTAAATTTCGATCCACTTCCTGCTGATTATATTTCCGAAGGTTTAGATCAAACTCGTGGATGGTTTTACACCATGCATGCTGTGAGTAATTTAACCCACACTAAACCATCGTTAGCTTATAAAAATGTTATTTGCTTGGGGTTGATTTTGGATGCAGATGGACAAAAGATGTCAAAATCCAGGGGAAATGTAGTAAACCCTTGGGATATATTTGCAACACATGGCTCTGATGCAATTCGTTTTTGGTTTTATTCAGTAAATCAACCAGGGGAATTTAAAAATTTTGATGAAAAAACTATTGTTGAAACACAAAGAAAAATATTTGGGTTATTAGATAATGTGGTTAAATTCTATGAGTTATATTCAGGAGAGGTTGATGTATCTATTGATCCCCATATATCAAAAAATGTTTTAGATATATGGATAGTAGCACGATTATCTCTATTGATTGAATCTTGTACAAAAGATTTAGATGCATATCGTATCTTAGAACCATCTCGGGCGATTCGTGATTTTATTGCTGATTTGTCTCAGTGGTATATTCGTCGCAGTCGTGACCGATTCAAAAATGAAGGAGAAGATAAAAAATATGCTGTTGCAATAACACGATATGTATTATTAGAAATAGCAAAAATTCTTGCACCATTTACACCAATGTTTGCAGAAGATATTTACAGCAGGGTTGGTGGAAAGTTAGAATCAGTGCATTTGGAAAGTTGGCCAGTACCAATGGTTATCAATACGAACACTGAAATCATTACAGACATGGAATCTATTCGGCTGGTTATTTCTACGGGATTACAACTGCGTGCGAATGCAAATATCAAAGTCCGTCAACCTTTGTCTTTGTTAGCGATACCAAAATCTGCAATAAAAAACTTATCAGAACAATATGCTGAAATTATTAAAGATGAAATAAACGTAAAAGAAATTACCATCGGTGATACATTCCATTTAGCTCTAGATATTACTCCAGAATTAAAATTAGAAGGGGATGCACGTGAATTTATTCGTGTATTGCAGGTTATGCGAAAAGAAAAAGGTCTTCATACATCAGATGATATTAGTGTATCTTTGCAAACCGATGAACAGGGAAAAAATATGGTCACACTATTTACTAATGAAATTCAGTCAGTTGCTGGGGTCAAAGAATTTATTTATGAAGAAAATGAAGTCAAAGAAATTATGATTAATGATTTGAAATTTAAAATTCTTATCCTGTAGGGGGAAAACAAGTGCCCGCGTTTTAATTATGTCATATCGTATGTATCGTACAAAAGCATATGTGCTTCGTCGGTGGAACCGAGATGAATCCAGCGTTCTGGTGTCTTTGTATACCAAAGAATTTGGACATATCCAGGCGCACGCACAAGGTATCAGAGAGTCACATTCAAAATTGCGCTCTTCTTTGCAATTGTTTGCCCTGATAACAGTAGAACTAGTTCGAGGAAAAAAAATGTGGAGAATCACAAATGCAATTATCGAAACATATCCATGGATTCCAGGGTTGTATCAATCCGATATATCTCCTTTGGTTGCCCGAACTTTTTCTCTATTAGAAAGATTAACTCCTGGAGAAGAATCAAACCCAGAAATTTTTAATGTATGTGGAATATTGTATTCTCTGGCACAGAACAAAGAAATTTCTCTTGAAATAAAAGATTCCGTAGAAATTCTGGTGATGTTGCGTATTTTGGCATATTTGGGTTATGTGGATGCTGATAAATATAAACAATATATTTATAGTGATGATGATATTAGACTGGTTCCTATAGTGCAAAAAGAAAAAAGAAGTCTGGTCTCCCTGATTAATGAAGGTTTACGTGAATCGCATTTGTAGGGTCTTTTTTCATCAATCAGTACATGCTATACTGGCTACATGTCTGAATCAGAAGAAAAAGGGTTTATAGAAAAAACCGAAAATGATTTATATCAAAGTAAAAAACCACCATCTCTGCGTCGTCGAGCTCGTCTTCGTGACCATGTTGTTGATATTTCATCAGATTGGGAGGATGCCGGGAAAACATTTTCAGAAAAAACTTCATCTATGAAATCATCCATAAAAAAGACATCGTTTTTTAAAAAATTGTTTATATTCTCAGGAATATTTTTATTTGGGGCTTTGGGTTTTGCTGTGTATACATTTTTAGGTGGGGGAAATACTGTATCAGCAGGGAATATTGATTTGGTGGTTGGTGGAAAAACTTTTGTAGATGGTGGAGAAGAATTTGAATTGCAATTAGAATTAACTAATAGAAATTCTGCACCTCTTTCTTTTGCAGAATTAATTATTGAATACGCAGAAGGTTCTACGGAATTAGGGGATACACCTGTTCGTATACGTACACCCTTGGAGCGTATTCCTGCAGGAGGTTCATTATTGGAAACCCAAACATTACGACTTTTCGGAGAAGAAGGGTCTCAGCGATCTATTCGGGTTGCTTTGGAATATCGTATAGAAGGATCTAATGCAATTTTTATAAAAGAAGTTCCTTATTTGGTAACATTGAGATCTTCACCTATACAGCTGTCTGTTAATTTACCCGAATTAGTTATTCCTAATCAAGAAATTCCAGCAACTATTACCTTGCGTTCTAATGCAACCACAGTATTACAAGATATCGTTCTTCAGATTGAATATCCACAAGATGTCACCCTGGTGAAGTCAGAACCAGAAATAGAGCAAGGAAATATATGGAATATTGGAGATATATCGCCAGGACAATCAAAGGAAATTTCTTTGGTATTGTTGGCCAATGCAGTTCCGGGACAAGAAAAAATTCTTCGTGTGCGTGTAGGAACAAAGGCATCAAGTCAAAATGAAATATTCGCAGCTATTTTGAATTCTGCATTAACTCCGTTCTTTTTACAAAGCGCATTTCTTGATACTACTATTACTCTGATGGGGCAATCAACCGGTGTTGTACCTATTGGTAACTCGGGTCGTATATCTGGTTCTGTATCATGGAGAAATACATTAGGAGCACCAATTCAAGATGCATCGATTCGTTTACACATTCAGGATGATAAAAATGTGATCACACTGCCAACGGTTATGGGCGGTAGTGCAGGATTTTTTGATTCAAATAGTATGACTATTATTTGGGATAAAACCAGAGATTCTTCTTTGGCTCGGGTTTCTGCTGACCAGTCAGGTACGGTAAACTTTTCATTTGAATTAAAATCTTTGGTCGGATCTGGAAATACCGTGATACAAAATCCAGAGATTCTTTTCTCTGTGGATGTTCAAGGTGTAGACACCAGTCAGGGGACACTGGTTCGTGATGTAAAAAACGTATCTTCATTATCGTCACGTGTGAATACAAATATTGCATTGGCAACAAAGACACTCTATCATTCGGGTCCATTTCAAAATACGGGTGCTATGCCACCGCGCGTAGGTCAAAAAACAACGTATACCGTACAATGGCTGATTAGTAATACTGCAAATCAAACCAGAGAGACTGAAGTACGTGCAAAATTACCATTGTATGTAAATTGGGAAGGTGCAACAAACCCTTCGGATGGTACTATTACTTATAATACACCAACACGTGAAGTGATTTGGAAGCCAGATGTTGTCTCGCTGGGTAGTGGTTTTTCTGAGCCCGTGCGGACCATGTCATTCAAAGTTTCGTTAACTCCATCAATCTCTCAGATTGGTTCAGCTCCATCATTAACAGAGACTGTGTTCTTAACAGCTCGTGATGCGTTTACAAATGCAATATTACGTTCACAAAGAAACCCACATTCTACGCAATTGTTAAATGACACATCCAGTGTCGGTGGAGACGGTCGTGTTGTACAATAATTTTGTGTCTTTTTGAAAAATCTGTATACTGCTTTAATATGAAACCAGAAGAAGTAACAATGGAAAAAATTGTAAGCCTTGCAAAAAGACGGGGATTTATTTTTCAAGCGGGTGAATTATATGGAGGGCTTTCAGGTTTTTATGACTATGGGCCTCTAGGTTCACTTTTGAAAAATAATGTAAAGAACTCGTGGTTATCTAAATTTGTACATAGTCGAAGTGATATGTTTCTTGTTGATACAGCAATTATTATGGGCGAAAAACCACTCACTGCATCAGGACATGTAGGTGGGTTTTCAGATCCTCTCATTGAATGTCTTAAATGTAAAAAGAGACAAAGAGTTGATATTCTTATTGAGAATCATTCTTTATATTTCGAAATGCTTGAGGAAATGTATTTTTCGGGTGATGATAGAAAAAAAGTTCAAATTCAGCAATTCGAAGATAGTATGCCTGAGTATGAGGCTGGTCAAGAATTTGATAAGATGTCAATTTCGCGACATGAAGATGCTAAAAAGTTTATCGGACTTTTTCCAACTCTCTTTATTAAGGATACGCAAATTAAATGTCCTCATTGTGGAAAATTAGAGTGGGGTATAGCACGTCAATTTAATATGATGCTAAAAACTCAATTAGGTGCTGTAGAAGATTCTTCATCAACGGCATACTTGCGACCAGAAACCGCGCAAGGTATTTTTGTGAATTATAAAAATATTATGGACTCAATGCATCCTAAAATTCCTTTTGGTGTAGCACAAATTGGTAAAGCATATCGTAATGAAATTACGCCACGCGATTTTATTTTTAGACAACGTGAATTTGAACAAATGGAAATTGAGTATTTTATTCATGTAGATGCATGGGAAAAATATTTTGAGTACTGGAAAGACGAAATGATAGGATGGATGGAGGTGGTTGGTATTGATATGAACAAGGTGCACAACATAGAAGTCACAGGAGATGACCTTGCGCACTATTCAAAACGTACCATTGATTTTGAATTCGATTTTCCTTTTGGGCAGAAAGAGCTTTTTGGTTTAGCATACCGTGGTGATTACGATCTTGGAAAACATGCACAGGATAGTAATCAAAAGTTACAATATACCGACGCGACAACGAATAAAACATATATTCCACACGTCATTGAACCCTCTATGGGTCTTGATCGTGCCATTCTCGCACTGCTTGTTTCGGCATATCGTGAAGACGAGATGAACGGGGAAATCCGTACTTATTTAAAACTTGCTCCACATATAGCGCCATATATTCTTGCCATTTCGCCACTCCTTAAAAATAAACCAGAGTTGGTTGAAAAAGCAGAGTCACTCTTTGCTCAGCTAAGAAATATTTTCCCAGGGGTAACATATGATGATAACGGAAATATCGGAAAGCGTTACCGAAGGCAAGATGAAATTGGGACACCTTTTTGTATTGTGGTAGATTTTGAGACCCTTGAAGGAGAAACAAAAGATACCGTAACCGTGCGTGACCGAGACACAGGAAAACAAGAACGGGTAGCTATCTCCGATTTAGAAAAATATCTTAAAGAAAAAATCGTCTAAATATATAAAATAATAAAAATATGAAACATAAAAAAACAATTCTTAACAATGGTCTTCGTGTGGTAACGGTGTCTAAGTCAGATAGTCCAACAACTACTGTATTAATAATGGTAGAAGCCGGTACAAAATATGAAACAGAAAAGACAAATGGGCTGTCCCATTTTTTAGAACACATGTGTTTCAAAGGGACAACTAATCGTGTATCAAAAGCAATTGCTTATGAAATAGAAACACTGGGTGCAGAAACCAATGCTTTTACCTGGTATGATTATACGGGATATTATATCAAGGGGGCATCTCGTCACACATCAAAGTTTTTAGAAATTGTATCTGATGTTTTTTTACATTCCACCTTCCCTAAAGAAGAAATAGAAAAAGAACGTGGTGTCATTTGTGGAGAAATAGATATGTATCAAGATATTCCTCAGCGTCAGGCGGGAACAGCTTTACAAAAATCATTATATGGAAATCAGCCAGCAGGAATGACGGTGTTGGGTCCAAAAGAAAATATTCTTCGTTTTTCTCAGAAAGATTTTATTGCCTATTATAAAAAACATTACACAGCAGGCGCAACATCGGTTGTTGTAGTTGGAGATGTGTCGCATGCGGATGTTGTCCAGCAGGTAAAAAAACTGTTCAAAGAATTGCCAAAAAAATCAGCAGTAAAAAAGAAAAAGCTTTCTTCTAAAATCATAGGAGATTCAAAAGTTATTATTGCCAAAAAAACCGATCAGTCACATATTGCTTTGGGGATTCGATTACCTCATGCAGAACATCCAGATATGATGGCTTTGGTGGTTGCTACATGTATTTTAGGTAATGGTATGGGGTCTCGGTTATTTTTGCGACTACGCGAAGAAATGGGGGCAGGATACTATATCCGTGCTTCATTAACCGCATTTGATGATGGCTCTGATATGTCTATTGTGACAGGTACAGAACCTTCTCGTGTTTTTGAAGTCATTTCTGCAATCTTTGATGAAATACAAAAACTTTCTTCTGAAGAAATAACACTTACTGATATTGCCCGTGCACAGGAATATCTCGTAGGAGGATTATATATGGGACATGAATCAACAGATGATATTGCCTATTCTTTGGGTCATTATGAAACTCTTCATTTACCTTTGAAAACTCTAACAGAAAGAGAAAAAAAGATTCGTTCTGTTACTGGTAATGATATCGTACGAGTTGCAAAAAAATATTTGCTATCGGAAAAATTTCATTCTGTGATAGTGGGTCCGAATAATAAAAAATAACATACTCGTATGGATTGTTTTAATAGATATGATATAGTATGAATATGAAAGATTCGTCTCATACTACTATTTCCATATCTCCAAAAACATTTGCATGGGCATTATTCTTTGTTTTGATCGCTGTTGGGTTGTATCATGTTCGAGGTATTGTTCTTATTATATTAACAGCGATTGTTATTGCGTCATTTGTAGAAGCTCCTACACGATGGTTGATGCATCTTCGTATTCCACGCGTTGTGTCTGTGGTCATGGTTTATCTAGGTATTATTGGATTATTTGGGGGATTGCTATCATTTTTAATACCCGCTTTTTTATTAGAAGTAAATACTATTGCATTGTTGTTTCCTAATAATACTTCTTTTGATTTCTTACAACAATTAAATTTACAAGGAATCAAGGATGCCATTCAGGGTACTGAAACGGGTGTACAAGCAAATTCTGTGGATGTATTTGAATCTTTGCGGTTAAAATTTGGACAGTTTGCAGGCACAGCATTCCAAAGTATCACCGTTGTATTTGGTGGGTTTATAAATGCTATTATGGTATTTATATTATCATTTTTTCTTGCTGTGGAAGATCGTGGTATTGAAAAGTTTTTACGTTTGGTAATACCTTTGGATAAAGAAGAATATGCTATTGATCTATGGAAACGAGTTCAACGTAAAATTGAAATTTGGTTCAGTGGTCAATTATTGGCTGCATTATTTGTTGGGATAATAGTGTACTTTGGACTTCTTGTTTTTGGAATACCTTATGCATTATTATTAGCTCTTCTGTCCTTTGTATTTGAACTGGTTCCTTTTGGTTCTATTATTGCTAGTATTCCCGCATTAGCTATTGCATTTTTAACCGGAGGTTTTCCTTTGCTTGTTTATGTATTAATTTTGTATGTAGTAATTCAACAAATAGAAAGTAATATCATCTATCCTTTGGTAATGAAACGTGTTGTGGGAATTCCACCATTGATTGTGATTATTTCTCTTCTTGTTGGAGGTGCTTTGGGCGGAATATTAGGTATTGTTATTGCTATGCCAGCAACTGTTGGTTTGTTTGAATTTATTTCTGATATGGAAAAAGAAAAAAGAAAACATCTAAGACCTATATAAATTGTGTATGAAGAAACCCTTTTATCTTACAACCACGTTGCCGTATGTAAATGCACCATTGCATATGGGGCATGCTTTGGAGTTTGTCCGTGCTGATATTCTCGCACGATATAAAACATTAATGGGATATGATGTATATTTTAATACAGGCACCGATGAGCACGGAGTAAAAATCTATGACAAAGCACAATCCCAAGGTATCGATGTCCAGACATTTGTAGATAAAGGTTTTGTAACATTCAAAGAACAGCTTTCTCAATTTGGTATTATGGATACTATTCATTTTGTGCGAACAACTGATGCACATCATATTGAAATTGCAAAAGAATTTTGGAATCGCGCCATGCTTAATGGATATATTTATAAAGCTCCTTATCAGGCAAAATATTGTAATGGTTGCGAATCAGAAAAGACTGATTCTGAACTTGTAAATGACGAATGTCCAGATCATCCGGGACAGCAATTACAACAGATTGACGAAGAAAACTATTTCTTCAAATATTCAGCTTTTACAGAAAAACTGATTGATTTTTATAACGAACATCCTACATTTGTTATTCCTAATTTTCGTTTTAAAGAAATAAAAGAATTTGTAGGCAGAGGATTACAAGATTTTTCTATATCACGAAAACGTGAAAAAATGCCATGGGGAATTCCTGTGCCAAATGATGACGAACATGTTATGTATGTATGGTTTGATGCGCTGACAAATTATGTTTCAACATTGGGTAATCCATTTGATGGAGATGGGAACTTTAATCATTATTGGGTCAATGGAAATCCGACACAATACTGTGGCAAAGACAATAATCGTTTTCAATCAGCAATGTGGCAGGCGATGTTGATGTCGGTAGAAAAGCCAAACAGTCATCAGATTATTATTAATGGATTCATAACAGGGGATGGGGGTATTCGTATGTCAAAAACATTAGGTAATGTTGTTGATCCTCGTGATATGGTTGCACAATACGGTACGGATGCATTGCGGTTATTTTTGGCAAAAGAAATAAGTGCTTGGGATGATTCACCATTTACTGTTGATAGATTTAAAGATGCATATCATTCGAATTTGGTGAATGGGTTGGGAAATTTAGTTTCACGAACATTAACCATGGCTCAAAATTATGATGTGGATTGTTCAACACTGGTGTTTCCAGAATTTACTTCTATTGCTAATTCTGCGTATGAAGCATTTGATTATGCAGAGGTTACAAATGATATTTGGCATGCAATATCTGCATTAGATAAATTGATTACAGAAAGAGAACCATTCAAGGTTTTCAAAATAGACCCAGAAAAAGCACGGGCAGATGTTTTTGAAGTGATGCAGGGTCTTGTAAAAATATCGGTACAATTGCAACCGATTATGCCCGAAACTGCACAGAAAATGCGAATGCTAATAGAGAAACGAGAAAAACCAGCAGAGTCACTCTTTGCGCGGATAGAGGGATAAAATACTTATTTTATAGTATAATACAAGTATTAATATAATATATATACACTTACTTTATGCAACCATATATTAACAATATTGAAAAAGAGGCAATGGAAAATAATTATTTTCGTAAAGAAATTTTTACGGGAACCCATATGCAAATGACGGTTATGTCTCTTGATGCAGGTGAAGATATTGGAGTTGAAACACATCCTCATATTGATCAATTTTTACGTGTTGAACAGGGGTCGGGAATAGTGTCTATTGATGATAAAGAGTATTCTATAGAAAATAATTTTGGGATTATCATTCCTGCGGGAAGTAAACATAACGTTACAAATACAGGTGACACAACGATGAAATTATATTCAATATATACACCACCAGCGCATCCTGTGGGAACTATTCATAAAGATAGAGCCGAAGCTTACAATGAAAACTTAGCAAACGGTATTGGTAATTTAGCTTCGCGACTTCTTAATCTTGGTGAAAAGAATTTAGACGCAGCTCCAGTAATTCCAGAGATGACTATTCCAGATGATTGGAAACAAGCTATGGAAGAATTTCGACTAGATCGTGCATGCGACATTGTATGGCGACATAGTGGAGGGCTCGATGTAGAAATTGCAGAAAAAGAGCCATTCAAGCTAATAAAAACTGATCCAGAAGCCGCAAAAGAAATACTGCGAGGAATGCTGGTGAAGCTCTATACGATTGCACGAATATTAAATCCTATTCTGCCAGAGATATCAAAGACTATCAAGGCGTAGTGAAAGCAAACAAGAAGCCAGCAGAACCATTATTCATAAGAAAGTAATCATGTATGCATACTATATCTAAAAAAATATTTTCATTTTTAATAATAGCCTTTATTGTACTTTCTGGATCTGTAATAATGCCTTCTGATACGAACGCTCTTTCTTATGTTGCTACACCTGATTGTCGCGTAGAAGGTATTGTTGTAGAAGGAGTCTTTCAAGCGAATCAACCAGATGATCCTTATCTGCCAGGTAGTGGGCGTGCTGATAGATACCAAATGTTAATTCATATTACGGGCAGTGAGTTACTTGGAGACAGTCAACATGGAAATTGTTCAGATTTTTACAAAGAAGGATATAATAAAAATTTTGTATTTCCAACAAGTATCTTATCCGCAGGGATGACGATGGGCTCAATGCTAGGTAACGATATTTCTTTTAAGAAAGGAAGATATGGTGAGTTATCATCAGACATAGTATTTACACCAAGGCCAGAACAAGATGATTTTTGCACAATTGAAGCTGAGCTTATCAGTAATCCTGCTCAGGCTTTTTGTATGCCAGCAGTTGGTGGTTCCTCATGTTATGGTTTCACAAGCCTTGATTTCAAAGTTACAAAGGTTGCTAGTAGTATAACAGGGCAATGTAGTCAAAAATTTCCAATTGGTATTATAGGCGCTACTTCTTTGAAGTCTACAAATACATTAGAAGAACAAGGTCTTATATTCGAAAAAGGAAGTAAAATACGTTTACTCGGGTCTCTAAATATAGAAAATAGTAGATTCCAAGCTTTTAAGGGTCTTGTGATTGCGTCTCCTGAAAAAGAATTAGAACCTAAACCAAAACCCGAAGAACCAAAAAAAGATCAAGAGGAGAAGGAAGAAAAAGTTACAGGCGATAATGATGAACCCATCATACTAAACCAACAGTATCAACAAAATACTGGCTTTGCATACGGTATAATTGCGGGTCTTTTTCTAGGATTGATTGCACTTGTCGTTGTACTACTTTTGAAAAGAAATAAAAAATAATCTTATATGAAATACATCGACATTCACGCGCATACAAATTTTGCCGCATATGATACTGATCGTGATGAGGTAATTTCTCGTGCCAAAGAATCTGGTGTATTTATTATCAACATTGGAACACAATATGACACCTCAAAAAAAGCAGTAGAAATGGCAAACACATATGATACGTGTTACGCAATTATTGGACTACATCCGATTCATACCACTGCGACACATCATGACGAAGATGAGCTGGGTCAGGGTAATAAAGGGTTTTCTTCGCGAGGAGAAATATTTGATGTTGAAAAATATCGTAGTCTTGCAGAATCTTCTGTGCGGGTAGTCGGCATAGGGGAATGTGGTTTTGATTATTACCGTAATGATCATGACACAAAACAAATTCAAGAAACGGCATTCCGCGCCCAAATTGAACTTGCCATTGCATTAAATCTGCCGTTGATGTTGCATGTTCGACCATCATTAGGTACTTATGATGCTTATAAAGATGTTCTTGAAATATTACATGAATACAAAGGCTCAGCAGGCGATATCTTGCGTGGTGATGTTCACTTTTTTGCAGGAACGCCTGATATCGCAAAGCAATTTATGGATATCGGATTTGATATTTCATTTACAGGAGTTATTACATTTGCAAAACCATACGAAGAATTAATTCGGTCGGTACCGATTGAGCGATTGCATGTTGAGACAGATTGCCCCTATGTTGCACCAATACCACATCGCGGACAACGTAATGAACCAGTATATGTATTGGAAATGGTAAAAAAGATAGCCGAAATAAAACAATTATCCATCGAGTCAGTGCAAGAATCTTTAATACAAAACGCAAAAAGATTATTTAATGTTTAATTTTGGGTATTTTTCTACACTAAGAAAAAATAAATGCATTTCTGAATCCAATCTTTACCTTTGTTATTTTCTATGCTATTCTGCAACTATCCCAGTCGAGGGGATATATTATGAATTAAAAGCACCCCAATCTTTATTTGGGGAATCCGATTGCGGATTACCGGTGAAAAATATATGTCAAAAACCGAAAAAGAATCATCATCATTAGATGATATTGCACTTAAATACGAAACACAAGAACCTCGTATTTACGAAGTTGGCTATCTTGTTATTCCTTCAATAGGAGAAGAAGAATTGCCTCAGGCTGTTACTACTATAAAAGAAGTGATTCTTGCAAAAGAAGCACAGGTTATATCAGAAGAATATCCAAAATTAATACCTTTGGCATATACAATGGTAAAAGTTCTTGATAATAAACATACTCGTTTTGACACTGCTTATTTTGGGTGGGTTAAATTCGAAGCTATGCCACATCATATTCCAGAAATCCAAAAAACTTTGGATGGAAATAATCAGTTACTTCGTTATCTGTGTATTCTTACCGTGCGTGAAAATACTATGGTAACAGGGCGAATTCAAACACGATCTACCCGTGCATCGGCTGATGAATCAGTTATGGTAGCTCCTATTGATACTCCTGTTGCCGAATCAGTTGCACCAATGAACGAAGAAGTGATTGATGAAAGTATTGAAAATTTGATCATTGATTAGTCATAACGCCCAATAGGGCATTGCGCTTTGCGCCTTATGTATATGTATTTGAATAAAGTCCTACTTATTGGAAACCTAACCAAAGAACCAGAAATGCGATCATTGCCAAGCGGGGCAAAGGTAACATCTTTTTCCCTTGCAACAAATCGTGTGTGGAAAGACCAGAATGGTCAACGTCAAGAATCAACTGATTATCACAATGTTGTTGTATTTGGGCGTCAGGCAGAAACATCAGCACAGTATCTTGCAAAAGGTGCTATGACTATGATAGAGGGTCGTTTAACTACACGTAGTTGGGATGATAAAGATGGAACAAAAAAATACAGAACAGAGGTTGTAGCAGACCGAGTACAGTTTGGTCCACGCTCTGGTGGGGCACCAAATACTGGATCACAATCAAATACACCAGGGTCAACACAATCAGAAATGCCTCCCGCTATGGATACTATTGAATATCCAGATGACGAAGCAAATCCTGATGATATACCTTTTTAATTATTAGTAACCTTTAACTCTTTATGAAAACAAACAAACAATGTTATTTTATTTCTCATAGTATCAAAAATATTGATTACAAAGATACAGAATTACTAAAAAAATTCTTATCACCAAATGCAAAAATACTTCCTCGAAAGAGAACAGGTGTTTCTTCAAAATACCAACGACAACTGTCTTTGGCTATCAAGCATTCTCGATTTATGGGATTCCTTCCATATATCCAAGCATAATAAAAGAAACAGCATACAAAAACGTCGCCCTCTGTGGCGACGTTTTTGTATGGATAATCGTTTAATTTTTCTCTGCTCGTTCTACGTATTCTCCTGTTTCTGTATTTACCTTGATAACGTCACCTATATTAATAAACAGGGGAACATTTACCACAACTCCAGTTTCTAATGTTGCTTGTTTGTTTCCACCTGTTGCAGTGTTTCCCTTGATAGACGGCGGAGCATCAACAACTTTTAAATCCAATTTATGTGCCAGTCGAACACCAATAACTTTTTCTTCATCATTATTGTCAGTAAAGATAACCACATCAACTAATGCATTTTCTTTTAAAAATTGTGCAGGGGATCCAATGACTGTTTCATCAATAATGAATCGCTTACTTCGGTCTTTTTCTTCTGCAAACCAGTATTCATTATTTTTTGCGTTTTTGTACAAGAAAATAACCTTGCGTACTGTGATGTCAGCTTCTTCTACCTTGTCTTGGACCTGGAAAGATACCTCGGTGACACCTCCAGTTAATAGATTGCGTAGCTTTGTTGCATTCACAGGTTTTCGTTGCTGTTTTCGAAATACATGCGAAGTTAATACCTCATGAGGAACACCTTCAAAGATAATAATTTTTCGTAATGTGATTTCGTTATATTCTAACATGTTGGTATTTCGGTTATAGGGTTAATGGTATTTTTAAATAGGGGAATGTTGATTGATTATGCAGAAGCTTCTTCAAGAAGTTTTTTCATAATTTGTTTTTCCAATTCTTTTTCTATTTTTGGATTTTCACGTAAAAAAGTTCGAGATGCATCATATCCACGACCCAGCGGTATTTTCTCTTCGACACCCTCTTTTGTTTTTTGCAGATAACTGTATGATGCACCAGATTTTTGAATAATATCAAATTTTTCACCCAAAGCAAGTATCTCTCCTTGTTTTGAAATACCTTCGTTGTAAATGATATCAAATTCAGTTTGTCGAAATGGTGCAGCAACTTTATTTTTTACTACTTTGACACGAGTTCTCGCTCCTACCACTTCTTCGCCTTTTTTAATTTGTGCAATTCTTCGAATATCCAACCGTACTGATGTATAGAATTTTAATGCTTTTCCACCTGGGGTAGTTTCTGGATTTCCAAACATAACCCCAATTTGCATACGAATCTGGTTAATGAAAACAACAATAGTTTTTGATTTATGGGTGATTGCAGTTAATTTTCGTAATGCCTGAGACATTAAACGAGCCTGCTTTCCAACATGATGTGCACCCATATCTCCTTCTATTTCATCTTTTGGGGTCAATGCAGCAACTGAATCGACTACAATAACATCAATAGCTCCAGATCGAACCAATGTTTCAACAATTTCCAAAGCTTGCTCTCCAGTATCTGGCTGAGAAATAAGAAGATCATCAATTTGAACACCTAATTTTTTTGCGTATTCAGGATCCATGGCATGCTCTGCATCAATAAATGCACAGGTTCCACCAGCTTTTTGAGCTTCTGCAATAACATGCAGAGTCAATGTTGTTTTTCCGGATGATTCTGGTCCAAAAATTTCAACGATTCTTCCTCGGGGCAGACCACCTACACCCAATGCTTGATCCAAACCTAATGACCCTGTCGAAACAACCCCAATATCTACCCTTGGTGCTTCTCCTAATTTCATAATAGAACCTTCTCCAAATTTTGTTTGAATCATTTTTATAGCCGCTGCTACATCTTTTGCTCCTTCACCTGTTGATACCATCTTTTCTTTTGCTACTTTTTTTGCCATATGAATAGTATTATACTGTTAAATTATTAATCTCTTCGTTGATGTCTAAAATCTCTTCTGGGGATTCTGGAATTAAAATGGGTATATCATCTCGTGTAATGGGGATAGATACGGATTGTTCGTGTCCAAAACGGTCTTGTGCAGTTATCTCCAGTATAGTATATCCTGGGATAACTGCAATAATCTCACGAAATGAATTATCTGTATGTAAAAACAATGTCCGGCCATTTATTTTTGCACTGGAAACATATTGTATGGTTCCAGAAACTTCGACCCACCCCTCGGTAATTTCTTGCCAGGGGGCAGGGGTGATAATGGTTATTTGTGGTCCCATGATGATGCCATATAAACGAGAACCTAAAAAAACAAGAATCAGAATACCGACGACACCTCCAATGCTAAAAAATACATAAAACCAAAATGATTTTTTATTATAAGCACCTAATGCATAGGGGGTGTCATTATATTGCATGGTTAGAATACTTCTTTTTCATTTTCTTCTGGGGTATCAGTAGCAATGGATTCATGAGAAAAAGAATCTTCTTGGCCAATCAATACTTCTCTTGGTTTTGCACCATCAGCGGGTCCAACAACTCCACGTTCTTCTAATATATCCATCAGACGAGCGGCTCGGGCATATCCAACCTTTAATTTCCTTTGTAAATATGATGTGGATGCTTTTTTGGCATCGATGACCACCTGTTTTGCTTCTTCATAAAGATCATCGTCATCATCAGTGTCTTCTAATGACAGAGAACTAATTGATTTTTCATCTGCCAATGTGTCTGGGAATATAATACTGGTATCTGGCGGTATGTCTGCATAGGCACGGGCAAGATGTTTTACAACACGTTTTACCTCATCTTCTGAAATAAAGGCAGATTGTGCTCGTTCTGGTTTTGACATATCGCCTGTTTGATACAGCATATCTCCGGCACCTAATAGTTTTTCTGCACCCGATGCATCCAAAATGGTACGTGAATCAATCTGTGACGATACCTGTAATGCAATACGTGATGGTACGTTTGCCTTGATTAAACCAGTAATAACATTTACCGAAGGTCTTTGTGTAGAGAGAATAAGGTGAATACCAACAGCACGGCTCATCTGTGCTAATCGAACAATGCTAGATTCTAATTCTCGTGGATATGCCTGCATAAGGTCAGCCAACTCGTCGATAATAATAACAATATAAGGCATCCGTTCTGGTAATTCGACATCATCTTCGGTTTGACCTTTTTTCTGAGCTTTTTCATATGCTGGTCGTACTATCGTAGTGTGATATGACTGAATGTCTCGAACTTTTTCATTTTCTAGTATATTGTATCTTCTATCCATTTCTTTTCCAGCCCATTTCAATGAAAGAATAGATTTTTTCGCTTCGGTAATTACAGGAGTCAATAAATGGGGGATTGAATTATATAATGTTAATTCTACACGTTTAGGGTCTATCATTATCAGACGTAAATCTTCTGGAGCATTTCGATACAATAAAGATGTCACCAATGCGTGAATGGTTACTGATTTTCCAGAACCCGTTGCACCAGCCAATAATAGATGGGGCATTTTTGCCAAATTGGCATAATGTGCACGACCAGATACTCCTTTACCTAATGCTAATAATAATGGTTTATCAGAACCTGTAAATTGTGGATCTGAAAAAAGTGTACCCAACCCAACCATTGCTTTTGTTTTATTTGGAATTTCAATCCCCACCAAAGACTTTCCAGGAATCGGAGCTTCGATACGAATAGGATGAGCAGCCAATGCCAATGCTAAATCATTTTGTAATCCAAGAATGCGAGATAATTTTACCCCTTCGGCAGGTTTCAATGAATATCGGGTTACCGTTGGTCCAATCGATATTTCATCCATCTCAACATTAATACCAAAATTAGCTAATGTTCGTTGAATCATATTTCCATTCGCTTTGATATCTCCAACAGATGGTTTACCCTTGTCGTTTTCTAATAGGTCCAATGGCGGGGGAGTAAAAGGTGACAATCGCACAAATGGCTTTGGGGTGGGAATATCAATTTCTTCATCATCGGCAATTTTCATCAAAACTTTTTTTACAATAGGTGGAATAATACCATCAGTTGTTTTGATTGATTTTGCAGGTAATGCTTCTCCATCTTCTTCGGCCTCAGGTTTTTCATTCTCGTCGGTTTCATTTTTCTTATGATTACCAGATAGGGAAATGGGACGTACTAAAATTTCTTGTAACTTATGAAACCATGACATGTCATGTACTGATCGGTCCATCAATAATAATATCCCTACACTGGTGCTTGCCACTGATACGATGCCCGCAATAGCTGTTCCCATAAGAGTAATAAAAGTATTTCCGATAAAGGAACCGATGATGCCCCCGTGGGTCATATCTGGTGACAAAATATGTACAAAGGTCAACAAAGAAAATAAGGTAAGAAAGCCTGTTGTTGTTGCAGATGCGTGATCAGAAAAGGATTCTTTTTTGATGATGCCAATAATGATACCAGTTAATGAAAGGGGGACAATAAGAAATCCATAACCCAATAACCATACTGCAAAATCATGTGCGTAGACACCCAACATTCCTGATGATTGAATGCTTCCTAAAAAAAATACAAGGGTAATAAAAGAAAGAATGGATAATACTATCCATCGTCTTGTGCGCTCGCCGAACAGGGGTGTTGATTCTTTTTTTCGTGCCATAGATAAGACCAGTATATCAAAAAAAGTAATGAATTACCAATGAATAGATTTTTAAAAGGGTACTTTTTTTCCATCAAAAAAAGTACTCAAAAAAAACAGACCCGTAGTAAAAAGACTAAAAATAAATCAAACAATACCAAACAGAATAAACTCGTTTCTCTCAAATACATCCTGCTTCCTACGCATTATTTGATTTGTTTTCTTAATGCTTTTTTCTACAGGGTCAAGTCAATACATTGTTTTTCTTGACAGTATTCTTTGTATGAAAAATAAGTACTGACATCTTCTTGCACTCTTTGCCATGTTGCTTTATAATGGACACATTATTCACCATAAAAGACATCAGAGTATGAACCAAAATGAAATCTCTCAAAAAGACATTGCCGGTATCTCAAAAGGACATTCTGGTGTCTCTCTATCAGACACCAATACGACATCGGTTAAAAATAACCTTGTAAATACGGGTGAATTCTTTTATTCTCACAAAGACAATCAGACATTCTTTTCTTTTGGAAAGAAGGCAGAAAAAATTATAACAGCCATTTACATGGTGACAGATTTTTTTGAAGATACTGAACCATTAAAGACACGCATTAGGGGATTGGGAGTTTCCTTGGTTACGGATTTGTTTTCTTGTATGGCGTTGTCACATCATGATCGTGTGCGTATGTTGGCACAGTCTATCACCCACAGTGAAACTTTGATTTCCTTGATTACCATGATGGAATCATTGCGGTTTATGTCATCAATGAATGCACACATTTTAATCGAAGAAATAACTACACTGCAGGGAACATTGGAATCAGAATTACAGAATCTGCACGCTGTATCAGACGGGACATCTGGTCATACTCACGGACGACAAACGTCAGTACATAATGATGCAGTACAATTATCAACACAGCTGTTTGATATGCCATTGTTCGACACATTGAGAACTGCGCGAAAGCAGGAAAATCCTATAGGACATAATAAAGGACATCAAACAATCATGTCCAATATGACAGAGAACAGTGTCCGATATGAATCACCAAAACAAGACATTCAATCATCAGTAAAAGACAATGTATCAGAATCAAAAATACCTACAGTCTTGGAAACTATTGAAAACAAATATCTAAAACTAAAACAAAAAGACTTTGCTCAGATTCAAAAAGACAATCAAAATATTCGTATAAGACAGGTGTTGGCAATTTTTGATAAAGGACATGAATATTCTATAAAGGACATCACTGACAGATTTCCACACGTGTCCATTAAAACCATTCAGCGTGATTTAGTATCATTGGTATCCGAAGGAAAAATTGCTCGGTCAGGAGAAAAAAGATGGGTGAAATATAAACTTGTCTAACACACAAGGATTACTGATTCATTCTCAATCAGGAAGGGTGCTTTTTTTATGATAAAAAAGGTACCCAAAAAAACCAGACCCGCAGAAAAAAAATAAAAAAGATTCAAAAAATACTAAACAGAATAAAATTATTATTGCTCGAACACATACAGTTTTATACCCATCATTTAATTTATTTTCTTAGCTCTTTTTCTACAGGATCAATGAACTTGAAAATGCATGTGTATCCCTTTGAAATTGCATAAAAAAACGTAAAGAAATCAGATTCAATATTGCGTGAAATAAAATATATACCCAAGAGAAAAAAGTTTCTATTTTAGAGAAACAATGAATTCTATTTTAATCTTTTTCTGCAATCTGGTCCTCTTTTTTGGCTGTTGGCAAGAGCGGGTTTTGTATTTATTTTTTGTCACCAAAAAAGAAATAGGGTTTCAAAAAAGTCGTCTACAAATATCTTTTCCTGGTAAAAAAATAAATAATATCACCATTAAAAAAGCCACATACATAACTACATCTCATGAAAACCTATTGATTTACCAGATAAACAGGGGATTTGACACAGTATTTATATTGTTTTCAAATAATTATCTTGTCATAAAACCACTTTCGACCCGTCATTATCTACAGACCACTGGTACCCCAAAAACAGAGCATCACGATTTAAAACATATAAAGTTTTCCACAGGTGCACGTTGACTTGTTGCATCTTTATATAAAACCACGTATACTATTGTGTAGGTGCAGAGAATCGCTGAAAATAATCAACAGACAGGTAATACTTTCTGTTGTGCATGTATTCTGAATGTCCGGATCATTTCCAATTAAATAGAGAGAAAAATATTTCGTTTCTTAACTCACATTTATTGTGATTTAGAATTTAGATACATGGGTCGAATTATGTATCAAAAAAAAGAAGGAGTGTACACAGCGCAGAAGAATATATGAAACAGTATTCATGTAATCAATTATTATATTGTATGAATTATGTTTCGTATCCTCCTGTGCGGGGTGTACACCCCCAGATTCATATCTGTAGAAATACAGGTATGAATATTTATAAGTACTTATAAGTATTAAAAGTTTTTATTATAGAATATGCAAACAAATAAAATTAACCTTACGAATCTATTCGTAGGATCATTGGTTTCAGTTTTCGCATTGGGTGCAATGTTTTCATTCGCAACTCCAGCAAAAGCTCAGACTATAGCAGAATTGCAAGCAACGGTTAGCGCGTTGATGGCACAAATCGCAGCATTATCAGGAACAGCTGTAGTAGCACCTTCAATGTCATACGACTTTGGAATGGTTACATTAAAAGCAGGTTCACAAGGTTCATCTGTTATGGCGCTTCAATCTTTCTTGAACGCTCATAGTGGTGCTATGTTGACTGCAGACGGAAAATTCGGTCCTGCAACTTCAATAGCAGTAAAAACATGGCAAGCTTCTCGAGGTTTGACAGCTGATGGTATGTTTGGATTCAATTCACGAACAGCAGCTCAAAATCAATTGGCTGTAGTTGTAGCTCCGGCTCCAGTTACACCAGGTCCAGTTACACCAGGTCCAGTTACACCTGGAACACTTGATGGTCAAGGAACAATCAACGATATAACTGTTGGTTCTTCTGATGAATCAGAAATGAACGAAGGAGATTCTGATGTTGAAATCTACGCTGCAGATGTTGAATTAGATGACAACGGTAACCTTTTGGTTCAATCAGTTGACGTTTGGTTCGCAGAAACAGATGTTGGTGGACACTCACAAAAACCTTGGGATTACTTTAAAACAGTATCTCTATTAGTTGATGGAGACGAAGTAGCATCTATGGATGCTGATTCTTCTTCAGACTGGTCTTCAGTAGCTAATAATGGAAATATTTCAGGGGGTGTTTCAACAAGGGAATACCGACTACGATTCACTGGATTAAACTTTGGTCTAGAATCAGATGAAACAACAGTTGTTTCAGTTGCTGTTTCTTCATTAAACAATATTGATTCTAATGATGATGGTGCTACATGGAACGTTGACTTGGGAGACATGAGAGTTGTAGACGGAACAGGATTCACAACAAATGAAAACTATGACGTTGCAGATTCTTTCTCAATCAATTCATCTTCAGAATTAGCATCTCTAGATGTTTCTGATTCATCAGATAACATGAATGCAACAACTATCGAAGTTAGCAAAACTTCTGATACAGATGGTGTAGCTATTTACAAATTTGAAATCGAAGAAGATAACAACGTTAATGTAAACATTGAACAAATGACATTGACATTTGTTACTCCAATTGCAGAAAACGTAATCATCAAACGAGCTTACCTATACAAAGGAAGCAGTAAAGTTGGTGAAGAATCTATGACAGCTAACGGTGTTGTTGTATTTGACAACATGGACATTGATATTTCTGGTAACGATACAGAAGATTTCACTGTTAAGGTTGATCTAGAAGATACAAACAACGGAGTTCGATATACTGAAGGTAATACTATCGCTGTTTCTGTAACATCTATTGACTTGTTCACAGATGCTAACGAAAATGACGAAGGTGATATAACACCAACAGTTTCTGCTACTTCTGAAACTCATGAACTTCGAACAGAAGGAATCATGGTAGAATTTGTTTCTAAATCAGAAGCAAAAACTTTCTCAGCAGATGATGCTTTAGAAAATGATCGAGGACAATTTAACATCAACTTCAAAGCACAAGCTTTTGGTTCTGATATGAGACTAGATAAGTCTTGTGAAGAAGCTAATGCTGACGCAGCAGGACAAGGTGTTGAATACACAATCACAAACAACGCTGCAAACGATACTACTTGTGTTCTAACTTCTGCTTCTACAGATTCAGAAGATAACGCAGATGTGTACGAGCTTGATAAAGGTGTTTGGCGAAACTTTACCCTAACAGTTGAAGCGACAGCAGTTACAACAGCATTCGCTGAAGTATCAGTTGCATCTATAAACTGGGGACTATTGTTAACTAATCTAAACGCTAATTACTACACATTCAATCTTGATAATTACAAGACTGGAGCTCTATCTCTAAACTCACTTTAATTCTTAAAGTAGCGTTAGATATAAAGTAGAAGTAATTCAAAAAACCACCCTTCGGGGTGGTTTTTTGTTGTATAGACTGTACCCAACCAATGCTGTGTGGGGACAGACCCCACACGGAATTCAATGTGTGGGGAAAGATGCTGTGTGGGGACAGACCCCGCACGGAATTCAATGTGTGGGGACAGATGCTGTGTGGGGACAGACCCCGCACGGAATGGATTCTTCCGAGTTCAATTACTTGACCTTGGATACAGTTTGACTTCAGGTGGACCAGTGGTTAACTTTGACCTAACTCTTGAAACAGATAACGATACAGTTGATCGAGAAATCGACACTATCTAATCTATAGTTTCTCGATAGCATAAATCGAAATATCTCAGACGATATAAAAGTCTAAACAAAAAACCACCCTTCGGGGTGGTTTTTTGTTGTATAGACTGTACCCAACCATGCTGTGTGGGGACAGACCCCGCACGGAATTCAATGTGTGGGGACAGACCCCGCACGGGATACTTGGGTTTCTTATTTGTGTTATACTAAAAAACGTATGGCCAGAAAACCAAGACTTCTCAAAGAATATGGCATCTATCACATTATCAATCGCGGTGTTGAAAAGCGAGATATTTTTTTAGATAGACAAGATTATAGTCGGTTTATTATAGGTCTTGAGTGTTTTAATTGTCTGGAAAGTATTAATTTGTGGAGTTTTTTAAGATTAAATAACGGTCATGAAGGTCTTCAATCTTTGTTAAAAGAAAAGTTACAATTATTCCGTTCACAAAAGCGAGAACCTTTGGTCGAGATTCTCGCCTTTGTATTAATGCCGAACCATTATCATTTGATTGTAAAAGAAATAAAACCAGACGGTATTTCTCAATTTCTCAAAAAAATGGGTGGATATAGTGTATATTTTAATAATAGATATAATCGTGTTGGACCCTTGTTTCAATCACGATTCAAATCAATTGAAATATCAGATGAGCGCCAAATGGGTGTTGTCTTTAATTATGTGCATGCAAATCCGGTTGAAATAATCGAACCAGGGTGGAAAAAATTTAATGTACAAGATCCTAAAAAAGCGACAGAATATATCTGCAAATATCCATGGTCCAGCTATCCTGACTATATTGGGAAAACACAGAATCCATATGTCACCCAGCGAGAACATTATCTAAAATTTTTACAAGGGAACCAAGGATGTCAAAAATCAGTAGAGGATTGGGTTGTGCAACATTATCAAAAGGTCTTTCATGATGAAGATACCGTAAAACTTTTTCTTGATATCTAGCAAAGTGGGGACAGACCCCACACAAAAATTATTTCCCATGTTTTCTTTTTGTTTTTATAGTATAATATGGCTGTGCCGTTTTGCCTGATCTTTTTAGATTGGGACTTTACTTTGTTATTTTTTGTAAAAGATTATTAAAATAAGTAGAAATTATATATATGAAATTGAGTCTTAAAAGTTTTTTGTTTACCGCCGTTATTTTTTTAGGGGTTTTTGCTTTTAATGCTACGCATGTCTCAGCAGCTGTTTGTACTGCAGAATCTACAGGCCTCTGGAGCGCAGATGCTACATGGGATGCTGCCTGTAACGGCGCTGGAAATATTCCAGGCGCAGGTGACAGTGTAGTTATTCCAGCTGGATTTACTGTTACGGTAGATAGTGATTTTAGTGTGACGTCGGTCACTGTCCAGGGTAATGACGATGCAGGAATTACTATTGGTGGAACGAATACATTAACCGTATCAGGTTCGGTTACTATGGCAGTACCTATAGATGGTGTTACGAATACCATAGCGGTAGGTGCAGGAACCTTGGTCGTAGGTGGAGATCTGGTAATAAATAGTGGGGGCAGTGTGAACGAAATCTCTATAGTGAGCGTCAGTACAGGAACCATAAATGTAGAGGGTAATATTGCGTTACAAGGTGCCACCACATCGGCAACCAGATTGATTTCTACAGGATCAAGTACTATTTTTGTCGGAGGTGATGTGACTTCTGGCGGATCGGTAACTCTTGGAACAAGCACTGTTACTTTTGATGGATCTGGAGCTCAGATGATCGGCGGATATGCCTATTATAATGTTACGATAAATAAATCAGCTGGAACAGTAACACTGGGTGATAACGGGCTTATTCTGGGTGCTTTGATTATAATCGAGGGTGAATTTAGCACCAGTACTCATAATATTGATATTACTCAAGCCACTCTTATTGAAGACGGAGGTACGCTGACTCATGGTACTGGTACAAAGGTGCACAATGGTAACGTGACAGTAACCGAAGGAGGAACGTGGACAGAAACAGACGCAGCTGTTGTGACCTATCTTGGGCATTTGACCAATAACGGAACATTTACAGCGTCTACTGGCGTGCACACTTTTGGTATAGATGTACGATCAATTAATGGTACTGTATCTATTCCTAATTTGACTATTTCAGGATCAACAACAAACAATGGCACACTTACCGTTTCTACAGCACTTGCCGGAGCGAGTACTCTTATTAACTCTGCAACAGGAATTTTGAATATTGGTGGCACGTCGACTATTGTCGGACTTGTTGCTACTGCAGTCGGTAACCAAGTTCACTACACAGGAACTGATCAGACGGTAAAAGCTACAAATTACGCTAATCTTTTCTTGGAAGGTACTGGTATAAAAACTATTGCAAGCGCTATTACTATTGCAGATGCATTGTCTATCGATGATGGGGTCAGTACCGCTCTTACGGGCGATTCCACTACTGATTCTCTGTTGCTTGATGGGAATTTAATGGTCGCTGGGTCTTGGGGGTCGACTGATTCTAATGCAACGAATAAAAATAATGTGTATTTTTCTGGTACAGGTATGGTGATAACAGGGATATTAGGTTCTGGAACAGAACAAGATCCGTATCAACTCAATAGATGTTATACCATTGTACAATCAGGTTATTATATTCTCACTGGTGATATTGAAAGTATTGATCAGGATTGTATTGTTATAGAGGCACACGACGTTTCTATTAATGGTGACGAACATGCGATTACGGGAAATGGGTCAGACCATGAAACTCAATATCAAGCGATAAGTACAGAAGGATACGATAGGATTAGTATTCAGGATATCATTCTTGGTGGATTTTACGCTGGTATTCAATTACGGGATTCAGAAGGTCCGTCTTTTATTTCAGGTGTTACTGTTTCAGATATGTTTGATAGTGGAATTGAAGGATTGGGTGTTACAAATATTACCATAACAGGCAATACTATTTCTAATATTAGTGATGATGGGATTAGTATTGGTTCGTATATTGAAGAGACTGAAATAGAAAGCTCAGGTGTAACTATTAGCAATAACACTATTTCTGAGATAGATGATGACGGTATTGATATTTCATATTCATCAGATGTGCTTATTACGGGTAATCTATTATCAGATATAGATTCTGATGGTATCTATGCAGAAGAGATAAACGAATTGATTGTGAGTGATAATATAATTTCAGACACAGGTGCTGATGGTATTGATATTTCAGATGATGGTGATGGTAATACTGATATTACGATTATTAACAATACGTTGACTAACATTGGTGATAATGGAATTGAATTAGACGAAGTATATGGTGCAACTATTACAGGAAATGCTATGGAAATCTTGGGTGATGGTATTGCCGTTGATGATAGTGAAGATATCGAATTTAATAATAATACCATTACGCCAAAAAGAACAGATTATTTTGTTATTCCTGGAAATGAATTTAATTTCCTTGATTTAGATATAATAGACGCAGCAAGTAGTACGAATGGTGATGATGAATCATTTACGTATACATTGCCCTTCACTTTTAATTTTATGGGCCGTGATATTACTGATCTAGAGATAAGCACTAATGGTTCTATAGAATTATTAATAGACGGAGAAGGTTGTGAGATTTGTAGTGAATATGGATCATATTCCAGCTATCTTGATAATGATGTTATCTTCTCGAGCTTCGATGATTTAATCACTACGGATAATGATGGACATGTTGCAGTATTTTATCTAGATGATGAAGATGGTGAGCGTGTGGTAATTGAATTCTATGGAGAAAATATTTTAGATGGTAATGATCTAGAAGATAATCTAATACATTTTCAAACAATATTGTACCCCAATGGAACCGTAGAGTGGAATTTCAACGAAATGTTGTTTGTCAACCATGGTTTTGATATGTTCACTGGAGTATATGATTTTGAAGCCGGCGAAATATATCAGGCTGGAAAATTGATCAATGGTGAAGGTGTTGGATATGCAGGAGATTTTTCAGGAAATGCCGAATTTGGTGAACCCATAGAAGATTATGCATCAAATATTGGTCTTGATTTAGATGAGGTAATAAATAGTACTTTTATAGGAAATAGTATCCGAGCATCACAGTGGGTGTTTGGAGTAGACCTTGAAAATGTCCTGTTCAACGACAATGATTCTGGAAATACCTATTATCTCTTGAATGGTGATGGTGCATGGACCATATTTGATATTACTGATTCAACAGGAAACGGGTTTGCTGACACAGGAACCAATAGACCATTCAACGAAGCCATGCTTGGTGTGCAATATTGGGAAGGAGAAGGTCAAGATGCATATCCTGCAACTGAAAATGAAATAACAGTTGTCGCAACGCGTCGATCTTCAGGTAATTCAATCTCAAACCAAATAAAAAATCTGAAAGAAATGGGTAAAATAGAAGAATCAGAGAAACTTGAAAATAAATTCAATAATTTTCTCAACAAAAAAACCCCAACTGTTCAATCTTTACTAAAACAAATATCCGAACTTCAAGCCCTTTTAGCAAAACTACAAGGACAATCAATTACACCAACAAACAGTACACCATTGGTATGTTCACCACTTTTGAAAAAAGGAGCACGAGGTAACGAAGTTCTAAAACTTCAAAAACGATTAGGAGTAAAGCCAGAATCAGGACTCTTTGCATCTATTACTGAAAATGCAGTAAAAGCATTCCAAACACAAAAAAGAATACGAGTAGATGGAATAGTAGGACCTGAAACTTGTGCAATGTTCAAATAAAAAAGAATATATATATTTACAAAAACCACCTCTTGAGGTGGTTTTTGTTGTTTGGCAAAAAATGTAAAAAAGAGTATATTTAAAGCAAGCTTGTTCTATTGGATGTTTAATTTTGACAATGAGGTCACTGGATACACACAGAATGCAACCTATTTCGGCGAAGGGGTTCACTTTTTATTCATTGCATTCGCTGCAGACACCCTTATTGTAAGATATTCATCCGCTGGTTTATTTTTTAAAATAGATCAAGTGCCCCAGCTACAACTTAGCTGGGTTTTTTTTTATAAAAAATTAAGAATAGTACCTAGTATTGGAATACAAAGAGTAGACCTCGTAAAAAAAGTAATCCACAGTTTTGAATTTTTAATATTGCAGTATTTATAGAGTAATTTATAATAAAAACATGGGTATAAATCGATACCTAAAGACAGCCTTGTGTTGTGTGTTCTTTTTCCTCGGCTTTTTCCTTCGAGCGCCTTTTGTAGGTGCTTTTTTTGTGGATGATAATGTAATTTGGAGTATAAATGAATCTCCTATAATAATACAAGAGAATGTGATTATAAGTGAATTAGGTTCTTTAACTATTGAACCGGGTGTGCAAGTTATTTTTGATGCTGATATTGGAATTGAGGTTATAGGACGATTGAATATTTTGGGAATAGAAGAAAATCCCATAATACTAGGGTCAGAAGATAACCACTGGAAAGGTATATCAGTTTACGGAGAAAATGCACAAGTTACACTGAAATATGTTGTTATGGAAAATGCATTACATGCATTGTTAATAGAAAATAGCAGTATTTTATTAGAGAACATTCAGTTTCGTAATAATATCGATAGTATTGTCACTCAGAATTCTGATATTATTATCCGAAATTCTCTTTTTGAAAATAATGATTTGGTTATAAACAGCACAGAGAGTAATTTTTCCTTTGAAGAAAATTCGTTTATAGATAATAGTACATTGGGATATATTGATTTTGATACACATATTGAAGCACAAAATAATATGTTATCGGGTGGAGATATTCCAGCCTTGATAATGAGTATTCCTGATTATGACAATCATAATCCTTTTAATAAAGAAATAAAGGGTGATATTCCATTTTACTTTCAAGAATCCTTGATTATTCCATCAGGCTCCAGTGTTAATATTTTAGAGGGTGTCCAGTTATTTTTTGATGCATCGGTGGGAATTACTGTTTTAGGAGATTTTTCTTTAGAGGGGAATAAATCTAATCCTGTAATCATGGCATCTTCAGCAAGATTATTAAATCAAGATCTCTCTGATTTTTCCATGTGGAATACATGGCAGGGTATTACGTTTATTCCCACTGAATCACATGAATATACTATGAGCTACGGTAATTTTTTTGATGTACAGTCGGGCATATTTCTTATGGGTACAATATTGAATGTACAGCATTTTTCTTTGAATCGTTCGGTAGGATTTATTGCAGATACTGCAGTATTAAATATTGATAATCTTGATAGTGAAAATAGTATATATGAATCTATTGTTGGATATAATGCCAGCAGTGTTACTCTTTCTAATGTAACATTAAGAAAGACCTCTCTAGATAATAGAGACACTGTAGTAATTTTTGGAGACACATCTTTTGTTGGGGACTTTTTACAAATATATACAAACTCGGGATCAGCGATTTCTTTATTTGATAATGCATTAATGAATATTTCGAATAGCTTTTTTTCTGGTAATAATCAAAACACAAGTGACTTGATAAATATATTTAATAGTAGTAATGCGGTATTTAAAAATGTAACAGTACAAGATGGAAAATCATCAGGTGTTGTTGGCTTTAATGATGTTGATGTTCAAATAGAAAATAGTCAGATAAAAAACATGGACAGTTCTGGTGTTTGGATTTTTGATGGTGAGGATATTCCCGTATCGCAAATTTCTATTTTAGATTCAACGATGCAAAACAACTCTGTGGGTATTTCTGTAATACGCAGTATTGCGTTTTTGCGTGATTCTATAATATCTGGAAATAGTAATTTTGGTGCATATATAGAATCAGGATTGGGTACTATTGATGCAAAAGAAAATAATTGGGGTATGGTTTCTGGGCCATTTCATGAGATAAAAAATCAACAGGGTAGAGGTGATACTATATCAAATTATGTTCAGTTTGTTCCATGGATTGGCTACGACCCTTTACTACATGGATTAATTGATGATATTTGGGATGATGAAATTATTGAAGAAGAAATACCAGTAGAAGAAGACATTCCACCAGTAACACAACAATCTTTTTGGTCGCCAGTTACAAATTTTCCTGGAGGTATTATTACCATGAGAAAAGAACCATCTTTGTCGGGAAAAGCAATAAAAACATTACCTAATGATTGGGTTATCTATGTTCAGGCTGTTCAGGTTCAAGATACGCAAGTAATTGCTGATGGGTATCATTGGTTCTTTGTTCGTGATGCGACTGATGATGTAACAGGTTGGATACCAGGAAAAACAGTAGATGGGTCTGTGGAATTTTTACCTTTTATTTCTAATAAACAGGATGAATTTGAATATACTGCATCACATATTTTTTCTACAAAAGCAGAGCGTGCAGAAAAGATAATCGAAATTATTAATCATTATTATAATAATACCGATACAAAAAAATCTTTGTATAGTGGTAAGGATAATCAAGGCAAAAAAATTACCTTACTTAAGGAGCGAAATTTTCCATTTGAACTTATCCTTGCAATCGCTATTCAAGAGTCACATACAGTGAATTTTGATAATATGCACGTATCTCATGATTATGGTCATGGGATTATGCAGATAACATTTAAGGCTCTTTGGAATGAGCCTAATAATTGGATAAAAAATGATTGGGATAATCGAGGTGTTTACTCTAAGTATTTTAACTCTTTATGTCGAAGCTATGATCCGTCTAGAAAGAGTGGAGGACAGGGCTTATTGGATTATTTTGATTGCTATTTGCATGCAGGAACTGGAAATAATCTTGTAAAATCATATAAACACTATAAAGAAAATTTTAGTAATTCAACCTATAAACAATATACAAATACTCAACAATCAATGTATGCAAATCTTAAAGATGGTATGGGGGTTTTGAGTTTAAAACACCCAACACGATGCCCTAGGGAATCAAAAGAGATTAATGGATTATTATTTACTTGTCACGACATTGAAAGGCTTCTTGCTGTATGGTGGTACAACGGAGAATCATTTGATGTAAAAAAGAATTATATGAAAGAAGTTTCTCAAAAACTTAAAACAGTAGGATCTCATTTTTTAAATGTTTCTTATAATAATACAGATAATTTAATAGAAAAATTGATAATCGCTAATAATAATAGGAATTCGATAAAAGTTTTCAGTCCGGTTGAATTCTTCGTAAAAGATTCGCAAGGTAATATTACTGGATCAAAAAAAGATATCGAATTGGAGGATATACCTCATTCTGGATATTCTAGTATTGATGAATCTGTTGTTGTATTTTTTTCAGAAGATAATTTAACGTATGAATTAATTGGTACAGACAACGCCACATATGGAATAACCATAGAATCGGTTGTGAATGGAAAAGAAACAGTGTTCCAGGGTATAAATATTCCAACCACAATAGGGGAAAGACATGTATTTGAAATCGATTGGGATATCGTCGCGGTTGGGGGCAATGGTGTAAAAGTTTCAATTGATAAAGATGCTGATGATATATTTGAAGAGATTGTATATATATCAAATTTTATAGAAGGTGATTTTCCTCAAGATGCCGATATAAAAGTAGTATTAGAACAAAAACAGTCATTCACTGGTGGGCTTATTAGATTATCCCAAGAGGAGATAAAAGATGATTTTTTAGAAATATTTCAAAAAATAATAGTGAATGATGAAACGGTTGAAATATTTAATCAAAATATGTTACAGTCATTCACTGATTTTATCAAACCTATTACTATTGCGGTAGAATTATCACATGTAGATAATAATGCAGATGAAGTTATAATTAAAAAAGAAATAGATAATATACACATACAGGCCAGAGCTGATAATATCCCCATACAAAAGAAATCTATTTTCCTAGTAGGTGGGCTCATTTTTATGGTGTTGACTTTTATTGGGATAAGAAAGAAAATGTATCTATGAAAAAAAGAATAACGTCTATTTTGTTAATAATAGTATTTTGTTTGGGTGTATTGTTAATATATGTGTATATAAAAAAAAATAAACAAGAGAATGTTTTGGTTTCAATAAATATAGAGAAAGATATTTGGAAGACTTATAAAGATAATGAGTTTACTTTTAAATATCCTAGTGATTTTAAAATTGTTGATAAGAATGATGGTGGTATTTATTTGATTAGAGGGGATGGTGATCTATTACAAGATCAGATTATTTATATTTCTAAATATGGAAAAACTGATCAGTTATCTATGCAAGATTGGTGGAGGTTTGAGGGTCCACAAACTCATAGACAAGCGCCTCGTCCTGATGTGGAAGACAAGATGCTTGTTTCTGGATATGAATCTGTTTTGTCTATCTACGAGTCTGAAAGAATTTTAATGGGCTTGACCACTTTTGCAAAAATTAATTTGTATGTCTTTGTTGATAGTAATATTTTTGAAATCACAACATACAAAATAGCAGAAGATATTTTGAATGAATTTAAAGACAAAGAATATATATATGACGAAGAAAGTGTTATTACTCCTGAAATTATAAATAAAGATAAAGAGAATGAAAAGATATTTTTACAAGTGCTCGAATCGCTAGAATTTACCCCTCTTTAAAATCCTCATAACTCATGCTATACTATATACATGACACGAGCATTTATTATGAACGTCATTATATTTTCCCTTCTCGTGTTATTGGGAATTGGGGGATTGATTTTTTCGTCAATGTACGAAGACTCAAACGGACAGCCAAATAAGCCTGTCATTACCGCAACTCCAGCCCAACAACAGTAGGGTATAATGTCTGTGTATAGAATATACAGAGATAGTGGGTTATTGACTTTGTTCAAAAAAATGATATAGTCTCTTTGTGCGTACTGTAGACGGCTGGCTTTCACAATAGTGAATTAAATTGCCTCCCGAGGTCGAACATATTTCCTTTTATATAAAAGGTTATATATCCTGTCTACATTTGCACCCCAATGGGTGCTTTTTTATTAGATAAACAGATAACATCTGTTCGCGTTATTATATCGCTATGGCAATTACACGAAAAGACAAAGAACAATCAGTGCAAGAAATTTCTGACATTTTTAATAATGCAGAATCTGCAGTGTTCGTTCACTTTCGCGGTCTTCCTGTAAAGGAAGAACTTGCATTGCGATTGGCTATGCGAAAAGAGGGAATGCAATACAAAGTAGTGCGAAAAACATTACTTCGTCGTGCAGTTAATTCAGTTTCAAAAATCACAGGAGAATTTCCACATTTGGATGGCGAAGTTGCTATTGCATATGGAAATGATCCTTTGGCTCCTGCGCGTATTGCGTACGAATTTCAACAAACTCATAAAAAGACATTTGCTCTTTTAGGTGGTATTTTTGAAAACGTATTGCGAAATCAAGCAGAGATGACTGAAATTGCAACTATTCCTCCTCTACAAATATTGCGTGGTATGCTTGTGAATATTATTAATTCACCAATACAACGATTTGCAATTGCATTGAACGAGGTCGCAAAAACAAAAGCATAACAAGATTCCGTGTTTATAAGAAAATAATAGATAATATATGTCAGAAGAAACAAATACACCTCAGGTAGAGGCAGAAGAAACAATTCAAGCTGAAGCTCCTGTAGCAGAAGCTCCAAAAGCAGTAGCCGCTGCTGAAGAAGTTGTAGAAGTTCCAGAAAAGTTCAAGGCAATTATTGATGCGGTTGAAAAAATGCCAGTTTTAGAATTGAATGAATTGGTAAAAACATTCGAAAAGAAATTTGGTGTATCAGCTACTGCTGTTGCTGCTGCGGGTCCTGCGGTGGCTGCGGTTGATGAACAAACTGAATTTGCTGTTGAATTGACTTCAGATGGTGGAGCAAAAATTCCAGTAATGAAAGTAATCAAAGATGTTCTTGGATTAGGTTTGAAAGAAGCAAAAGACATCGTAGATGCTTTGCCTGCAGTCTTGAAAGAAGGAATGAAAAAAGAAGATGCAGAAGCTTTGAAAGCAAAAATCGAAGAAGCTGGAGGAAAAGTTACTTTGAAATAAGTACAAAACAAAAAATAGAAAACCTTGGCACCTGCTCTTATAACACAACCCTTTCGGAAACGATGGGGTTGTGTTTTTGTATGTGTGTCCTATACATTATGTATTTTTGTTTCGTTGATTCACAGGGAATACAAGAGAATGGTATTATTGGCCTAAAAATAAAAAATGTATTTATTAGGGTTATAATTTTATCTTGTATAAAGTTATGGTATACTAATGGGCATATGATAGACGTTTTAGAAAAAATATTTGGCAGTGTTTCTCGGGTAAAAACCATGAGGTTGTTTTTGTGTTCACCCCAAACACCTTTTGATATCGATGATATTATAGAGCGTACTCGTGAAAAAGCTCCAGTATTGAAAAAAGAAATAGGGCAATTGGTAAAATCAGGTTTTTTAAAAAAGAAAAATTTTTCAAAAGAAGTTGTTGTGCCTTCTCGGTCAAAAAAGAAAAATGCTCCGGTGACACATAAAACAAAAAAAGTAGACGGATGGGTATTGTCATCGGATTTTCCTTTGACAAGACAATTGCGATCATTATTAATTGATACACAATTGATTGACCATAATTCTTTGGGAAAACGTTTACAAAATGGAGGTAAATTAAAATTAGTTGTTCTCAGTGGTGTATTTCTTCAGGATGGAGAAAGGGGAGTCGATATGTTATTAGTAGGAGATCGTGTTCAAAAAAATATTTTTGAACGTGCTGTTCGTGAGGTAGAATCAGAAATAGGAAGTGAAATCCGATATGCTTTGTTTACCCAAGAAGAGTTTATGTACCGCATGGATATGTATGACAAATTAATTCGTGATGTATTTGATTTTCCTCATCATGTTGTCGTAAATAGCCTATCTGTGGAATTATAAGTTGTTTTTCTTTTTTATATGGTATAATAAAATAGAAAAAGGTCTTAGGTATTTAATAGTTAATTAATAATATAGTATATGGAACAATTAAGTGGTGTTATAGAAATTCAATCAGCATTACAGGGTTTGTGGATAGGAACAATTGCGTTTCTTCCAAAACTTATTATTGCGATTATTATTTTTATTGTTGGGTGGCTTGTTGGTGCTCTTGTGGAAAAAGGGATAGCTCGATTAGTCGAATCAGTAAAATTAGATACTCTTTTAAGACAAGCAGGTTTTGAATCAACATTACACAGTGCTGGTTTTAAATTAAACTCGGGTGCATTTTTGGGAGGATTAGTTAAATGGTTCTTCGTTATCGTATTCTTGGTAGCATCATTGGATATATTAGGATTATCACAGGTAAACGTATTTCTTTCTGGTGTAGTATTGGTATATCTACCAAAAGTTATCGTTGCATCTTTGATTTTATTAGTAGCATCAATTTTAGCACATGCTGTTGCAGAAGCTGTTGAAGGTGGAGCAAAAGCAATGCATGTTGTATCTGCTCGTTTTTTAGGAATGATTGCAAAGTGGGCAATTTGGGTATTTGCAATTATTTTTGCATTAGCAGAATTAGGAATTGCTGCACAGTTTTTAGCAATCTTGTTTACAGGTATTGTAGCTATGCTGGCATTGGCAGGTGGTTTGGCATTTGGTTTGGGTGGAAAAGAACAAGCAACACATTTGTTGAATTGTTTGTACAAAGGCTCTTGTAAAGAGAATTGTGAAACATGTAAATAATACAAGAAATATATATTTCTAAAAATAAAACCTGTCATTCATATATGATGGGTTTTATTTTTTAATTCTCATGTTATAATAACCGCATGCCACAAACACTACATTATAAACTTTCTATTATTGGAGCCCTTGTTTCCTCTATTGCATTTACTGCATTGGCGGTTTTTGCTATTGCCCCAGGAGAAACTTTGGATCCAGTATTTACACATAATCTTGATTGTCCCAATGGTCCAACAGATCCTGGATGTATAATTTCATCAACATGGCAACTTGATCTTGTGAATGGGTATGTTTTTAATGATACAGATCTTGTAGGTATTGGAACAAGCACGCCAAGTGTTGCCCTTGATGTTGTAGGTGATATTTTACAAACAACAACATTGCCATCGGGTGGTTTACAAATTACTAAAATAGGGGATACAAGCGCATACGGGGACGACGAAGGATTTATTTCTCTTGCTGTAGATTCCCTCACACCAACTGCTCTTGTACAGATTTCTGGTGACCTGAGGACAAATCAGCCAGTATTAAGACTATCCGCTCAAGATGCGGTGTATGATTTAGATATTATTCTTGATACTGCAACAGGTGATATTGATATTAACGCTGATGGTGGTGGGGACCTTAATTTAAATACTACAGGAGTAGGTGGCGATATAAGCTTAAGTAGTGAAGGAACCACTACTATAAGAACCCTAGGAGATCTTTCTATAACATCAGAGAGTGCATGGTACGGAGGAGTGAATGATGGCACTACTAATGCAGGGATATATCGTTCTGAGTTTTCTCAAACTCCGTTTGATCCAGTTCCAGCTATTATATTAGAGCTTAAAAATAATCAAAACCATGCAATGGGTTTTGCTGCGTTAGATGAAGGACTCGGCGGTAAACAGTATGCAAATATATACTATGGTAAACTTAACCCAGGAAATGTGATTACAGATATCACGCGTATTGAAGCATCACAAAATGGTGTTAACGCTATATTTATTCATGATATTGCTAATAACCATACTAATACTATTGATATACGTTCAAATATTGTTTTACAAACTCAAGGTGTTGGTGGTGGTGGTGAAATGAGGATTGAAAATAATGGAAACTTTACCATGAATCGTGGTCTTGACGGTACGGTGCTTACTTTAAGTGATAATGATAATAGTTGCGCTATTGATCCAGACACGGGTTTTTCATGTAGTTCTGATCGAACACTCAAGACTAATATTAATGAAATAACATCAGGCCTTGATTTAATTATGCGTCTTAATCCAGTAACATATCATTGGTTAGCTAATCCTGATCAACAAATAAACTATGGATTCATTGCGCAAGAAGTTCAAGATGTCATTCCTGAGTTTGTAAGTATAGGAAATAATGGAAAACTTTTGTTAAATCAAACTAACATGATCTCACCTATCGTAAGCGCTATCCAAGAAATGAATGAAAAAATAGATTTCTTGGAACAACAAACAGTTTCTCAGGGAGGTTTTTCACTGTCATCACTGCGTAATATAGTAAAAAATTTCTTGTCTGATATAGGAAATGGTATCCAAGATATTTTTGCAGAACGTGTTACAACAAAAGAATTATGTGTAGGTAATCGTTGTATTAACGAAGAACAATTTAATCAGATGATTGATTTGATCGAAGCACAAGAGAGTGTCATTAATGTGGAAATTATAGAAGTTCCCGAGCAAGTGGAAGCAGAAGAAATTGTAGATGACGAAATAATTATTGATGATACCGTATCACCTGAAGAATTAATCATTGAATAAAATTCTCCATCAGAAAAAAATAAGAATTAAATAATATACAAGAGCAAGATATTGTTATTACGGAAGAAGTACCAGGGGGAGTAGAAAAACCCCAAGAATAAGGTTCTTTTGGCTTCATCACATGTTAAAAAAAGAAAGTCTTGACTTTATTTTCGCTATGAGTATAATAGGGAACTGTCAGCTATGATAATGTTTAACCAAAGAAAAACGTAGGCGAATTGCATAGACGAATTCTCGTTTAGCTATCGCCGCAAGGCGATTTTTTTTGGAATACTGCACGATAGATCGTTTACAACTGCATAGGGGTAAAAAGAAAAATTGTAGAAACACATGAGCAAACTCAAATTCTACGTGTATTTCACATTCACGTAGGAAAAACTCGTAAGAAATGTGATACGTACGTTTCCTAATAGGAACGTAAGGGCGTATGGTGGATGCCTTGGCTCTCAAAAGCGATGAAGGACGTGGTCTGTCTGCGATAAGCTTCGGGAAGGTGACAAACAACCTATGATCCGGAGATTTCCGAATGGGGAAACCCTATCAAGTAAACCTTGATAATCCTGTCTTTGGACGGGAAGTATACCCAGGGAAGTGAAACATCTCAGTACCTGGAGGAAAAGAGACTAATAAGTATTTCCTAAGTAGCGGCGAGCGAAACGGAAGAAGCCCAAACCTGTGACTTCGGTCATGGGGGTTGTAAGATGCAAACGTTGTATTTATATAAGAGAAGTTACAAAAGAACAAAATAGTTGAAATGATTGGAAAGTCATAGCATAGAAGGTGATACTCCTGTAAACGAAATTTTGTTCTCTTCTTTGTTTGTATTCTTGAGTACTTCGAGACACGAATAGCTCGGAGGAATCTGCCGGAACTAACCGGTAAGGCTAAATATTTTGAGAGACCGATAGTGAACAAGTACCGTGAGGGAAAGGTGAAAAGAACCCCGGTGAGGGGAGTGAAATAGATCTGAAACCATATGCCTACAAGGAGTCGGAGCGGATATTTATATCCGTCACGGCGTGCCTATTGAAGAATGAGCCAACGAGTTTATGTATACTGCAAGGTTA